>LNFM01009510.1_pt1 | contig 17191 bp, 21 predicted proteins | sample 596031 | NCBI WGS metagenome assembly LNFM01 (sample SAMN04254537, study PRJNA301005) | activated carbon metagenome | isolation source: dual media filters at the Ann Arbor, Michigan drinking water treatment plant | place: USA: Ann Arbor | reverse complement strand
GCTCGCCCGAGCTGAAGGGCGCCACGATGTAGTCGCCCGAGCCGGCCGGGCTGTTGCCGGTGACGAAGCCCGCCGCCTCCTGGAGGGCCGAGTACTGCCACAGGTCACGTCCGTCGACGGCCGCCAGGGTCTGTAGCTTGTTGTCGATCGAGATGACGAACACGCGATCGGCGAAGACCAGGGGCGAGCCGCGCACCGGCGCGCTCACGGTAGAGTTCCAGACCTCGTTGCCGTTGGCGGGATCGAGCGAATAGACCGTGGCATAGCCGGTGGTGACGAACAGGCGCCCGCCGTAGTAGGCGAGCCCGCCGCCGAACTCGTCGCCGTCACGCGCCTTCTCGGGCTTCAGCGTGACTCGCCAGATCAGCTGTCCGGTGTCGGCATTGAACGCCGACACGGTACTTTGCGCATCCTTGGCGAAGACCTTGCCCTCGGCGACGATCGGCGGTGTCGTCAGGACGCGCGACGACGTGGAGCCTGCCCCGACATCGGCAGTCCAGATGATCTGCGGGGACTCGCCGACCGCCAGATTGTGCATGGCGTAGTTGGCAAAGCCGCCCGACTGCGGCCACGAATCGTTGACCGCCGGGGCCGGCAGCACGACCTGGACACTGGCCATGTCGCTGTCGGGCTCGAGCTCGCCGCGCTCGGAGAACACTGAGACACGCTCGCCCGGCAACGGCTCCTTGCGCTTGCCCACGACATAGTCGACGACGTCGCAGGCCGTCAGCGAGAAGATCAGGACGAACGCGGCGAGAAGACGACCAGCGATCTTGGCCGACGGCGGCACCTCGATGCTCATGGACCTACTTCGCCTCCGCCGCGCCGCCGTAAAGGTTGAGCATGGCGGTGACGCGCTGGACCGCACCCTGGGGCACGGCAGGATCCTTGGATATCTCGGTCCAAACTTCCCTGGCACGCTTGAGATCGCCCTTGTGCATGGCGACCAATGCCTGCAGCTCGCGCACGCTGAGACGGAACGGGCGATCTGGCCCCGCGAGCGGCTCGAGCTGGGCGACCACCTCCGTGGCCCTGGGCGAATCGACGCTCTTGAAGCCGGCGATCACGTTCGCAAGGTCGGTCAGCTCAGGTGCGGACAAGGTAGGCGCGACAGCGAGCAGGGCGGCGACCTGCGCCTCTTGCGGCTCGTCGAGCTGTGCGGCGATCAGGGCCGCCAGGGAGCGATACGGCTCCGGAGCGCTCCTGGCCTGCTGATCCAGCTCGGCGCGCGCCGCCTTCGGATCCTGGCCGATCTTGGCCAGGGCAGCCGAGTAGACCGCACTCGCATCGCCGCGCTGGGCGGCATCGTACTGGCGCCAGCCGACCAGGCCTGCCACGGCAACCACGACGGCCACTGCGGCGGCCACGACCCAGGTGCCGTAGCGCGCCCACCACTCCTTGAGCTCGTCCTTGCGGACGGCCTCGTCGATCTCATGGTAGGCGGCGGAATCGGACAAGGCGAGCCTCCGGATTATCGCGAAATATCAACGGACTTGGCGGCGGTTCATAGCCCCCTGTCGAAGCTTTGGCAAACCGCCGGTCAGGGCAAATTCGTGGCGCTTTACGCTTGCCGGCGCTTCTGCAACAATTCCCCAACACGCAATGAATCTCGACGCGGCCGCATGACCGACCTGTATCGTTTGCCCGACCACCGGGCCCGGCGCCGCATTGTATCCTTCAATCGACAGGAACTGTCGCGTCTGCTCAATCTCTACAGCCTGCGAGTAGCTTCGGGCGAATGGCGTGACTATGCCATCGATTTCCGCCCAGGCATGGCGATCTTCTCGATCTTCCGTCACACCGCCGAGCAGCCGCTTTTCGCCATCGCCAAAGTCCCTGGCAGTGGCGGCAATGGCGGTGGTTACATGGTCTACAATGGACCGCGCAAGCTGGCGCACGGCGATTCGCTCGAAGACGTCCTCGGCGTCTTCGACCGCAAGCTCCGGCTTCTGCTGAGCTGACTTCCCTACTGCTTCGGGGTGGTGGCCGCTCCGATACCGGCGCCAACGGCAGCGCCTGCAAGGGCCGGCGCGAGCAGCGGCCAACCGGCAATGGCGCCTATTGCCAAGCCTGTGCCGGCGCCAATCCCGCCGCCCGTGACGGCACGTTCACCCCAAGTTTCGCCACACGCAGACAGCAACAGCGGCAGGGCGAGCAGGATGACGAGCTTCGACTTCATGACCGGACCTCGAGAAAAGAGGGGCAGCCGTCCACCGGCTTCGACACAATTTCATTTGCCGCTTCAGGCGGCCCTTATGGCTCAACCATCCTTCACTTTGTCTTTACTGTCAATATGTTCCTATAATCCATTGAAATAATTCAATAATTATATCAGGCATGTTGCTCCCGCCAGCGTGCCGGCGGCTCGCCGTAGGCACGCTTGAAAGCGCGGTTGAAGGCCGCTTCCGACTCGTAGCCGATGGCATGGGCGATCTGGGCAATGCCCTGATCCCCGCGCCGCAGCTTCTCCTGTGCCATCTGGAGGCGCCAATGCGTGAGGTAGCGGATGGGGGGCATGCCGACGAGCGCCGTGAACCTCTCGTTGAAGGCGCTGCGAGACATCGAGACTTCATGGGCGAGAAGCTCGATGGTCCACGGCGCTTCGAGCCGTCCATGGATCAGCGTCAGGGCATGGCCGATCTGGGCATCGTTGAGGCCCTTCAGCAACCCTGTCCTGGCGCCGTCGAGCGTCGCCGTATAGTCGCGCATCGCCTCGACCAGGAGCAGCTCCGAAAGACGCGTGATCATGGGCGACGACGACATCTTGCCATTGATCAATTCGCGTGCCGCGAAACGAACGGAGGCCTCGACCCAGGCGCGCGACGCGCCGTTGCGGATGTCGAGCCTGAGGATGGACGGGAGGCTGGAGATCAACAGGTTGGGGCTGTGCTCCATTGTCAGGTAGCCGCAGACGATGCTGGTGGCGTCGCCGCCACCGCCATGGTCGATCTGCAACAACCCCCCGCCCTCGCCGGGCCTGATCAACGCATTGGCGTCGAGCGACGGCAGTCCTGGCGCACTTGCCAGGAGATGCGGGTCGTTACGCGGCAGGAGCACGACCTCTCCGGCGCCGACCTCCATCGTCGGTGATGACGACGTGGTACGCAATAATGTGACCGGGCGTGCCCAGGAATGCTTCGACATCCTGCGGCGTGACCTGCGAGGTCGTGCACCACGGTGCGGTAAAGCGGGCCTCGAGGAAGATGCCACCGGTCAGACGAATGGCACCCAGAAGCTGCGACAGCGGATCGGTCATTGCGACGCCCCGGATACGGGATTCGGCTGGTTGGACAAGAGAAACGGCCGACTGGTCATTTCGCAGGGGCCGGGATTCCATATTTTGCCGGGACCTACCAGACATACTTTTTATTGCGTGTGACAATCATGACGCTCCTGGCCAAGTATCGCCATCACCTCCCATAGGGGGCGGATCGGGTCTTCCTGACCGACGGCGATATCGAGACCTGCCTGATCTTTCAGGATCGTCCGCCAGCATCCCCAGATCAACGTGCTGGGCGGCGGCTGCGGCACCGACCACAGGCACATCGAATGCATCGCGCTGGCCTGTCGCGATGTCGTCGAATTCCTGCCCTGGCGTCGCAGAGGCAACCCCGTCGCGGCTGGACTCGAACAGGCCGGAAGCCATTTCTGATCCGGTAGCATCCGGGAGTCAGGATCGAGCGATCGCTGCCCCATCCTGAAGATCGCCACCGCAGGTCACCCCGCGGCTCGTGGCTGGCGTCGTTCGCGCTCGCCGCCGCTAGCGGTCCAGGGCGCCTGCATACTGGTCGGGCTTGAAGCCGACCAGCAGCACGGCGCCAGCCTCGAGCACCGGTCGCTTGATCATCGACGGCTGGCTCAGCATCAAGTCGATCGCCTTGCGCTCGTCGAGACCCTGCCTCTCCGAGTCGGGCAACTTGCGGAAGGTCGTCCCCGAGCGATTGAGCAGGGTCTCCCAACCCACCCTCGCGGACCAACCCTCCAGGCGGTCGTGCGCTATGCCGGCCGTCTTGTAGTCGTGGAAGACGTAGTCGAGGCCCTTCTTGTCCAGCCAGGCCCGGGCCTTCTTCATCGTGTCACAATTCCTGATGCCATAGATCGTTATGGTGGCGCTCATGCGTCGGAACTCCGGGGGAAAATAATCTCGCGGCGTGTCGGATCGACGTCGCCTCGTCCGTCTTAAGGGTAGCAACGACAATGAGCGGAGAAAATCGATGTCACCCGATCGCGAGCTGGTCCTCACCCGCCTGATCGACGCCCCGCCGGAAAAGCTCTACCGCGCCTGGACGGACGGCGAGCTGCTGAAGCAATGGTTCGCGCCCAAGCCCTACTCCACGCCGGTGGCCGAGCTCGACGTTCGGCCAGGCGGCACCACCATGGTCGTGATGCGGGGACAGGACGGCAAGGACATGCCCCTTCCAGGTGTCTATCTCGAGGTCGTTCCCAACCGCCGGCTCGTGCTCACCGATGCCTACGTGAGGGCGTGGGAGCCTTCGGCCAAGCCCTTCATGACGCTCATCGTCACCTTCGCGGAAGAAGCCGGCAAGACACGGTATACTGCCACCGTGCGCCACTGGACGGTGGATGATCGCGAGGCACACGAGAAGATGGGGTTTCACGAAGGCTGGGGCCTCTGTGCCGACCAGCTCACCGAGCTGGTCGGCAGGATCTGACGGTCAAACATCACACGGAGAACGACATGCCTGCGAATTTCGTCTGGTACGAGTTGATGACCACGGATGCCAAGGCGGCCGAGGGCTTCTACAGCAAGGTGGTCGGCTGGAAACCGCAGGATGCGAGCCAGCCCGACATGACCTACACCATGTTCCTGACCGGTGAGATGCCGGTGGCCGGCCTGATGACCCTGCCACCCGAAGCCTGCAGCGCCGGCGCGCGTCCGAGCTGGATCGGCTATGTCGGCGTCGATGATGTGGACGCCGCCGCCCAGCGTGTCGCCAAGGCGGGCGGTGCCATTCACGTGCCGCCGACCGACATTCCCAACATCGGCAGGTTCGCCATGGTGGCCGACCCGCAGGGCGCCACCTTCTCCCTGTTCAAGGGACAGTCGGAGATGCCGCGCCCGGCTGCGGGCCCGACCACGACGGGGCTGGTCGGCTGGCACGAGCTGATGGCCGTGGACGGCGAGAAAGCCTTCGACTTCTATGCCGACTTGTTTGGCTGGACCAAATCCGAGGCGCTCGATATGGGGGCGATGGGCCGCTACCAGCTGTTCAACGCCGGCAGCGACACGATCGGCGGCATGATGACCAAGCCCGCAGAGGTACCGGTACCGTTCTGGACGTACTACTTCCGCGTCGATGCCATCGGTGCGGCGATGGAACGCCTCAAGCAGTCCGGCGGCACGGTGATCAATGGGCCGATGGAAGTGCCGGGCGGAGACTGGATCGTCCAGGGCCTCGACCCGCAAGGCGCGATGTTTTCCCTGGTGAGCGCCAAGGCGTGACCGCGAAGTTGCCGGGGCCGCGCCTCTTCGATGACGCGGTCTCGGCAACGAGCATGACACCTCCCCAGCTCCATTGAAGAGTGTGGCGAGACTTACGGCTCCGTCACCCGGAAGGGCATTTCCTCGAGCAGCGTCATGGCGTGAGCGTGCAAGCGCGGCAGGCGAGCCGCCATGTCGACGCCGAGGCCGCGCGCCAGCCGCTCGGCGATGAAGGCCGTCACGTCGGCCTGGGTAAGGCGGTCGAGCAGCAGGTAGCGGCGCGGCGCCTCGATCATCGCGTCGACGGCGCTCAGGGCGTGCGTTGCCTGGGCAATGCAGTCGTCCATCCACGGCCGATGCACCTTCTCCGGCGGATGATGGTTGCGCTCGTAGGCGGCCCCGAGAAGCTTGTCGCACGCCCCCATCATCAGCGCCGCCACCCGCAGCACGGCGCGGCGATCGAAGCCTGCCGCCGGCGTCATCGCCCGCTCGCGGCCGTACAGCTCGTCGAGATGGTCGATGATGGCCGCGCTGTCGACCAGCACCTCGCCATCGTCCAGCACCAGCGCCGGTATGCGTCCCAGCGGATTGGCCGCACGCACCTCCGCTCGATTTCCGAAACCGGAAACGGGCTCTTGCCGGTACGCGATCCCGTACGCCTCGAGCGTGATCGCGACGCGCCTCGTATAGGGCGACCGATTGACTCCGATGAGCAGCATCCTCGCGAACTGTAGCCCTGAGCGCGGTCGAACGGGAAGGTTCCCCATAAGCGCCAAAATAGAAGGAATCCTCATCCTGAGGAGCGCCCGTAGGGCGCGTCTCGAAGGATGGGTCACACAGGAGATCGTTGGAGAAGCCGTGTCGCGGCACCCTCACTCTTGCCCACCAAGGGGGGGGAGGATACTTCGCCCATAGCGAGACGCGGCCTCCCATCCTGAGCACACTCCTCTCCTCGTCAAAGGGCACGATCATTCGTGCTCCGCGACGCTCAATTGCGCAACCAGCTCGTCGCGCAGCGTGTTCATGATCCAGCAGAACACCGCGGCCAGATGTTCAACGGCGTCGACTCCGCCGGGTTGGTCACCGCACCCATACGCGGGCGACGAAGAAGGCCCCGCGCACCTCGCCCCGGTTGAGGGTGCGGCGATTGGGGCTGTCGGGCCAGGGATCGCGCACGGTCAGCTCGGTGAGCCTGATTTGGCCCGACCGGTCCTTGACGTAGCTGGCCGCAGTGAGGACCGTGGCATGACCGACGGCGCCGATGATGAGGGGACGGCCACGGTCGAGCTCGGAAACGAGTTGCCTGGCGCCGTCGTTGGAAAAGAGTTGCGTTGCCACGTCGGTGGCTGTGCTGCCGCCCGGCCCCGGAACGCTGGTCGAAACCATCAGCGCCGCATCGGGCAGCGCCTCGGCACCGGCCTGGAACTTGAAGCCGTACTGGTCGATCCACTGCCCGTTGACCGCCCGAATGATCTGGGCTGCGTTCGCGCCGTCGCCATCGACCTGGCATTTGCTGCTGCCGAAAATCTTCTCGACGGCCCATTCCTGCGCCGTCTCGCGGCCCTGCAGGGAGAAGACGGCCTGGATGCAGGCCGCCCAGCACCAGTCGCGGCAGCGCTGGCGCACGGTCTCCATCTTGCCGACCTCGAGCCCAGAAACGCATTGCTGATAGCCCCGCGCATCGGCGGCGGTGCAACGCGTGGCGCCGTGCGCCATCGACGCTTGTGCCAGGGCAGCAGCCGGCAGACCGGCCATCACGAACCTGCGAGAAATCACGACAACCTCCTCGAATGGCATTGTTTGGACCGACAGCGTTTGTCACGCCCTCTTCTGCGCCCACTTCTCGACGAGCCCCGCGATCGCCAGGAACACGGCGACCGCCGCGAAGCCCGGCAGCTTGAAGCGGGATACCGACTCGAGCGCCATCATGCCGGCCAGGAACAACGGGCCCAGGGCCAGGGGCACGCCGATGACGAAAGCCACGCCGCGCGCCACCCAGTCCGGCTTGTCATCATCGTGGACAAGCCGATCCCAGAACAGCAGGCCGAACACGATTACGCCCAGCGGGAAGCCAAGCGCCGTGGTGGTGGAGCCCACCGCCTCGCCGATCCGGGTCGCGGTCGCATCGCCGAGCCAACCGAGTGCGCCGAAGGCGGCCGTGAAGTAGATCGCCGCGGCGACCACGGTTCCGGCTACGCAGACGACGAGCATGAAAACGGCAGTGGCGAAATTTTTCATGGCTGCACCTCTATCGGAACGAGTTAGCGCGACGGACCGCGCAGGCGTCGATCAGCCTGTTCGACCCGTACGCCAGGGCAGCGACACCAAGCAGCGACAGGTAACCCGGGGATGTTCTTCATGGTGGTCTGTCTCCGTCCGGCTGGTACCTGCCAGCCGCAAGACGGACCATACGGAGGCGCCCCTCCGGCCGCGATTGCCGGCCATTGCCGGCGATTGCTGCCGGGCGCGCCGGCGGCGACCCTCAGGCCTTCACGACATATTCTGCCTGGGCGACCGTGACCGCCCCGGTCCATTTGCGCAGCTTGTCCTCCGTCAACCGCCTGAGATTCGTGAGAAATCGGGAGGTCTCCGCCTCGTCCAGGATGCCCACCGAGGGGGCGGCGCCGCGCGGATCGAGCCGGCCGATCGCCTCCTTCTGCCAGACCAGGGCACAGGTCACGACGAAGCGGCCGGGCATCGGGTTGACCGGCTCGGCCTGGCGCAGCAGCAGCAAGCGGCCTTCGCTCAGGGTCGGAACGATCGGGGCCGGCAGCCAGAGCATGGTCTCGCCCCAGCTCAGGTCCCAGAGGTGCTTGCCGATGGGTGCCGGATCCCGGGCGAAGAAGGTGTAGGCAGCGACGGGTACCCCCTTGGCGGCGATCACCGCGAGCTGGCCCTTGTGCTTGCCGACCTCGAACACCAGCGGCCCGGTCCCGCCCGACGGCTGGACGTCGGCGCCGAACGAGCGGCTGGCCGAGAAGCGCTCGACCACCAGGCGTGGATTGTCGTGGCCGCGCGGCAGCTCCAGCGTCATGTCGCGCAGCAGCGCCTGATGGGCACGGTCGAGGTTGCGGGTCGCGGCGCCGCCCAGCGACCCCAGAAGCCGCGTCACGAAGCTCAGCACCGGCAGATCGAGATCGGACGGCTCGAGTGCCGGCGCGGGCTCGTCGGCGGATGCTCCCTTGTCCGCTCGCGAGCGCGCTACGCCGATCCAGTCGTTCATGAAGCGCGTGAGGTTCTGGGCGATCACCGGAGAGCAACCGAGGTCGCCGCGCAACAGCTTGGAGAAGCGCTGGGCGCCATCCTCGGTCTTGAACACGTGATTGCCGATCCAGTTGTCCGGATCGTTGACGTCGGCCAGCTCGCGAAAGGCGCGCCACTTGAGGTAGAGATTAGGGATGGCGGTCATGGGGCGGTGATCCGGTTGTGGCGACGCCGCGTGCCGGAGGCCCTCAGCGCCCGGCTGCCTGTTCCGCCCACTTGATGTGCTCCTCGGCCGCGTGCATCAGCAGCCCGGTTTCCTTCTGCACCCGCGCTTTGACGAGATTTTGGCGAGCCTCCTCGGTGCGTGCCTCCCGCAACCTGGGTTCCTGCAGGAGGAGCTGATAGATCACGCGCGGATTGGCTGAGCGCACCAGGCAGCCTATCAATGTATCGGCGACGTAACAGGGGAGCTGCCGGGGCGAGCCCGATGGGGAGGGGACCGGGACCGTGATGGTACCGCGCCACGCCCGTTCGTTGAACCTCTTGGCGATCTCCTCATCGTCTCCCAGCATCATCTTCATCAGGCTCAGGGAGCTGAGATTGGCGAGCGTGTACCGCGCGGCATGGGCGGCGTCGGTGAAGACGATGTAGTTGAACCCCTCCCATGACGAGATCCACGCGTTGGGATTGGACCGGGGGAGATCGTCGCGCTCGAAGTAGACCCGCGCATAGCGCTCGATGCCGAGGCGCTTCTCCTCGTCCTCGATGCAGCAGTACCATTCGACGAAGCGGAAGCGATAGCCATGCGGCGTAGCCGTGGCGGGAAACTCGGTGGAGAGAAGCGTTCCCAGATCCTGGCGCGCCTGGCCCGGTGGATCGACCGGGCTCGCGCCTGGGGTCGCCGTCGGGTCACGAATCCAGCCGTACCACGCCAGCGAGAATGCGCAGGCCAACAGGAAGACTCCGAACGCCGCGATCAGCGGTCTCCGCCACGACCAGCGCCGAGGTGCCACAGTGGCCGGCGGTGCGGGCACAGCGGCAATTGCCGCGCTGGCCACCGCCGGCTCACCGACCTCGCCCTCCTTCGCCGCTGGCGCGTCGAGCCGACCACCCGAATCCGGCCTTTCGACCGCTTCCTGACGCGCCACCCTGCGATCCGCCGCCACCAGGGGCGGCAGCGAGCCGTGCATGTACAGGGCGGGCTTCTGCCGCCCGGTCGTGGCCTCGCGCACCCGGTCCGCTGCCTCGACGAAAACGTCGTGGATGCGCCGGCCCCGCTCGAGGAGGCCCGGCAGGACCTCGACCAATGCCGTAGCATAGGGGCTGCGGTCGCTGCTGCCGTCCTCGGCCACCTCGCCTGCGGCGGTCGAGTAGACCACCAGCATGCCCTCCGACGGGAGCTTCAGCGCGGCCAGGCCCTGCGTCACGTCGCGTGAGGACACCGCCATGGTGGGCAGCGGATTGTTGCGGCAGGCGTCGAGCACGATGACGTTTGCCTTGCGCGGCATGCGCGCCAGCTCGGCCACGATCTCGTCTACCCTGAGCGCGCCCACCGCGAGATGCCGGCTCGACGGTATGTTGGCATTCACCGGCAGCAGGTAGTTGGTTCCGTCGTGCTGGATGCCGTGCCCGGCATAGTAGAACAGGGCGACCGATGCCGCCCCGGCCTGCTCGAGGCGCGTGCAGAAGTCGACGACCGCGCCGTGAAAGGTGGGCTTGTCGGCATTCTCGAGGATGGTGACCGCGAAGCCGAGCCGGCGGAGCGCGCCGCCCACCAGCCGAACGTCGTTCACGGGGTTGCCGAGCGCGCCCTGGACATAGAGCGCATTGCCGACGAGCAGCGCCATGCGCGGCTCGTCGCCGGACGGCATGGGTTCTTCCGCGCCGCCGTCCCGCTCCTGTTGTCGCTCCGTCTCGCCAGAACCGAAATATCGTGAGGCCATGGCCCGCCGCCGTTGGCAGGCAGTATAGGTCACGCCGGCCAGGACGGCGATGGCGGCGACATGGCACCGCCGCCGTCAATCGCAGGTTTAGAGGATCCGGTCAGGCCGGAACCTCGGAGCACGACGCCCGCCGCAGCTTGCCGAAGCGGCCATAGGCGGCGATCTGGGGCGTCTGGACGCTCGTCTGCCACACGCCATTGCGCTGCTCGACATCGACGTACCCCAAGGTGACGTTGGCATGCCACTGCGACCAGGCCCCCGTGGGACCGTTGCCTCCTCGGGCGATCCTGATCTCGCGTGCCGCCTTGGCGACGAGGCTCACCCGGCCCTTCCACTGCAGACCGTTCAGCCTGTCCGCGTCATTGAGCTTGCCGCCCTGGCCGGAGATCTGGCGCTCGACGTTCACCGCCTCGAGGTAGATCGTGTAGGGCGTGTTCGACTGTGGACCCAGCGCGAGGGCGAAGCCACCCGACTGGGGCGTCACGTCGAGAGCCGTGACGATCTTGTCGCCGCAGCCCTGGCGCATCGCCATGAAGGCTCGCATCGCCTCGTTCGCGGCGGTGATGTCGGCGGGGCTCGGTGCCGCCGAGGCGGTTGCACCGACCGACAGCGCAGCGGTTGCAAAGGCGGCGAAAAGTGTCTTGCGCATGAATGGCTCCTGTTGGGTTGCGACGATCGGGTCAATTGAACGGGTGCGTGGTGTTTTGCCGGGCTTTGCGGCACCTCTCGGGACGGAGGCGGCTTCTCTCGCCCACGGCGCCGGCGAGGCGATAGTCAGGCGGGAAGCCGCCCTGCGAGATCGATCGATCATAGATGTCTCCTCGTCTGGGAGCGGCGGCCACACCGTGCCGCGCCACACACTCACTCGACGGACGGGGGCCTGGATTTTGACAGGCGTGGCAAAATTTTGCCGACCCGGCGGGACTCTGCCGTGGAGGGCTTGCGGGACGATCAGCGCCGCGCGGCGTCCCGCGTGCAGATCATGTTCGGGTAAGCGAGCTTGTGCTGCGGCAACGCCGCCGGGGAGAAGCCTTTCGGCCAGTATCCGCCGCGCTCGAACGTCGTGCGCAGGTCACGCGCGATCGTCTCGGCTTCGAAGAAGCCCTCCAGACGATAGATCTCGGTCAGCGTGTCGGTGCGCGGCGCGATCACGCTGATCGTCGGGAACTCGGTCAGCTTGAGATGCAGCGCCATGCGGCGGGCGAACTCGTCTGCCTGTGGCGGGCCGTAGACGAAGACCGCGATGCCCGCAAGCTGGTTGAGATGCGGGCACGGCAGCACCTTCTGCGCAAGCATCTGGGAATAGCTGGATCCCTGGCTGCCGAAGACCACGACCATCGGCTTGAGGGTCTCGACGGCCTTCTCGAAGGCTTCGAGCGTGCCCGCCTTGCCCCAGCCGATCTGGCGACCCGATAACTCGTTGCCCGGCAGGCGATCGAAGGCATCGGCGGCGGCCTGGGCGGCGGCCGGGCCGGCGGTCGCGGCCAGCACCGGCAGGGCCAGGGACGCAATCAGGCCGGCAATGCGCTTGGTGGCAAACATGTCGTCTCTCCTGGGTTCGGTCGGCGCCATCCTGACGCCGGTATGCAAATGACCACCGGACCCATGGGGAAGCGATTGCCGGCCATTGGAGGGAGATTGCCAACGCCTCCCGGTCCAGCCACCGCTCTGTGTGGCGCGGGCGCCCCAGCGGCGCTTGGCGGTGGTTGCCGGCTGTTGCAGCGGCGCCACGTCCCAGGTTCGAACGACGGAAAGTGCGTCCTTTTCCCTTCCGGCCACGGCGCAATTCTTGCGGGAGCGCGGGCGATCCATGAAGATCAGGCAGGGTGCTTTGGGGGCAACAGTGAAGGACGATTTGCGAATCGACTCACGGCGCATGGATTTTCTTCAGCGGGTCCTCGAGGGAATGGCGGACGACGCCGACGAGGCCGAGGGGCGGCTCCGGGACAATCCAACGGACTATGCGGCAGGGCGCCGTGTCGAGACCATTTACGCGTTGGCCAACCATATCCTGGACGGCATGCAAGTGCTGCGTACCCGGCATCGGCGTCATGCCATGATCCATATCGTCCGCGACGAGGCGAGTGCTCGGGCATATCGGCAATCGCTCGGGTAGCTCGCCGCCCGACCTTGACCGCGTCGAACCGTGATGCAAAAGCGCGGGCGATCCGCCATGGTGAGGGGGCCCATATTGCGAATATGCTCGGCGTCTCTCAGACCCTGGGCCCGTTGAACTTGCTCCAAGAAATCACTGACTTGCGCGACGAAGCCGACGAGTTGCACCGCCTGCTGAAGTCGCTGGATCGCGCCGACTGGCGACGCCCGACCCTGTTCAAGGCGTGGACGATCGACGATATCGTGCGTCATCTCCACATGGGCGATCGAATGGGCCTCGCCTCGGCGACATCGCCCGAAGACTTCCGCTCCCTCATGGACGACATCCGCGCCCGGCGTGCCGAGAGCGCAAGCCGCCTGGAGGAGACAAGGCGACGGTTGAACGGCCTCGGCGGTCCCGAGCTGCTCGGGCAGTGGCGGGAGACGCTCGATCGCCTGTGTGCGGCCCTGGCCGAGAAGACACCCGACACTCGCCTGGTCTGGGCCGGCCCTGACATGGGCGTCGCCATGTTCACCACGGCGCGGCAGATGGAAATATGGGCGCACGGACAGGCAGTCTACGACCTGCTCGGGGTCGAGCGACCTGCGCCGTCGCCCCGCCTGCGCAACATCGCCGAGATCGGCGTGCGCACCTTTGGCTGGGCCTACCGGAACCGGGGGCTCCCCGTGCCTGACATTCGGCCCTTCATCGACCTGACGACGCCGTTCGGCGAAAGCTGGATCTGGAACACGCCGTCCGCCGACGAAGCCGTGACAGGAGACGCCTTCGCCTTCTGTCAGGTGGTGACCCAGACCCGCAACGCCGCCGACACCAGCCTGCAGATTTCCGGGCCGATTGCCCGGCATTGGATGAGTATCGCCCAATGCTTCGCTGGCCCGCCCGAGACGCCGCCCGCCGCCGGCGCGCGCCGGGCCGGCTCCGTGTCGGCCCGGGCGTCCTGACCTTCACAAGATCTGCCGCCGGGGAAAGACATGGCCCGCACGCCGCAACCGATCCGATCCGACATCGCCTGGAGCAACCGCACGCGCATCGTGGTGCGCGGCAAGAGCCTGCCGGAGGAGGTGATCGGCGAGCTCAATCTCGGCGACTTCTCCTACCTGCAGCTCACCGGCCGCATGCCGACGCGCGAGCAATCGCGGGTCTTCAACGCCATCCTGGTCACGCTGGTCGAGCATGGCCTGACGCCGAGCGCGATCGCCGCCCGGCTCACCTACGCCGGCGCTCCGGAATCGATGCAGGCGGCCGTCGCCGCGGGCCTGTGCGGCCTCGGCACGGTGTTCGTCGGCAGCATGGAGAGCGCGGCGCGCCTGCTCTACGAGACGCTGCCCGATGGGCCGGCCGGCGTCGATCTCGAGGCCCGGGCGCGCGACGTGGCCAAGTCCTATGCCGACGCCCGGCGCATCCTTCCCGGCATCGGCCATCCGATCCACAAGCCGGTCGATCCGCGCGCGCCCCGCCTGTTCCAGGTGGCCGGGGAATGCGGCCTCGACGGCAGCTACTGCGCCTTGATGCGCCTGATCGCGCAGGAGGCCGAGCGGCTTTCGGGAAAGCCGCTGCCCGTCAACGCCACCGGTGCAATCGGCGCGCTGTGCTGCGAGCTGGGCTTCCCCTGGAAGGTGGTGCGGGGTTTCGGCGTGATGGCGCGCGCGGTCGGGCTGGTTGGCCACATCATGGAGGAAGCCGAGCGTCCGATTGCCAGCGAGGTCTGGCTGCGCACCGAGGAAGAAGCCAGCCGGCACGTCCGTGAGCCCGACTGATGGTGCATCCCTCGCTCCAACCCCCGCCGTCCTCCAGAGCTCGGCGAAGAAAACAATCGTCCGCAACTGCAGGGCGGTTCACCGCCAGCGCGATTGAACCCTGATCGGTGCCCGGGCCGACAGGACAGAGCCAGCTTCCGAAGAGAGGACCGACCAGTATGCCCGCCCCTTACGCAACGCATCGTCGCCAGCTCCAGCTGATCCTGGAGGCCTGGGGCATGCCGGAAGCGACCGCGGCCAGCACCGCCGAGATCATGAGCTGGGCCGATCTGCACGGCATCGACACGCACGGCATCTCGATGGTCCCGCCCTATGACGAACGCCGGCGTCTCGGCAAGATCGACATGCGGGCCTCGCCCAGCACGACGCGTGAGACCGCGGTATCGGCCGTGATCGACGGTGGCGGCGGCCTCGGCCATGCCAACGCCCGGCGCGGCATGGAACTCGCGATCGAGAAGGCGAAGGCGGGCGGTATCGGCATGGTGGCGGTACGCAACTCGGCGCATTTCGGTGCCTGCGGCTTCTACGCCCTGATGGCAGTGGAGGCCGGGCTGATCGGCATGGTGACGACCTCGGCGAGCGGCATCCAGGTCGCCCCGACCTACGGTGCCCAGGCGCGCTTCGGTACCGACCCGATCGCCTTCGGCGCACCGGGCAGGCCCGGCGAGCCGTTCCTGCTCGACATGGCGACGACGACCGTGGCGGCCGGCAAGATCCGCAACAAGGCCAACGAGAACCTGCCGACGCCGCCCGGCTGGCTGGTGACCGCCGAGGGCAAGCCGAGCATCGACCCACGAGAGGTCAGCAAAGGCGGTTTCATGACGCCACTCGGCGGCTCGCCCGAGGGCAGCAGCCACAAGGGCTACGGTCTGGCCGCCATGGTCAACATCCTGTCATCGGCCCTGTCCGGCGCGACCATGGTGACGGACCCGATGCACACCAAGAAACCCGGCACGATGGATATCGGCCATTTCCTGCTGGCCCTCGACCCTGGCCTCTTCCGGGATCCCGCCGAGTTTCGCGCCGAGGTCGCGGCGTTCTGCGACGCGCTGCGCACCACCAGGCCTGCCGAGCCGGGCAGACCCGTAATGGTGGCAGGCGATCCCGAGCGGCGCACTGCAGCGCAGCGGATGAAGAGCGGCATCCCCGTGGGCCCGAACCTCCTGGCCAAGGTCCGAGACGTCGCAATCGCTTCGGGCGCGGCATGGATCATGGACGGCTAGCTTGGTTCTCGGCGCGCGGATGCCACGATAAGAACACCACAGCGCGCTATTGAATGGTGGCATTCACAAGTGCAGAGGGGCCAATCCTTGCTCTTCGCCAGCCGCCGGCAACTTCCAACCCGCCAATTCGTTATCGCTACGTGCCGTCCTGAAACGGTGCGCAGAACAAGTGGGTCAAAGAGGATGAGAACGACGCTCCTTGCATCCGTGGTTCTGATGACGCTGGCAGGAGCGGGTGCCGTCGGCTTGATGCTGCCGACGCGTGCCGGCAGTCCCGCGACGGCTGCCGAACAGCCCACCCCTCCTCTGCCGGCACCGCAGCACGCGCGCGTTGCGCAGACATTCGCCCCGATGGCAACGGTCGGCCCTCCCCCGACCGCTGCCGCCGCCCCTGCTCCGTCGGCAAAGCCTGCTTCGTTGGAAGCTGCCCGTCCGCCCGTGCCGCTCCGGGTCATCCACAAGCCGCCATTGCCCGAGAACCCTGCCCTGTCCGACGGCAAGGCCAGCACGGACGCGACGGAGAATCCGGACAAGGCAAACGATGAGAAGTCGCAGCAGGCGGCGCGGGCCGCCATCGAGGCGGACGGCTACAAAGGCGTCCAGATATTGGGCCAGCGCGGCAACGGAGTCTGGAAGGCGAGTGCGTTGCGCGGCAAGACCCGCGTCGTCGTAAGCGTCGATCAGGCCGGAAATGTCTTCACCGAGTGATCGCGGTCGATCGGGGTCGCGTCACGAATGAACAGCCGCTGACACGGTCCGACCGAGATCGATATCCGCAATGACCGGCAGATGATCCGATAGTGCGCGGGCCTCGGGATCTGTCCAGCTGGCGACGAGCCTTCCCGGCGGCCACAGATAGATGCCGTCCAGGGCGAACAGCGGAAACGCCGCCGGGAAGGATCAACCTGCGATCACGAAGCCCACGACCATGGCGATCGTTCCACCCAGCCCGACCAGCAGGGCCAGCACCGGAACCTGGCCGAGGAACGCCAAGGCCAGGCAGGCGAGCACCAAGCCAACGTGCAGGACCGCAAACAGCACGAGCTTGTTGAAGCTGTGAAAAGTTTCCTCGTGCTCGTGCAGTTGCTCCGCGGCCACGCGAGCGTCGTTCGATGTTCCAGCCATGCCGGACCTCGCTGCAGAAGGAAGGTCGGCTTGCAACGCGGCCAGCGGCGAGACGTTGCAGGCGATGGCGGCCAAGGCGGCCGACCGCCGAACCCAATGCACCACCTGGCATCATCCTGCCTCTTCCACCTCCAGCACCCACGTGCGGGTTGCCGCAGTCAGTTGCCGAGAGTCCAGCGAAGGTGCGGCGTTCCAGACCGCCCCGACGCGGCAGCCCGATGGTTCGCGGGACGCTCACGCATGTTCGGCGATCAGGGTCTCTGCGTTCCTGACGCCCGTCAGGACCGTCTGCGGCGCGTCCGTCACCGCGTCGAGCAGCGCCGTGGCCGCCGCGACATCGCTGGCGCCGGCCCACGCCGTGCCGAGTTCCTGCTGCTCGC
>LNFM01007427.1_pt1 | contig 17197 bp, 15 predicted proteins | sample 596031 | NCBI WGS metagenome assembly LNFM01 (sample SAMN04254537, study PRJNA301005) | activated carbon metagenome | isolation source: dual media filters at the Ann Arbor, Michigan drinking water treatment plant | place: USA: Ann Arbor | reverse complement strand
GCCTGGGCGCTGGAGCGCTGCACGCCGCATCCGATCGCCGCCATGCAGGCGCCGGTCAAGCTGGACCGCTTCTGGGACCAGGCGTGGAACGCCTCGGTGATCTGGTGCAAGCGCAGCTCGAACCCGCCCGTCGCGCACCAGCGCCGCGCCGCCGAGCGGCTGAAGGCACGATGGCACGAGCTCGATACCGGCCATTACCCGATGTTGAGCGAGCCGGCCGCCCTGGCGCGGCTGATCGCGGAAGGATGACGGACGTGACGGAGACGAAGGGCGCCTCGTCGCTCGGCTCGATGCTGGCCAGCCACAAGCCCGGCGAGCCGACGCGGTTTGGCCGCATCTTCAAGCCCGATGACGCGTGGCTCGCCAAGGCGCCCCAGGAGCCGGTCCTCGAACCCGACCTGGCGATCGTCGACACCCACCATCACCTGTGGGACTTCCCGGGCTATCGCTATCTACTGGACGAGCTGCTGATCGACATTGGATGCGGCCACAATGTCGTGGCGACGGTGTTCGAGGAATGCCGCTCGATGTACCGCGCCCACGGGCCCGAGGAGATGAAGCCGGTGGGCGAAGTCGAGTTCGTGGCCGGCGTGGCGGCCATGAGCGCGAGCGGTCGCTACGGGTCGACGAAGGTCGGCGCCGGCATCGTCGGTTTTGCCGACCTGACGCTGGGCGAGCGGGTCGCTTCAGTCCTGGAGGCCGAGATCGCGGCGGGCGGCGGCCGCTTCCGCGGCGTCCGCCATTCCGCAGCCTGGGATGCCGACCCGATCATCGGCAACAGTCACCACTTCGATGGGCCGGGCCTCTACGGCACCTCGAACTTTCGTGCCGGCATGAAGCAGCTGGCGAGACTAGGGCTGTCGCTCGATGCCTGGGTGTTCCACCCGCAACTCGCCGAGGTGGTCGACCTCGCCCATGCGTTCCCGTCGGCCAACATCGTCATGTGTCACATGGGCGGGCCGCTGGGCTACGGCCCCTATGCCGGCCGGAAGGACGAGGTATTCGCGACCTGGAAGGCGGGGATGAAGGAGCTGGCGGCCTGCCCCAACGTTTCGGTGAAGCTGGGCGGCGTGATGATGCGGCTGGCCGCCTTCGACTATATGCAGGCGCCGTCGCCGCCATCGTCAGAAGGGCTCGCTGGCTACTGGGGGCCTTACGTAAAAACCTGCCTGGAACTGTTCGGCGCCGACCGCTGCATGGTCGAGAGCAATTATCCCGTCGACAAGATGGGCATCGGCCCGTGCGCCCTCTGGAACGCCTTCAAGCGCATGACATCGGGCGCGTCCGCCGACGAGAAGAAGGCGATTTTCAGCGGCACCGCGAACCGCGTCTATCGCCTCGGTCTCGCGGACGTCTAGCCCGGATATCTCACCGATGTGAGCGGACGTCATCGGAGTGAGCATGTGCACGCCTCATTCGGAAGAATGGTGATCCCGGCGACAGCCACCCGGCGGCTCTCGGGATGGATGAAGAACAGCACTTAGCAGGTCACGAGCCCGCGTAGCGTCAGCACCTCGGCGCTGAAGAGGTCGGTCCACGCTGCCAGCAGTGCCACGTGGGTCCGACCGAACGTTGCCCAAGTCGTCGTGCGCTTGCGCTCCGGCGCCGGCGGCAGCCCGTGGCGCCGCAAGCCGACCATCAGTTGCGCCATACAAATGCGGTTCTCGATCGCAAGGTATTCGTTCCGCGCCAGCAGCTCCTGGTCCACCGTCTCCGCCACGTACGTCACGCCAGCAAGCTTGATCGTGTCACCATCGGTCACGGTCTGGGCGCCAGCACTGAAGGAAAGCGCCAACAGTACTCCGTCCCATGCAAGCCTCTTGAGGCACATTACGTGTCACGCCGTTCCCGGCGCATGAAGGCGGCGAGTGGCATCGCCGCGAGGGCGACGAAGGCCATCAGGTGGAAAGCATCCAGGTAGCCGATCATCGCGGCCTGTCGCAGGATCTCGTTGGACAGGCTCTGCAGGCCGCCGAGGCTTTCCAGGCTCCACTGCGGCGGCAGGCCCGGCATCGACAGGGACTTGTTGTAGGGCGTGATGAACTCCGTCATCCGCGAATAGTTGGATGCCGTCGAGCGACTGACGGTCAGCACAGCGATGGAAATGAACAGGCTGGAGCCGAAGTTTCGCATCAGGGTGAAGACGGCGGACCCTTCCGTGACCTGGCGCGGCGGCAGGGTCGAGAAGGCCATCACCGTCATCGGCGTGAAGGCGATCGACTGGCCGAGACCCAGCAGGAAGTTGGCCCACAACACGTCTGAATCGGTGAGGTTGATGTCGAACTGGGCCATCCAGAATCCCGCCCCGGCCTGCAGCGCCATGCCGCAGACGATGGCGAATCGCGGGGCGACCCGCGTGAACTGGGCGATGAACAGGAACGCTGTCCAGTTGCCCACGCCACGCGCGGCGATCAGCCAGGCGATGGCATTGTCGGGGTAGCCGCGCAGGTCGTGGAACAGGGTCGGAAACAGCACGATGCTGACGAAGTTCAGCATGCCCATCACAAAGGCGAGCAGGATCCCGATGGAGAAGTTGCGGTCGAGCAGCAGGCGCGGATTGAGGAATGGCGCCGGCACCGTCAGGCAGTGCATGACGAAAATCCAGAGTGCCAGCGCGCCCGTGAAGGCCAACAGCATGATCTCCGTCGATTCGAACCAGTCCAGCCGGTGGCCGCGGTCGAGGATCAGCTGCGCGGCCGCCATCGCCACGGAGAGGGCGATGAAGCCGATCCAGTCAAATTTCACGGTCGCGCGCGCCGTGTGGTCGCGGAGCGCGAACCATATGCAGATCAGCGCGCAGATCCCGGGCGGGACGATCATGAAGAAGGCTGCGCGCCAGTCGTAGGCTTCCGTCACGATGCTGCCCAGGATGGGGCCGGCCACGGGACCGAACACCGCGCCGATGCCCCACATCACGAGAGCGGCGGGCTGAAGATGCTTCGGGAAGGTCGCCAACAGGATGGCCTGGCCGAGCGGCATGATTGGCGCGCCGAACGCCCCCTGCGCCACACGGGCCAGAATCAGGCTCTCCAGGCTGTTGGCCACGCCGCACAGCACGGAGGTGGTCGTGAAACCGAGCACCGTAAAGAACATCAGGTTGCGCCAGCCCAGCCGGCTCGACAGCCAGCCCGTCATCGGCGTGGCGATGGCGGTCGCGACCAAGTTGAGCGTGATGACCCAGGAGATCTCTTCCTGCGTCGCCGACAGGTTGCCGCGCATCTGCGGCAGCACCAGATTGGCCAGCGTTATGGTCATGCCGAACAGCATGTTGGCGAGTTGGACCATCAGCAGGATGAGCCACTGCCGTCCGCTGATCGTGAAGAGGCCGCCCTTCTCAGCGATGGATTCATCCCGGGATGTCGTTCTTACTGCTCCTTATGGCATTGTCTCGGCGATCGGAGTGTAGCGGCCTCCCTGGTGTCCGTCGTCAGATAGATTGATGCGGATCGGGTCTACTTGGCCGACATTCCCCAGATTGACCCAAGGGACGGTGCGAACGCCAGCATCCGCCGGGTTTCGAGGAAACCGTCAGCGGCCGAGACAGTTTCCACCACCGCTTCCGCCATGCGCGCGCCCAGAACGACCTTTGATCCATCGATTTGGCCCTTTGCCTCGTCATTCGGACGCACTCCTCCCGTGGTGACGACGCATTGGTGCGGTCTTACGCTGGAGCCGGTCGTCGTCGCAGCCCGTCGATCAGCCGCAATGTTTTCTCGAACAGTTCTCCCGGCACCGCGACTTCGGCCATCTGGAAGACGGCGTAGCGGGCGTGGCGCACGCCCTTGGCACCGATCTTGATCAGCTTGTCTCGCAGGCTGGTCAGCGACCCCTGCGCAACCGCCTCGGGCAGGTGTGCCTACCCAAGGCTCTAAAAAGCCAAGAAAGCATGGAGTTTTCGGCGCCCCAACCATACCGCCATTGGCACGCTCACGCTTCTGTCCGCCCTCGGTTCCCTGCTCGCGTTCCGGGTTCGCAGCCGCCTCACCTTGGAACTCGAACTCGTCGCCTTGCGACATCAGGTGACCGTCCTGCACCGGCAACGCCCTGGCCGGCCTCGGCCACGAGCGAAGAAAAGTCATCCGCTTCGATGTCATCCCGAATCCCACTCAGGCCTGACTAGCGCGCCAGATCACCGAGGCCTTCCCCTGCGACACCGCCCCTCGGTTTCTGCTGCGCGACCGCGACGCTTCATATGGGCCCACCTTCTGCGATCGTGTCGAGGCGATGGCTATCGAGCAGGTCGTCACCGCGCCGCGATCGCCGTGGCAGAACGCCTGAGTCCGCATCGCAAGAGAGCGGCGCGCGCTCTGATCACCGAACATCACCGACCGTGGCCTTCATCGGCACACCGATGTCGGGGCCGCATCGATCTTTGGGCAAGGACAGGCAGCTGCCTTCCAAATAGACTTGATTCGTAACAGCTCACTGGACAGCAGGCACTTATGGGCGATCTAAGCGGCAAGATTGCGTTGATCACCGGCGCGAGCCGTGGACTGGGGGAAAGCACAGCCCGCACCATGGCTGCGCAAGGCGCCGGCGTGATGTTGCTGGCACGCGATGGCGCTGCCGTTGCAGGCGTCGCGAAAGATATCGTCCGTGCCGGCGGGCGCGCGGAGTCGCTTGCTTGCGATGTCGGCGATTACGCAGCGGTAGAACGTGCCGTCGCTGTGACCCGCCAGAGCTTGGGCGGCCTCGACTTGCTGGTGAACAATGCCGGCATCATCGAGCCGATTGCTGAGATTGCAGCATCTGACCCCACCATCTGGGCCGACAACATTCGGATCAACCTGGTCGGCGCGTACCATGTCGTGCGCGCCGTTCTGGGCGGTATGCTCGCCGGCCGCGGCGGCACAATCGTCAACGTCTCTTCTGGCGCTGCACACCGCCCGCTCGAGGGCTGGAGTGCGTATTGCTCGGGCAAGGCCGGACTTGCCATGCTCACCCGCGCCATCGCGCTCGAAACGGCGGGCCGCAATCTACGCGTTTACGGATTCTCGCCGGGTACGATCGATACCGAGATGCAGGTCAGGATTCGCGCCTCCGGTATCAACGCGATCAGCAGAATCCCGCGCTCCGAACTCTCGCCGGTCGACCATGCGGTGCGTGGCCTGGTCTATCTCTGCGCCGGCAATTGCGATGATCTGATTGGCCAGGACGTCTCGATGCGCGACGAATCCTTTCGTCAACGTATCGGGCTCGCCTGACCATGACATCCTCTTCTCTGCAAGCCTGCCAACTGATCGTCCGCGCCACCCTGGTCGACATTGTTGATCGCAACAAGTTCGACCATTGGTACGAGACCGAGCATCTTCCCGATGCACTGAAGGCCTTCAAGGCACAGCGGGCATGGCGCGGCTGGAGCCAAACCAACCCGCTCGTCCACTTTGCGTTCTACGAGTTCACGAACCTGGCCGAGGCCGACGCCATCCAATCTTCACCTGCACTCGCCGCCCTGATCGCGGAGTTCGACCGTATGTGGGGCAAGAGAGTGGTCCGCACCCGCGAAGTGATCGAAATCGCCGGCACACTGAAGACCACATGAGCCACCACCGCAGCGGAGTCACGCCTATGCGCCGACTGACCTCTCAGTAGACCCACGCCGTCAGATGCGATGGGCCGAACAGACGACCGCTGCTACCGGCCTTTCCAGTCCGGCTTACGCTTCTCGGCGAAGGCGCGCGGACCTTCTACCGTGTCCTCGCTCTTGGTCATCGCGACGAAGGCCGGATAGTCGAGATTGTGCATCGCGGTCTCAAGGGCGGGGACGTCCAGCGAGCGCATCACGACCTGCTTGGTCGCACGCACCGACATCGGCGAGCACGCGAGGATATCGCGGGCCCACCGCCTGGCCGCATTCATCAGCTCATGATTCGGGACCACTTCGGTGACGAAGCCCAACTCGAAGCCTTCCTGCGCCGAGACGTGGCGTCCAGTTAGAAGCATGCCCATTGCCTTCTTGAGCGGGATCATCCGCGAGAGCCGTTGCATACCTCCCGAACCGGCAGCCAGACCAACTTTCGGCTCCGGCAGCGCGAAGGTGGCTTTGTCGGAAGCGACGATGATGTCGCAGGCAAGCGCAATCTCGAAGCCGCCGCCCATGGCGACGCCGTTCACCGCCGCAATCACCGGCTTTTCGAGATCGAAGCGGCTGGCCAAGCCGCCCATCCTGCGAGGCGGATGAACCGGTAACTTGCCTGTCTTCTTCCTGTAGTCAGCATGGTACTTCAGATCGTTGCCGGCGCTGAACGCTTTGTCGCCCGCGCCGGTGATGATTGCGACCCAGAGATCGGGGTTCTCGCGAAAGCCGTCGAAGATGTCGGACAGCTCCTGATTCGCCATGGGGTGAAGGGCGTTATAGACCTCCGGCCGATTGATGGTGACGATCAATAGGCGGCCTTCGGTTTCGGTCTTGCTGTATTCACCCATTGCTCTTCTCTCCAGTTCAATGAACCGATGATCTCACCGAATGAGGTGGAAGGCACGGGTCTCTCGCAATGGATGAATCGGTGCCTGTGCCTGCCAAATACTACATCCGACAGTATTCATGATGAAGGCCGCCGGGAATCGGCCGCGCGGCAAGCTGGCCGTACCGCTGGACCGGTCGGCGGTCTGGCGAATCCTTGTCCATGAACAGATGCACCCGGACTTCATTGTAATAGTCGGCGTAGGCGAAAAGGATCCGGCGCAGATGGCCATCGCCGAAGACGACGATGTGATCGAGATTCCTGGTCGCATTCGGCAGACTCTCATGTACGCCCGCCCAGGGAATCCTCTGCGGGACTCAAATGTTGGTCGGTGTCCGCCAGGCACAGGGAAGTGCTAACGTCATCACAAACAAGAGGAGGAGACATAAGGATGAAAAATCTGATGTTGCCGCTGGTCGCGGCCATACTGGCCCTCACCGCGGCCCCGGCCGCCTGGGCGCAGAAATCCGGCGGCACGCTTCGCGTCACTCATCGCGATAATCCTCCCAGTGCCTCGATCCATGAAGAAGCGACGATCTCGGCCGTCATGCCGTTCATGTCGGTCTACAACAATCTTGTGGTCTTCGATCCCAAGACCAAGCAGAACGCCCCGGACCATATCGTTGCCGATCTCGCGACGTCCTGGAAGTGGAACGACGACGGCACTAAGCTCACCTTTCAGCTTCGCGACGGGGTCAAGTGGCACGACGGCAAGCCCTTCTCCAGCGGCGACGTGAAGTGCACTTGGGACATGTTGATCTCGACGGACTCCAAGCTCCGCAAGAACCCGCGCAGGACCTGGTATTTCAATCTGAAGGAAATCACAGTCAACGGCGACAAAGAGGTCACCTTCCATCTCGGACGGCCGCAACCGTCGCTGCTCACCATGCTGGCGGGCGCCTTCTCACCGGTCTATCCGTGCCATACCTCGGCGCAGCAGATGCGGACCAAACCGATCGGCACTGGACCATTTAAGTTCGTCGAACTGAAGCAGAACGAGGGCATCAAGCTCGTCAAGAACCAGGATTACTGGAAGCCGGGCAGGCCCTACCTCGACGCCATAGAATTTTCAATTATTCCCAGCCGCGCGACCTCGTCTCTGGCCTTCGTCGCGGGCAAGTTCGACCTCACTTTCACGGCCCAGATCGCGGCACCCGCGCTGAAGGATCTCATGCTCCAGGCGCCGTGGGCCGTCTGCGAGATGCTGCCGACAAACACCCAGGCAAATCTTCTGGTCAATCGCGACAAGCCACCCTTCGACGATCCCCGCATCCGCAAGGCCATGGTGCTATCGATTGACCGCGATTCCTTCACCCACATCATCGGCCAAGGGACCAACCGGCAAGGCGGCTCGATGCTGCCGCCTCCCGAGGGCTTGTGGGGCATGCCTGCCGACTTCCTCGCTACTGTTCCAGGCTACGGCGCGGATCACGAGAAAGCGCGCGCGGAAGGCCGCAAGATCATGAGCGAGCTGGGCTACAGTGCCGAGAATCCGCTCAAGATCAAGGTCTCGACCCGCAACATCCCGACCTATCGCGACCAAGCAGTCATCCTGATCGACCATCTGAAGCAGGTGAACATCCAGGGCGAGCTTGAGCCGCTCGACACATCGGTCTGGTACAATCGCATGGCCCGCAAGGACTTCACCGTCGGCATGAACGTCCAGGGCGTCGGCATCGACGATCCCGACGTGGTCTTCTACGAAACCTTCAGCTGCGGCTCGGAACGAAACTACACCAACTACTGCAACCCGGAGATCGAGAAGCTCTTTGAGCAGCAGTCGCGCATGATGGACATCGAGGCGCGCAAGAAGCTGGTGTGGGAGATCGACAAGAAGCTGCAGGAAGACGGTGCCCGCCCGGTGATCCAGCACGACTGGGCCGCCACTTGCTGGCGGCCTGAGGTCAAGGGCCTGAACCTCGCCGTCAACACGATCTACAACCACTGGCGTTTCGAGGACGTCTGGATCGACCGCTGAGAAGAGCCTTGTCCCGGAACAGATACGTTCGGAGTTGTTGTCGCCGGCGCAGGCCGCAAGGATCCGGCGCAGATGAATGTGCTTGCTCAAAACTCCAGAAAGCGGAGAAGCATGGAGTTTTCGGCGCCGCAGTCATACCGTCATAGGCATGCTCATGCGCTTGTGCGCTGTCGGCTCCCTGCTCTCGTTCCGGCTGCGCAATCGCTACGAGCGTCGCGCGGCTTGAACCCCTTGCGGTGACCGCACTTGTACCGCCGTTGCATCGCCGGGCGTCGTCGCGATCGGCAATGGCATCACTCGGTTGCTGGCGCGCCCAGATCCCATGCAGGGAGGCTCCGTCGCATGAGAACGACGCTCTCTTCAATCACCGAACATCGGCAACCGTCGCCTTCAGCGGCTTACCCATTCCATGGCCGGACGGAATATTGAGCAAGGACACCCAGTCCCGGTTCTCGCTGGCCATCCGAATGATCAGTTCCTCGACCTCCCGCTTGATCCGGGGCCTGCCCGGATATTGCCTGGCCTTCGAGCCATCGAACTTGTGGGCCGCGAGCTTGCGATACCAACCAAGGATCGTGTCCGGCCGAGCGACGGTGGCGACACGGGCCAGCAGCAGCCCCGACGGCCCCGCGCCGATGATCCCGACCCGCGTGCGTTGTTGCCTGACCATTGGCCTCGCTCCCCTGCCGCTGGCATACGCGTCGTTCCGCAGGCCACCAGGCCCGTCAGGGACGCCGGCGCAGCGCCGTCACCATGACCAGCGCCGCGACCGCCTGCAGCGCCACCGTCATGCCCAGCGCCCAGCTGTAGCCGTCAGGATCCCAGCCGCCCGAATCGGTGCGCGGCCAGAGGTCGAGGACCCAGCCGACCGCCGCCTGGACCGCGAAGGCCAGGCCCAGCGCCACCGTGTTGGTCGCCGTCGAGACCCGGCCGGTCAGGTCGGGCGGGAACATCTGGTTGACCACCACGTAGCCCACCGAGCCGGCGGCGCTGAACAGCGCCATCGCGAGGAACAGCGCCAGCACGACCGCGAACCCGCGCGGCTGCAACATCAGGCCGACCTGCACCGCGACCACGGCGACCAGGGCGACGATGGGCACGATCACGGCCGGCAGGCCGAGCCGTTCCGCGCGGCTGGCGGCGCTGCCGGTCAGCACGCTGCCCGCGATCATCGCCAGCGTGTAGAGGAACAGCACGCCGGCCCGGGTCGCCCCGTCCATGCCGGCGACGTCGCGCAGCCACGGTCCGGCCCACAGGCCGAGGTAGGCGAAGTTGAAGGTCGAGATGGTCGCGACCGCCGGGCCGAAGCGCCAGAAGGTCGGCGAGGCCAGGATGCGCGCGCTCGAGGCGAGGTAGCCCCGGAGCGTCGGCGCCGGTCCCGGCCCGCGCGGCTTTTCGGGCACCGACAGGAAGATCCAGAGTGCGACCGCGAGCGTGACGGCGCACAGCACCCAGAAGACGCCGCGCCAGCCGAGCGTCGGCAGCAGGGCCTCCACCGGCACGGTCGTGACCGTGCTGCCGACCGCGGCGATCGCCGTCGAGATGCCGATCACCTGGGCGACGCGGCGGCGCTCGAACCAGTCGGCATTGCCCTTGAGCACCGCCATCAGCCCGGCCGAGATGCCGACGCCCAGCAGGACGCGCCCCAGCGCCAGCCCGGCGAATCCCGGCGACAGCGCGAAGATGGCGAACCCGAGCGCCGCCAGCGCCATCAGCGCGACCTGGACGCGCCGCGCGCCGAAGGCGTCGAGCGCGACGCCCAGCGGCAGCTGCGTCACGGCATAGGCCGCGAACATGCAGGCGGCCAGCGTCCCCAACTCGACCGCCGACAGGCCAAGCTCTACGGCGAGCACCGGCCCGACGATCGCCATCACCGTGCGCGCGGCCTGGTTCACGAAGTGCGCCGCGGCGAACGGGAGCGTCACTCTCAGCAACATCGGGAAACAGTATGACAGGCATTGCAGTCGCGCGTCGCCTGGGGAACGGTCGCTTGGACCCGGTGCCCTCCAGGGGCAAGGCCACGACCGTCAGTCTCACGCCGCTCACCTCCGCCTTCGACGGCGACGTCGGTCCCATCGATCTGCGGAAGGTGCACGACCGCGCAGACAATCAGAACTGCGCACCGAACGACCGCGCAGCTTCAATGTCTTACGAGAAGCGTACCAAATCCGGTGGGCAACAGCTTCGAAGAGAGAAGGCACGTGAGAGAGCCGGGAGCCCTGGTGGCGCCGAGACCGATCAACAGGTCGTTGGCGAAATGCCCGCCGCTAGTGGGCTTGTTCGGGACCAGTCCGCTCCCTGGAGACCGATGTCCCGTGCGGCACTGGCGGAGGATTGGAACCTGGGATCCAACGTTCTCTGATTGCACCAAGTCCCTCCGCAGCTGCCTTGGTCGCGAACTCCCGATTGACGCGCTGGCGCCAGCGCTCATTCCAAACGCGCCATACTCGCTACCATGCGTGGTCGTTCGCATTGTGCGAATTGCTGCGGGTTGCTGCGGGTTGATCTTTGCAAAATGCAAAGCCTTTGGCGGAGGAGGACAAACGCGGCAGTCGCGAGCCCTTGAGCGGCCTATGTTTTCTGGCTCCGGTCTGTCCCATTCGAAAGCTCGCCGGTGGCATGTCGATTGCTTACAATGGCGCGACCGCCTTCGATCGTGTGGGTGCCACCCTCTTTCGAGAGTTGTCATGCTGCCTTCGCCCCCCGCCTCCCACGAGGCCGCTCGCCTCGCCGCCCTGCAGCGCTACGAGATACTCGACACCGCGCCCGAGGCCGCGTTCGACGAGGTCACGGCCCTGGTCGCCGAGAGCCTCGATGTCCCGGTGGCGCTTGTCTCCCTGGTCGATGTCGATCGTCAGTGGTTCAAGAGTCGCGTCGGACTGGAGCAAACCCAGACGCCGCGCGACATTTCCTTCTGCGGCCACACCATTCTCCAGGACGGCGTGTTCGAGATCCCCGATGCCGCGCAGGACGACCGCTTCCACGACAATCCCCTCGTGCTGGGCGAGCCTAACATCCGCTTCTACGCCGGCGCTCCGCTGTTGACTACCGACGGGCACCGCATCGGCACCTTGTGCGTGATCGACCGGCGGTCGCGCCGTCTCGAGGCCGGCCAGCGCGCTTTGCTGCAGCAATTCGCCCGGCTGTTGGTAGCGCAGCTCGATCAGCGCCTCGCCAACCGCCGGCTCGCCGCAGAGCGGCAGCACCTGCAACAGCGCCAAGACTACCTGCAGCAAGTGCTGAACACCTCGCTCGAAGGCTTGGTCGCCATCGATCGCGCCGGCCGCATCACCGAGTTCAACGCCGCCGCAGCGGCGTGCCTGGGCTACTCGGCCAAGCAGGCGATCGGGGCGTCGGCGATCGACCTGCTCGTGCCAACGCGTTACCGCGCGGTGTTCGCCGACCAGATCGCGGCCTTCTGGGCGGACACCCAGGCCGCGCCCGGCGCTCGGCGCGAGATACCGGTGCTGCGCGCCAACGGAACCGAAGTCTCCGTCGAGGCGTCGATCAGCCTGCTGCCCAGCGAGCAGGGCGGCCGCATCATCTTCTTCTTCCGCGACATCGACGAGCACAAGAAGGCCGAGCGCCTGCACCACCAGCTGCGCGATCTCGTGGAGGCCTTCCCCGAGTCCTTCATCTACTACGACGCCAACGAACGGCTGGTTACCGCCAACGCCCAGGTGCTGCAGAAGCTCGGCGTGGTGTCGCGCGTCCGCAACATCGGGCGCAGCTTCGAGGAGATCCTGGCCGCGACGGTGCGCGAAGGAGTCTATGCCGACGCGGTCGGCCGCGAGGCGGCGTGGATCGAGGAGCGGATGGAAATCCACCGCAGCTACGGCTCGATGGAGATCCGGCTCACCAACGGCAACTGGATGAAGCTCGTGCAGCGCCGCACCGCCGACGGCGGGCGGATCTGCGTCTACATCGACATCACAGAGATCAAGCAGCGCGAGGCCGCGCTGCTGGCCGCGCGTCAGGAGGCGGCCGACGCGTCGCGCGCCAAGACCGACTTCCTCGCCACCATGAGCCACGAGATCCGCACGCCGCTCAATGCCCTGATCGGGCTGACCGAGGTGCTCACCGTGACGCCGCTCGACACTCAGCAGCGCCTTTACCTGGAGACAATGCAGACGTCGGGCCGGCAGCTCCTGCAGATCGTCAACGACGTGCTCGATTTCTCGCGGTTACAGGCCGATCAGATCCAACTCGCCGAGGACGACATTGACCTGCGCAGCCTGCTGCGCAGCCTGATGCAGACCATCGCCGCCCTGCCCGGCGCCGCCGCGCTGCGGCTGGACAAGGACGTCACTCCCGACGTGCCGGCGCGCGTGCGCGGCGACGGCCCGCGCCTGACGCAGATCCTGACCAACCTGCTGGGCAACGCGGTGAAGTTCGCGGCCGGCGGGCGGGTGGCGCTGTCGGTCCACGCCGGCAAGTCGCCGTCCGGGGAGCGCACGCTGCGCTTCGAGGTCAGCGACAGCGGTCCGGGCATTCCGGTGGACCTCAAGGACCGGATCTTCGAGCACTTCGTGCAGGGCGACGGCAGCGCCGATGCGCGCAAGTCCGGCACCGGCCTCGGGCTCGCCATCGCCCGGCGCCTCGCCGTCGCCATGCAGGGCACGCTGGAGCTGGCCAACCCCGGCGAGCCTGGCGCCCGTTTCGTGCTGAAGATGCCCTGCCGCGCCAGCAGCAGCAGCAGCAGCAGTACCGCCGCGGTCGCCGAGCCGTCGATGCCGAAGCCGGCGAGCCCGCCGCGCCGCATCCTGGTGGCCGAGGATACGCCGGCCAGCCAGATGGTGGTTCGCCTTCTGCTCGAAGGCCTCGGCCATACGGTCGAGGTCGTGTCGAATGGCCGCCAAGCGGTCGAGGCCTGCGGGCAGCGCGCGTTCGACGCCGTCCTTCTCGACATCCAGATGCCCGAGATGGACGGCTGCGCGGCGGCGCACGCCATCCGCGCCCGTGAAGCGACCGACGGAAATGCAGGCGAAGGCGGAAGCCGGCTGCCGCTGGTGGCGCTCAGCGCCTTCTCCCAGCCGTCGGAGCAGGCAGCGGCGCTGGCCGCCGGCATGGACGCCTATCTGACGAAGCCGGTACGCCGTGCCGATCTGGTACGACTGTTCGAGAAGCTCGACAGCCTGGGGTTGGACAACCGGCCAACTTGAGCCCTGCAGGATGCAAGAGATGGTATGACGGGCTTGTTCGACCGCCGGCCGCACTCGTTCGAGGAATTCGTCGAGTACAGCTCACGCGTTGGCGCGCGCCGTGACGAGCGCGCCGACCGCCTCTGCCGTCGCAGCCGACAGTGTCCAGCCGAGGCGTCCGTGGTCGGTATTGTAGAAGACGCGTGGGTGTCTGCCGCGGGCAACACGCGGCAGCATGTCGGGCATCATCGGGCGCAAGCCCGTCCACGGCACGGACTGACGGGTGCTCATGCCGGGAAAATGGGCGCGGCACCAGCGGATCAGCGGATCAGCGGATCGATACGTTCGGCTCGGATGTCACGGTTGTGCCGGTCGAAGCGCTGAACTGGTGCGAGCCGACGGTGCGCGAGCTGGCTGTGGAGCCTCAATGGGTTGTTCCGCGTCAGGCGGAGAGTGCTGATGGGCGGCACGGCGCCGATACTGCCATAAACACCGCAGCGCGCTCCCCGCTGGCGTCAGAGCCGCCCAGTTTGAGCAGCCGAGGCCCCCGCTCCCATACCGCCCGCCGATAAGAGAGAGACTGTCAGATCGGCGGTGAATGGCGGAGGGAAAGGTCCTGAAATCCAACGGTCTCTTAGGCGAGCGGGGCCGTCGCAGGTGTAATTCCCGCCTCGGCGTCGGGCAGCTTCTGTCGACCTTTCAGCTGGGCCTTCATGATGCGGTTTTCGGCCGCCAGGTGTTCGTTCCGCGCCAGCAGCTCCTGGTCCACCGTCCCCGTCACGTAAGCCAGGATGCGCGCCCAATCCGTAAACGCCCCCTGCCCTACCCAGACTCGGCGACGGCATCATGGACCGTCCGCGAAATTGTACTCAGCCGCCTCAGGAACTACTACCGACGCCGCCCAAATCACTGTTCCCCGGCCGTTTCAGTTTTTTGGCCATACGGGATTGTCTGCCCATCGATCCTTGTCCTGCTGGTGCCGACCCGGTCCACACTGCCCACGTTACCCGGCACGGTCCAGCCAGCGGCGCGACGCACCGACACCCCGGCGGAATCCCGGCCCCCGCGCGGCTCCGCGCCGCGCCGCCGCTCGTCGCCGATCGTCCCGTCGTTCAACCCGGCCGCCGCGCCATCGCCGCCGCCGCCACGCCCAGCGCCGCCAGGGCGGCAAAGACGATGAGCGACAGTGTGTAGTCGCCGCTCACGTCGCGCAGCAGGCCAGAGAGCACCGGGCCGACCGCCTGCGCCACGACCTGCATCGCCAGCACCACGCCGCGAATCGCGCCGTAGCTTTCGCGGCCGAAGTAATCGGCCCAGGCGACCGGCAGCGGGGTGATGGCCGCACCGAGGCCGAGGCCGAAGACGGCGGCAGCGAGATAGGCCGCCTCGGCCGAGGCGACGCAGATCAGCGCGGCGCTGCCGAGAGCCATCAACAGCGCCCCGGCCATCATCGGCCCGCGCGGCCCCCAGTGGTGCGGCAGGAAGCCGACCGCGAAGCTCGCCACCGCCGAGCTGGCCGAGAAGACGCCGATCGCGGTGGCCGCCGCCAGCGCCGGCAGGCCGCGCTCGATCAGATGCGCGGCCTGGTGCAGCGAAACCCCGGCCTGCACCGGATAGACCAGCACGGTAAATAGCGCGAGCAGCCAGAAGGCGCGGGTGCGCATCGCCTCGGCGCGGCTGAACTGGAGCTCCGCCGCCGGCGGCGTGCCGTCCTTGCCCGGTGGCCGGGGATCGGCGGCGAGACCGGCATCCTCCGGCCGGCGCACCAGCAGCAGCCAGCACGGCGGCAGGCCCACGATCAGCACCGTGGCGCCGACGGCGATCCAGCCGGCGCGCCAATTTCCGCCCGGATCGGCGCCGCCGTCGTTCATGGCGAACTGCGCGATGACGGGCAGCGCGACCAGTCCCGACAGTTGCGCCAGCTTGGCGATCGAATTGGCGCGGGCGCGGCGGGCGACGAACCAGTTGTTGAGCGCGCCATAGAGGCCGAGATCGAAGGGCCCGGCAAAGATCATGCGGGCGAAGCAGAACAGCAGGTAGAAACCCAGCAGCGAGGCGACCAGCGACAGCGCCATGCAGGCGAAGCCGGTGCCGAGCAGGGCGAGACAGAGCACGAGGCGCGCGCCCCGGCGGTCGAGCAGCGGCCCGAGCAGCGGCGAGACCACCGCCGCCATCAACCCGCCCAGCGACACCGCGCCGGCGATCTCCAGCCGCGACCAGCCGAACTCGGCGGTCATCGGCACGACGAAGATCGACAGCACCGCCACCGCCGGCCCCTGGCGCGCGAAGCCGGCGAGGCAGACGCAGCCCAGCACCACCCAGCCGTAATAGAAGGGCAGGCGCGGCAGCAGCAACGCGGCGAGGAACGGCGGTTTCACCGCCCGACCATAGCATCACCCCGATCGGCGGCGTCTCCTGCAGGGCCGTATGGTCAAAGTATTGGCCCGACCGACGCACCATCACGCCGCCTCACGATGATAGTAGCGCAGGAGCCCACCCAATCGCTCTTGGCAGCGAACCGGCCCCACGCGGTGCCGATCCGTGGTGCTAGGAAACAGCAGGACGTTGCCCTTCCCTTGGTGATTCCGCTCGGCATGGAAGGTTGGCGCGATCCATCCACCTCCCACTGCGGCAACTCGTCCGTCGGGAACATGCCAGCTTCTGGGTAAATCTTGGCGTCGTAGCTTTTCCCGGTCTTCTTCAACTCAGCCTGAACAGAAGGTCCGCCGCATGGACACTCTTGGTGATCGCGTGAAACGCACAATCGCAGGCCATCTCAAATTGTCGGTCTCCGACCTCAGCGACCAAGCGCGGTTCGTGGAAGACCTCAAGGCCACGAGCCTCGATATCGTCGAGATGATCATGACGCTGGAAGATGCCTTTGAGGTCGAGATTTCCGATACCGACGCGGAGCAAATGCATACCGTCGGCGATGTAGTCTCGTTCATAAAGGCCAAGCGGCAAGACTGAAGGCTCAGGCAAAAGGCGCATGGTCAAAGTATTGGCCCGACCGACGCACCTTCACGCCGCCTCTCGATGATGGTAGCGCAGGAGCCCGCCCAATCTCTTGCGACATTGCAGCGGTCCCTCGCGCTGACGATCCGTCACCAGAGGAAACAGCAGGACGTTACCCTTCCCCTGGTGGTTCCGCTCGGTGTGGAAATGATCGACATAGTTGCTCAGCGCCCGCCGCAAGGAGCGCTCGCCGAACAGGATCACCTTCGACAGGCACTCCTCCTTGACCGACCTCACCCAGGGCCCTGCGTAGGCATTCAGGTTCGGGCTGCGTGCAGGTAGCGGCAGCGGCTTAACCCGACCTGACACAAGGATGGCCCGGAACGACCGCGTGAACTTGGTGTCGCGGTCGTGCTGGAGATATCTGCAATCCCGCAGCGGCGCAGACCTCCATGGTCGCGTTGCGGGCGATTTGCTTCATCCACGCCTCATTCGGAAGAACGGTGATCCCGGCGATATCCACCCGGCGGCTCTCGATATGGATGAAGAACAGCACATAGAGCAGGTCACAAGCCCGCGCAGCGTCAGCACCTCGGCGGTGAAGAAGTCGGTCCGGTCGACTGCGAGAGCACGACCTCCCGTTCGACTGATTTCAGTCG
>LNFM01007426.1_pt1 | contig 17199 bp, 15 predicted proteins | sample 596031 | NCBI WGS metagenome assembly LNFM01 (sample SAMN04254537, study PRJNA301005) | activated carbon metagenome | isolation source: dual media filters at the Ann Arbor, Michigan drinking water treatment plant | place: USA: Ann Arbor | reverse complement strand
GAACAGCCCCACTCGCGGCCTTGGCCTGCAACTATCTTGCTTTCCAACCTAAAGCCAGATGCAAGAAATGGCCGGAACTGTGCCGAATAATGCCGACAGCGACCGGAACGTACGATTGATCTGAGACTGTCATCGCTTCAAGCTGTTGGCATGCAAACGTTGATCTTCCTCCTGACTGTCGCGGCGATCCTCTGGATGGGATCGGTTGCACTCGCCGTTTTCGGTGGACGTGGAGCTGCAAAAGCAACCCTAAAAAAAACAACATCGAAACACGAACCGCTTCAATTCAGAGCCGTCTGCCTGCAATTCCTGGCGACAACCCTTCTGGCCAGTAGCATCACCTTCACGACGATCTTCGAAAGCCCATTCGTTGCCCTTGCGGTTATCGGTTGGCCCCTTTTTGCACCCATGCTGGTACTGCAAGCCGTTCACAAGTTCCCTTCAGCCCTGGGCCTGCCCAGCTTGATAGCTGGGTGCATAGCCGCACTCGCCGTGACGCTCGTGCACAAATTCGTTCGGACGAGACTGAGCCACCTCTGGCCGTCGATCGCAGTTCTCACGGCCTTCTCGATATTCATTCTAACAGGCGAGATCCTGTTTCACGCGAAGCTGAAAGGGGCGGCAGAAAAACTATCGCCCGAATGCCTGGACGCCGGGTCATTCAGGCACTCCCTGGCCATTGCCGGCACAGATTTCCAATTTGCGCTCCATGCAGGCGCAATAAAGAACGGCATCGTGTATGGCTGGAGCCATCGAGAAGGGAAATTCTACATCGTCCCTGAAAACGCAAAACGAAATGTTCTGGCTCCTTCCAATGCCTGGCTCTCACTTCCGTATCCCAGTTGTCATCATAAAAACTGATGGAAGCGCTGAGCTGTCCACATCGCACCAAGCCGCAAAAAACGGGCGGTCCGGGCGTTGGGCCGAGGCCCCACTCGCGGCATCGCCGCGAATTCGCTGAGCTCCAGTAGGGTCGTCAAGGTGTCAGACCCGCAGGGTCTGACACCTCCATCAACGCTCGAACCGCTTGAACTTGATGCGGTGCGGTTCCACTGCGGCGTCGCCGAGGCGGCGCTTCTTGTCCTCCTCGTAATCGGCGAAGTTGCCTTCGAACCATTCGACGTGGCTGTCGCCCTCGAAGGCGAGGATGTGGGTCGCGAGGCGATCGAGGAAGAAGCGGTCATGCGAGATAACTACGGCGCAACCGGGGAAGTCTTCCAGCGCCGACTCCAGTGCACCGAGCGTTTCGGTGTCGAGATCGTTGGTCGGCTCGTCGAGGAGGAGCAGGTTGCCGCCCTCTTTCAGCAGCTTGGCGAGATGCACGCGATTGCGCTCACCGCCCGACAGCAGACCGACCTTCTTCTGTTGATCCGGCCCCTTGAAGTTGAACCATCCACAATAGGCGCGGCTCGAAATCTCCTTCTTGCCGCCGAGCAGCATCTGATCGAGCCCGCCGGAAATTTCCTCCCACACGGTCTTCTTGTCGTCGAGATGCGAGCGGCTTTGATCGACATAGGCGACCTTCACCGTCTCACCCAGGCGAATAGTGCCTGCGTCGGGCTTTTCCTGCCCGGTGATCATCTTGAACAGCGTCGTCTTGCCCGCACCGTTCGGACCGATCACACCGACGATACCTCCCGGCGGTAGCTTGAACGTCAAATTGTCCACGAGAAGCCGGTCGCCGAAGGCCTTGGACATGCCGTCCACCTCGACCACGACGCCTCCGAGTTTCGGCCCGGTCGCGATCTGGATCGACGCCTTGCCGCTCTCCTCGCGCGCCGACTGCTCGACGAGCTTGTCGAACGCAGTGATACGCGCCTTGGACTTTGCCTGCCGCGCCTTCGGGCTTGAGCGGATCCATTCGAGTTCGCGGCTGATCGCCTTCTGCCGGTTCTCTTCCTGGCCCTTCTCGACCTCCATCCGCTTGGCCTTCTGCTCCAGCCAGCCGGAGTAGTTTCCCTTCCACGGCACGCCCTGCCCGCGATCGAGTTCGAGCGTCCATTCGGTGATGTTGTCGAGGAAGTAGCGGTCGTGGGTGACGAGGATCACGCAGCCCGTGTACTCCTTGAGATAGCGTTCCAGCCACGCCACGCTTTCAGCGTCGAGATGGTTCGTCGGCTCGTCGAGCAGTAGGATATCAGGCTTGGCGAGCAGCAGCTTGGTCAGCGCAACACGGCGCTTCTCACCGCCCGACAGCTTCGTCACTTCGGCATCGGCTGGCGGGCAACGCAAAGCGTCGAGTGCCTGCTCCACCTGGGTATCGAGATCCCAGAGGTTGTTGGCATCGATCTCGTCTTGCAGCTTGGCCATCTCGTCGGCCGTCTCGTCGGTGTAGTTCGACGCGATCTCATTGTAGCGATCGAGCTTGGCCTTCTTCTCAGCGACGCCCTCCATCGCGTTGCCGAGCACGTCCTTTGTCGGATCGAGTTCCGGCTCCTGCGGCAGATAGCCGACCTTGATGCCTTCGGCGGGCTTGGCTTCGCCCAGGTAGTCGTCGACCACGCCGGCCATGATCTTCAGCAGCGTCGACTTGCCCGAACCGTTGAGACCGACGACGCCGATCTTGGCGCCGGGATAGAACGAGAGATTGATGTCCTTCAGAACCTGCTTGCCGCCCGGATAAGCCTTGGACAGCTTGTTCATGTGATAGACGAACTGCGGATTAGCCATAGGCGCGCGCCTCTTGCTTGGTAAGCAATGCGAGATGGGGATGGCGCGGGTTCTACAGCAAGGGGCTGCACGCGGGAAGGGGCGCACTGCCGCCATTTCTCGCCGGCTAGTCCGTCCCCTGGCCGGCCGACCGACTTGCATCAACTCCCGTCGTTGCCTGCCCGCTCTGCCTCTTCCGCCGTCAGCTTCTGATCAAGGGCCGCCTCGAGCTCGACGAGATCCGCCGGCAGCGGCATCCCGAAAGCCTTCATTTCGTTGAGCTTCTCGCGCAGCACCATCTCGAGTTCCTGCAGGTCGGCTGGATTTTCGGACATTCCCGCCAGCAGACGGTCGATCTCGCCTCTGATGTTCTCGAACATGAACGCACTCCGCCGACCCGATGCCGGTCGCCACTCCTAGGCGGACCGCCGGCTGCCTGCCTTGACCCGGCTCAATCACACTCCCTCAGCCGCAAACCCGTTGATTGAACGGCTGAAACAAGACCGCCTTCGTTGACGCTACGCGCCGGCCACCGTAAGGCTGACGATCTACCCCACTCTGGCGCATTCGGCCCAGAAATGCGGGACTTCGAGGTTACACCGATGCCCACGTCCGCGATTATCCCCGCCCACATCGCCGCCTCGCGCGAAGCCCGCGCCTGGCCATTCGAGGAGGCCCGGCGCCTGATCACGCGCCTGGAAAAGCTGCCGGGTGGTGCCGACAAAACGGTGATCTTCGAGACGGGCTATGGTCCCTCGGGCCTGCCGCACATCGGTACGTTCGGCGAGGTCGCGCGCACGAGCATGGTCCGCCACGCCTTCGAGGTGCTGACGGAAGGCCGCCGCAAGACGCGGCTGATCTGCTTTTCCGACGATATGGACGGCCTTCGCAAGGTACCAGACAACGTGCCCAACAAGGACATGCTGTCGCGTTACCTCGACCACCCGCTGTCCGCGATCCCCGATCCGTTCGACAACGAACACACGAGCTACTCGGCGCACAACAACGCGATGCTGCGCTCGTTCCTCGACCAGTTCGGCTTCGAGTACGAGTTCTTCTCCGCGACCGACTGCTACAAGTCCGGCCAGCTCGACACGACGCTGCTGCGCATGCTCGAGGTCTACGACAAGGTGATGGACATCATCCTGCCGACACTCGGCGAGGCCCGCCGCGCCACCTACTCGCCATTTCTCCCTGTCTGCCAGCGGACCGGCAAGGTGCTGCAGGTGCCGATGATCGAGCGCAACCCTAAGGCCGGCACCGTCGTCTACCTCGATCCCGAAACCGGTGAGAAGGTCGAGACGAAGGTGACTGGCGGCGCTGTGAAGTGCCAGTGGAAGGCCGACTGGGCGATGCGCTGGACGGCACTCGGCGTCGATTACGAAATGGCCGGCAAGGATCTGATCGACTCGGTCACGCTGTCGTCCAAGATCTGCAAGGCGCTCGGCGGAACACCACCCGAGGGCTTCAACTACGAGCTGTTCCTGGACGACAAGGGCCAGAAGATCTCGAAGTCGAAGGGTAATGGCCTCACGATCGACGAGTGGCTGACCTATGCGAGCCCGCAGAGCCTGTCGCTCTACATGTTCCAGAAGCCCAAGAGCGCGAAGAAGCTGCACTTCGACGTGATCCCGCGCGCCGTCGACGAATACCTGCATTTCGTGTCGAGCTACGCAGCACAGGAAGCCAAGAACCAGCTCGATAATCCCGCTTGGCATATCCACTCCGGCGCGCCGCCGAAGGCCGAGCTACCGATCTCGTTCGCCTTGCTCCTGAACCTCGTCGCCGCCTCTAATGCGGAGGACAAGGGCGTGCTGTGGGGCTTCATCCGCCGCCACGTGCCCGACGCGAGCCCCCCAGCCTTCCCCGTGCTGGATCATCTCGCCGGCTATGCGGTGAACTACTATCGCGACTTCATCCGCCCCAAGAAGGTGTTCCGACCGGCCGACGACGTCGAGCGCGAGGCGCTGCAGTCGCTTTCCGCCGCGCTGGCAAAGGCACCGAAGCATGCGAGCGCGGAAGACCTGCAGGGCATCATCTACGATGTCGGCCGCGCCATTCCGCGCTACCAGGACCTCGCCGCCAAGGGCGCGACACCCGAGCGCCCCGGGGTCTCGATCCAGTGGTTCAACGCGATATACCAGGTGCTGCTCGGCGAAGAGAAGGGGCCGCGCTTCGGCTCCTTCATCGCGCTCTATGGCATCGACGAAACCCGCGCTCTCATAGACAAAGCGCTCGCGGGCGATCTCCTGGCGTAAGAGGGGAATGTGTGCCCCGCGCACTGCCAGCTCTGCTCGAACTCTCGATCTAAAGTGCCAGCGGAACCTCCGAGCCCGGCTGGCCTTCGACCATCCGCTATCGATAGCGCACACCGATATGATCGTTGCGCCTCGGCACTGACCCGACCGCAAAATGCGCCCACGCGATCCATGCGTTGATCGAGGGCGCGTGTGCAGAGCGCTTGCAAACACGCCGCGGCGTCTCTCCCGGGGGAGCCCATGCCGGGGATCGCCGGAAGGCCGTCATCGGCATGTCAGAAAAGCTTGTTAGCTGGAGATCGTGAACGACTTGCCAGTTTGTTCGAGAAAATCGAACGAACCGTCCTTTCCCGGAGATGACGCATGCTGTCTGTCCAAGACGTCGAGGTCATCTACCCCAACGGCTTCCTCGGCCTGCACCGCACGAGCGTCGGCTTCGATCGCGGCCGGTTCGTCGTGCTCCTGGGCATGTCCGGCGCAGGAAAATCTACACTGCTGCGAACCCTCAACGGTTTGGTGAAACCGACGCGCGGCGATGTCGTCGCCGAGGGTCGCGGCTCGATCTTCTCGAGTGGGACTGCTCTGCGTCGACATCGCCGGCGTACCGGCATGGTGTTCCAGCAGCACCATCTGATCGGCCGGCTCACTGCGCTCGAAAACGTACTGGTGGGGCGGCTTGCTGCGCATTCGACGTTGAGATCAATTCTTCCCCTGCCGCGCCGGGATCGGCTGGTCGCACTCGAGGCGCTCGACCGCGTAGGCCTCGCCGACCGTGCGCTTGATCGGGCAGATCAACTCTCGGGTGGTCAGCAGCAGCGCGTCGGCATCGCCCGCGCCAAAGCCCAACAACCGGAGATCATTCTCGCCGACGAGCCTGTCGCGAGCCTCGATCCCGAAACGGCCGTCCAGGTTCTCGGCGATCTCCACCGGATCTGCCGCGAAGACGGCATCACCGCAATCGTGAGCCTGCATCAGGTCGAGCTTGCACGGCAATTCGCCGATCGCATCGTCGGACTGGCGCAGGGGCGGATTATTTTCGATGGCGGCCCCGAAGATCTCGGACCAGCCGTTCTCGACACGATCTACAAGGCCGGCACGCCCAGACTCCTGGCGGCTGCCGAGTAGAACTTCGCAACCGAAAAAGAGATCACATCATGAAACGTCGTAGTTTATTGGCGGTCGCGCTCGCGGCCGGCACGATGATGGTTGCTGGCCCGGTGCTGGCCGACAGGACGAACCCGGACAAGCTGCGCGTCGCGTTGCTGCCCGACGAGAACGCCTCGACGTTGATCCAGAACGCCCAGCCTCTGAAGAAATACCTCGAGCAGACGCTGAAGAGAGAAATCGAAATCATCGTCACGACAGACTATTCCTCGATGATCGAGGCGATGCGTTTCGGCCGCATCGAGGTCGCCTACTTCGGTCCCTTCTCCTACGTTCTGGCGAAATCCAGGGCGACGGAAATCGAGCCGTTCGCCGTCGGCGTCGAAAAGGGCAAGCCGAACTACCAGTCGATCCTCATCGCGACCGAGAGCGGCCCGGTCAAGGAACTGAAGGACATCAAGGGCCGCCCGTTCGCCTTTGGTGATCAGGCATCGACATCGAGCCATCTGGCTCCGCGTGCGCATCTGGCCAAGATCGGCCTGATCGGCGATACCGACTACAAAGTCGTGCACCTGGGCAAGCACGATGCCGTCGCGCGCGCCGTCGCCAACGGCCAGGTCCCCGCTGGCGCCTTGTCGGAGCAGATCTATCGCTCGCTCGTCGAGACCAACAGACTCGATGCGACCAAGATCCGGCAACTCGCGCTTTCGGACAATATTCCGAACTATCCGATGACGCTGCAGGGCTACCTGAAGCCCGAACTCAAGGATGCCATCAAGAAGGCATTTCTCGAGCTGAAAGACCCCGTGATCCTGAAGCTGTTCCGTATCGATGGCCTCGCACCGGCGACCGACAAGGACTACGACGTGCTTCGCGACATGGCGAAGATCCTCAATCTCGACATCGCGAAACTCTGAGGGAATCTCGATGGCATCGACCTCTTTCGATGCGACGCTCGCTGACGAGCGCCGGTCCGCCATACGCGGCGCGGCGCTCGTCGCAGTGATCGTATGCGTTTGCTTGGTCTCCTTGTGGGGGACTGGCTTCTTCGACGCCAAACGCTTCGCCGAAAGCGGGCCGGCAATAAAGCAATTGGCTTCCGAGATGGTCCCACCGGACTTCGGGAGATGGCAGACGTGGCTCAAGCCCCTGCTCGACACACTTCTGATGTCGATCGCCGGAACCGCGCTCGCCGTCGTCTTTTCACTTCCGCTGGCGTTGCTCGCCGCTCCCAACACCAGTCCGCATCCGAGCGTCTACTTCGTGGTCCGCACGCTGCTCGCATTCTTGCGTTCCGTGCCGGAGATCATTCTGGGGGTGCTGTTCGTTGCAGCTGTCGGCTTCGGGGCACTCCCCGGTGTCCTGGCGCTCGGACTTCACTCCGTGGGCATGGTCGGGAAGTTCTACGCCGAGGCCATCGAGCACGTCGATCCCAAGCCCCTCGAGGCCGCGCGGGCAGCTGGCGCGACACAGCCGCAAGTGATCCTGCACGCCGTATTGCCGCAGGTTCTGCCGCAGCTCATGGACGTCACGATCTACCGTTGGGAGTACCATTTTCGCGCTTCCGCGGTGCTAGGCATCGTCGGCGCGGGCGGTATTGGTTTTGAACTGATGGCCGCGCTGCGCCTGCTCAACTACGATCAGGTCTCCGCGATCCTGCTCTCGATCCTCGCCTGTGTCGTCGTCGTCGACAGCATCGGCGCCTATCTCCGCAAGACCCTCAAGTAATATGAGCAGGCAATTGAAAATGGCGCAGAAGACGGAGTTGCCGCTGGTCGTTCTGACGAACCAGACGTTCCCGGAAACGCGAGCGATGTTCGATGGCATTGCGCGTGTCGTCGCCAACGACGACAACGAGCCCTGGCCGCTAGAAATTCTGCGCGAGCACTGCCGGGAAGCGGCCGGCATCATGGCCTTCATGCCCGACCGGATCGATACCGCCTTCATCGAAGGCTGCCCGAAGCTCCAGGTAATCGGCGCGGCCTTGAAAGGGTTCGACAACATCGATGTAGAGGCGGCGTCGGCGCGCGGTGTCTGGGTGACGATCTGCAGCGATCTTCTCACCATCCCGACAGCAGAGCTGGCCATCGGGCTGATGCTGGCTCTGGGTCGCAACATGCTGGCTGGCGACGGCGAGATTCGTCGATCAGGCTTCCACGGTTGGCGTCCTCGTTACTACGGAATCGGAATCGACGGCGCAACGGTGGGCATCGTCGGTTTCGGCAAGGTGGGCCAGGCGATTGCCGCGCGGCTCAGCGGCTTCGGTTGCCGAATTCTGGCTCACGATAGCGCTCAGGACGAAGCCCGGCCCGCGCCGAACCCGGTTGTCGAGTTGGCACCCTTCGACGAGCTCCTGCGTGTGTCGGATTTCGTGGTCCTCGCGTTGCCGCTCCTGGCATCGACGAAGCACATAATCGATACCCGAGCCGTTGCCGCGATGAAACCAGGGGCGCTGCTCGTCAATCCTGCCCGAGGATCGCTGGTAGACGAAGCGGCCGTTGCCGATGCGATGTCGAGGGGACATCTTCGCGGCTATGCCGCAGACGTTTTCGAATGCGAGGACTGGGCGCGTTTGGATCGGCCCGCTGCAATCGACGAGCGACTCCGCATGCCCGGTGCTGCAACCGTGCTGACGCCACATATAGGCTCGGCGGTGATCGACGTGAGACGCGAGATAGAGGTCTCGGCTGCACGCAGCATCATCGAGGCGCTGCAAGGCCATCCGCCGACCGGCGCCATCAACACGCCTCAACACTGACCGGCGACTAAGAGTGAAGAAACCATCCCGACTATGCTGAATCTCACGCATGTCCGTAGCTTCCTTATTGTCATCGACACCAGGGGCATTCGATCGGCCGCCAAGATAGTGGAGCTGTCGCCTTCCACGATCGTCGAACACATCAAGCAACTCGAGGAGCAATTGGATGCCCCTCTGTTGGTGCGCGAACACAGAGCCGTCAAACCCACCGAGTACGGACTGCGGTTTCTGCCCTATGCGCGCGCTCTGATCGGCACCGCGACGCGCGCCCGAGAACTGATCCACGAGCCGCGACTCCGGCTGGCCGCAGCGAGCAACATCGGTGTGTACCTGCTGCAGCCACCAATCACCGCGTTCCGGCGACGCATGGGCATCGATATCGAGATGTGGATCGGCCCAAATCCCGAGGTCGCTGAGCGACTGGAGCGAGGTCAAGCAGACGTCGCTGCCATGGAATGGTGGGACGACCGAGCCGGGTTCGCGGCAACGACATGGATGCACGAGCCGCTGGTCGTCATCGTGTCGCCCGACCACAGGTGGGCCGGCCGCGATTCCATTCCGCCCGCCGAACTCCCCAGCGAAATCATGCTGGGCGGCGAGACTGGAAGCGGCACCGGGCGTGTCCTGAAAGAGCAATTGGGCGAGGTAGCAGACCGCCTGCGGATCAGATCCGGTTTCGGCAGCACAGAGGCTGTAAAAAAAGCAGTCCAAGCCGGTGCAGGCGTGTCGATCGTGATGCGCTCGTCCGTGGCTGATGAAGTCGCGAATGGTCGGCTGGTGGCAATGGCAATCGAAGGCGCTTCGCTGGCAAAGGATCTCAAAATCGTTTTGCCGGACCGATTGCCATCCGAGTCTCCAGCGGCCCTGCTCCTGAAATCATTGCTCGTCGATTGAGCCGGAGCGAACGTGATCGAAGCCCAATGCCAGCACCGGGATCGGACCCGGTCCATCGGGCTTTTCCGGCTGCTGCTGTCAAACCGTCGGTACACTCGATCGACTGCCATCGCCGCCTCGAGAGGGAGGCGCCGGTTATTGGAACTCGGCCGCGCGCTCGTTGCTTTCCCTCACGCTCGGGTCGGTGGCCGGGGGCGAACCCAGCCCCTCGGCATCGGACTAACTCCTCTTGACCCCGAACATCGTACCATCCGCTTCTTTGACGAAGAGGTTGGCGAGTGCGTCGTCGATGTTCTCGCTGGTCAACTGCGGACTGATGCCCTGGAATTTGCACGAAGCGAGCACCTGCTCGATGATGAACTTCGGCTGAAAATAGGCCAGCGGAGCGTTGTGAGCCCTCACTCCCGCGATAACCCGATCGACGACATCAGCGGTCAGATCCAGGCCGTTCTTCGCCGCCATATTCCGGAACACCTCGCAGAAGAGTTCTTCCGGTGGCTCCACCGTTTCTAGTTTGTAGCTGATCCGGCGTTGAAAGGCCGGATCCATGAGGTCGTTGGGATGCAGGTTGGTGGAGAAGATCACGACCTCGTCGAAAGGAATCATCGCCGTTTTTCCGGTATGCAGCGTCAGATAATCGACGCGGCTGTTCAGCGGCACGATCCAGCGATTGAGAATTTCCTCGGGCTTGGCTCGCTGACGACCGAAATCGTCGATGAGGAAAGTGCCGTTCAGCGCTTTGATATGCAGCGGCGCCTCGTAGAACTTCGCGATCGGATTGAATTTGAGATCGAGCATCTCGATCGTCAACTCTCCGCCTGTGACGACCATCGGCCGGTGACATGCCACCCAACGCGGGTCGAGCCGGCTTCGGCGTAGGCTGGAAAGACCTGCGTTGGCTGGTGGATCGTCCACGACCCGATGAACGGTGGGATCGAAGACCTTCATGATCTCGCCGTTGATCTCGACGCAGTGGGGAACATAGATGATGTTCTCGAACACCTTGCCGACGATTTCGGCGATCGTCGTCTTACCATTGCCAGCGGGCCCGTAGATCAGGATGGCATTGCCGGAGTTAACCGCTGGCCCCAGACGATTCAAGAAACGGTCGGGCATGACGAAGCCGGAAAATGCAGCCACCAGCTTTTCGCGCGACACGACTTCATTGGTTATGCGTTGGAGCTGAATCCGCTCCTGGTAATCCTTTAGCGCGACGGGCGCCGGGCCGAAATACTGCCCGCGGCTCAATGCGTCTGCAGCCCACTCGCGCCCCGCTCGTGTCAGCGTCACGCGAATCTCGCTCCTCGCATTGACCCCGGAGGCCGACGCCAGCGTCTCCACCAGCTTACGATCGGTGGCAGCCTTGAGAAGTTGGTCCACCACCGTATTGGAAAGCTTCGTGACGCGAGACAACTGCGACGCCGTCTCGATGTTCTCCGTGTACATACCTTTGATGGCCAGTTCCAGCAGGAGCACGAGGTCGATGCCGGTGCCGGCTACCGTCGTCGGCACCTGTGGCGCATCGGCGAGAACCTCGTCGATTTGTTCTTTTGCCAGAATGCCCAACGCGACGATGCTGTCGCCTATACGGCCGCCCGTATCTCTCTGGTGACTGATTGCCCGGTCGATGTCTTTGGTCGACACCAAGCCCTTGGCCACCAGAACGCTGCCGATATTCATTCTCGGATGCCCCCGCGATAAATCCGTTCAGGAGGCGAAGGCTAGCTTCATGAGGTAAAGTTTCTCCGCATTTCGGAGGAAAGTTTTCTCCGCAATCTCGGACGAAGACCGCAAGTTCTCGCTTCTCGATGTCAACTCATTCGATTGCAATACCCTGGCAAGGGGAACTTTAGTGAGCCCACCCTTTCAGCCCGGTCCTTTCGACGGCGTACTTTCTGGCAGGGTAGCTCAGCCCGAAGGGCGCAATCCGCCAGACATCGAAATGTGTCCGTAACCGCTGGCACTACCGAACCGGCAACGGCACCTCCGGCAGCGTCCGCACCACACGGAAACCGGTCGAGCGATCGAGCCTGTTCGGGTCCATGCGCCCGCGGACAGCCGACCTCGCTTGCCAGCGGTTCTCCGTCCAGCCACCGCCCCGAACGATCCGGTAGGAGCATCCGGGCTCCTTGCGCGCCGAGCCGTCGTTCGGCGCATCCTTGTAATCGTCGAAGAACGAGCCGCAGTCTTCCACCCACTCTGATACGTTGCCGTGCATGTCATGGAGACCGAACGCGTTGGGCGGGAACGACCCGACGTCAGCCGCACCCGCACCGCTCACCGGGGGGCCTTCGGCGATCTGCGCCTGGGCCTTGGTCAGCGTATCGCCGAAGGCATAACGCGTCGTCGTCCCGGCGCGCGCCGCGAACTCCCATTCAGCGTCGGTCGGCAAGCGATAGGCCGTGCGGCCTCCGCTCGAGAGCCCGAGTTTGCGATTGAACCAGGGCAGGAACTCCTTCCTGATATCGTCCCAAGACACCAAACTCACCGGCCGCTTGCCGCTTCCCCCATCACCATCGCGGGGCTTCCTCACGCCTGAACAACCACCCTCGGCGACGCAGGATTGCCACTCGTCGAAAGTCACCTCGAACTTGGCAACGGCAATATGATAGCCGATCGTGACGTCGCGCTTGGGTTGCTCCGCAGCGAAGGCAAACGGGCCGTTTTTGGTTTCGAGCTGAAGTTGCTTGGCCTCCTCCGTCGAAGTGCCGTTCAGGTAGCGCCCTTTCGGAAGCGCCACCATGACGGGACCGCAGAAGCTACCCTTGCAGTCCCGGAATTCGCGTGCAGCGGGAACCGTGGGCTGGAGGCACGTCTCGCCTCGGCCGAGGACCGCCGTAAAAATGCCGGCACAGCGGGCGACGGTTCGCCTCTCCTTCTCCGCAGCCTCAGCCGCTTCACGCGCCGCTTTCGCCTCACGTGCCTTCACGATCTCCGAAAGGCCGCCCTTGAAGCGCTGCAGATCCGCAACGGCGCAGAAGCCGAGTTCGCACAGCTTGGACTTCGTCTCGTAAGCGCTAGGCCGCTCGACGATCATCGGCTTGTACAGCCAATGATCGTCATCGCCCCTCCTGATGGGTGGACTGTGATACGCGTTCTTGTGGGCTTTCAACAGAACCACGGCCGCACGGCCTTGCCCGTCCAGCATCTCGTAGCCGCAGTAATGGTCGACGCGCACGCCCGCACACGAGTCGGGTACTCGCCGGGAGCTCCGAGTCCGCTCGCAGGTGTAGTCCCATGTGCAGCGCGAGTTGCCGTTCTGAACGATTTCGACAGCGGTAATCGAATTAAGCCCTTCGGTCTCGCGCAAGGCCGCGACTTCGCCGCGCTTCAATGCCTGGCTCAGGAGATCCCGGCGATCGGGCTCCGACATCTCCGACGTCCGGCTCCACGCCGAGATGTAGGCGCTATAGTGCAGACCGCCGAGGACCAGAAAAAACGTTATCGCGATGACGACGCCGGCAGGCGTGCCGACCCTGATGTTCGGCTTCCCCAACGAGGCCATGGCACAACCTTCCAGCCGCTGGAAACAACTCCTCGAAAGCGCTCACGTTCGAAGCTTCCGCGCACTACGTCAACCCGATGGCTCATTCATGGTATGCGCCTCGGTTACCGACAGCACGTCTCAATATGGCGTCCCAAGCCAAGCGGCGACGAGCCCGCCCTCACGAGCCAACGGCCTGACACCGCCCGCGGCCTCGTCTAGCATCCGGTAGCATAACCAGACCGCACCCAGACCGAACACGACACCGCCGGCCAATTGCCCGATCAACACGCCGGGGACGCCGATCAGCGCCCCGCCGATCCATGTGAACGGCAAGGTCCCCAGAATCGCACGCGCCCAGTTGATCGCCGTGGCGACCTGAGGCCGGCGAAGCGTGTTGAAGACGGCGTTACAGACGAACAATGCGCCCTGGAAGCCGAACACCGGCGCCAGCCATACACAATAAAGATGCAGCAGCATCGCACCGTCGCCCGTGAGCTTGAACAACGACACCAGCACGCCCGACAGCAACGCCAGCACGAACCAAGCCATCATGGTGTAGAGCGCGACAACCTTCAGGCTCGCGGTGAATGCCTCTCGCATTCGCGCGTGATTACGCGCGCCGAGGTTTTGCCCGATGATCGGCCCGACCGACCCCGACATCGCGAACACGAAGCCGAACGCCACGGGTTGCACACGCCCGATCACGGCCCAGCCCGCCACCGCAGCGTCTCCGAACGGCGAAAAGGCCGCCGTCACGATCGCATTGGCGATGGGCGTCGCCGTATTTGTCGCGATCGCCGGCAAAGCGATGGCCATCACCGGACGAATGTCCTGGGCGAGCGCAGCCAGGCTCGGCATTTCGATGAGGTCGTGAAGACGCCAAACCGAATAGAGCCCGATACCCATGATGACGACGCGCGCGACGACGGTCGCGATGGCGGCTCCCTGTAACCCCATACCGAACCCGAAAATGAGGATCGGATCGAGCACGACGGTGACAACGGCCGCGCCGAGCGTCACATGCATTGCGCGCCGCGCATCTCCCGCAGAACGCAGCACCGACGACGACACCATCGCGCTCGCCAGCGGCGGCAACGACGGAATGACGATCGAGAGATAGCTCAGCGCCAGCTCGGCCGTCCGCCCCTTCGCGCCGATCAGCCCTAGGATTGCCGGCAGAAACGGCAGCAGCGCCAGCGACAGCACCGTCGCCGTGACGAACGCCAGCACATGCGCGCTACCGGAGATCCGCCTCGCCCGCGCGATGTCACGAGCACCGATCGCTGGCGCTACCAGAGAAACAGTCGCGATCGACAACCCGATCGCGGCAGCCACTGTGAGGAACACGATCGGTCCTGAATAACCGACCGCCGCGACGATCTCCGTGTCTCCCAGCATGCTCAAGAACAGCACGTCGATCAGCTCGGCGAGGAAGATCGAGACGAGCCCGATCGCTCCCGTACTCGTCATCACGAGCACGTGGCGCATCACCGATCCGCTCAGGAACACGGGACCTGCAGACTTCTCGGATCGCTGCTGCATCAAGCCCCTTCAAAAGTCCCGGACGTCTCGCTAGCATCCGAGGGATCATCGCCATCGAATACGAGGCGATTCACGTCGGCGTCAGCTTGCCCCCGAGACCGAACGTGACGGACTTCGGAAGCTCGACGCCTTCGGCTTCGGCCGCCGCGAAATCGATGTGAATGTGGTTCCCGTCCGGGTCCCAGACATTGATCTGCAGTACCGGCGCCCCCGGCACGAAGGCAACCTCGAACCGTTCGCCGATTTTCTTCAGCCGCTCGACGAAAGGTCCGAGCGAACTTGCCTTGAACGCGAAATGCTCGAGCGTCAGATCACCCGACTGCGTCGCGACATGATCGCACCCGTTGAGATGAACGGTCGGCAGCCCGTCGGCATAGAGCCAAGCGCCCGGGAACGGGAAATTCGGGCGCGGACCCGATGGCATATCGAGTACGCGGGCATACCACGCGATCATCTCATCGAGCCGGTGAGTCCGAAGGTTGACGTGATCGAGCCGACCGATGGGCATGGCATCCTCCCTCCAAGAGTGTAACGATGCCCCGAGACTATCGGGCTCCACCGATGCTGGCCAGCGGCGCAACGCCTCGACACCACGAGCGTTTTACATGCCCAGCGGCCACGCCGCCGCATCCCCTACCTTTTCGGTACGACCACGGGTAATGTCCCGCCAGATCGCGGTCCCCTTTCTGGAGCGAGCACGTCCCATGGCCGGCCACCACGTCCCCCACCTCGCCAACGACCTCGGCGCCGAGAAGATCTTCGTCGGCGTCAAGGAGCTGCAGTGCATGGGGGCACGTCCACCTTTCGACCACCCCCACGTGTTCCTCGACATGGGCCAGGACACTCAGATTCTCTGCCCTTACTGTTCGACCCTTTATATCCACGACGACCGTCTGGCCGCCCACGAGACCGCGCCGGAAGGCTGCATGGTCCAGGAGCACGCCTGATCCCTAGAGGCAGTATCGAGGGGCGAAAGAAGCTATGACTCGCCGCCCCGTCCTGATCGCCGGCTCCGGCATCGCCGGGCTCTCACTTGGCCTTGCGCTCTCTCGCCTCGGAGTTGCTTCGCGGCTGCTCGAACGCCGCGCGGAATTGTCGGAAGCCGGCGCCGGCATTCAACTCGGCCCAAATGCCATGCACGTCTTGCAGCGGCTCGGTGTCGCCGAACACCTAGAGCCCCTCGCCGGCGCACCCGAAACGATCGACGTATACGAAGGCGCGAGCGGTCGCCCCCTCACCCGCTTCCCGCTCGGCCGACAGATAGAGCGGCGCTTCGGCGCGCCTTATCGTGTCGCCCATCGTTCCGATCTTCAGTCGGCCCTGCTCACAGCCGCCCGCCTGCATCCCGATATCGAAATCGTCTCTGGGTTCGAGGTAACCGGCTGGAGCGAAACCGATGCCGGCCTCGTCGTCAATTCGGCAGACGGACGAATGGCAGAGGGCGACATGCTCGTCGGCGCCGACGGCTTGTGGTCGTCCGTGCGTCGCCGCATCCACCCCCAGCAAACCTTGAGCTACTCGGGCAAACTGGCATCGCGCACGATCATCGCAGCTGAAGGTGCGGCCGATCGTTTCGCACGCGCGGCGACCGGCGTCTGGCTCACTTCTGACGCCCACGTGGTCCATTATCCCGTGCACGCCGGACGCGACATCGCCGTGGTCGTCATCGTCGACGAAGCAACACCACGCGAAGGCTGGGGCAGCGACATCGCATCGACAAGCGTCCAAGCTCGCCTCATCGGATTTGCACCGGAGCTGCTGGAATTTCTCTCTCTCGGTCGCAACTGGCTCGCCTGGTCGCTCTACGACCCGCAGCCGCTGCCCACTTGGTCGAAAGGCAACGTCGGTCTCATCGGCGACGCCGCCCATCCGATCCTTCCGTTCTTCGCGCAGGGCGGCGGCATGGCGATCGAGGACGCCGACACGCTGGCGGCCCTGATCGCCCAGATGCCCGTCTCTCGGCCCCCAGACGCGCCCGCCCGAGCCTTCGCCAAGTTCGAAAACTTGCGCCGCGCCCGCATTCTACGCGTGGCCGCCGCCTCACGCGAGAACGGCAAGACCTTCCATTTGTCGGGACCGATGGCCATGGCCCGCAACCTCACCCTCGCCCTTGTCCCGGGCAGCCTCATGATGCGCCGTTACGACTGGCTCTATGGCTGGAAAGGCGACGACGTCACCTGAGCCGCAACAGAATCCCGTGCAACCTTCATAATACTTCAGCGCTGCCGGAAGCCGAGTGCAGCTAGACCCTAGCCATTTGCAGCATTCTCCCGGGCTGCCAGAACTTCATCGATCTTCTCGAGCAGATCTGCCCCGCCGGCAGCATAGGGCGAAATGCACAGGCATTTGCCACCTTCGAACGTGACGACGACGCCGGAAAAAGTGGGCCGCATACCCCGGACATCGCCCATGTCGACGCGAGCATCGCCACCGGCGCCCGAAAAAGCGATCGTGCGACCACGCCATCGCACGGCGGTCCGCATCACCGAATGGATAGCCGCTGCACA
>LNFM01022042.1_pt1 | contig 17200 bp, 19 predicted proteins | sample 596031 | NCBI WGS metagenome assembly LNFM01 (sample SAMN04254537, study PRJNA301005) | activated carbon metagenome | isolation source: dual media filters at the Ann Arbor, Michigan drinking water treatment plant | place: USA: Ann Arbor | reverse complement strand
CCGTCCTTCGCAATCAACTTGATAATCGGGTACAGATTGGATTCACGATTCACTCCCCCGGTCGCCGAATCGAATTCTGCCGCGCTCGTTAAGAGACGCAAGGCCTGAATGGCCGCTTCTTCTTCGGTCGAAGCGGAAAGCGGGCGTTCTCCCCACGTGTTGAGATAATGAAGAATCCCGCGAATCGTCGGTGAACCGGACCCTGAGACGGCATACTCCACCCCTTCGAACTCGGCGCCAAGGATGTCGTAGAAATAAATCTTGGCCGCCTCCTGCTCGAAATCATAGCCGGCAAACACCGGCACGACCGCGCCGGTCCCGGACAGAGCCGCCGGGACGTTGTCCTTAAGCAGCTTCGAAACTGCTCGCAACTTGCCCTCAAAACTCAGCTCTTGCAGCTGCGTCCGCCGGTAGTACTTGAACGAATGCTCCAAGACCCGCACCATCTCGTAGGCCGTGGCCGGCACGCCGGCGATGGCCATCACGCTGTGGCGGTCGATCTCCAAGACCTTATCGGTGCGATCGTACATCACCATGTTGCCGGCCGTTGCGCGGCGGTCTCCAGCCACCAATACGCCGTCCCGATACTTGAAAGCCAGAATCGTCGTGGCCGTCATGAACTCTCGGCCCTCTCCCGCCACAGCCGACGCCCCCAGCTGATAGCCCTGCTCCTTCAGCACCTGATAAAAATCGCCCTGCATCCCCATCTCTTTTAGCTCCCCGTAAGGCGTGAAACGTGAGGCGATTCGACCGAAGCCTTTACCCCCTCACCCCTTACGCCTTACCCCTCACGTCTTTATTCCCCCGTCCGTTGCCGATACCGCTCCGCCTGCTTCGGATCGACCTTTCTCATTCGCTTGAGGAGGTTATCTTTCTCCGGAGACCCGGTATCAGGCCTCTTAGGCCCCCCGCCTTCTTCCGAAGGACCGGGCTGTTTAGGCATGGGGTCGACCGGTCCTTCTCGCCGCTCCGGCATCGCAATATGAGTCATGATCCTGTGTCCTTTCTATCGTTCCACGCCTTCAATGCATCCAGCGGAGAATCGGCGGTCTCAAACCGTTCGGCGCAGGCCCTCACATCCGCAGGCTCGAATAGATCGCCCATCTCCAGGATACGCGGCATGAGCCCTCCCGTGAACTGAATACGCTCCCACTGCATGGATCTGATGTGTTCGGAAAACCGTCTGATACAAAGCCCGCGCAATCCTCCCCTGGTATCGGATGGCCCCACGGATAAGGCCCGTTCAACGTCGGCCTCGGTCGTCATTCGCCAGGCCTTCCCATCCGCCTCAAGTCCCAGATAGAGCCCCCGTGCAGGATCCACATTGTGATAGGCCAAATCCAAACTGGCCAACCACGGATCATCCCACCCGATCCGCTCTTCGCGCATGAAGGTCTCCAGCAGCCACAGCTTGGTGACCCAATCCAATTTGCCGACCAGACGCTGGCGGTCCTGTGCCAGCAACCGGAGCGTCTCGCCCCATTCGTTCAACACCCAGTCCGATTCTTCATCGAGGCCGGCCAGTGTTCGCTCCGCCGCTCGATAATACTCCTCCTGAATATCCAGGGCCGTGATGGTCTGCCCATTCTGTCGTCGCACCGCCGCTTTGAGATCGATGTCGCGCGAGAGCTGTTTCACCGCCGTCACAGGCTGCTCTAACTCAAGAGACGGAGCTGCGCCGCGTTCGATCAAGTCCAGCACCAACTGCGTGGTCCCAACTTTCAACGCCGTGGCGTACTCACACATGTTGGCATCACCGATGATCAGATGAAGGCGGCGATATTTCTTCGGATCGGCATGCGGCTCATCCCGCGTATTGAGAATCGGCCGATTGTGCATCGTATCAACGCTCAAATCCGTTTCCATGAAGTCCGCCCGCTGGGAGAGTTGAAACTGTCCCGGCACCACTCCCGATTCCTGCGCTTCAATCCCGACTTTGCCTGCGCCGGCGATTACTTGCCGGCTGACGAGGAACGGCAGCAGGCCCGCCCTCAGCTGTGGAAATGGAATAGACCGCAGCGCCAGATAATTGTCGTGGCAGCCGTAACTGTGCCCGTGAAAGTCTGTATTGTTCTTATAGAGTTGGACGTACTCGCCGCCTAGGCTCCGATTCCTTCGATCTGCCGCCCGCTGGACAATACGCTCACCGGCACGATCCTGCGCCAGCAGATCTTTTAACCTTCGACATTCCGGAGTCGAATACTCCGGATGGGTATGGTCGTTGTAAAATCGCGCGCCATTCGGCAGTACCAAGTCGCTCTTCATCTCATGGAAAGAAAACGGCCTGTGCGCATCAAGCTTGGCGAACTCGTCTTCTTCCTTGTCCTGCGCCAGCCCGGAGACGCGAAACCCCCGCGCGTCTTCATGAGGATCTTCACCGGCGTAGTCCCAGCGCCGCTCGAACGACGCCGTCAAATGTGCCCGCACCAACTCCATGGACTCGACGACCGGATCGACTTCCTCCAGATCGTCCCGCGTGATGCCGTACTCTGTTTCGATGCCGAAAAGCCGCATAATTTCGTGAGGCGTGAAACGTGAGGTGTCAGGCGATCGGGCCTCAGAATCCACCCCTGACGCCTAACCCCTTACCCCTAACGTCCTTAAATGATCTGACTCACCAGCCGTTCTTCAGACTGCCGTCCTCGGCGGAACGAAGAAATACCGACGACCTGTTCCGGATGATGGTCCAGCAGCTTCAACCACTCTTCCGCCGCATCGTCCGGCGGCAACATCTCCCCCTGGCGGAATTCCTCCGCCACCGCCTCGAACAGATCCTCGGCCAGCAGGCCGGCCGGCGCGCCCGATTGAATCGTCCGCTCGATCGCCTGCTCCTTCGCCCGCTGAACGATCGAGGAGAGGATCGCTCCGCTTACGAGGTCGCCACGATAGAGTACATTGTTCTGCCCGTTCCGTAATCGGATAGACAACAGCCGGTTCTCATCAGTCCGTTTGAAGATGGCCTCGATGGTTTCGTCGATCAAGGAGGCCACGGCCTGGCGGGGTTCACCGCCCCGCTTTGCAATCACTGTCTGATCCAACGGCAACTCCTCCGTCAGATACACCTTCAAGATCTCAGCCGACGACTCTCGATTGGGGCGCGCGACCTTGATCTTCCGATCAATACGGCCAGGCCGGAGCACAGCCGGATCGATCAAATCGGGCCGGTTCGACGCCAAAATGATGACGACATCGTGCAACGACTCGATGCCGTCCATCTCGCTGCAGAACATCGGCACCAGGGTGTTGGAAATATTGAAGGAACGCATGGCCCGCCGCGTACCCAGCACCGACTCCGCCTCATCGATGAAGATGAACGGCAGTGCGCCCGCTTTCCGCCTCGCCCGCGCTTGGGCGAAGAGGTCGCGGACCATCCGCTCGGACTCGCCCAGCCACATATTGAGAATCTCAGGGCCCTTCACATGGAGAAACGCCCCGCTCGTAACCGGAGGACGCCCACCTGACGCCTTCGCATCATCCTGTTGCGACTGGCCCATCAACTTGGACAGACTCCCGGCCGCAGCCTGCCCGATCAGCGTCTTGCCGCATCCGGGAGGACCATAGAGCAGAAATCCTTTGGGTTGTGAAAACTTGAACTGCTCGAACGTCTTCGCATGGAGCAACGGATACTCGACAGCTTTTCTGATCGCCGCAATCGCCTCACGCTGCCCGCCGATCTGCTCCCACGTGATCTTCGGCACTTCATCGAGCAGATGCTTGCCGGAAGTCCGGTCCGCAAGCTTCTCGATCGCAATGCGAAACGTGGGATCGATCCGAACCTCGTCACCGGACTTGAGCTCGATTCCAGCTAAGTCGGTAGACCGTTGTAAAATCAGCGGCTGCCGGCCCATCTCCTGTTCAAAGCGCAGCCGTCCATCCGGCATCGCTTCGGCCAGCTTCAAAATCGGCCCGTTCCGATCGTAGCCGAGGGTCTTGATGACGGCATAGGCATCATTCACCAGGATCTGCGCACCGATCTTGAGGTCCCCTGCTTCGACGCGCGGATCGACGTTGGCATAGTACTCGGCCCCGCCGACCAGGATGCGCGCGAGCCCTTCACCGGGAATCTCCAGCAAAGTGCCGATGCGGTTGGCCGGCGCGGTCAGCTTGGCCGTGACCTCGCTCAGTTTCTTGAATTCGGCCTCACGTTGCTGATGTGAAGCTGCTTCAAGCATGACCGCATGGCGAAGTTTATAGAGAATACTCCGGCGAGGGTCTTCTTCTGGAAACGACTCCAAGCACTGCTCGATCAGAGCAAGCGGGTCAATCCCAGCCCCAGGCCCCTGCCCTGACCCTGACCGCGCTTCGCGCGCGCTGTCTTGGCGATCACTCCCCTGGCCCGGTTGATGTGTGCCGCTATCGGTTGCGCGATGATCGCCCATGGAGAACTCCTCATGTCAGACTGAAAACAAGGAGGGAAGCAGATGTGTCAGTGAAGCATCTTAGCATAGACTCTTTGCTGTCCGCCCAGACGCCTCTCCCCACTAATTCACCGCCTGAAGCGTCACCTCGACGGACTGGCGCTTATTGTTTCTGACGACATCCACTTTCACTCGATCCCCGACTTTGTACTTTTCCATCGCATCCATAAAATTGTCGACCGACTCAACCGGTTTCCCGTCGACCGCGACCACGATATCGCCGAGTTCGATACGTCCGGCACTGGTCTCTCGCACACCACGCAACCCGGCCCGATCCGCGCTGCCTCCACGCGACACCTTGCCGATCACTAGCCCTTTCACTCCCCACCGCTTAGCGATCGAATCGTGAACCAATGACACACCCATTCCAGGCCTGATCAATTTGCCGTGTTTGATGAGTTCCGGAATAATGCGGTTGACCGTATCGACCGGCACGGCAAAGCCGATCCCTGCATAGGCGCCGCTGGGACTAACGATTTGAGTATTGACGCCGATCAAGCGACCCGCACTGTCGAGCAATGGACCGCCGGAATTGCCCGGATTGATCGCCGCATCGGTCTGAATCACCCCTTCAATCGTCCGGTTCGACATCGACTTGATCGTCCTGCCGAGCGCACTCACCACACCGGTCGTGAGCGTATGGTCGAGCCCGAAGGGATTGCCGATGGCCAAGACTTTTTGTCCGACCCGCAAATCATGGGACGCACCGATGGCCAGCGGCTCGAGCACGTGTTCAGACGCCTGGATCTGCAAAACCGCCAGATCCCGATCCGGATCAGCACCGACCAATTTGGCTGGATGTTCGCTCCGGTCGGCCAGCGTCACTTTGATCGAGCTGGCTCCGTAGATCACATGGAAATTGGTCACAATGTGGCCCTGCTTGTTCCACACGAAGCCAGACCCAGAGCCCTGTGGAACCTCCATGGTGTCCATCGACCAGAAGTCACGCTGAATCGCCGTGTTGGCAATGAACACGACCGATCTGGTCGCCCGCTCGAACACCGCAATTGTCGCCCGCTCATCAGGTCCTAATTCAACCGGAGCCGGAGCGATGGGACGCGGCTTTCCCTCAATGCCCTCGTACGAACCGCCCAATGGACTGCCCCATTCGGCTTCCCCGGCCACAGAGAAAGAAAGAACCAGTCCGAAACCGATCGCTGCGACTCCGATCACGGACGTTCGTGGCCGATCCATCACCGCTACTCCCCCATAATTTGAAGAATGCACTCGCGCCGGCGGGCCCGCGTATCGAAATCGACCACAACAATCTGCTGCCAGGTTCCCAACAGCAGCACGCGCTCCGAGAAGGGAACCGTCACCGACGGTCCCTGCAGCTGGCCCCGCAGGTGGCTATGGCCGTTGTCTTCCCCAGGATTTCTCCGGTTATGTTGCCAGTCAGGGTCCGCCGGTACGACACGTTCCCAGAAGGCCTTTGTGTCGGCGCGGATGCCAGGCTCGTCTTCGATGATCATGACCGACGCCGTCGTATGCTTTACAAACACCGTGACGGTTCCGGCAATCAGCCCGGCATCGGCCACACCGGACGAGACCCGTTTCGTGATGTTTTCGATATGCATGTCGCCCGCCATCTCAACGTGAAATGGAATAGTCTTCACGGCCATCACGTACCTCCTGAGACCAACCCACGCAAATACTGCCGTTCCGTTTTGCTCAACGGACAGCCTCGCGCCTCTTCGAGAATGGAATCGAACATGCCCTCGCCGGCCAACCTGCGCAATGCCTGCACAACTTCCTCGCTCAGGATCCCTTCTCCTGACAGTGCGCCGAGATAGGCAAAGGCTTCTGCCAGCGTTTCCTTGTCCCGGACATAATAATCCCGCCCGCGCTGCCGATTGCTGTAGGCTTCGAACTGTTCGCAGGCGACGAGGATCTCTGCCAGCTGCTTGACCCAGGGCTCGGCAGACGTCAATCGCTCAGGATAATAGTAATAGAGCATCACGAGCTGCATCCAGGGAGCCCATGCGATTCCCCATTCGTTCATCGCGGGACGAACAGTTCGCAGACGCCGCGCCAGACGTCGCGCATATCCCGTTCAGCCGCCCAGCGGTCCATCGTGATCCCGGCTGTCTCCAGTTCGCGGCGATACAACGAGAGGAACGCCTCCGTCTCCCGGCCATACTTCGTTCTCGGATGCAGGGCCCGCCATTCACGCGGCCTCGTGGGGATGTGATGCTGCTTGGCCCAAGACCAAATCTTCCCGAAGAGCCGGCGGTCCAATCCAGCTCGTCCCAGGTCATGCAACAGGCACGCGATCTGATAGGAGCGAACCCGCTCACCGGGATGTCCCAGCGAAGCGGCAACCGCCGCGCACATACGCGCCGTCCGCACGGCATGAGGCCGATCGTATCCACGAATGATCACCCCGGGCTTGAGCGGGTGGGGATAGTCATAGAGGCGCATCAGCCTGCTGGCCAGAGGACGAGGGATCACGAGAGGCGCCGACAGAGAACGGGTTGGCATAGTTGGGAGCAAACCGGAATACCCATGAAGCTCAGGGACTGGAAAACAGAATATCGTCGGGCCAAAGAGAGTGTCAAGGCGCCACGCGATCGCTCGCGCTTGCCTTGGAACTTTGCTATGCTGCTGCCGCCTGCGCGATCCGGCGCACCACCTTCGTTGCCGAGGCCCTTGTGGCAAAATCGAGTTTCATTCCCCTCGCACTGTTCAGCGGGGATCGGCCGGAACGTTCGACCATCTCGCTGAATTCACCGGAAAAACGAACGTCATCGTCACGCTGAAAGGCCATGATACCTTCACCAGCGAATACCGGTACGGCATCAGCGTCCGAAATCTCTCCCCTGATTTGATCATCGCCGACTCCCTGGTCGTCGTCCTCGACAAGATCACCAACCTTGCCGGCCAAGACCGTGAAGGATTGACGGGAGAACTCTTCCTCAAACGGTTCGATATCCTGGATCAAGACGGCCAGACCGACGACGGAAAACCGTACTTCCGCATTCCCGTCGGAACGTCGCCTGATCTCGCCCCACAAACCGAAAGTCTTCCCGTCACCGTTCGAATCAGAAACCGGGATTACGTGGCAGTCTTCACCCCCTCGTTCCGGGTACTGGGAGAAAAACGTCCGCCACCCGAGCCCAAACGCGCGGAATCGCCGGCCACTCCTGCTCAGGCGCAAGCCCAGGCGCCGGCTCAACCCGGCCAGGGCCAGCTTCCCCAGGCTCCCATAGATAAGCTGCTCCAGCTGTTGATCAAAAAAGGAGTGCTCACAGAAGAGGAGTGGCGCAAAGCCAACCGCCCATGACCGATCCTTCCTGCAAGGCCTGCGCAAAGACCTGGCCCAAAGCCGATCATGTCATCGCGAATCTCGGCATTACGACAGCCTACCTCCATGACGATCAATACTTTACCGGCTGGACCGTCCTCGTCCTCCAACGTCACGCAACGGAGCTCTTTCACCTGACGCCGGCGGAACGGATGCAACTGATGGAAGACCTGAACCAGGTCGCCAAGGCCCTCGCCCAGGCCTATGGGGCCAAGAAAATCAATTACGAACTCCTCGGCAACCAACTGCCGCACATCCACTGGCACATCATCCCCCGCCTCGCCACCGACCCCTCTCCGCTCGAACCGGTCTGGCGGGTAGCCCATGAGGCAGTCGCTCTCCACGACTCCCAGCTCCGGAATCACATCCAGCGCATTCGGGAAGTCATTGAAGCTTCGCGTTGAGCGTGAAGACCGCTCCCATCAACGTAGTCCGCCCATCCATCCGGCCTCGAATCGGTGCTATAATTCAATCCGTCCATCTGACCAGATCCGGAGAGGCGCGGATTTCCGATGCGTCATCAATTGGTGCTCGTCACCCTCCGGATGTTTACTCTCATTGGACTCTTCTCCGCTTCCTCATTGTTTGCACAACCGCCGGAAGACAGTCCGCCTTCGATTATCGAATCCCCTCCGCCGGTTTCTGAGATAGTGCCTCCGCAAGAACAACATGACCGACAACGCAATTTTGAACTTCTGCCGCCTGTGCGTGAAGATGCGATCACAACGCTACAGGCGCTGCGTGACGCCGTCCGCCTGGCGCCGAGGCGCGCGGAGACCAGGCTGAAACTGGCGCAGGGGCTCTATCGCATTGCCGACTTCGATGCCGCACTCGACGAGTGCCGCGCAGCGCTCCTGCTGGAGCCGGACAATGCCCACGCCCATCTGCAACTTGGGATCGTGCTGACGGCCAAACAGGATTGGCGCACGGCAGCCTCCGCGTTGAAAGACGCAATCCGGCTGAACCAGGACCTGGCTGACGCCCATTACACGCTCGGCAGCGTACTCTATGCCTTGGGCCACGTGAAGGGAGCGATCCAGTCCTATCGCCGGACGCTCGAACTGCGACCAGGCTTTCCCGATGCGCGTTACCGGCTCGCGTTGCTCTTAAAGTTGTCGAACCGCGAGCAAGAGGCCACACAGCTCATGGAAGACGCTGCGCGTGACGGCGTCCTACCGGCACAGTTTTTTCTCGGCAATGCCTATAAGAGCGGACAGGGCGTCGAGAAGAACCTTAGTCTGGCAGTCTACTGGTGGGCGCAAGCCTCGGCGCTCAACTACCAACCGGCAACCGACACCCTCGCCAAACTTCGCAGGCAAGCCTTGTCTATCACTGTGCCGGAGCGCAAGCGGAAGGAAGCCCTCGACGCGTTTCAGACATATCGCGAGTCACTATGGAAAGATATTCCGGGTGACCACCGTTCAGGCGACGAAACCGTGGGAACCAGCCTGCTCAAGGAGAACCGCACGGACGAGGCCGTCGCCACACTCATCGCAGAAACCTATGCCCTGAGTGACGTGGCGCAGGACGCACTCTCGAAATTGTATGAAACAGGCGGGGAACCACATCTAGCGCGATATGATCGATCCATCCTCGCCTGCTTGGAGACCGTGGCACGTGACGGGTTTCTCTCCGCCAAATACACGGTCGCCCGCATCTACGCCAAAGGACTCGGCGTGACGCCCGACAGGCCCAAAGCCAAAACCCTGCTCAAACATTTTCCCAAACAGGAAGCGGCAACGCTGCTCCGTGAGTGGAGTCTTCACTAACCATGGGACTAGAGCGGGAAGCTATCTGGCGGCTGTTCCTCACCTCGAGCGTGCTGCAAGCGCTCACGATGGGATTGCTTGCCGGATTGCCGGCCATAGCCTTGTGGACCGCCGCTCCCGCAACGCTGACGGCGCTCGATTGGGCTCTCTATGACACATGGCTCTACCATCGCACTCCTGTTGCAGTCAGTCCATCGCTGACCATTGTGGCGCGTGATCCAGCCGCCGACGAACGATTTGGACCAATGGTGGAGCGATCCTCTTTGGCGCAATTGATCACCGCCGTCCACGAGGCCGAGGCAGCGGCAATCGGCCTTGACCACCGCCTCGATCACGCAAGCCCGGCATCACTCGGTGGAGCCACCGGCGACGCCTTACTGGCAGAAGCCATCCACACAGCCGGGCCGATTGTGTTCGTCCACGGCCGGGATCACGCGATTGAATCCGACGCAGCTATCCTGGCACATCTCGACAGTTCTGCAGATCCGGATCATGTCACACGAACCGTCCCGCTATCGGCCGCAATCGGGGCCCAGGCTGTGCCCGCATTCGGCTCCGCCCTATACGACCTGTATCGGCAGAGACAGATGCCGGGAACGCAGCCGGTCGCCACAGCGGACGGGGCGGTGGCGTTGATCAACCTTGTTGGAAACGGGTCACTGTCGTCGTTACCAACCGTTCCACTCTCCGCAGTATGGGACGCCATTCACCGTCACGACGAACGAATACTCAACGAATGGTTCAAGGACAAGGTGGTGGTGATCCTTCCCGATCCGACGACTCAGAGCCGCTGGCTCCTGGCGACCGGACAAACGGTGACGGGTATGACGGCGCATATCCATCTGCTCAATAGCCTGCTCACCGGCAATCGAGTCTGTCGGGTCGGTTCACCCTGGCGCTTCGCCCTCACTGTTCTGTTTGCGTCACTCATAGCCTGGTGCCTGCTCCGGTTTCATGGATCGATCGGCCTCCTCGTCGCGGCCGTCGCTGTGGTCCTATCCGGCGCCATCACATTCGCCTCGCTGCCGGTGTTTCACCTTGTCCTGCCCGTAGCCCTGCCGCTGGTCGCCTCGCTGGTCGTGCTGGTCGGCACAACCGCCTGGATCCATCTCACCACAAACCAGCGCATGATTCTTCTCGAGCGGGAAATGCTCCATGTGCAGCAGGATGCTGCCGCAGTCCGCGATGCGCTCACACTCCGCGAGAATCGTGTGGAGGCTCTTCAGGAAGATTTGGAAGCCGCCAAATCCGCCGCCGCGCAATACGCAAGCCGGCAGAATGACCGGACTGGAAACACCGAGTCGTTGCGGTCACAACTCGCCGAGGCGCAGTTCCAGGAGCATCTTGCCCGGCAGCAACTGGAACAACTGGAACGGCAGCTGCACGATCTCCGTGCAGCCGGCACAAGCTCCCCTTCAATCGGCGATGCCGAACTCGATCAATTGCGCAGTGAGTGCCGCCAGCTTGGGATCATCACCCAAGACCCGGCGCTCTTGCGCATGTTCCGAGACATCAAACGAGGCGCCAAGTCCCCGCTGACGGTGTTACTCCTGGGAGAGCCCGGTACCGGAAAGGAGCTGTTCGCCCGGGCGGTGCATCGGCTCAGCCCCAGAGCCGGCAAGACCTTCATCGCCGTCAACATGGCCGCCATCTCGCCGGAACTCTTCGAGAGTGAATTATTCGGACATATCAAAGGCAGCTTCACCGGCGCATCGGCGGACCGGCGGGGTTATTTCGAGCTGGCCCACCATGGCACGATCTTTCTGGATGAAATCGGCGATCTCCGGCTCGACCACCAGAGCAAGCTACTACGCGTGTTGCAAGAAAAGTCTTTTTATCGAGTCGGAGCCACCGTTCCCACCACCGTAGATGTGCGCATCGTGGCAGCAACCAACCGTGACCTTCAGCGCGGGGTATCCGAGGGCTGGTTCCGCGAAGATTTGTATTTCCGGTTGAAAGGCCTTGTCTTCCTGCTGCCGCCGCTGCGCGAACGCACCGGCGACATTCCGGCCATCGCAGACCAGTGCTTGGCCGACATCGCGCAGCAGATGGGCCGGCCGGTTCCCAAACTTTCCAATGATGCGCTCCGCGTCTTGACCGGCCATGATTGGCCCGGCAACGTCCGGGAGCTGCGCCATGCGCTCGAACGAGCCGTCGCACTGAGCGATGGCCCGGTGCTGACGAAGCTCTCGTTCGATTTAGAGGGAACTGCGACGGAGGACGCGACGCCGCCGTCTCAATCCACCACGCTGCCGGACTCAGCCGGGGACGCCGCCGTGCTGAATTGCCTGCGGCAACAGGGTTTTGATATGCAGGATGCGGCAAAGATGTTGGCAACGGCTCAAGGGCCTCTGCTTCCAAGCGCTGGTCGACTCCAACGGCGACCAGGCCAAAGCCGCCCTGGCGATCGCCGGCGATCCAAGCCACTTCCGCATGGTCGAACTCAAACTGATGGATTATTACAGCCATCTGCTGTCTGTGATTGCGCCGTTCACCACCGCCGAGGCTGCCCTCGCCGAATGCAAACGGCGCTTCAAGAATCTTCCCGAAAGACACTTTGTCGCGGTCGAGCGATTGGTACGCGAGCGATTTCCCGAAGCACAGCCGTTCCGCACGAAAAGAGCCGGAGCCTGATTCCTTCAATATTGCCCCTGGCTCACCGGCCTATATGGAACAAGGACGGAAAGGACGCACGTATGGGCCTGCTAGACTTACGACATGGTACCGTCTCACATGGTCGCAGGATTGATCTCCAGGTGGTTGACGTACAGCCTTATCGTTGCGGCCCTACTCCTCAGCCCTGCCCATGCCGCTGAACCAGAACGGGTCTCGATCCAGAAATTATCGTCGCCACAAGCCACGTCGTATCAACAACACCTGGTAACGCTAGAGGGTGTGACGAGTCAGCTTCAGCTGCTTCCTCCAGCCAGTGGTGTGAAAAAGTGTCCGATACTCTACGGACGAGCCACATTCATGCTGGAAGAAGAGACAGACTCGTTGCCCATAGAAGTCTTGGGAGGCTGTAAGCCGAGTGCGGTTGAGGTGTTGCCGAAAGATGGGGATCTGGTGCGAGTAACCGGAATTGTACACGTGCTGAAGAGTGAGGCACCGCGTAACGTCAGAGTCGTGACCACGCAGATTCAGATCCTTGAATCACACTGATTCGGCGATACCCGTATGACGGCCTGATCTGAAGAAGCAAAGTCCAGTGCCCTATATCTTCCCCGGCGTTAGGAGCCTGTTGAATGCTTGGGCTTCCACAAGGCGGCGTCGAGGATGGACCAAAGGTGAATGATCCAACCCAGGAGCCGGCCAGGACGAATTGGATAATGGCCATAAACAGGCGCCCTTGAAGCAGCTGCCCTAAGCCGGGAATGAAGAAGCTACAGAGCGCTGCTATGACATTGCCTGCAGACCCCTGCCCTGCCATGTAGCCTCCACCAATAACGAGTGATCAATGGTTCCTGGAATCTCTTTCTGCTCTCAGAGATAAAACTCGTGAACATGGAGTTACAGACGAAACGATGAAGAGCCGCAGATGCGCACTGATCGGCTGGCATGCACGGAACAAGCCGCGACCCCAATACTTAGTCGCATGCACTCGGGATAAGGTCCATCAATTGATCTCGGACAAATGCTTGAGGGCGGCCTCAAGATGTTCGATTCCCACGTCGGCGTGGCCAGCTTTACCATGTGCGATGGCTTCTTTAAGGTGATGAATCCCTTCTCTCACCTCCACGCCCTTGCCACCCATCTCCGCAAAATCAAGCGCCGTCTCCGCATGCTTCACAAGCTCGTCAACATGCCCCTCTTTACCATGGGCCACTGCTTGCTTCGCGTGATCGATCGCTTGGCTCACGTTACCCGCTGGGGTCGGATAGGCATTCACCATAGGCACACCCACGAGCGCTCCAAGCACAACTACGATGAGGGCGGCACGGTAGTATCGGCTGATCATCTTGTCCTCCCGACATGGTTAGAATCCACTGCCTAAAAAAACCGTAGAAAAAATGAAACTCTACACAGCGTTTTCGCAACCTGTCAAGAATGCTATGGCTCACTCCCTGTCGGGTGAACCTGCAGAAACCCTATAAACTGCCCCTTGCGGAGGGCGCATTCCCGGATACGATAAAAAAGCAGACGGAGCACATTATACACAGAGCCACGACGTCTAGGATGCCCAGGGTATCGTCCTCAGTTTGCGAGAAGCGGGTGAAACCTGCGGGCGGCTCCTCTTCTTTCCTTCCAAGACCCGCCCGTTCCGCGAGCCGAATGGCCACCGGGATGCGGGGCCATCCCCGCATCCCATGATGGGCGCTGCTTCCCCGCATTCCTCCATCTGATATCCGCTTCCCCGAACCCCTGAATTTTCCACGGGTCGTTCAGGAATTTCCGGCCCTCCCCCGCCGGCACTTTCATTGCTCAAGTACAAAGCGTTGTCACGTCATGCTGAGAGTCGGGAAGGGGGTGATGCAACGGCTCAGACTCAATGAATCGGACGTGCCTCCGGCGTTTCACACAAGAAGGAGGATGCCATCATGCAGAACGGTCCATCGCAGGTATCGTCAGGACATATCGCCCCCAAGATCGTGGGGCCGCAGAGAGACACCAAAGAAGTGACGCTCCTGGCCGGAGTGGTGCTCGTGCTGGGCGGATTAGTGGCCGCAGCCTGGTACTACGGCCAGACCGCCGACCAGATTACAGTGACCCCCGCGATAGGGAAGATTGAGAACACCGATGTGCCGGCAATCATCAAAAAAGCCGGCGTCATGAATCAGGCCGAAGCCGCGACCATCCACTCCACCTCCGTCACGGCTCCCGCTGTCGCGCCGCTGGACGATGTGATCCATGCGGATGTGTACTTCGAGGTGGGCCGGAAGGGATTGACGGAGGAAGGGAAGGCACAGCTCGCCGCCCGGGCCGAGCTGCTGAAGCACAATCTGGACTATGGAATCTTGATCCAGGGCTATACGGACCAGCAGGGCTCGGCCGATTACAATAAGACGCTTGGCCTCAAGCGGGCAGAAGCTGTGAAGACTGAATTCCTCCATGCAGGGGTGGCCGAGCACCGGATGAAGATGGTGAGCCTTGGTGAAGACGGCGTGCTCTGCGTCGACGACAGCGCCCTGTGCCGCAATATCAATCGCCGGGTCCATCTCGAAATCAGAAAGATCGGCCAGGAACACATGGCGGCTCCCGCCGTCGCCGCCGGTTCGTCAGATCTCTCAGACCCAAGCACCGATTCCTCAACGAAATCCGAAGCACCCGGTCCCTCGACCGAACATCTCCTGCCGCTGAACTCAGAGCCGACTCCAGGCAGTTAACCCACGGTAGGGACCAACCCCTGGGAAAGATCAATCTCTTTCCCAGGGGCCGCTCACACGACCATCGGCGGACCTGACACGTATGATTCATCTGCGACAAGAACGGTAGAGAGAGTATGGGAGGAGTCGCTAATTGGAAAATTTCCGGCCGGCGTTCTTTGCCGCATTCCACTTCCACGGCGGCACAGGATTGGGGTCCGCCCAGAGACCTTTATGGGCCGCTCTGGCCAGATCTTCCATGTCCTTGAGACCCTGCCCGTCGGATGATTGGGGTCGCGACCAGGCAAGTCCCTCGTTCAGCAATTCATGGGCGATATTCCGTCCATCGACAAGCAGCACCTCGGCGATCTTTCGCCCCTGCCGATCTTGTTTCAGCGCCCGAATCACCACGTCACGGTTCCCTACGTAGGCGGCTGCAACCCGTCGTGCCTGTTTCCCAAAGGGCTGTTTAAGTTCAGGGCAGTCGATGTCTTTCAGATAGATCGTCTCCTTTCGCCCATCATGATAGATCGTGAACCGGTCGCCCTCGTGCACCGTGACGACTCTCGCAGTGAAGTCGGCCCATGCCCAAGCCGGCCAGGCAGCGGCCGCCACCGCGAGAACAACTCCTGTCATGATAAGACGTATCGGCATAGGCTGTATGCTACCCTCAACCGGTCATCAGGCCAATCAATTCTCATTTTTTCACCGTGATGATCTTCCGGCAAGTATCACGGCTTCTAGAGTAGGACCAGATGCGTCACCACCCCGGTCATCAACGATTTGGCATGGATCGAGACAACATTCGCCATAAGAAGCGGATGTGTGGTATTCTCAGACCGGTTGACGGTTACAACCCCATCCCTCGCGCCTCCTTCGAGCGTGTCAGGTTTCGCGCGATCGGCGCTCTCTTTCCAGAGCCCGTCCACAGGGTTGTGTATCACGCGGTTTGTGGAGAGGGCTTCGACCACACGGGCAATGAACACCGGTACCGTCCTCACTGGCCTATTGCCGGCGGAAAATTTCCCGCTCCGGCCTGTTCGTCGCATACATTCCAGGGACTATGCTCACCGCTCTGGGACGAAAGGTATTTTAATGGGACGACTCAATCTAGAACGACTGATGACATTTGCGGACGGATCCTACCTGGCCATCAGCACCGAGTGCTCAAAGCAGGGTGAATTCTCCTGCACGGTCTACAGCGCCCTTGAGACAGACGATCGTACGGCCTTCCGTGTCGTTGCGAGTCATCTCTTTTCTGCGGCTACCTGTCTGATCGCTCAAGAGCACGCTTACGGCTGGGCGTTGCGCTTTTACCCGCGCGCCGCCGAACTGATGAAAAAACCGCCGTACTTGATCTGGCATGGTCCGCAATCGATAACCGTCCAGTGATTCCCAGCGAATGCTCGCCGGTCTTGCAATGTCATCGCACAATGAAAAACAAGAACACAGAAGTTCAACAACAGTCACATTGCTACATGCGCACAGGAGGCTTGTATGAGTTCAACTAACGCTCCCAAACCAGCGGCCGAATCGAAGTGGGTGCGAATTCCGAATGGCACGAAGGTGCGTCACCGACGCGACGCCTACGAAGGCTATATCGATGGTCTGACCGAGATTGTCGAAGGACCGGAACGTAATCCGGACGGAAAGACGCAGTACCGGGTGAATATCGGAGGCGGAATCAGACAACTCGTCTCGGAGGAACACCTCAATATCCTCCTGGATCAGGAAGACCTGGTCATGATTGGGAAGGAAAAAGAGCCGTATCGTCGGCTCATGACGATACATCTGCGCGCCTCATTTCAAAATGATCGATTTATCCGTCGGGTGTGATGATCGTCGACTGCGGAGTAGCTATCTTGTCGCACACCTGATAGGATGAGCCGTCTCATCGCGGCGGGCCTCGCATGAGACGAAATCACAACGGCCCATCACCGATGTTGTTGGTACCGAGAATCTGACCGGAAGCCTGACCAAAGCCGCCTCCCTGATCGCGTCTTCGGCCCTCTCCTTCCCCTCGTAGCTTGTTTCTCGCGTCCTCAGACAATATCATTCTTGGAAGGAGGAACCCCCATGGGTTCAAAATTGTATGTCGGCGGGTTGCCATACGCGACAACCGAATCGCAACTCACCACGCTCTTTGCGGCGCACGGCACCGTCGAATCGGCCCGCGTGATTGCGGACAAATTCACCGGCCAATCCCGCGGATTCGGCTTCGTCGAAATGTCGACCGCTGAGGAGGCGAAGGCTGCCATCACGGCATTGAACGGAACACAGCTGGATGGACGGTCCTTGACCGTCAATGAAGCAAAACCGCAGGAGCCTCGCTCCGGTGGCGGTGGCGGCGGCGGTGGCCGTTTCGGCGGCGGAAACGATCGCAACCGCTACTAATCGAACCAAGCG
>LNFM01026085.1_pt1 | contig 17204 bp, 20 predicted proteins | sample 596031 | NCBI WGS metagenome assembly LNFM01 (sample SAMN04254537, study PRJNA301005) | activated carbon metagenome | isolation source: dual media filters at the Ann Arbor, Michigan drinking water treatment plant | place: USA: Ann Arbor | reverse complement strand
CGGCGCGCATGGGACGGTGATCTCTACGATCTCGCTCGCGAGCGGAGACTGGTAGACGGTCAGCGCGCTCACGAATACCCCGCACTGCGCATCGTGTCGCCGCGAACGCGCTGACCGTGATCGTGTGTCGGGATCTTGCGGCTCATCACGTCGCTCCGTAGTAGGCCATCGCCCCAGCAATCAAACGGTCCTCGGCAGCATCGCTGAGCTGCGATGCCCAGCCACCGAGCCACAGGATTTTCCCATTGAGAAACGCTGTCGAGCCCGCGTATCCGCCGAGCGAAAACGTCCCGCTCAACCCCGCGCCGAAAGAACCCGCGACGGTCGTGCGGGCGTTGAGTGCGCGGCGCGCCGAGACGGTCGCGGTCCCGTTGAAGCGCACGCTTACAACTTGCCGAACGCCAGTGCCGCCCATCGTGGCGCGCGCGATCACCGTATTCCACCGGTACGCGCCGACCTCGGGTGTGCCCGCGTTTGAACGCACTGTGAGACCGGCGAATCCGCCGTCGTCGATCAGGATCGCCGCGTCCTGGTACGCCTGCGCAGCAGCCGCCGCGATGCCGTCCAGGTCGATCACCGCAACGAGGGTCCACGCTCCGCCGAGTAGCGATGTCGCAAAACCTGCGCTCGATACGAGCCGGTCGTTTACGCCGTCGAAGTCGATCGCGTGCTTGCCGGTGCCAGCATGGTTGCGGCGCATCAGCGGGCGCAGCGTGGAAGATCCCTGAGCGACCGTGCCACCGAGGCTGCCCGCGTTGGTGATCGTGTCGACCTCGGCAGCGTCTGCGAATGCAAGCCGGCCGGGGTCGATCAGCAGACCCGGCACTACGCCAGCGAGCAGTGCGGGCTCCCAAGGGAATCGAGCGGCAACGAGGGAGTGCATCAGCTCTCCGCCACCCATTGCGTGGCCGCGTTGCGATAGATCAGTCCGTGGCGCGAGTCGTCGCTGATTGTCCACGACGTGAGGCCGCCAGTGCCGCCCGCTCGGATCGTGTCCGCCCCAGCCCGCTGCACGATCACGTTGTTCGTTCCCGCAATGCGCTGCACCGCGATCACGCGCCCGCTCGCGCCCGCGGGCAGTGTGAGCGTGACGGCGGCGGACGTCGCGTCGACGAACACCACCTCGTCCTGCGCGTCGAGCGTGGTGTTGCTCGACACTGTCCGCTCAGGCACGCGCGCGCCGCCCTGATACTCGGTGACCGAGCTCGACGCGCCGATGATGTTCGACCACACGGGCGCCCCGGCGCCCGCGCTGCGCAGGTGCTGTCCGGCGGTGCCCGCGGCCGTCGAGGCCCACGCTCCGCCGGCGTACGCGAGCACGCCGCCGTTGGTACCGGCGGGGAGCGATCCGCCGCTCACAGTGCCGGGCGACCATGCCTGATCGGCCGCGACGTACACCAGCGCCTGCCCGTCGGTGGGCGCGGTGGTTGAGTCCTTCAGCGGCTTGCCGAAGAGCTCCACATAGAGAATGCGCGCGGAGAGCTTCAGCCCGCGTCCGTACTTTCGAAGAAGGCTCATCGATCACTCCGTGAAGCCAACAAGGCGAGCGATGACCGAGACCTCGGTCGGGTGCGAGGCGTACAGGTCGATCGTCCCGCCGATCACCACGAGCTCGGCGAGCCCCGTCTGTTGCTCGCTGTTCGATCCCGATTTCCACGCGTGGAAGTGGCTGAGTCCCAGCCCGTCGCCCGTCGTCGCAACGCCCGCCGTGCGCGCCGCGGTGGTCGTGTTCGTGATCGAGTAGTAGCTCACGAGCGCGCATCGGACGTGGTCCGGCACGCGCGCGGACACCGAGATGAATCCAGAGAACCCGACGCTGTCTCCAAGAAGCAGCGGAACCCCGGAGAGCCCGGCAAAGCCAGGACGGAAGGTGTAGCGCCGCCCGGACTGAACCTGCGGCACGGCACGGCCCGCGGTGTCGGTGACGAAGCATCCGAGATAGACGCGCGTCGTATCGCTGTCTTTGAAGTCGAGCGCAGGCTCGGGCAGAGTCGCGCTCACCTCGAGCGCGAGCACGCCCGCGTTGTTGTACGCGTAGACGTAGTACCAGGTCGACGCGCTCAGCCCCGTCAGCGCGATCGATGTAGTGCCCGTGCCATCGGTGAACCGGTTGATGGTGCCATCGCCCCGATGGATCGCGAGGTTGCGCACGCTGCGCAGATGCCACGTGCGATCGGTGCCGCTCGCGGTCACCTCGGCGCGAACGTGATCCAAGAACCCGTTAAACGGGCCGTTGAAGAGATAGCTATCGCGCCCCGCCATCTTCTGCATGAAGTTGGCGCGAAGGGGCGCCGCGCCCGCGCTGATCGACACCGCATCGCCGTCGGCCGGCGGCGCGGTCACCGACTCCCAGAGCCGCGATTCGGTGAGTGAAGGTCCTGGCATCGTCTACTCCTCGTGTGGCCACGTCGGCCAAAAGATCCGCAGTCCACCAACGAGCTCGACGAACACGCCGATGCACACGCAGTGCGCCGGGCGCCATCGCCGGATGATTCGCTTCACGATCGCGACTTGCTCCGCGGTCGCCGTCGATCCCCACGTCAGATTGTCGCCCCAGTCGAATCCGCCGCCCCACGTCTCGTCAGACCACACGGAGTCATCGAGCGACACCCAGAACCGCGAGGGCCAGCCGGCGACGTCGCCCGCGGCGATCGGCCACGCGCCGACCCATCCCGGCGGCCTGTTCCCCTCGCTCTCTGGTGGCCACGCGCCGACCCACCACGACGGCGCGGGCCCGTTTGCCGCGTGGATCGCAGGCACGCCGTAGCCCGTCTGCGCGAGCGCGACGAGTAGCCCCGCTGCCGTGCCGACGAACTCGAGCCACGTTGGCGCGCTGGCCAGTCGCGCGCGGTGCGCGTCGGCGTCTTCGGTCGGGTACCGCTCGAGTGACCGCTCTTTCGCGTGGTGTCCGAGCGCGTCGTCCGGACACTCGCTCACGATCGCCGTCTTCGCGGCGTCGCGCGCGGCCTGAGCCGCAGCGTCTTTCGCGTCGCCGAGCGTTCCGGTGAGCGCTCGCCACCGATCGTGTTGCAGCGCCGGCGGCGCGCTGTCCGCCTGATAGTCCTTGAAGCTCATCCGAGCACCGTGATCGTGTGCGTCCCGGGCACGGCGACCGACGAGGGCCCCGCGAGCACGAAGTCACCAACCGCGGGAATCCCGTTCACGGTGAGCGTCGAGACGTCGACGTTGCGCACGCCCGCGCTCTCGTCCTGCAGCACGTCCACGAGCCGCGAGAGGTAGAGCGTCCCGCCGAGCGGGATCGAGAGCGCGAGCTCGTCGAGCACAAGTCGCAGGGCCTCTTGAACGTCCGCGGGGATTGCGGACGGAGCCCGCACCGTGACGCCGATCGACAGGATCGCAGGCACCGCCGCGTACACCTCGACGTCCGAGCCGATCGACGCGCGATCGCGCACGTACGTCCGCACGAGCGCGACGTCTGCCGGGACCGGGACGCCAGCGTCGGTCGCGACCCACACGTTGACCGTGTTCGGCCCGCGGGGGTTCGTCGCGTCGATCGACACGCGCGTAATGGGCGTCGCGACCGAGGGCGTGTTTCGCGCGAGGAACTCCAACCCGAGCGACGTCTTTTGCAGCCCGATCGTGTCCCAGCGTCCGCGCATGCGAGCGCGTAGCGACTCGTCGCGCTCGGCGTTCACGCCGGCGATGACCTGTGGTGTGCCGTTGCCCGCGTCCGTGAGCGTAACGGACATTCCGGGGATCGACTGCACGGGCGCGACGAGCTGCCCGAGCGCGCGGTTGTGCGCGACGCCGGGGAGCTCGGCCACGAACTCAACGACGAGCGACCCGCCCGCGAGGATCGTGCTCGCGTACTCCGGCGAGCTCGAATACCTGTAGCGCGCACCGCCGGCGACGTGCTCGATCGTGAGCCCGCCCGGTGTGAGGTTGTACGGGCTCGCGGTTGGACTCATCGCGACCGTTGCGCGGATGCGGGCGAACGTCGACCCGAAGCGTCCCAGTCCGTAGTTGCGAGCGAGGAGCGAGAGCCAATCGCCGGGTGATCCGGGGTCGGTGCCCGGCGAGAGCTCCACGAGCCCGGCCTTCGACACGTTCGAGATGAGCTGCAGAAGATCGCTCAGCGCGCGAGCGTCGGCGCGCAGGAGCCCGACGATCGGGTCGAAGTCGTCCCAGGCGGTGGCCGGGAACCCCTCGTTCGCGAGGTCGGTGAGGAGCACGTCGAGCGCGTCCTCGGCGGACTCGGGCGAAAGAAGATCCGCGAGTGTGTAGATGGTGGCCATCAGCCCTCCGTGAACCCGAAGACCTCGACGCGAGCGACGCCCACCTCGAGGACAAACGAAAACGGTCCCGCTGCGCTCTCGGTCGAGAGCGTGACGACGAGCGTGCTGTCGCCCGCGCGAAACGTGACGCCGGCCTCGACGTCGACGATGCGCTCGTCGAGCTGCAGCGTCGCGAGGATGCGCGAGCGGATCTGCGTGAGCGCGGTGGTGTCGAGGCGCGACCCGGAGGTCGATCCCTTTGTCAGGTGCCCAGAAGAGCCCTCCTGGCGGACACGTCACCCGCCGTGCGATCGACTCCGCGAGAACCCGCCGCCCAGTGATTGGACGAAAGAGCTCGTCGGGAGGCTGTCCGGGGAGCGCCGAGAGCGTTGTACCGTAGTCCGTATCAGCCATGCGCTTCGTCCTCTTCGCTCTCGTGCTCGCCGCGTGTGCCCCGCCCGCCGAGTCCCCCGACGTCCAACCGATTGATGCCCGCTCCGATGTCAGCGACGCGCAGGCCCTCGACGTGGCCGATGTTCAGCCGCTCGACGTCATCGACGATCGCCCGAGCTCGCCGATGGACACCGGCGTCGACACGGGCGTTGCGCCGAGGGACACAGGCGTCGGGGACACCGGGCTCCCTCCGTGCACGCTCGACCCGCGGAACTGCGGCCAGTGCGGGCGCGTGTGTGGTGAGGGTGTGCTCAGCGGGCGGCCCGCGTGTGCCGAGGTCGCGACGAGGCGATGGGATTGCGTTCAGTTCTGTGATGGGTTCGGCGAAGGGTGCGGATTCCCAGGCGGCGGTGGCGTGTGCTGCGCGTCGGGATGCGGTCCGATCGACACGGGGTGCCGCTAGTCCGTCTTGAGCGTTGGCGATCCGTCGGTGATCGTGCCGTCGAGCACGATCGGCGCAACGTTCGCCGCGGACCCGCCGCTCACAGGCAGCGTAAGTCCGCCCGTTGCGATCGTGATGCGTATCGGGTCGCCGTCTCGCGCGACCTTTCGCGCGCCGCCTTCGCCGAGCTGGATCTCTTCGCCTCGGACGCGCGTTCGCTTCGATCGCTTGCCGGAGTTGTTAACGGCGGAACCGAGCCATCCGACCACGAATGGCTTCGCGCGGTCGCCGTTCAGGAACGCGACCACGCAGAAAGCCTGCGACGAAGAATCAAGCCGAAGCTCGATGACCTCGCCCGGCGTTCCCGCGTACATCGGCACCATCTTCTTCTTCTCGGGCGCCACGTCGGGCTCGATCTCGACGTCGACCGTCGCGAGGTCCGCGCTCTGCGCAACGACGCGCGCGAGGTACGTCCCGAGGTAGACGCTGGCCTCGGCCTCGTGCGGTGAGGCGATGTTGTACTTCGTCGCGATCCTGTCGCGCATCAGCGAGTCGCCCTCGCGCTCGAAGAGCAGCCGTGCGCGGTGCGCTCCGCCATCGAGCACGAACAGCTCGGCCGCAGACACGCGCCGCCCCTGCCACGACACACCAGGGACGAGCTCGGCGAGAAATGCGTCGACACCGAGCTCGGCAGCATCGTTGATCGGGTCCGAGCGCAGGAGCGTCACGCCGTCCGGGTCGACCTCGGGCCACGACTCGCGCACGAGGAGGAAGCGCCCGCTCGGATCGAAGCGCCACGAGCACCCGAGCGCGAAAGCGAGCGCACGAAGAGCGCGGGCCGTCGTGCCGCGCTCGCGCGACCACGCTGCAAGAAACGCCTCGGTGATCTCGGGCGCGGTGTTCGGCGAGAGCTCTTCGCCCGAGTCGCGCGCGAGGTCTTCGAGCACCGTGCGCACGCGGACGCCGCCCACCGGGCGATACGCCACGGGCGAGAGCTCCTTTGCGAGCTGCCCGCGGCCCGCGCGGATTCTCACCTCGACGCGCCCCTCGGTCACGTTCACGCGCTCGACGAAGCCCGACAAGCGCAGCCCGCCGGCGCTCTCGATCGCCACGACGCCCGAGGGGGCCGAGTCCGCATCGAGCACAAGGTCAGCCGTCCATGCGCCCACGCGCGGCAACAGGAAGTCACCGCGCAGCACCGGAAGGCCTGCGACGAGAAGATCGCTCACGGCGCGCTTCCTCCGTTGCTCGAAGGCCCCGTCGCGTCGAACGCCGTGCGAATGCCCGTCGCGAACGACTGCCCCGCGGTCGTCGAGCCTGACACCGAGCGCGACGAGCTTGCTGTTGGCGCGCGGCTTTCGACGGCGCTGATCTTCACCTCGTACACGCCAGGAGAGACGGGCGCGATCGCCGAAACCTTCTCGATGTACACGCGCTGCACGCCGATCGTATCGAGCGCAGGGTGCGAGATTTCGACGTCGTGACGCTCGAGCCGTCGCGCTCGCTGCGATCGCGTCCCGCCGCTGGCGTTCGCGAGCTCGCGGTTGATCTCGGCGGTGATCTTGGTTTCGTCGGTCACTCCGCTGTTCGCGAGCGACGTACTCACGCTCTGGATCACGTTCACTTCGAGCAGTGCCCGCGCGTCGCTCAGTGCGGCCTCTTCGACCTTGCCGCGCGCTCGTGCGCCCGTGCGCGCCGACGTGCTCGGCGGTTCACGCCGAAACGTCAGCGTTGGGGCGATCGCGCGCCAGGCATCGAGCTGCTCTTTCGTCCACAGCTTCAGCGCGATCTCGACCTTCGCGGGCTCATAGCCCTTGTCTACGATGCGCGCGCCGTTGCGGCCGGGCGCGGACTTCACATCGAGCTTTCGCCCGTGCGCCCCGGTGACTCGCGCAACGCCGGGGAGCGGCGCGCCCGCGAGCGTGACCGTGTCCCAGAGCTCGGGCGAGTCGTCCCAGAAAACCGATGCTTCGATGGTCACGGCGTTGCCCCTGCGCTTGCGCGCTCAGCGCTCGTCTGCACGACGCCTGGGATCGTGGCGCCAATGGCACCCGCAATATCGTCGAGCCCGAGGCCGTTTGCGGCCGTCGCCGCGACGTTCACCGTCACGTTCGGCTGAGAGATCACCGGGCGGATGCCGGGTTGTCCGGGCCCGGCCGACACGATGCCGTTTGCGCCAGCGAGCGCTGGAGCGGGCGCGGGAGTACCGCCGTCGCCGAAAAGATTGGTGAACCACTCAGGCAAGATCGACCACACCCACGACAAAAACTCGCCAATCTTCTGAATGGCCATCGCGAGTGCCGAGAAGATCAGCCATGGAAGCGTCGCCATCGTGGCCATGTGCCCGAGTAGCCTCCCAAGCTGGCGGAACACCCAGAGCGCGGTCTGCCCGTCGCCGCCTGTGATCATCGCAAACAGGTTGTCGATGAGCGGAGCGAACTCCTTTTTGAACGGCTCGACCATCGACATGAAGCCGTCGCCCGCGGCGTTTGCCCAGCCAATCAGACTGCGTACGCCAGCGATCATTCGCTCGAGTACATCGAGGCCGCGCGAGAACGCGCCGGCAAAGCCGCCCTTCGTGTTCTTGTCGTTCACCGCGAGAAGCGAAAAGGTCTCATCGACCAGTCCGCGCATGATGCGTTGCAGTCGCTGTCCCGTCGCGCTCGTCGAACTCAGCGCTTCGACGAGCTGCTTGAGGAAGTCCTTGAACGCCGCCATGCCAGGGCTCTCGAAGAGCCTCGTTCCGTCCGAGCCGCGACCGAGCAAAAGCTCAGGGACCGCGCTTCCAAGCGTCGAGAGAAGGCCGGGAATCGTCGTGCTCTGGTTCGCAGAGAACTGACCCACCTCGGAGGTGTTGGTCATCCGCGTAACGGCGCGCGCCATCGCTCCGAACGCAATGCGGTCGGTGATGCGCCCTTGCTCCATGAGCTGAGCAACCTGTCGGTTCACTGCCGACGGCGCGCCACGCAGGTTCAGCGCGCGGCCGATCTCGGTGAATAGCGCCTCGCGCGACAGACCCGCTTGCACGAGCTGGCTCAGCTCCTGCCCGCGCAGTCGACCGGCGCCGCGAATCTGCCCGATCGCGAGCCCGAGCCGTTGCATCACGGTCGAGTCCTCGGGGTTCAGCGCTGAAAGATCGGCGATCACGCCGGTCATCACGTCGCGCTCGCGCTCGTCTCGCAGGCCAGCGCCGAGCAACTGGCGACGCATCGACACGACGTTGCGCGTGTCGAACGGCGTCATCCTCGCGATCCGCAAGCTCTGGTCGAATTCGCGGTCGGCGGCACCGCGCGACCCGAGCATCGTGCTCATCGCGACCATCGTGCTCTCTTGGAAGCCCGCGATCTCGATCGCGCTGCGCGCTGCACTTCCGCCAACAAGCGCGATCGCCGTTGCTACAGCGATCGCAGCGGCCGCGACCATCCCGAGCACGGCGCCGGCGCCCCCGAGCGCGGACGAGAACCACGACGTCGAAGAGCCGGCTTGCCCTTGCTGCTTTGCGAAGTCCGCGAGCTCGCGCCCGAACGCTCGTTGCCTGGCAGAGCGCCGCGCAGCCGTCGCTCGCTCGAGCGGCGCGAGTGGATCCGGTGTCTTCGCCGCACGAGCCGACGACGCGCGCACGCGATCTTGCGCGGCGCGCACGCCGTCGAGCGCCGACGCGACCTTGCGCGCCGGGCCGCTCGTGCGGTCGAAGAGCTCCATCACCCACTTGAGGCCGTCAGCCATCGTCTACTTCTTTTGCAGCGTCCAGCGAATCGAGTGCAGGAATTCAGCAGCGAGGAGCCAGCCCACATCCGCTTCGTCTTCGTCGACCTCTTGCCCCGTGAGCCCCTCCGCAGCGGCGCGGATGCACGTCGCGGAAACCGCGACGTCGTGGCGCGCGCGCTGAAAGAGGCTCAGGACTTTCCCACCTCGGCGCTCCCAGAGAGGCCGATCGCCGCGAGAAGCGGCTTGCCGAACTCCTCGGGCAGCGCGGGGAACTCGTCCAAGAGCTCTTCGAACTTCGTGCGCTCGGGGCTGAGCACGTGAGCGCGCAGCATGTTTTCGAGCGCGGCGTCGCGCTTGTTGTCGTCGCCGAGCTGCTTGCGAAAGCGCTCGTACTCTTTGCGCGAGGGCTTCAGCACCGCAACCTCGACGACGCCATCGGGCGTCGTGGTGGTGAGCCGGATCACGCGGCGTTCGCCGTGCTTCGCGCGCAGCTCCGAGAGCTGCTCTTCGGTCACTTCGTGGAGTTTCATTCGTCGCCGATCGGGTCGAGCCCGCCTTCCATGATCTTCATGATGTCCAAGTCCAGCTTGACCGCGAGCCCGTCGGCGCCCTGCGAGTGCGACGACTCGACCTTCTTGATTCGGCACCCGGTCAGGGTGTCCGTCGTCGTGCGAATGCCCGTCGCGCCGTACGTCACCGAGACGTCGAACGAAACACGCATGTACCCGTCGCCGAGCGCGTCGCGCAGCTCGTCCCACTCGGCGCGGTACATCTCGAGCGAGCCTTCTTCGGTCGCTTCGCCGCGCGTGCGTCCGAGTTTCCGCGCGCCCGTCCCGCGCACCATGCCAGGCTCGAGCGAGACGCTGTAGTTGACCGCCTTGAAGCCCTTGAAGCGACGCGGGCCGTCGGGCGTTTGGATCTCGACCTCGATCGCCGCGAAGTCGTGGCGCTCGCCCTGCACCAATGGATATTCGATGGCCATCGTTCAGCTCCTCAGCGCGGGGTTGTCGAGGCCGATCTCGGCTTCGATCGTCTTGGCGTAGGCGAACGGCGTCACGCGGATCTTCACGCGCAGCTTGTTCGTCGAAAGCAGGTTGTCCGTGCGGTTCACGGTGACCTCGACAGCCACAGCGTCGCCGGTGTCCAGCACCGCCCGCTCGATGGCGGAGCGCACCGCAGGCTGCGCGTCGCGTTCGTCGATCTTGCCGGCGTTCGCGGTGCCGGCCTTTCCGACGCGCAGCCGCGAGCGGCGGTACGTGATGAGCTTCGCGCGGCCCGCGCGCGATGCTTCATCGATCACACGCGCGTTCGGGATCTCTTCGAAGTCCGAGCCGATGGGCGCGAGCATCGCGCTGTTCGAGACGAGGTAGCCCGTGACGCCGTTGATCGTCTGCAGGCACGCGACGCGCCCCGCGTCGTACACGCTGCGCGCGGTCGTCGCGGTCTCCAGCGTCTCGCCGATGATCGCGTCGAGCCCGCCGAGACCGCCGTCACCGGGGTCCTGGGAGAACGGGATCGCGGCGAGGCGAGCGACGTACGGCCAGCACGCGGACACGCGCGCCTGCCGAGCGTTGATCTGCGAGGGAACGCGGCAGTAGCCCGCCACGTAGCCAACGCGGCGCGCGGTGGTCGACACCAGCGCGGTCACGACGAGCCCCGAGCCCGTGGCGTCGTTGGCGACGTCGGGCCCTTCGAGGATCGCGCGCATGTACTGGCCGCCCGCGGCGAATGCTTCGAGCTTCGTGTTCACCGCAGCCGCGAGCGCAGCGGCCGCCGTGGCTTTCGCGCTGTCGTCGGCGCCGCCGGGCGGGCCCACGACCATGATGAGCGGCCACTGGCGAGAGTCCGCCGCCACGGCGTCGAGCGCGGCGTTGAGCGCCGTGGTGTCGTACGTCGGCGCCGTGCTCGTCCACGAGTGCGTGTCTTCGAGGGCGAAGAAGCTCGGGCCCGCGCCCGGAACGAACGTCGCGGTGATGTTCGTCCCCGGGATCGCGAACGTTCCGCCGGCAGGGATCGCGTACTCGACGCTCTCGGACCGTCCGCCGTCGAGCGAGTACTTGAACCCGCCCACGCCGAGCGTACCCGCGCGCGTGATTCGGATCCGGCCCTCGAAGCGATCGAAGGGGTTGCCCGCGAGCGTGACGGTGCCCGTGCCGGTGCCCACCTTCGTGACGGCGCTGTTCGAGCCGTTGGTGGTCGTTCCGACGCGCACGCAGCCCACGGGGCGCGCGGTGAGGCCGTTGGCTCCCGCGCTGAGCGCCAACGCGGCCATCTCTGCGAGGGGCCCGTAGCCGAGCGTCGAGAGGACGTCGGCGGGGCTCTCGAACGCGTGCACGGCGCTCGCGCTCACGGCAATCGAGCAGACGCCGATCAAGAGCAGCGCGCGACCCGCGCCAGGTCGACCAGCGCCGAGCGCGCCGTCGCGAATCGTGAGAGAGAAGTTGTCGGCCATGGTTGGCTCAGCCTCCGAGGGTCATCGAGTTGAGGAATTCGACGGCCTTGGCGATCGCGTCGGGCGCGATCTCGTCGTCGGGGCCGTGCTTCGTCACCGCGCAGAGCTGCGCGAGCTGCCACGCGGGCAACTCGGCCTTCTTCGCGTACGCGCCGAGCGTGTACCGCTCCGGGCGCGCGGGTTCGTTCGCGGGCGCCGAGCTCGGCGCCGCGTCTTTCGTTTCGTCTGCCATCGCTCAGCCATCCTTCGATTGGAGGATTCCGTCCGTGTCGCTCTTGCCTGTGTCGTCGAAGCCGACGTCAACCGGCTCGGTCTCGGTGCCTACGATCGTCGGCGCTGGCTCGGCGACGGGCATGCGCACCACGAACGCGATGCGCGCGCTCTTGCCTGTCTGCACCCCGTCCACTGCTCGCCAAGCGGCAGCACAAGCGCGGTCCCGAGGCACGATCGCAGCGCGATCTCGACCGCGTCGACCAGCGCTTCGAGCGCAGCGTCGTCGGTGTCGTACGAGCCGCCCCGGCGCGCCCAACACACCGCGACGAGCGCGACGTTGCGGTCGAGCAACGCAGGGATCTCGCGCGCCGTCGTGCGCGCTTGCTGCACGCTCGTGCCCTCCTCGGCGCGGAGCCACACCACGCGAGGCGGCGAAGCGTTCTGGGCCACGTTCGGTTCGCCGAACGCGAACGTCACGCCCGGAAACAGCGCGAGCACTTCGGGCTCGACGGCCTCGAGGATCTGTTCGACGCGCGACTTAGCCACCGAAGAACTCTTTGAAGTACTCGCGCGTCGTCGCCACGAACCGCGCGCGCCACTCGGACGGCAGCGAGTCGCCCGGGAAGAACGGCCGCGCGGGGATCGTCGAGCCGCTCACGCGTCCAACGCGCACGGCGCCCTTCTTCTGCGACGCCGCGGCCTTCGCGCTCTTGAAGCGTCCGCCGCGCGTACGCGCTTGGAATCGGCTCTTCGTCTGCGCGCCGAACTGGTGAACGGCGGCGTACGGGACGTTCGTGTAGAGCACGAAGCCCTTCGAGCTCGGCCGCGTCTTGATCGATCGCGAGAGGCGCCCGGTCTTCACGAGCGGCTTCCCGCGGCGCGATCGAAGCGCAGCCCACGCAGCCCCATCGGGTGACGTCGACGTCGCGAACGACTGAGCGACGAGCGCACGCGCGTCGACCGCGAGACGGCCCGAGAGGACGCGGAGCGCCGAGGCGCCGCCGATCTTCTTTGCCTTCTCGACGATCGCGCGCAGCGCCGCGTCGCCGCCGGTGAGTGTGACCGAGACGCTCACCAGCCGCGCTCTTCTTCGATCGCGACGTCGTCCCACCCACGCGCGGCGGGCGAGATCACCGCGGCGCCGTCGACGGCCGCGCCGCCCTCGGTCACGGTGGGATGGATCTTCTTGGCGGCTACCATCTCGAGCCACCGGCGCGCTTCTTTCGAACGCTCGCGAATCATAGTCGCGTCCGGTGATTCGGGATCGAGGCCCAGCGTCGTCATCAGCGACGCCGCGGCCACCGCGCAGACTGCGTGCCTCAAGTCGTCGCCATGCGCCGCGAGCGGGAGCACGTAGCGCGCACGGAGGTATCCGTCCGCGAGCGTGCTCGCTGCATCGAGCGCGCGAGCGACGGCGCCAGGAGCGCGCGCGTCGAGCGCCTCGAGCGCGTCGGACGGAAGCCCGAGGAGCTCGAAGTCTGCACGTGTGGCGTAGGTGGCCATGCGTCCCCGATCACGTCGGGTTGTTGCGGATGATGAACTGCGGCAACGAGTAGCCGAACGCGACCTTCGCGCGAGCCTCGTAGAGCACCTTGTCGTGCATCTGCGTGTACTCGCTCCCCGGTCCGAGCGTCGGCATGAGGCGCGCGGCCTCGAGTTCGGCCATCACGAGCGGCCGGTGCTGCTCGGCCGCCGAGCCGACGTACCAGACGCCCTCTTCGAGCTGGGGCAACACGAGGATCTCGGACGCGCCCTGCAGCACGTTCGTGGTGTTGCTGATGATCGTCGCGTTGACGATCTCGCGAGCGAGGTCCGCGTTCGACGGATCGACGATGAGCAGGTCGCCCTCGAGGCCGAGGAAGGTCTCGTCCTCGCGCTTCATCTTCATGAGGTCCGCGCGCGTGAGCTTCCAGTTCGCCTGCGACAGCGGGCGGTTCGTCTTCAGGTTGCCAAACGTGGTGCTCGACTTGCCCGGCGCGAGCGGATGGTTGGCGCGAAAGAACGCGCCGCCATTCCAGCACTTGCCCAGCGTGGCGCTCGTTCCGTTGTTCAGGAGCTTCGCGAGCTCGTAGTCGGGGAACTCGGCCGCGGCGATGCCGAAGGCCTTCACGGCCTGCACGGCTGCGCCGAGCTTGCCGTAGTTGATGTGATCGAGCGGCACCGCGCGACGCTTGCGGAACTTGCGCACCTTGATCGCGTACTCGCGCCACATCGGCGCCTCGATGCCGCTGGGCTCGTCGTCGTCGGTGTACTCTTCCATCGCCGTGTCGGCGCTGTCCCAAACCATGACGGCTTCGAGCGCGTCGATGGGCAGGGGGCGCGCGAGACGAGGCGCGCGCGGCTTGTACATGCCGTATCCATCGAGGAACGCTGCGCGCAGCGAGATGGTTGCGGCCTGGGTCTTGGCAGGAACGAGAGCTTCCATGGTCGGAACTCCTCAGAAGTCAGTGAGAGGTTGAGGCGGCCTGCGCGCGATCAGCGCGAGTGCACACCGAACTCGACGAGCACCATGCCGCCGGACAGCCCGAGAATCCGCCCCGCGACGCAGCGCGTGTTCGTGGCGCTGGTGAGCGCGACGGTGTTGTCGTCGACGACGTAGCAGAGCTTGCCGATGTCGGCGTCTGCGATCGCGTCGCCCGCGGAGCTGTTGTTCATCGCGAAGATGCCGCGATCGATGCGCACCTTCACGTCGCCGGCCGCGCCCGCGCTGTTGTCCGCCTGCGCGCTTGCGACACCGAGGCAAAACACCGTGGTCGCCAAGAGCGCGGCGGGGAGCGCGTTGCCGCTCGAGTCGATGCCCACCATCGCCCCGCGAAAGATCTTCGTCGACGCCTTCACGGGGCGCACGACAACGCGAGCGAGCACTTCGTGGGTGTTCTGCTCGACGTACCTGTCTTCGGTCAAGGCCGCCATGTTCGATCACTCCTCGTTGATGGCGGGCGTTGCCGCCGTTTGCTTCTTCGCCGCGAGCATCGCGGCCTCAGAGAGGCCGAGCCGCTTGGCGTCGGCCTTCTCGTCGTCGGTGAGCTCCGCGCTCGTCGCCGAGCTCGGCTGCGGAGCCGGGTTCACGTGCACGCCCTGCGCGCGCATCGCGCCGAGCAGCCCCTTCACGCGCTCGACGGACGCGCCGGCGACCTTCCCGCCGAGCAGCGCGCCGAGTCGATCGGTCTTGCCGTCGACGTCGTCGCGCGTGAGCTTGCCCTCGCGCACGGCCGCGTCGAGCAGCCTCGCCTTTTCGAGCGCGTCGGCGCGCGCGCGCTCAGCCGCGAGCTGCTCGCGCAGCACGGGCGCCGCGGCCGCCTCTTCTCGAAGCGCTGCGAGCTTGCCCGAGGCCTCGTCGGGGCTTCCGCCGAGCGTCGCGCCGACCTTGGCCATCGCGAGCTGCGCGGCGATCGCCGCTTCGACCTGCTCGTCCGTGGCGTCCGCCGCCAGCCCGAGCTGTCCCTTGATCTTCTCCATCTTTTTGTTGCTCCTGCGAGTCGTTGCGAGCTCGCGCGCCAACTCGACGGCAGAGCCCAGGTTTCCGACGCGGTCGGCGAGACCGGCGTCCACCGCTTGCGGCCCGAGGAAGCACGCCGCCTCGAGCCCCATCACTTGCTCGACCGAGAGCCCGCGCGACTGCGCGACCTCGGGCGCGAACACGTCCCGCGCGAGGTAGTCAATCTCGGCCTGGATCGCCGCGCGCGCCTCGTCGCTGAGCGGGACGGCGCTGTGTCCGTCCGCCTTGCGTGCGCCACTCGTGATGACGTGCACACGAAAGCCGTTGCGCTCGAGCGCCGCCGTTTGGTCGACGACCGTCGTGATGACGCCGATCGAGCCCACGCACCCGCTGTCAGGCAACACGATGGCCTCGGCCGCGCACGCGAGCGCATACGCAGCGGACGCCGCGAGCTCGTCGGCGTAGGCCACGATGGGGACGCCCGCACGCTCACCGAGCGCGCGAATGGTGCGGACCGCATCGAAGCACCCCGCGACCTCGCCGCCGGGCGAGTCGATCTTCAGCACGAGCGCGCTCGTCTTCGCGTTTGCGAGCGCCGAGCGGACACGATCGACGATCGCGTCGTACCCGTCGCCGCCGAACATCCAGCAGCTCCACGCGCGTTGCGCGAGCGGCCCGTCGATCGAAACCATCGCAACGCCGTCGCGATCGAGGGTGTACGCGTCTTCGTCGTCGCCAAAGTACGCCCGCGCGCCGCGGCCGTCGCGCTGCTCGAACGGCAACGCGAGCACCGCGTCGACGGCTCGGGGATCGAGCAGCGACGGACGTGTCATGCGCGCTTCGAGCTGCGCTCGGAACGACGATGGCATCTCGGTGGGTTCAGTCATCAACGTTCTCCGTCGTTTCGATCATCGGAACGCCGTGGCGTTCGAGCAGCTCTTTCACGTCGACCTTGAGCCCCGCGTTCGTCGCGGCCGCTTCGAGCGCAGGAAGCGCGTTCACGATCGCGCCGACGGCCGCGGCGTTCGCCTGGCGCGTCCGCGCTTCGCGCTCGCGATCTTCGGGCGGCGTCGCGTCCCACTTCGGGCACGGGAAGAGTCGGCGCGCCCGCCCTTCGAGCAGCGCCCACCCGTCGAAGAGCTGCTCGGCGAACTCGTGGAGCGCGGCGGCGTCGGCCTCGAGCAGGTCCTGCCGAACGCCGGCGCCCACAGCCGCGCGCGCGTATCCGCCGCCCTTGCTGTCCTTGCTCGTAGTGTCTTGCCCGAGGATGCGCAGTCGCAAGCGCTGCGTCTCGTGGTCGTCGAGCTGCAGCAAGCCGCCCATCCCAGAGTTCGGCGGGAAGTGCAGCTTGATCTCGTAGCTCGCGCTCGCCTCGTCGCTCTGCGCGTCGTCGAGGTACTGCGGCGTGACCACAACGCCCGTCGATCCGACGCGCGCGATCTGCTTTGTGAAACGCTTCGCTTCGTCCGTCTCGGCCTGCGACGCGGGAACCTTCGCTTCGAGGATTCCCTGTCCCATGCGCTCGCTGTGTCGCCGCGCGTCGCGCGCCGCAAGCTGCGAGCCGAGAAACGGCTCACCGAGCGCGCGAACGCACCCTTCCAGGTGCGTCGAGAGCCGATCGCCCACGAACGAGACAGCCCACCCTTCGGTGACCCGTCCGAACGCGTCGACGATCACGACCTCGCTGAAGTCCGAGTCGCGCGCGATCCATCGGCCCGTCGAGCGATCGAGGCGACACAGCCCCGGATGCCAGCGCTCGACGTACGGAACCACTTCGTCGAGCGTTGGGTCGTACGCGCCTGTGAGCCGCGCGACGGCGAACCCCATGAGCACGCGATCGCGCAGAAGCGCGCGCTGTGATCCGACGGGAAACGAACGCGGCCAGCGCTCCTCGATGCGCGTGCGGAGCCCGAGCGCGTTGGTGGACGCGTCCGCCTCGCGCAGCTTGAACGGGAGACCGGGCGCACCGGCGAGTCGTTGCTCGAGCGCGCCTCCGACCTCGGCGTGACGGCCGAGCGAATCGGCGAGCGCAGCGCTCGCGTCGAAGATGCCGCTGTCATGCGCATCGAGGACTGTGCGCAGGTTCGCGACGGTGAGCGTCGTGACCGAGAGCGGCGCGACGACCCACGGTTGCCGCACGGCTTCTTTCTTCGTCTCGCTCATGGCGTTCGCTCGAGCAGTTCAGCCCGGCGCGCGTACGTCGCGACGTCGGAGTTCTTCGCGCGAAGCTGCTCCTGCAGCTCGCGCAACATCGCCACGAGCCTCGTCTTGAGCTTCGAGCGCGCCTCTTGTTCGTCGGCGCCTTCCTCCGAGAGGAAGACC
>LNFM01007424.1_pt1 | contig 17204 bp, 10 predicted proteins | sample 596031 | NCBI WGS metagenome assembly LNFM01 (sample SAMN04254537, study PRJNA301005) | activated carbon metagenome | isolation source: dual media filters at the Ann Arbor, Michigan drinking water treatment plant | place: USA: Ann Arbor | reverse complement strand
CATGCTGTAGCTGCTGATTCAGCCAGCGAATAATATCTACGTTACCTTTCATTTTTAGCTCCTAAGACAAATAGCTTGTTTATGTGTTGGATTCGGAAGAAAAGATACCGCTCTGGTATTTTTCGCTTTGCTTGCTTGGCGCCACCTTTGCATGATGGACCTAACATTTTTCCACTAAATACCTAGCATAAGTCCAAATCATGCATCTGCTTGGCTGCACAGTTCATGATGGGTTCACGCGTAGCGATACCAGTAACAACTTACAAACATAAATATACATGATATGTGTCTTTAGTCCACTATTTGTTCAGAATTAACTTACCATTCCGTGTGCGGCGTAGCGAGTATTGTTCGCCTTTATGCAGAATAAATACAACATCGCCATTCTTGAACAAGGTGTCGCTGTTAATCAATGAACTTAAATCTGGTAATCCGGATTGATGCAAATTTCTTATCTCTTTTTGGGGCAATTTTAAAATATCCATTATAGGTCATAAATGTTAATGAGAACTATTCTCATTATATTCATTTTTTAATAACGCGCAAGACTTAAATAACAAATTATTAAAATTAGATACGCTACGCATACGCTAAGTTGTCCTCGTAGTTGCAGCATAATGAGATGCTTAATTTGCTTATTAAGCATGGATGGAATTCCATCAGGCTATATTGGTGGTGCTGATTGATAGGTGTATACTGAGCATGCTTTTTCCTATTGCAAGCCATTGAGATACATGAGGAAAGGATGCTGTATCCCTACACTGATAAACGAACTGCTTTGAATTCTCAATACGCATGATCGAACGGCGTAATTTCTATCGAATTCTTCATGTTCAACCGGACGCACCGATGACGGTGATCAAGGAAAGTTACCGAGTATTGCTGCAAAAACTTAAAACTCATCCAGATCTCGCTGGTCCGGATTTGAACGAAAGCTTACTCGCTATTGCCTATAACACGCTGCGTGATCCGCTTAAGCGAGCTGCTTATGATCTTGATTTGCTGAAGCGTTATCATATTAAAACGCTTAGTCAGGGAGCATTTAGTTCGAATACGAATTTTGAAGTAGAGATAGATAAACAGAAGGATGAACGAACTGTACAGCTGAATCAACGTAATTATTATCGAATTCTTCAGGTTCAGCCTGATGCGCCTATTGCTACGATTACGGCAAGCTATCAAGCATTAAGGAAGAATTCATCGCAGGAAACTGCGTTACTTGATGAAGCTTACCGGGTTCTTTCTAATCCTGACTCGCGGAAGCAGTATGACGCCATTTTAGTCGGCATCTTATTCCAAGCCGCTGCGAAATCTGACCACCAAAATACTAATTTACCCGGGCTCCCAGCACAAGTTAAAAGTACGCCGCAGTTTGCTATAGAATCCTATCGGGCAGTGATTACACATTACTGTTCCTTCTGTAAGACGCCCTATGTACCACAAGCAACTATCTATCAAAGTGAACGCTGTCTGGAGTGCGCAAGCCCACTGCTTGTTTTGCAGCATGAAAATTTTGAGAAATCGCGCCGGACAATGATGCGGATCAATATCAGGGGTGAATTTGTGTTTTACCTATTCTGGCCGGGTAGGGCTTTTCAAGGCATATTCCAAGACTTGTCACCCACAGGAATTCGCTTCTTAACTGGAGTGATGCTTGATCCAAATGACATCATAAAAATCGATGCGCCTAATTTTCAGGCAGTGGCTGAAGTAACGCATAAACGCAATGAGGGTGCGGAAATTTCTGTTGGAACTCGCTTTATTGCCGTGAAATTTGATCAGCAGCATGGGAATTTTGTCACAGTACAGGCCTGAACCTGGTTATATTGAAGCGTTAGTTTTCTTCTAACAGACGAATTGAAAAACGTTTCCGAGGCAGCCGATGCAAGGAGAAACAGGTGAAAAGCGCAGTTTATGTGTGATAAATGAGCATTTTTATCCTGTTTTTAACACCGCTGCGGCAACGCAGATAGTTTCTCAACGGACTGATAAGACTGGCTTTCTTGAAACAGATTAAATTAAGTTAACCGGTATTTTAAAATATGCAATTCCGTTTGTTTCGACCGGTGGCAATTTTCCAGCTCTGATGTTTACCTGTATCGAAGGTAACAGCAAATTGGGCATTTCTAACGTCGCATCGCGTTTTCTGCGCATTGTTACAAACTCATTTTCATTGATGCCATCGTGTACATGAATGTTATGGAGACGTTGCTGTGCGACTGTACTTTGCCACGAGGCAGCGCGATTGGCGGGTGGATAATCATGGCACATGAATAATCTTGTCTCCGGCGGAAATGCCAGTAATTTTTGGATGGATTTGAATAACTGACTTGCATCGCCACCTGGAAAGTCTGCCCGTGCAGTACCAATATCTGGCATGAAAAGCGTATCACCTACAAAGAGAGCATCATCAAATTGATAAGCCGTATCAGCAGGTGTGTGACCGGATACGGAGATGGTTCTGGCTGTTAATTTCCCAACCTGAAATAGCTCGCCTTCAGTAAATAAGTGATCAAATTGATGGCCATCTGGAATGAATGTGTCATCGAGATTGAAAATTCTCTTGAAAGTCTCCTGCACGACAGGAATATTACTGCCAATACCAGTTTTTCCACCCAATCGGTTTTTTAGATAATCTGCAGATGACAAATGATCTGCGTGTGCATGCGTTTCAAGTATCCACTCAACTGATAATCGCTGTTCTTGAATGAACGCAATCAATCTGTCAGCAGAGCGTGTACTTGTTCGGCTGGATTTTGGGTCATAATCCAAGACCGGATCAATAATGGCGCAAATGCCGTCCGGTTCATCAAAAACAATATAACTGACAGTCCAGGTTGCTGAATCAAAGAATGCATTGATATTTGGTTTCATTTTTTATGTCAATGTAGTTATAAATATCGTACGATAGCATATATAAGTAACTGATATTAAGTGATTTGTATAAATTCTTGTGAGAAAAAGAATGTATAGGAATCTGAATGCAGCGCTATGGTATGCGGCGGGTTGATGATTGGGTGCCGAGTAGCATTGTTGCTGCTTTTCTTTTAGGGAGGCTCTGATTAAGTTGATTACATTCATGGTTCGACAATCTCACCACGAACGTAATGTATATATTACCGTTCGTCCTGAGATTTTATGATACCAATGATACAAAGCCAGGGAGTGGAAGCATTACATTGGTTAAACAATAAATAAACATGTTGTAAGAAATTTGTTGGGTCTCTGCACGGAATCAGTATTCAGGTTGGTTCTGATGAAAAAATATAGCTATCAATCAATTTGGCAGCGTATTCAAACTTGGATTTGCCTGGTATTTATGTAAATTGTGATAGTTTTGCAGCAGTGGTTATTGTCAGTAAACACTAAAGGAGGAATAGCATTTAATCAACATGGGCTGATTACAGAATCAGTGCTGAGTTATAAAATAACCCGCTATGTTTCTTAAATCATCGAGTACCAGTGTGCCAGCAGCTAGCTGTAAGCGAAGATACGCGAGCAAATAATTATATCTTGCTTCTGCAAGATCGCGCCGAGCGGTATGTAATTGTTGCTGAGCATCTAAAAGATTTAAATTAATGCGTATACCACCCCGAATACTTTTTTGTGTCGCATCCACAAGTAGTTCTGCTGATTTGACAGCCAGTTCCAGTGACTCAATCCTTTTGACACCGCTGAGTAAAAGATTGTATTGCTTGCGCAGTTCAACCAGCACTTTATCCGTTATGGCGTCGAGATCTGCTTCTGCACGCGCATGATTAGCTTTTGCCTGAGCTGTGGTGGCACTTACGCGTCCGCCCGCATATAAAGGAATATTAACTTCTACGCCCACCGTGGCCAAATGAACCTCCTGATTGGCAGTAACAAATGTTCCTGCTTTGTTTCGCGTCAAACTGGCAACGAGATCTACACGAGGAGCATGGCCGGCGTGGCTTTTTCTGATTTCTTCCTTTCCGGATGTTACAGCATGGCGCTGTGTTACTAGTTCCGCGTTACGCTCTAGCGCTAATGCATACCAGCTATCATAATCTTGCAGTTGGATGGCACGAGAACTGAACATGTCAGACAGACGATCCAGTCGGGCTATTTTATGTCCTACGATTGCTTCAAGCTTAAGCTGAGCTCCTTCCAGTTCATCATTGGCTTCAATAACGCGTGCTTGTGCAATGGCATGTTTGGATTGTGTTTCAAGCACATCAGTTGTGGTTCCTTCACCTTTTTGCAACATACGTTCATTAACGCGCTTGAGTTCTGAAAGGGATTCGAGTTGTGCCTCGGCAAGCCTTACGTGATCCTGTGCCAATAAAGTTTCAACATAGGCTTCTACCAACCGGACTACCAGCTGCTGACTACGTCCGGTAAATTTCGCGCGACTGGAGTCAGCTTGTGCTTTTCCCTGACGATAATTGGCGACAGCCTCCATGTTGATCAAGGGTTGGCGCAAACTTAGGCTGCTTACTTGACTATCAAAATTGAGCGGTTGTGCGCCGGTTGCTCCAGCAGCACCCGATAACTCCCTTGTTCCAGTATTTTTGCTTTGTGTGTGAGTGATTGATAAATTAGGCAATAAACTTGCTAAGCCGATAGCTTCTGCTTGCTGTCCCGCTTCGTTTTCGTGGAACGCAGAACGGTAGATTGGGTCATGCAGTAATGCAGCTTCGTAAGCATCCAATAGGCTAAATGCATGTACCAGGCCAGCCTGATTAAATAGAACGATAAAAACTAAAGCAGAAACTTTCTTGCGAGTGGATATCATCGCGACTACTCTTCACTTAAGGATGAGTGGGCGCGATCAAGGATCGGCTTGAATAAATAGCTCATTAATGACCGCTCACCTGTTTTAATAAATATCTCTACCGGCATGCCTGCTCTGATTTGCTGGTCGGACAATTGTTTGATCCCTTCGGAAGTCACCTTGGCTTTCATGTTGTAATAGGGGAGGCCGGTTCGCTCATCCGTTAGGCGATCCGCGGATACCTGAGTCACAGTGCCCGGAATATTCGGTGTTTTCTTTTGATTAAGGGCAGAGAAAATCAGGTCTACTTGGAGATCGACATAGACTTTGTCAATTAAATGAACAGGCACTTGGCCCGTAATGACCAGTACATCATCACTTGGAACGATATCCATCAACTTAAATCCTGGCCCTATTACGCCACCTTCAGTAAACACATTCATGCCTACCACGATGCCATCGACAGGTGCTCTAACTTCTACGTTAGCCAATTCAAAATCTTGCCCGCTCAAACGGCTGCTAAGACTATCTGCTTCTCGCTGTATATCAGATAATTGCTGGCGTACTTCCTTTTGGTATTCCTGTTGCCGGTGAATGCGGCGCTGCTCCAATTCTGTTATCTGGCGTTGCGTGCGGCCGATATTGCCGATATCTGAGGAAATTTCTCCTGTTAGCTGTGAATAGGTACGTTCAAGATCCAGAACTCGGTTACGGGGTACAAAACCATCCTTGGCCAAGTCACGCAGATTTACAAGTTGTTCTTCCAAGAATTTTAACTGCTGGTTTTTACTGATCTTTGAAGCTTCAAGCCCGCGCAGTTGTACTTTCAGACCGGCAGAACCTTCATCGAGGGCAGCTATTTCATGTTGTAAGGCCAGCCTGCGCGATGTGAATAATTGATTTTGTATGATGAGGTTATTGGCAACACGTGGATCATTTTGTAGTGATAGCAATTCCGCAGGAAATTTAATTTCATTTTTACCATCACGCTCTGCCAATAAACGTGCTTCCACTGCGCGCGCAGTATAATGTTGGCTACGGGTTATTTCGGCTTGGGCTTTGATCTGAACATCATTCATGCGTACTACTACCTGGCCTACCTTAACATGATTTCCTTCTTTCACCAGGATGCGATCTATAGTGCCGCCGGTTTGGTGCTGTACCGCCTGGAGGTGACTGGCGACAGTGACTGTGCCTGAAATCGGCACACCTTTGTCCAGCGGTGCGAATGATGCCCATAGAATAAATCCGCCAAAGCCTGCCAAAACAATCCACCAGCCAAGTTTGGTATGCGGTGTTTCATCAGTTTCGACCTTATTAGATAGTTCGACTGGAACGTCCTCGATAGGTGTCTTAGTGTCTTCAGCTACAAACTTCATTAGTATCCTTGCTCGATGATCGATGCTTTCTCAATTTGTGATTGAACGGTGCGCTTTAGTTTATTCAGTTTTGGAGTTAACTACATGGGTAGTTTCAGTCATCTGACTCTGAGCAGCTTGTTTTCTGGCTTCTTGTTGTGCTAATAGCGCTTGTTGTGCCTGCTGCTGCTGTTGAGCTAATGCTTCTAAGACCTGATTTGTCGGGCCAAACATCTTTGCTATGCCATCGTGTAATAATAACAGCTTGTTAGTTGCGCTGATGATACTGGTGCGGTGTGTGATCAAGACAATGGTTTTTCCACGTTTACGCAAATCAATAATGGCTGCCAGAAGCGCTTGCTCTCCCACATCGTCGAGGTTTGAATTGGGTTCATCGAGAACAATCAATGATGGATCATCATACATGGCGCGCGCCAAGCCGAGACGTTGTTTCTGCCCGCCAGACAGCCCTGTGCCGCCATCACCCAGCAGTGTGTCGTAGCCGGAGGGCATATTCAGAATCAATTCATGCACACCCGCCCGTTTGGCTGCCAGAATAACCTTATCCGCGTGCACTTCGCCGAAACGCGCGATATTCTCGGAAACAGTCCCGGCGAATAATTCAATATCTTGGGGCAAGTATCCGATATGCGGACCCAGTTCATCCTTGTTCCAGAGATAAACATCCGCGCCATCCAATCTTACTTTCCCTGCAGCAGCTGGCCATACACCAACTAGCAGGCGTGCCAAAGTGGATTTTCCCGATCCGCTCGGACCAATAATGCCGAGAACCTCACCGGCAGCTAGGGAAAAAGTTAATCCTTTGATAACAGCAACTTTGCCACCGGGCGGAGCCGCTGTAATATTCTCAACAGAAATAACACCTTTCGGTTTAGGTAGCGCCATGCCTGCTTCGCGCGCCGGATTTTGTTCGAGCAATTTAGTTAAGCGCTCATATGCACTCCGCGTGCTGCCAATTTGTTTCCACACACTGATTAATAATTGAACCGGCGCAATGGCTCTACCCAAAAGTATTGAACCGGCAATCATCATGCCGGGGGTAATACTGTTATCTAAAACCAGTAAAGCACCTAAACCCAGCATGAGTGATTGCAATGCCACGGTAAAAGATTTAGACAGTGCGGTGACAATGCCTGCTTTTTCACTCGCTTCGGCTTGTAAGTTAAGAAAGCGGCTATGCAGTTTATACCAGCGTGATTGAATATTAGGCAGCATACCCATGGCCTCGATCACTTCGGCATTGCGCAAATTATTGGATGCCACATTGGTCGAAGCGACTGCCATTGAATTTGCTTCGGCTAAAGGTTTGTGTGAGATTTTTTCATTAATATAAGCCAAAATGAATAATATGGTTGTACCAACTAAGGCGAAAGCGCCCAGAGCAGGGTGGAACATGAATATAACGAATAAATAAATTGGAAACCATGGTGCATCAAAAAAAGCGAATAATGCGTTGCCGGTTAAGAATTGCCGTAAATTGGTCAGATCTTTTAAAGCTTGCCCGGCATTGTTATTGCCTTGTTTTAAGTTTTCCTCAAAAGCGGCAGTATAGACGCGCTTATTCAATTTCATGTCGAGCTGAGCGCCGACGCGAATCAATACAAAACTCCGCACATATTCCAGTGCACCCATAAAAATATATGCGCCCAGCATGATTAGTGTCAGCATTAACAGAGTCATTTCGTTGCGGCTGGTTAATACGCTGTCATAGAGCTGCAGCATGTAAATTGCTGGCATGAGCATCAGCATATTGATGACTGCGCTAAAAACACCTATGTTTCTAAAGGTTTTCTTAAAACTGGTCAACACCTGCGCGACTTCATTCTGAGGCGCTTTAAATTTGAATTTCATTTATCAATGCCGTGATAGTGTGTAAGTCATTCAATATTGGAATGTGCTGAATTAATTATGATTGCACATTGTTGGTTTTAACCAGGTAAGTCTTCGGCCTTCAGTTTAAACGATCTAGGGGAAAAGTTTAGATCCTGTTTTGCATCCGAGCAGTCAAATGTTAAATCCTGATTCATCCTTTTCGCCATTGCAGAGGTCCAATTGTGATAACGTGGCAGCCAGCTAAGGCCCCATGCCGCTATCTGAAAAAACCAGAGCGGTACCGTCAACATGTGTGGTGGATGATTCAGTGCCTCAAATACGCGTTTAACCATTTCGCGATAAGATAAAGTTTCCGCGCCGGTTAGATTATAGGAACGATTGGTCAGATTTAAAGTATCTAGTGCCGCATAACATGCTGAAGCAACATCCTCAACGTGAATAGGTTGCCGCAATCCCTTGGCTGATCCCAGCAGTGGAAAGAATCCAAAGCGGCGGATAAATCTTGCTATTTCTGTAATATTCTTATCGTGTCCGTATCCATAAATCAGTGTCGGGCGCAAAATAATCCATTTTACCCCATGCGTGGCTGCCCATGTTTGCACAAATTCCTCACCTTTTATCAATTGCTGCGCAATTTTTCGTTCGCTGGGGTCGGATGACGTGTCTTTGGTGAAACGGCTGGTGGAGGATAATACGACAATCCGTCGTGCGCCAGAAGCTGATATGAGATCAAAGTAGTCAGGCAATGTCCAGACAGGAGCCGCACATATCCAAAATGGGATATTATTTTCTTCTGTGCCGGCTCTTAATTGATTGGTTGTATCCAGCTGTTTCCAGGCGATTTGCGGGTGGCTTTGTGTAATCGGGCGGCGAGAAAAAGCGGTGATATGCCAATTGTTTTGTATCAATTGTTTCAGCAAGCATTCACCGATCAGACTGGTTGCACCGAGCAATCCGACATGTCGCTCACTCATGTTTTGGTTTCAGCAGCTTATAACAATTTTGTAGCGAATAGCGGATCACAGTGATGCCGAAGCGGAGCCATATGGCGAAGGTGACTAGCCCCATCAGCGCGCGTGGATACTGATGTTGAAAAAATTTCCGGTAAAAACGCCGCATACCTTTATGTTTATGCCAAGCAACAAAGAATGGCCTGGAACGGCTGCAGGTTCCCTGAAAATGGGTAACCGGCGCATCCGGCACAAAAACAATCTTCCAGTTTTTTTGCTTAAATCGCATGCACCAATCCAGATCTTCGCAATGTAAAAAATAATTTTCATCCCAGGAACCGACATCATCGATGGCTTCCCGCCGCACCAGCATCAATGCCCCTGATATGGCTTCAACTTCAACGGGAGATTGTGGCAATGGTTGTTTATCCAAATGAAAATCAAAGAACAGCTGTGGCCAGTATCTCGCCAGGCGATATAGCCCAAAGGCGCGCACAAAAGCCCGCCACGGTGTAGGAATTGCACGCCGCCCGCCGCCTTGTTCGGAACCATCCGGGTTGATAAGAAAACCGCCAACCATGCCGATATGTGAATCTGATTCCAATACTTGAGCCATGCGCTGTAATGAGTTCTCCTGCAAAATACAATCCGGGTTCAGGAAAAGAATGTAGGGTTGCGTTGATGTGCCAAGACCGATATTACAGCCGGCAGCAAAGCCGGCATTGCTATCAAGACGAACTATCTGAAGGTGACTGTCCGCAGGAAAACGGGCTTCAAGTTCTGGCAAACTGGAATCAGACGATGCATTATCAATCACAATTACTTGCTCAGTTTGCTGCAGCGCTGCTTGAACACACTGGGTCAATAATGGACCGGCGTTATAGTTTACAATAATTACAGATATGGATTGTTTGTATCGGTTTTCTATGTTGTGGCAGCTTTCTTGTGGGACGTGCATTGTCTACCTTCAAATAAGGCTACTTTGTGGCAAAATAATTGCTGGTTAGTATTATCGGTAATTCTCTCCATGTGTCAATAGTTTGTGTTTTCTTGCTTGATGGATACCTTAGTAAAAGACTTGCGCGGCCGCCAGGCCATCATTTGAAGTAAATTCAGGCAAGAGCACGTTCGCTTACTTTGAATTTCTTTTCTTTGCGCCAATAGCGGCCGGATATGCTTAAAAGCGTCAATTTTAGCTCGCATATAAAGTCTTAAGCGGCCAGAGACAGCAAAGAAGCATCCCATATAAAAAATCATGGCCAGATGGACCGGCAGGAGGATAAGCATTAACGGATCGGGTACATTCTTTATAAATGTCCAGGTTAAGTTGCGGTGCCCATGGTAAACCGAAAAATCACTTGAGCGGCCTGTGATAGCTGAGCCAACGTGATGAACTTTAGCATTGGGCAGTAACAGACTTTTACCTCCGCTAAGCCGCAGACGAAAGCCAAGATCGACATCTTCGGAATAAGCAAAATAAGTTTCATCGAAGCCGCCTAACTGGCGATATGTTTCGGTGCGGTATATTGCAGCGGCTGCGCATGCTGAAAAAACTTCTATCGGATGCACTGGCGTGATATCACAGGGGGCTCCATGACCAGTGCGCCAATGTAACCCGGATATGTGGTAAGTATCCCCCAGCCCATCCAGATGTGATGGTTTATTGGCGTCAATTAAACTACAGGCAAAGCAATCGATATCTGGAGTCTGGCTGATGTATTGTACGATTATTTCCAGACATTCGGGTTCAGGGTAGGCATCAGGATTTAATAAAAATAGCCATTCTGCATTTACGTAATTTTTTACTGCGAGATTGTTGGCAGAGGCGAATCCGGTATTGCTGTTCAATCGCACCAGGCGGCATGGAAAAGGCAAATTCTCTGCCGCACGCCAGGAATTATCCTGGCTATTGTTATCAATTACGACAACTTCAAAATTCTTATAGGTCTGATCGGATAGTGCTGACATGACATTGCCCAGCATAGCTCCGGCATTGTAGTTAACAATGACGATCGAGAAAAAAGGACTGCTCATGATCGCGTCCTATGAATCAATACACGGATAGTCAATGCGTACTATAAGTTATCACTAACTAACAAGTCCTCGGCCACAGTAGTGATCATCCAGCACTAATGCGCCAAGGATATCCTTTTCTGATTGGGAAGGGTGTTCAATAAGCTCTTCAAACAAAGCGGTTGGAATATCCGGCGGAATCTCGAAATTACTGATTAATTTGTCCCGTATGGTGATGGATTGCGCTACAAAATCCATTATCCCGCGCCTGATTTCCGTGCGGGTTAATGAAGACCGGCGTTCTTCGTCAGCAAGCTGGCGAAATTCCGGAACAATATCGCCAGAGTCCGTTTGTCTGTAGCAAATAATTTGCGCATCATCGGAGCTTAATAGTTTTTCCAAAGCAAAGCTTTCTCTTAGAATTAATGGTGAATTAATTCTAGGATCAACGTAGTGACCAAAATATCCCTGAGTAATCACTTTATATTGAGAAGATACTTGTTTTGCACGCTCCTGAGTCATCAGATAATAACCATGTATTTTTCTATTCAACAAGTGATTAAGATAACCTTGAACAGTTGCTGAGTAACCAATATCTACAATGGCAGATGTGGATGCTGAATTTAAGCTCAGATTGTTCAGATAGGCTAGTAATCCGGGGCGTTCAGACTGTGCATTCTTCATGATGCGTTCTTCCAGAGCTTGTAATACCGGTATTAAATGATCAATATTTTCATTTTCGACTGAAACCAACTTATTGTCTGTCCAGAGTCCGCTCTGTACGAAATCTTCGCGTTCTTCGGAAGACAGAATCAACCCATATCGTTCATGTAAAAATTTAGGCAAATGGTTGGGAAAGTATCGTGTTCGCGCGATTCTATATATGTCTTCGAGATTTGTAATCATCGGTACAGTGATTGCGCGGCGGGAAAGTACTAAGTAGTCAGACGCAATTGCGTTAGCATTATTGGATACCCACTGATCATAAACTAATTTTAGTATTTGACCTTCGCGTGAAAGAAAATACAAACGCTGAATTCCATCCGCAGCCGCTTTTTTTGCCAGCCATTGCACAAAAGATAGAATCAAAGGTCCGGCAACGGTAAATCCGATTGCCCAAGGTGTTGCAGGAACGAGATCGGAAGGGTTAAAGCGCGGGAAAAACAGGGAATGAAAATTGCCCTGTACGATAATTCCAAGAGTAAGCTGTTTGTTGAGATCATCGCAATATGAGGAACGCTCAATGATCGGTCCCAAGCGTGGAATTGCTCGTGCCAATTCAATGGGCCGCATGGTATGTAGGTGACGCCTGATTCCCATATCACCGGGCACTTGAACATCGGAATGCTCATTGTCGCCAATAATGATGACTTCGTTTGGAGAAACACCTTCTTGTATCAACAATTGGCGGTAAAAATCACCAGTATCTTTTCTCAACCCGTTGTCGGATGATAAGTAAAATTCATGCCATCCATTAATGCCGTTGCGCTGCAACATCTTTTCAATAACCGGTTTGGGTAGGTACATATCGCTGGCTAATATGACGCGTTTGCCCAAACTTATCGCGTATTGCAATAGGGTGATTGTTTCCGGTCGCGGGCTTACAATTTCCAGTTCTATGGCTTCTTCAAGATTGCGCAGTTGTTGCACGGCTGCGGAAGGAAGTTCAGCAAGGACAGAAAATTCTGCAAAAATCGCATCCAGGCCGATATCGCGGCCAGCTTTCTGGCGCGCCTGAGTTTCTGCGTTAGCGCGTAGCTCAAGATAAAGTCTGCCCGCTTCACCCCCAGCGCGCTGGGCAACGATATTTTTGATATGTTCAGGATTTAGCAAAGGCCGGGTGAGTAGCGTATCAAAAATATCAAAAACCACTACACGTAGGTCTGGGTCTGCCAGCATTGCATGAATGTTTTCCGGTTTGCGTAGCAGATACTGTTCAAAATGCCAGCGAGACCAGCTAGCGTACTTGCTGTCTCGAAGAATGGCAGCATTGAATCCGGACCGTCTAGTAACCAGGACAAATAAACGTTCTATGCAGTGCGCCAGGGTTGCATCGGTTTGTCCCGCCTCTTCAGGAAAATCCTCAACCTTAATATTTGCATTGAAAAGTGGCTGCAGAGCTTCTGTGCGAGCCCAAAACATAGAGCCAGCAGGAAAGTCAAAATAACCCGTCGGAATTTTTGTTATACCCAGTTTGGTACACCAAAAGTGCCCACATGCTTTATTAGAGAGCCAGGAATTTGCAATATACGGTAGTGCTGTGAAATTTTGAGGATAGACAAAACCAACAGTTTTGTCTCCGGTTAAAAGTGCAAAAATTTTCTGTATCTGTGATTTGCTTCCCAGCAGGTTGGTTAGCAAATACTCTCTCCATCCATCAGTAGCGCCGTCGTTATACAGCGATTTTTTGCTATGAATGTGGGCAATATAATCATAGCGTTGCAATAATTCACCAAAAGTACAGAACATGGGTGCAATATCGCGCCCGCGATTGGGGACAATAGTCACAGTCAGTTGTCCCAGGTGAGGCAGATGGGAAAAAGCCTGCTTGCACATTTGGCTTGTTACTTCATTGGGTGTTGAGACAAACAGATCATATTGAAATGGCATCTGGCCCAGATATTTTGCAAATTCTGCTGCCAAGTCCGCATAGAAAATATGAGTATGGATTGCAATGCGCCCTGATGGTGGCGTTGTCATAGGAGCAATAGTGGAAAGATCTATCATCCCTGCCAAAAAGCCGCCCGAATCCATGGATAATTGTTCAACAAAATCGACCTTAGTTGCTCGCCATAACTCATAATGCCCCATTCCCGAAAAAAGAGGGCCTGCTATTCGGTAGGCAATATCTAATACTTTATTGCGCAAGCGACGAGGTAGCCGCCAGTAGATATTCTTCAGCCAAGGTAAAATTCTACGGCGAAGCCCATCCAATGCTTCGTGATGCTGGCCGCGGATAATTCGAACTAGGAACCGCAAAGGGGATGTGACTCTCCATGAAGTGGAGTGAAATAAGTCATGGATTGTTTTCTGCAAATCATGGATAGTTTTTTGTTGATTATTAATTGTTTTTTGTTGATTATTAATGTTTTTTTGTAACGATTGTTCGTGTTGAAGACTTGCAAGTGTATTCTGTTCAAGGTGACTCTGCAGCGAAGCGACCAATTGATCATTATTAGCCACCTGGCTGCGGAGACTGGCTATCGCATCCTCCCGGTATTGAATCAGCGCCTCCAATTGTTCGCCGGTCAGAAGCATTTTCCATTTATTGTAAACTTTGCTTCTCGATTCCTTCAGAAAAGCTTCATCCTGTTTAAGTCCTAAGCCAGAGTGACCATAATTGCGGTAAATAGCGGTAATTTTATCGATATGCAATATATCGCTGTGCTGTGTAAGCTGAATCCAGAAATCCCAATCTTCAAAAACTTTCAGATTTTCATCAAAACCACAATGATCTTTAGTTACCAAAGATTGTTCAAACAACATGGCGTGAATCGGAATAAAATTCCTGCCCCAAAGCCGGTGTTGATTGTAAGGCTCGTTAAATGCAGTAACGGTCTGCAGTTGTTGATCCACGTAATACTCCACGCGTACGCCAGAGTATGCGCATCGAATATTGGAGTGATTTTGCAGAGCAGCTAACAGAGTCGCGATATGCTCGGGATAAAATAAGTCGTCATCATCAAGAAAAATCAGGTAGGTTCCTTGCGCTGCATTCAAACCAATGTTTGCTGCCTGGCTGCGATTCAGAGATTCATAATTGGTGGTTATCCGGATTGGAAACTGTCCGCACCACTCGCCTACTTCTCGATGATCCGCACCTTTTGCATTGACGAGGACCACTTCAATATTCGGATAAGTCTGCAAGGCAACCGAGTCCAGCGCATCGGATAATGTAGGACGATCCATGCTGCGAATGATAATGCTGACCAGCGGCATGTCGCTGCTGTCCAGGACCAATCCCAAGGCTTTTTGGCGGATGTGTTCCGGCTGATACAGTTTGAGCGGATTATTGGTCAACTCCTCAGCCGGGATCACAATATAGGCTTCCGCTGCGGAGACACTGGCGGGCAGGGTATAGGTGCGATAACGGTTGAGCGCGGTGATATGCTGGTCGTAACGCTGTCTTGCATTTTGTGAAACAAAACATTCCATGGCGGCTGTTTTGCGTGCGGCCAGATCACTGATATCAAGCAATAGATTGGGACGTAATGGGATGCCGACTTCATATAAGGCTACGCGCACTGCTTTGCCTATTCGCCTGATTGCTTCCACGACCGCCATCCCCATCGCGCGATGATCCGGGTGCATCTCGAAAATCGATGGCGCATAAACCAAATCAGCACCAGTTTCACGAATGGCTGTTAAGATTTCCTGGATGAGTTTTTCGCTATAACAGACTTGCCGGTCCTGGTATTGCCAGAAAATGGGCATGCCATAGCCAAGGATATGGGCAGCAGTAATGCTTTCATTCCGGCGTTGCTGGGTGTATTCAGTTTTGTTTTCGTCGCTTACACCATGCGCACCATCGGATACTATGATGACGCGAACAGGAACATTCTGTTCAATGTGACGCATAATGGCGCCGCCGCAGCCGAATACTTCATCGTCCGGATGCGGGGCAAACACAAGTGCGTGTGTGCAAGGGATATTTGTACTGGCTTGATTAGGAACAAGTAGGTTTTCCAAGAAAATCTCAGTTATCGGTTGGTTTTTTGTTTACTATGATCGACGTGAAACAGAGTCCGGCTATTATTTTAACCTGAATAGCCTATGAACACCTATCAAGCTTGAGTGCAGTCTGGCCTGGGCGATGGCCATTTAGCGGAAGTCCTTATCACCACTCATCAACCACCAGTGATCTTTTAGTATTTCGGGGGATGGCCCATTGCTCCAGGCGTTTGCGGGTATATGAATATTCACCGTTTGTTGTGTGCCGCCAGCAACGGAAAAATAGCCGGCGAAGTTTGCGGTAATGCGGCAAAATACTCGTCTAGCGCCGTGAATGCCAGCCAGTCGTCTGGCATGCGTAATCAATAATGGGATTTCGGCTAGCGGTGCGATGAGATCAACGATTTCGCACCCTTCCGGATCATACCGCAGTACCAGGATGCCGCGAGCATGCTTACTGAAACGATTTCTCACCAGCATGATCTGGTATTGTTGATTGGGATGGTCGAGGTAGCGATTTAGCAGATACTGCCAATCGCGTACACCAATGATAGCCGTTTGCAGATCTGCGGCCATATGTTGCCAGCATTGATCGGCAGCAGTTGCTGCAAAGTCTGCTTGTTCACGGCCAATCAGGTTCAGACGTGTTCCCCAGAGCGGGAATCGTGTCCGGGTACTCCATGAGAATTCTGTCATATGCCCGACCTCAGCATATAACCCAAGCCGTTCTGCAACTTTCATGGCGCGTTCGTTTGGGAAGCCAAAGCCGATCAGATAGGGTTTTCCATAACCGATGTAGCGCTCTAGAAAAGTTGCTGCCATCAGGAAAAAAGGGCCTTTCCGGGTGAGTGTGCCGCGTTCACGCGTGTCCACCATTACATCCCCAATCTGCACAGCGGTTTGAGGTTGACCAAAGAACAGGATTTTACGGCTAACGCCACCATAATGAGCGATTAATTGATTGTCCCGCCAAATACCAATTTCACGTGCTGAATTCGAGCCGTATTTCCATTGCCACATGGCCGGTGTCATGTCGTGATGGAATGTTTTCTTAAATAAACCGAACATTTCCGGGGCTTGATTCTTTGCTAGAATCTGCAAGCGCCATTTAGGCACCGTTTTTTTTCTAAAATGTAACAAGGCATAACCATAATGTCCGCTGGCATATTTTTTGTGATAGCTCCGGTTTGATTCATCCAGTCGCGTGAGCTGCTCATCGGTCAAGGTAAGATCCTTGATCAGTCTTTGCCGGTGCGTTGCGGTAATGTGCAATAGATAATCCAGTGTGGGTGCCGCCAGAGTGGATAAATCCATGCGTTCAACCAGCTCAAAGCCAAAACGTTCTGCGAGTGCTGCCATGTCATCAAGCAAATGAAGACCTTCTATTTCTGCTTCATCGTATTTCAGCGCGAATTCATCAATAATGACTAAATCACCGGATAAGGGGAGCAGATCGAGTGCTTTATTAAAAATAACCAACGGTTCAATATATTGTGCGGATTCTTGCAATAGCACAACATCAAAGCTTTCTGGCTGGACTTTGAAATCTTGCAGCGAGTGGCAGCTTACAGAAGCCCCTGAACCCAAATCTTTTTGAATATAAGCGATTTGTTGTGCGTCGGG
>LNFM01011119.1_pt1 | contig 17205 bp, 14 predicted proteins | sample 596031 | NCBI WGS metagenome assembly LNFM01 (sample SAMN04254537, study PRJNA301005) | activated carbon metagenome | isolation source: dual media filters at the Ann Arbor, Michigan drinking water treatment plant | place: USA: Ann Arbor | reverse complement strand
AGACGTCGAGGCGCCGCCACGACTTGAACTTGAACGGGCCGCAGTTGACCGGATGCGTGTCGACCGTGTCGACCGCACCCGGCGCCATCAGGTTTACCGGATAGTAGATGAGGTTGATGTCGAGGGCGGCGTGGGCCTCCTTGAGATGGAACCGGACGGTGTGCTTGTCGTCCACCGTGACACGCTCGACGTCGGACAGGACCGAGCGCGTGAAAGCGTGGCTGGTCTTGGGATCCTTGATGCGCTCGATGTTCCACTTGACCGATTCGGCGTCGATGGTCTGGCCGTTGTGAAACTCCGCGCCGCGCCGGAGCTTGAAGGTCCAGACCTTGAGGTCGGACGAGGCGTCCCACGATTCGGCGACGGCCGGCTTGGGCTGCATCTTGTCGTCGAAATCGACCAGCCCGCCGGTGATGCCGGTCAGCGGATGCGAGACGAAATAGATGATGTTGCGATGGGTATCGAGCGCGATCGAATCGTCGCGCGTGCCAAAGCGGAGAGTCCCCCCTCGCTTGGGGTTGCGCTTGCGCGCGTCGGCAAAAGCGTGCTCACCAACCAGCGCCGTGCCGGCCAGCGCCGTGGTTGCCGTAAGAAAACTACGCCTTGTACGCTCGTTGCCCTTCTTGGTCGCTTCGTCAGACATGACGTCGCCTCCCTGATGAGTTTGTGGTGGGCCGTACTGGCTATGATGTGGAACGCTTACTCGATCATTGCCTCCCGGTGGTCGCAGCTCCCCGCACGAGCGTCCGACAGTCGGAATTCGTAACGCTCGCGATCTAAAATAGCGTGCCGACATTCGATGTGAAGGTCAATGGGGACGCTCATGGACGGCTCGGTGTTCCCATCGACGACGACGCGACCGCCGCTGGCGCCGCGCGCCCGGTCTGTGATTCGAAAGGTCGATAGGGCTCTGCCGGCCAGCATGGACACTGCCCCGCTCTACGAGACTTTCGCGGGAGGTCGGCTCTCGACGATGGCGTCGGCTTCCGCCCAAAGTCGCTGGTCGCCTCGGGTCAGGCGGTCCACCAGGTAGCGCATCTCGACGAGATAGACGCGGGCGAAGCGCGGGTCGCGCTCGGCGATCGAGCGCGTGTTGCTGACGATGTCGGCCAGCTTGATGGTGTGGACCCGCGCCTCGCAGGTGCCGAGCCTGTCCGACTCGAGCTGCTTGCGGAGCTTCCGGTTGCCGGCCGACTTCGGCACCTGGTCCGACATTGCCGCGACCATCTCGGCGACGTCGCGGCCGAACTCCGCGACAAGGGTCTCGAATGATGTCGGCGTGTCCTCGAGCACGTCGTGCAGATGCGCGGCCGCGACCATCTCCGGTGTCCCGCCGTGGGCTTCGACGATTGCCGCCACCTCGTCGGTGTGCACGACGTACGGTTCGCCGGTGTACTTGCGTGCCTGCTCGGCATGGGCGACCCGCGCGAACGCCCGGGCGCGGACTACGAGGCTTTGCATGATGGAACTCTCCTGAGCGACTCGGGCCAGTCGAATGCGGGCCGGCGGCGTCAGGAGGGTGTCGCTACCTGCGGCGCCGGCGGGCGGTATCGAGAATGGGCACGCCAGAGGAGTGCGTGCAGAAGATGGCGAACAGGGCCACGAGGTTCACCATCGCCACCAGCAGGGCGGGGTTGCCGAGGTCGCCCAGAAGGGCAATCGCCACCACGCCGAGATCGGCGGCCAGGATGGCAAGCGCCAGAACGAGGGCTTTCGATGTCATCGTCGTCACTCCGACCACGGGTCGACGCGTCCTTGCGCTTGTCGCGCCACGACACTCCGGTTCACCGGCTCTTAGCGAGGACATGAGGCCTCTCCGAGGCGAATGTGTGGCCTTGGGCGCGACCTGGCGCGACCTTATGATGGCGGCGGCTCGGCTCGTGCGGCTGGAACTCCTCGATGAATGCCTGGTCGATGGTGTTGTCGGCCATCGAAAGTGCTCGCGATTGGAACGGTTGATCGCTCAGGATCCGCCGGTTGGTCCTGTCGGGAGACGTGGCCCCGGTTCGTACGTTCTGGTCACTTCAGTGAGATGGCAAACTCATACTGAAAAGGTCCGTTCTCGCCGTCCACCGGGCACTGGATCACATGCTTTGTCTTTGCAGCATCGTCGAAGATCCAGCCCCACGGAAATTGCCCGGCCTGCCGAAACCCTGCGTAGCTGCAGGGAACATTCGCTGCGAGGACATCCGAACGCGAGATCTCCAAGGATGCAGTGCACTTGCCATCCTTGGCCGTGAACTCGACCCGAGCTTCATTCAGGAATACGCTTGGACATCCTGGCGTCGGCGGGGTCGCGTCGAGCAGTTTGCTCTTTCTTTCCTCCGGCACATTGGACAGATCCTCGATATAGGTAACTGCATTGTTCATCTGGACGATGTCGGCGGCGGTCATCAGGCGAGGTTTCGGGAAGTCGCCGGCGGGGGCGACCTGAAATCTCCACAGGCCGCTGGCCGTTTGCGGGACATCAGCGCCATTGACGAAGAGAAGGTTGCCGAGGACTGCCCGGGGCAATCCCTGGCGATTCCCCGGGAGACTTCCGATGAGCTTGTAGCGCCCGAAGAGATGAAGCGTTCCATTGGCATACCCGTAGACGACCAGGCTGGGAAAGTCCGTTCCACGAAGGGAGCCGATCACGTACGGGCTCTGGACCTCGAAGGTCATTGGAAAGCCGCCGGCAAGAGGCCCATCCCGGGTAACAAGATGGACCAGGCCATAGGTCGGCCAGGTACCCGTCCACTCGACTTCCTTGAGGATGGCGTACAGGGCCCCAGGTGAATCGACTGCTTTGCATTGGCCGGGCGGGTTCAGGGTCAGGATGAGATCCGTTGCCTCCTCGTCGCCGTCCAGATCGACCATCTGATGGCGGATCACGCAGTAACTGCCGTAGCCGAGTTGTTCCTTGGCTTCTCGCAGCAGAAGATCGCGAAAGGTGGCACCCTGCAGCACCTGCTTCGCCACGATCCGGACGAACTGCGGAATCGTCCTGGTGAACAGCTCGGTGCCGTTGATCACGAAGGTGACGACCGCCGCGACAGCGCCAAGTAGCGCGACCCACTTTGCAAGCCAGCGGGCAACCTCGCTAACCGCGTGGCGATAGCGCCGGCCCTCGAGCAGGGGAACAATGGCATCCGCGATCTGCTTGACGTCTTCCTGTTGCATCGAACGAGGCTCCGGCCAACGAAAGGGCCATTGAGACTGAGGGCTTGCTCGACCACTTAGCTGCCGCTCCCGAGGACGCGGACGTGAGGGAAAGCGCCAAGAAACGCCCAGAGCCCATCCCCCATAGCGGACAGTCTGCCCGCTCCACACCCGGTTGGGGAAGGGCGCCCCTTTGCTCTGGAGCGGTCACTGGCGGGTCTGCCCGTGGTTGCCGTGATTGGATGAACGGCGTTCAGGTGTGGTTTCTGCTTGCTACAGAACCGTGAATTGGTGCACCCGGCCCGCCGACATCACCTACATCCTCATTGACCGGAGGCTTCCCGTATCTGGCGACGATCGCGGACCGGGGGAGCGAGGCTGTGCTGGCGTGGTGGGCCGTCGGACGCGATGGACAGCGCCTTCCGCGTCGAGGCTCCTCGAGTGCGCAAGAACAACGCAGGAACTCAGTGTGCCGATCCTGTGCCACGAGCAGGCTGGAATCGTCGACTTTTCGAAGAAATGTGCCACCTCAGCCCGAAGGCTGAGGTGGCATCCCAAGTCGCAAAAGACGGGCAAACCCCCCGATTTTATTGGTCGGAGTGAGAGGATTCGAACCTCCGGCCCCTAGCTCCCGAAGCTAGTGCTCTACCAGGCTGAGCTACACTCCGTCGGTGAAGGATGGGGGCTCGCCCTTTTTGCGAGGCGCGGTTATAGCCGCCGCCTCGGGGGGTCGCAAGTACGGCAGAGGCGCCGGTCGATGGGCCATTTCAATGCAGGCGCATCAAGTGGTTGTCCCAGCGCCGGGAAGCGACAAGTGCCGACTCCATCCGGCGAGACCGGACCGCTCGGGCGTCCGCCGTCACGAAGCTGCCGCCGCCGTGCCCGCTCGCGGCGACGAAGGTGCCGGCGCCATCGGCCGCCGCCAGGCCGCATCCGTCCGCCAGCTCGGCACAGCCGAGGCAGCGGCCCTCGCGCATGTCCCACAGCACGACGACCCCGCCGGCCGGGCTGGTCGTTGCCAGGAAGCGCCCCGTCTCGTCGATGGCGACGCTGCCACAGTAGTTGCGCAGGCGGCCCAGCATGCGGTCCGGCAGGGCGATTGTCTCCAGCGCGGCGTCGCGCCGTCGCTGCAGCGCCACCAGGGGGACGAGGTCGTCCGATGGACCTTCGTATTGCATGACGACGGCGACGGTTCCGTCCGGAGCGATGGCGAGATGGCGCAGGCTGAGCTGGAACAGCTCGCCCGGGAGCCGGGACGTTCCCAGCAATGCACCATCGCGCGCGCGCAGGTACGCCAGGGACGAATCCATCTCGTCGATGTTGAGCTTGAGGCCCGGCCAATCCGGATCGGTCGCGATGCCGCCATTGGCCACCACGAGGGTCTCGCCGTCGGGCAGCAGCCCGATCTCGTGCGGATCCAGCCCGCCGCTGCCGACCTCGCCGATGCGGGCGTAACCCGCCGCGGCGTCGTAGATGCCGACGATGCCATCCCCCGTGCCGGGCACCAGCTCGGTCGCGTACAGCAGGCGTCCGCTTCCGTCGAACGCCCCATGGCCGCAGAATCGCCGGTTCCCGGCTGCCGCAACTTCATGCCGCACGCGGCCGTCCCGGCGGTCCGCGACGATCATGAACGCTCCCGGTCGCCGGGCGAAGACGACGATCTCGTCGGGCCGGGCGGGCCGCTGGGCAAAGCCGTTCTCGCCGCCCGCGGGGTCGAACGCGGTCGCAAAGGCCCTCGTGCCGTCCAGACGGGCGCCCAGGAAGACGGCGCGCGGCGCTGCGGCGCGGATCGCACGGGGGCTGATGCCGGCCAGCGCGCTGCCGGCGGCGACGTGGAGCAGATGGCGCCGCTCGAGCACGCCTCAGTCCCCGTCCAGCGCGTTGAAGCCGACCGGCACCCCGAGCACCGGCGCCAACCGCTGGGCGAGCAAGGCCTTGAGGGCTTTCGTCTCGCGTGACAGCGTCTCGAGCGCCTGACGCGAGGGGGCGGATGCAACGCCGGCTTCGAGCGTGCCCGCGAATCTCTCGGCCGTCGCCAGCGTCTGGGCGAAGGCGCGGATCAGCAGGTCGTCGAGTGCGCGCTCGCCCGCGACCTCGCGCACGAAGGCGGACATGCCTTCGCGGCCGCCTGCCCCGGCGTAGAGGGACTGTGCCGCCGCGAGGTTGGCGTGGATGTTGGCGAGCGAGCGGCCGCTGCGCCACGCCTCGGCGAGGCGCGGCCGCGCTGCCTGAATCGAGGCGCCGAGCGGCCGCGCCAGCTTGTGGTCGGCGACCAGCTCGACCGCCGTATGGAGGGACTTGAAGAGTTCCAGCGTGACCTCGCGCTGGTGGTGAAAGCGCACGTGCCCGGGCCCGGCCTGCTCGAGGTAGCGGGCATAGGGATCGTCGCCTCGCGTCCACGCCGCGGCGACGTCGCGTGCCATGGTGGCGAGGTTGGCGGCAATCGCCCGTACGGCGGCGCAGGCCGTGTCGGCCTCGCTGCCGCGCGCCGTAAGCCGTGCCGCGAGGCTCTCCTCGTAGAGCAGCCGCTCGAGCGCCGGAAATCCCTGGACGGCCACGCTCTCGCCGGCGATGGACTGATCCGTGATGGTGTCCGGCGAGCCGTTCCCGAGCAGCGCACCGAGCTGGCGGCCCACGCTGTTGCGCGGATCGGGCCAGAAGAACACCCGGGAGCGTCGCGAGAAATACTCGATCGGGCCGAACCGGACGTGCTGGACGGATTCCCAGGCGTCCATCGCCGCGATGAAGGTTTCCCGCAGGGCCGCCAGGTCGGTGGACGTGCGCGCGGTGCAGGCGCGATCTGCGGCCGCTTGCAGCGCCGCCGTGGCCTCGGCAAAGGCCGCGAGGCGCGGCAGGATGTGGTTTTCGACGATCGACCTGTTGAGCGCGCGATAGTCGTCCTCGGTGGCCGCTTGGGCCGGCGCGGCCTGGGCCGGCAGGATCGCGAAGGCCAGCATCAGGGCGACGACGCTCCGTGCCAAGATTGTCACGGTACCTCTCGCAACGCTGTGCTTCATAGGGAGCCGAGGAAGGCGAGCAGCGCGTCGCGCTCGGGCTTGCTCATGTCGACGACGCGGTTCCGAGCGGCCTGCGCCTCGCCGCCGTGCCAGAGGATCGCCTCCAGCAGGTTGCGGGCGCGGCCGTCGTGCAGGAACTGGGTATGCCCGCTCACCGTCGCGGTCAGGCCGATGCCCCAGAGCGGGGGCGTGCGCCATTCGCGCCCGCTCGCCGATGCCTCGGGCCGGCCGTCGGCGAGACCTTCGCCCATGTCGTGCAGCAGCATGTCGGTGTAGGGCCAGATCAGCTGACCCGACTGCTCGGGCTGGCCGGGCAGGTCGCGGGTCACGAACTTGGGTCGATGGCACGCCGCGCAGCCCGACTCGTAGAAGAGCCGCTTCCCGGAGAGCACCTGCGGGTCGTTCTCCCTGCGGCGCGCCGGCACGCCGAGATTGCGCGCATAGAAGACGACGAGGTCCATCATCTGCTGCGTGACCTCGACCTTCTGGCCATCGTCCTGGCCGCTCGGCGCCGTGCGGCAGGCTTCCTGGGCCGCGGTGCAGTCGCCGGCCGACGCCGGCGCCAGCGCGCTGGACAGGCCCATGTCGCCGAGGAAGGCGTGCGCCACCTGCTGGCGCACGGTCGGCTCGCCGGCCTTCCAGCCGAAGCGGCCGAGCACGGGCTTGCGCAGCTCCTCGCTCCACACGTTGTTGACCCGGCCCGAGATGCCGTCGCGGTCGTCGGGATCGGCTCCGGCGAGAATGTCGGCCTCGTCGATGGCCTCGAGCAGGCCGATGCCCGGCATCGGCGGGGCGACGCGCGGCGACAGCATGACGTCGGGCGACATCGGGCCGTACGCCAGCCCGGTGACCCCGTAGCGCGGTTTGCGCAGGTGCACGATCTTGCCGTCCGCCAGGGTGACCGGTACCTCCGTATAGGCGATCGTCATCTGGCCCTCCGGGGCGTGGCCCTGGATGGCGAAGTTCTGCAGCTGCGCGCCGTAGACGGGCTCGGGAATGGCCGACAGGCGTCGATCGGCAAGCGCCTTGCGCTCGGCATCCGTGCGGGGCGGCACGCTGAGGCGCAGGAACATCGAGACGGCGGCCTCGCCGGCGGCCGGCGGCGCACCGCGTCCGTCCTTGAGGTGGCAGCCCTGGCAGGAGCGAGCGTTGAACAACGGCCCGAGACCGTCCGACGATCGCGTCGAGCTGGGCGCCGAGGCCCACAGCTTGCGGAAGATGCCGTCGCCGACCTTGAACTCGAGCTGGCGCTCGAAGCTCATGTTGCCCGACGGGTGGGAGAAGGCGCTGGCATTGAGCGGCTTGCGCACGGTGGCGCCGCCGCCCTGGTTGGCCTCGTAGGCTTCGCTCCGGGAGAAGTCGCGCGTCGGCGCGACGATACCGGCGGCACCGTCGGGCAGGTCGCCGGTCCGCGCCCGCGCGACCTCGCCCGACAAGGCCACCGCACAGGCGGTCGCCACGAACACGGCCAGGAGACCGAGTGCCGTGAGCGCGAACCGTGCGGCCGCGCCGCCCCTGTCCGGTGGGCTGGCGCCGCCGCCGGTGCGGTTCATCACGCCTCCCTCATTTCCGGAAGATATTGTCGGGACTGTCGAGGCTGTCGGAGCCTTCGAATGCGATCGTATCGAGCCCGAGGGCCGTCACGACCCGCTCGATCGCGCGAGTCTGGTCGGTGAGCGCGTCGACCAGGGCCATCACGACCGCATTGCCCTCGGTGTTGCCCTCGCCGATCATCTGGTCGTACGCCTCGACGGTCTCTGCGCGCCGCTTGAGCTGCGTCGCCTTCTCGATCGTGATCGCCATCTTGTCGGTCAGGTCCCGCGCCGCGGCAGGGTCGATCCCGGCCGTCAGGGCCTCGAGGCTGGCGCCTTTCACCTCGCTGCCGTCGACGCGGACATAGCTGCCCGTCCAGACATTGCGCATGCCAATGATGTTGTAGAAGTGCGAGTTGTGCGTGTTGTCGGAGAAGCAATCGTGCTCCTCCTCCGGGTCGTGCAGCATCAGGCCCAGCTTGATGCGCTCGCCGGCCAGCTCGCCGTAGGACAGGCTGCCCAACCCGGTCAGCATCGCGGCAAGGCCGGCCGCCGGGTCGCCCTCGAGGAGCTTGCGCCGCGCCGCGCCGTCGATGGTCCATTGTCCGGCCATCCAGCCCAGATCGTCGACCAGCAGTTGCGCGGCAACCTCGAGATACTGGCCGCGCCGCTCGCAGTTGCCGTTCGTGCAGGCCGAGCCCCTGGCGTAGTCGGTCCACGGACGGTTGCCGGCGCCTGGCCCGGTGCCGTTGAGGTCCTGCCCCCATAGCAGGAACTCGATGGCGTGGTAGCCGGTCGCCACATTGGCCTCGACGCCGCCGATCTCCTGCAGGCTGCGCAATGTCTGGGCCGTGATCGGGTCGGCATCGACGGTCTCGCCGGCGTGCGTGACCTTGCCGTTGCCAATGACGTTGGCGGTATAGAGCGGATTTTCGTCTGAGTCGGCGCCATAGCCACCGCCCACGTAGTCGATCAGGCCCTCGTCGAGCGGCCAGGCGTTCACCCGGCCTTCCCATGCGTCGACGATGGCGTTGCCGAAGCGATAGGCCTCCGACTGCTGGTAGGGCACGCGCGCCGCCAGCCAGGCCCTCCGGGAAGCGTTCAGGGCCGACTCGCTGGGTTGGGCCACCAGGGCGTCGATGGCGCTGCGCAAGGCGCGCGCCGTGACGAGCGAGTCGGAATAGACCGCCTGGGCGATGTCGGCGTAGGTGACGATCACGGCCCGTCGATCGCTCGCCGGGTCGGCCCGGGCCGGGACCGAGGCCGCCGCGAAGGTCAGCGCGATGCCGATCAGGGCACCGGCGAGCCCAAGTCGTTCGGCTTTCATCGAGCGAGACCGCCCGGCGGTTCCTTGAATGGGGAGGCGGCGACATCTGGCACTGCCGCACGGGAAGAAGCACCGGAAGAAGCACATGGCATAGCGAATAATTCTCATTATTATCAACGGCGGTCAAGTTCGGCGGTGACGGGTCATTCTCATAGGACGAATGAGCAGCGCTGATTTTTCGCAATTCTGGCAGTGACCGCGCATCGGCCGCCGCCGGCTGCGGCGCGACCGGCGACCCCCGATGACCCTGGCTGGCCATGCTCGCCGGGCAGGCCGTCGCAAGCTCGCGTTCCCCGACCGGCTCGGTCCCGAGCGTCGCGGTGGTCGAAGGCATGACGGGGCATCGCTATAGTCGCGCGACACGAGGGGAAGCACGACATGGCGAAGGCAAGGAAGAAGCGGCTCGAGATCGCGCTCATCGGCTACGGCGCGATCAGCCAGACGTTGTTCGACATCTTCGCCGAGAAGAAGCCCCCGATCGACATCGTCGGTGTCCTGGTAAGGCCCGGCCGGGCCAAGGAAACCCGCAAGCAGGTCGGCCGCAAGGTCGCCGTCGTCGAGGATTTGCGGTCCCTGCTGAAGCTCGAGCCCGACGTCGTGGTCGAGGCGGCCAGCCAGCAGGCGGTGCGCGACTGGGGCGAGACGATCCTGAAGAAGGGAATCGACCTGATGGTGATTGCCACCGGCGCCTACGGCGATCCCAAGCTCTACAGGAAGCACGTCAAGGCGGCGGAGAAGAGCGGCGCCCGGTTGCGCCTGCCCTCCGGTGCCATTGCCGGCCTCGACGGGTTGCTCGCCATGCGGCTCGGCAAGCTGGAGCGCGTGAAATACGTCTCGATCAAGCCGCCGCACGCCTGGAGCGGCACGCCGGCCGAGACCGATTTCGACCTCCCGTCGATCAAGGAGCCGACGGTGATCTTCCGCGGCACCCCGGCCGATGCCGGGCGGCTCTACCCGAAGAACGCCAACCTCGCCGTGACGGTGGCGCTGTGCGGCGCCGGCCTAGACCGCACCGACATCGAGCTGGTCGCCGACCCGACCCTGCCGCCCGGCACCAACGCCAGCCGGCTCGAGGTCGTGGGCGATTCGGGTGAGCTCAATATGCACCGGCTCGGTCGCGCCATGCCCGACAATCCCAAGACCGGCGTGCTGACGGCGCTCACCATGGCCGACGACCTGATGAAGATGGTGCGGGCGAGCGACTGGTAGGCCGGATCACACGGCCTCCGCCTCCTCGGCGAGGAAGGTGCGGAAGGCAGTGAGACGGGGATCGCTCGCGCGGGAGAGCGGGTAGACGAGGTGGAACTCGCGCCGGCTGCGGTGGGTGAAGGCGAGCGGCCGGGCAAGGCGGCCGAGCGCCAGGTCCTCGGCCAGCAGGCAGCCCAGGCCCATGGCGACGCCGACGCCCTCGATCGCGGCCTGGAAGGCGAGGCTCATGGTCTCGAAGCGCGGGCCTCGCGCCGCATCTATTCCATCGGCGCCGGCAGCCTTCAGCCAGCGCGGCCAGTCGTCGGGCCGCGGGTCGGAATGGATGAGGACGTGGTTGCCGAGGTCGGCCGGCGTCCTGATGCGCTCGGCGAGCGCGGGGCTGCACACCGGGAAAACCTCGACGGCGGCGAGCCACAGCGAGCCGTGGCCGGGCCAGTTGCCGTGGCCGATGCGTACCGCCGCATCGAAACCGTCGCGCACGATGTCGACCGGGCCGAGGGCGGTGGTGAACTGCAGGTCGATGTCGGGATGCCTGTCGTGGAAGCGCCGCCAGCGTGGCACCAGCCAGCGCATGGCGAAGGTCGGGTAGGCGCAGATGGCGAGCGGCCCGCCGGCGCCGCGCCCGCGCACCTGCTCGGTCGCCAGCGCCAGGCGGTCGAAGGCGTCATGCACATGCCGCGCATAGGCGCGGCCCTGGGCGGTCAGCTCGACGGCGCGATTGCCGCGCACGAACAGGCGATGGCCGAGCGCCTCCTCGAGAAGCTGGATTTGCCGGCTGACCGCGCCCGGCGTCACCGCAAGATCGGTCGCCGCACGGGCAAAGTTCAGGCGGCGGGCCGCGGCGTCGAAGGCACGCAGCGCATTGAGCGGAGGCAGGCGGTCGGGCATGAAAGGGCTTGACCAGAGTTGAGAATTACTCAATTCGATCGCCCCGATTACTCGATTTGCGAAGTCTCGCCAATCGGCGATTGTCGTGCCGCATCTGGCGAGGCGACATTGATGAATTCCGTATCCCCGACCCTGTCCCGCGTGGCCTTCGAGCGGCCGACCTCCCGTTCCGACCTGATCGCGCCGGATTGCCGCGGGCTCAACTTCTGGTCGGTCGACCGCTCGATCCGCGACCTGCTCGCGCTCAACCTCGAGCCGGCGGCGCTGGCGCACTTCGAGCCGCATCTCGAGCGGCTGGGCGGGATCGCCGGCGGCCGGCTCGACGAACTCGCGATGCAGGCCGACAAGCGCACGCCGATCCTGCATTTCCGCGACCGCTTCGGGCGCGACGAGGACTGGGTCGAGTACCACCCGGCCTATCGCGAGATGGAGCGCATCGGCTTCGGCGAGCTCGGCATCCACGCCATGTCGCACCGGCCGGTGCTGGGCTGGCCGGCGCCGGTGACGCCGCTGGTCAAGTACGCCTTCCAGTACCTGTTCGCCCAGTCGGAGTTCGCGCTGCTCTGCCCGCTCTCTGTCACCGACACTTCGGCGGTGCTGATCCGCAAGTACGGCGATGCGGCGGTGAAGGCGCGCTTCCTCGACCGCATGCTGTCGCAGGACATGGACGTGCTGCTGAAGGGTGCGCAGTTCATGACCGAGAAGGCAGGCGGCTCGGACGTGTCGGGCAATGCGCTGACCGCTCGCCAGGCCGGCGACCACTGGGAGCTGTGGGGCGACAAGTGGTTCTGCTCCTGCGTCGACCACGACGTCGTCCTGCTGCTGGCACGCTGCGAGGGCGCGCCGGCGGGCAATGCCGGCCTGTCGCTGTTCGCCATGCCGCGCCGCCTCGATGACGGCAGCCGCAATCGCTATCGCGCCGTGCGGCTCAAGGACAAGCTCGGCTCGCGCTCGATGGCGGCCGGCGAGACCATCATGGAAGGCGCCGTGGCCTACCTGCTGGGCGAGGCCGGGCGCGGCCTGAAGCAGATGATGGACCAGGTCAACCTGTCGCGTCTCTCGCACGGCTTCCGCGCCGCCGGCATGATGCGGCGCTGCCTCAACGAGGCGCTGCAGGTGGCGCGCCATCGCACCACCTTCGGCCGCACCGTGATCGACCATCCGATGGCGCGCCGCCAGCTCCTGAAGCTGATGCTGCCGACCGAGCAGGCGCTCTCGGTCTCGGTCGCCGCGGCGATGGCGATGACGAAGGGCGACGACTCGACGCTGCGCATCCTGACGCCGCTGGTGAAATATCGCGCCAGCCGCGACAACGTCGCCGTCGCCACCGGCGCCATGGAGATGCGCGGCGGCAACGGCTACATCGAGGACTGGAGCAACGCCAAGCTGGTGCGCGACGCCCATCTCGGCCTCCTGTGGGAGGGCACCAGCAGCGTCAACGCGCTCGACATCGTGCGCCGTGCGGTCGGCCGCGAGCGTGCGCACGAGGCACTGGCGACGGCCTTGCACGAGGATCTCGGCCGCGCGCCGATCCCGGGCCAGTTCCGCAGCCGTCTCGCCGGCCTGGTCGACCGGGCGACCGACTTCGCCGATACGGTCGCGCGCCAACCCGAGGCCGAGGCCTCCTGCCGCCGCGCCGCGAGCGGCCTCTATCACGCGACCAGCGCTGCCTTGATGGCCTCGGAAGGCGCCCGGCTCGGCGCCCAGGGCGGTGATACCCGCCGCCTGCTGCTGGCACGCCTGGTGATCGATCACCGGCTGGGCAACGCCGACCCGTTCAGCCTGCCCGATCACCGCCACGAGGACGCGATGACGGCAGCGCTGCTCGACGATGCGCCGGTGTCGATGGAACGGGCGGCAGAGCTGCTGGCGGGATGACCGGACGCCGGGGGCGCGCCACTCCCGTGGCGCGGTCATTGAGGCCCCGAAGAAGATCGCGCCACTGGAGCGGCGCGCCTCCGGCGACGAACTCTGTTTGAGCTACAGCATCGCTGTCATCCCGAGCGTAGCGAGGACCTTTCCTGTCGCCTTGAAGATCCTCGCTGCGCTCCGGATGACAGCGTTGTCGTTTCTCGGCGCGCGAGCGATGGGCTCGCGCTCCCAGCGGCCCCTACCGCCGGCCGCGGTGATGATGCATGCCGCCGCGACCGCCCATGGGACGCGGCGAGTCGAGAACGGCCTTCTGCTCGGGTGACAGCGTCTCGTAGAGCGCCTGCAGGCTCGGCTTCACGGCGTCGATGCGCTCGATGCGTGCCTTCATGACGGTCTCTTCCATGGTCAGGCGCTCGACGTAGCTCGGCCGCTCCTTCATCTCGGTGGGCAGCGCGTTGCAGCGCGCCACGTCCTTCACGTCGGCGTCGTCAGAGGCCTTGGCGAAGGCGTTCCAGGGGGTCATCTGGTCGGCCTTGAGGTCGAGGCGGAGCTTGATGTAGGCGCGATTGCCGGCGCGGCGGGCGACCTTGTCGAGGCAGAACGCCTTGGGGTTCATTGCCCGGTGCTCGCGATGGTCCCGGCCGGCGGTGCCGGGCGGCGGATTGGTCGGGGGCGTCGACTGGGCAAGCTCGAGCAGGTCGTCGGAGCCGCCGTCGGCCGCGCTGGCCGGCATGCTGGCCAAGGCAAGGCCGACGGCGGTCACGAGAGCGGTCGACAGGGCAAGGAGGGGGGAGCGAAACGACATCGGGCACCTCGGCTTCATTGCATGGGCATCGTCGATCAATACGAGCCCGAGCCGCCCGGCGTGCCCGCCGGGAAATGTAAAGCTACGTAAAGTTGGCTGGGAACAGGCCAAGGCCAAGGTCGCAAAAGGCGGGTGCCCAACGGCTCGAGGCAGCAGCCTACGACGAGATGAAGCGCGAGGAAGCAAAGGCCCTGCTTGTGGAAGCCGTCAGGGTGATCGCTGCCGTGGAGCAGGCTCCTGAAGCGAAGGGCCTCGATCAGGACCACTGAGGCAACTGGCCGCAAGTTGGGGATCAGCGCGGCGCTCATTGACGCGAACGCATGATGCACATACGCTCAAATGGCAGCTTTCGTCGCTGTAGGCTGACCACCCGCGTTCCGATGGTCCGAATGTCAATGACGGGAGCGGACCATGGCGAGGCCAACTGGGCGGGGAAAAGCCGAAGTACGGACCAGTCCCCCAAGCCTGCTGTTGTTCAACTTCGACATTGATGGCGATGGGCTAAAGGAGGACCACAAGACCTTCTTGCGCGAGCAAGCCATTCCGCAGCTGAGGGCCGGCAGCGGCGTCAGTGTGATTGGATTGGCCGACCGGTTGGGATCGGCTGGCCATAATGAGGAACTGTCGAAAAAACGCGTGGCCCGAACGCTCGAGTTCCTGTTGCAGGAAGTGCCTGACCTGAAACTGGATCAAGTGAGTGGATTCGGTGAGGCGGCAGCAAAACGCGAAGGAGAGGCTGACAATACCGCAAGTGAGCGATTCCGAGCGGTACTTCTTTTCCTCAGCGTAGCACCAACCAAAAGTAAAGTGGTAACCGTTACCGCTAAAAGCTTCATCGCCTTTATCGGCGGAAATGTCGGGGTGATGCCAGGCATGGCATTGATCCCCCTTCCGCCGAGTCCCGTTCCCATCCCTGTGCCGCGACAAAAACTCCTGAACGTATTGGCCTCTGCCACTGACCTGCAATTCAATGAGAATCCATTGAATCCGGCCAAGGACAAGCATTACCGATTGTTCTCCAGCGTTAAGTTCAGTTTGGTATTTGAAGGAGGAAAGATACTTGCGGCAGTGCCGCTGATGGACACCGATGTAGGCAAGGAAGGTCCGATACAACCTCCACCGCTCATAGTGTCACCAGTAACGGTCAGCCCCAGGGGAAGCAGCTTCGTTACTTTCTCGTGGTTCGGGAAGGGATTGCCAGACCCCCTTGTAGAACCAGGCTTTCAAGCAGTGAGATCGCGCACCTCGGTTTTCATCTGGCATATTGTAGAGGGCAAAATTGATGTCAGCAGTGGAGTGCCGGTGACGACTGTGTCAATCCGCGGGAGCCAATTTCCCAGTCATCGTGTGTTTGTCGACAACACTTTTATTCCTCCTCAGCAGCCACAAGGTCCATTTTCCAATCTCTGGAACCCGGACCCGATCGACAATACGAAGGTACGATAGAGAGATTGCCAGGGAATGCGGGCTGACATCTCGTCGGCGTCGGGCGCACGGAAAACCCGTGCCAATGTCGGCCATTGTCCTCCTGTCATTTCGCAGCTTCCGTCACGCTAACCAAGTTGCGTAAAGTTGGGCCGCAGCTCGGCCAGCCAGGCCGCGAAGGCCGCCCGCTCGTCGGCGGTCATGTGCAGGCCCTCCTTGGTGCGCCGCCACAGGACATCCTCGGGCTCGACCGCCCATTCCTCGCGCATCAGGTAGCGCACCTCGGTCTCGTAGAGCTGGCCGCCGAAATGGCGCCCGAGATCGGCCACGGTCCGGACGCCGTCCAGGAGGTCGTCCAGCCCCGAGCCGTGGCGATGGGCGAGGGTGCGCACCAAGTCCTTCGGCAGGCCCGAGCGCACCTGCGCGGCGGCGTCGACATAGCGCTCGAACGCCGCCTCGAAGGTCGGGGCATCGGCGAGCTCGCCGTCGGCCAGCGCCCGCGTCGTCGTCCAGGCGCCGCCCATGTGCGGGTAGTGCGGCGCAAGATCTTTCAGCGCGTGCTCGGCCAGCCGGCGGTAGGTCGTGATCTTGCCGCCGAACACCGAGAGCAGCGGCGCCGTCGAGCCGCCCGGCTTGCCGTCGACCTCGAGATGATAGTCGCGCGTCACCGCCGAGGGATCGTCGTCGCCGTCGTCGAACAGGGGACGTACGCCCGAGTAGGTCCACACGACCTCGGCCGGCGTCACCGGCCGGGCGAGATAGTGGCTGACGATGTCGCAGAGATAGACAATCTCGTCCGGCGTGCAGACCGGCCGCTCGCCATCCTCGACCGGGATGTCGGTCGTGCCGATCACCGAGAACGAGCGCTCGTAGGGGATGATGAAGACGATGCGGTTGTCGCTGTTCTGCAGGATGTAGGCGTGCTCGCCCTCGTAGAGGCGCGGCACGACGATGTGGCTGCCCTTGATCAGCCGCACCCGCTTGGTGGTGGCGATGCGGGCTTCCTCGTCGAGGAAGCGCTTGACCCACGGGCCGGTGGCGTTGACCAGCCCGCGGGCCTGCAGGCTCACGCGGCCGCCGTCGCGGGCCGCGAGCTCGATATTCCACAGCCGGCCGTCGTCGCTGCGGCGCGCCGACACGCAGTCGTGCCGGGCGTAGATCTGCGCGCCCATCTGCCGCGCCAATTTGAGGTTGGCGATCACCAGCCGGGCATCGTCGACCCAGGCATCGGAATAGACGAAGCCCTTCTCGAGCGTGGGCTTCAGCGCGGCGCCGTAGATCGTCCGCCGGAGGTCGACGGCCTGCGACTTGGGCAGGGTCATGTGCCAGTCGAGATGGTCGTACAGGAACAGGCCGAGCCGCAGCATCCAGCGTGGCCGCAGGTGCGGCTCGTGCGGCAGCACGAAGCGCAGCGGCCGCGACAGATGCGGCGCCTTGGCCAGCAGGACCTCGCGCTCCTGCAACGCCTCGCGCACCAGCCGGAACTCGTAGTGCTCGAGATAGCGCAGCCCGCCATGGATCAGCTTGGTCGAGGTCGACGAGGTGGCGCCGGCAAAATCGCCGCGCTCGCACAGCCCGACCTTGAGCGCCCGGCCGACCGCGTCGCAGGCAATGCCCGCGCCGTTGATGCCGCCGCCGACCACGAACAGGTCCAGGGGGGTGGCGTCAGGGGCCATGAGAGGTGCCCCGCAGCTCATATTCCTCCCCCGTCTTACGGGGGAGGTGGCCCGAAGGGCCGGAGGGGGAAGGCTTCAGTCGAAGATCATGAAATTTCGACGTCGGAATCATAGGAATCTCGACTGAGGCCTTCCCCCTCCGCCCCCTCTCGGGGGCACCTCCCCCGATGACGCAGGGCATTCGCATATGGACAAAACCTCCGTCATCCCGACCGGAGCCGCGCGTAGCGCGGCGCAGTGGAGGGACCTCTCTTCTTGCAGCATCAACAAGAAAGGTCCCTCGACTACGCCGCCCTTTGGGCGGCTCCGCTCG
>LNFM01007423.1_pt1 | contig 17207 bp, 18 predicted proteins | sample 596031 | NCBI WGS metagenome assembly LNFM01 (sample SAMN04254537, study PRJNA301005) | activated carbon metagenome | isolation source: dual media filters at the Ann Arbor, Michigan drinking water treatment plant | place: USA: Ann Arbor | reverse complement strand
ATCGCACTGGACGATGGATGCGCCATTTTCCCCTGATACGAGTGTTTTGGTCATCGCGAAGTGCGATGGGTGACATGCCGTGCAGGGCCGGCGGCGTGGTCTTGCTGCAATTTATGGAGGTTTTATGCCCTCAGCCCATGCCAGTCGGGCGCCTGCAGCTATGAATTTGATAGCGAAGGGCTCACCCGGCGATCTTTTTCGGGTCGAGCTCGCGGACCCGCGGGTCCACGTTGTAACCGCCGAACTCGGTGTAACGCAGCAAATGCCGGTCGCAGCGGCTGCAGTGCCAGACATCGCAGCGGTTGCAGGGAAAAAAGGCTGGCGCCACCGGGGCAGTGGGCGATTCGTAACGCGTGCCCTGGGGATGAAACTCCTCCAGTGTCGGTTCGTCAATGGCCGGGTCGCGCAGGGTGGCGACTTGCGTCATCTGAGCTGCTTCCCAGCGGTACTCGGCCAGGCTTTCCCAGCCGGCGCAGGCGCCGAGGGCGCAGCTGCAGGCACGAGGCGGCGCGGCGCCTGCGAGCGCCGCACGCAGTTCATCGGCGGTTTTCAATAGTTTCAACAGCGGGCTCCGGCAAAAAATGAAAAAGCCCGCCGGTGTTGCCACGGGCGGGCCTTGCGCTCATGGGCAGATCAACGCGATGTCAGCGGCTTGACGTTGCGTGTCACCGAGCCGTCGAACAGCTGGCGTGGGCGGCCGATCTTGTACTCGGGATCGCCGATCATTTCGTTGAGCTGGGCGATCCAGCCCACGGTGCGGGCCAGCGCAAAAATCGCGGTGAACAGCGGCACCGGGATGCCGATGGCGCGCTGCACGATGCCGGAGTAGAAGTCGACGTTGGGGTAGAGCTTGCGCGAGACGAAGTAATCGTCTTCCAGCGCGATTTTTTCCAGCGCCATCGCCAGCTTGAACAGCGGGTCGTTTTCCAGGCCCATCTCCTGCAGCACTTCCTTGCAGGTTTCCTGCATCAGTTTGGCGCGCGGATCGTAGTTCTTGTAGACGCGGTGGCCGAAACCCATCAGCTTGACGCCGGAGTTCTTGTCCTTGACCTGCTTGATGAAGTCGCCGATGTTGTCGATGCCGCCGTTTTTCTGGATGTCGCCCAGCATGTTGAGCGCTGCTTCGTTGGCGCCGCCGTGGGCCGGGCCCCAGAGGCAGGCCACGCCGGCGGCAATCGCCGCAAACGGGTTGGTGCCGGACGAGCCGCACAGGCGCACCGTCGAGGTGGATGCGTTCTGCTCGTGGTCGGCGTGCAGGATGAAGATGCGGTCCAGCGCGCGCTCGAGCACCGGGTTGACCTTGTACTCCTCGCAGGGCGTGGCAAACATCATGTGCAGGAAGTTGCCGGCGTAGCTCAGGTCGTTCTTGGGGTACATATAGGGCTGGCCCACGGTGTACTTGTAGGCCATGGCCACCAGCGTCGGCATCTTGGCGATCAGGCGGATCGCCGAGATGTCGCGGTGCTCGGGGTTGGTGATGTCGGTGCTGTCATGGTAGAAGGCCGACAGGGCGCCGACCAGGCCGGTCATGATGGCCATCGGGTGCGCGTCACGGCGGAAACCACGCAGGAAAAACTGCATCTGCTCGTTGACCATGGTGTGGTTGGTCACGCGGCTGTTGAAGTCCTTCTTCTGGCCGGCGTTCGGCAACTCTCCGTACAGCAGCAGGTGGCAGGTCTCCATGTAGTCGCAGTTGGTGGCGAGCTGCTCGATCGGGTAGCCGCGGTACAGCAGCTCACCCTTGTCGCCGTCGATGTAGGTGATGGCCGACTGGCAGGATGCGGTGGACAGGAAACCCGGGTCATAGGTGAACATGCCGGTCTGCGCGTACAGCTTGCGGATATCGACCACATCGGGGCCGACCGTGCCCTGGTAGACCGGAAGCTCGACACTGGGGCTGCCGTTGCTGAAGGAGAGGGTGGCTTTGTTGTCAGCGAGTTTCATTTCTACTTTCTTTCTACGTCAAAAGGGCTTCAGGGCGCGCGTGGTGGTGTGCGCATGAGGGCCAGCACTTCCCTGGCTTCGGCGGTGGATGCACTGATGGCTGAAAGCTGGTCAGGCTCTTTACGTTTTAGCAGCAAATCAAGCAGGTCATTGTCGGACAAGTCCATCAGATCATCGAGACCCTTGGCCTGCCTGACGGTCAAGCCGGCCTCGTATTTTCCGAAGAAGCGCTCAACAAACAAATCGTTCTCGAGCAGGCCGCGGCGGCAGCGCCACTTGAGCTTGCTCAGGGCGCGTTCGCCGAGAAGTTCGTCTGTTGCATTCATGGTCAGACCGTGCGAAGCACCATCATTTCCTTGATCTTGCCGATGGCCTTGCTGGGGTTCAGTCCCTTGGGGCAAACATCGACGCAGTTCATGATGGTGTGGCAGCGGAACAGGCGGTAAGGATCTTCCAGGTTGTCCAGGCGCGCGGCCGTGGCTTCGTCGCGGCTGTCGGCGATGAAACGGTAGGCCTGCAGCAGGCCGGCCGGGCCGACAAACTTGTCGGGGTTCCACCAGAAGCTGGGGCAGCTGGTCGAGCAGCTGGCGCACAGGATGCACTCGTACAGGCCGTTGAGCTCGTCGCGCTCTTCGGGGCTTTGCAGGCGCTCCTTGTCGGGCGGCACGTTGTCGTTGATCAGGTAGGGCTTGATCGAGTTGTACTGCTTGAAGAAGTCCGTCATGTCGACGATCAGGTCGCGCACCACCGGCAGGCCGGGCAGCGGTTTGAGCACGATGGTGCCCTTGAGCGTGTTCATGTTGGTCAGGCAGGCCAGGCCGTTCTTGCCGTTGATGTTCATTGCGTCCGAGCCGCAGACGCCTTCGCGGCAGGAGCGGCGGAAGCTGATGCTCGGGTCCTGTGCCTTGAGCTTCATCAGCGCGTCCAGCAGCATGCGCTCATGGCCGTCGAGTTCGACCTCGATGGTCTGCATGTAGGGCTTGGCGTCGGCGTCCGGGTCGTAGCGGTAGATCTGGAAGGTGCGTTTGGTCATGGGGTTCTCGCTTCGTGAGGGTCGCAGGCCGGCGTGTGTTGTCAGAAGGTGCGTGTTTTCAGCGGCACGGAATCGACGGTCAGCGGTTTCATCTGCACCGGCTTGTAGGCCAGGCGGCTGCCTTCGCTGTACCACAGCGTGTGTTTGTGCCAGTCCGTGTCATTGCGGCCGTTCGGGTGTTCGGGCGTGTCGCCGTAATCGTCCACCGAGTGCGCGCCACGGCTTTCCTTGCGGGCCGCCGCCGACACGATGGTGGCCTGTGCGGCCTCGATCAGGTTCTCGACTTCCAGCGCCTCGATGCGGGCGGTGTTGAAGATTTTCGACTTGTCCTTCAGGCCGATGCTGGCGACGCGCTCGCGCATTGCGGCGATTTTTGTCACGCCTTCATCGAGGATGGCCTGGGTGCGGAACACGCCGGCGTGCTGCTGCATGGCGGCGCGCAAATCGTTGGCCACGTCCTGCGCGTATTCGCCGCCGGTCGCGTTGTCCAGGCGCGCGATGCGGGCCAGGGTCTTGTCGGCGGCGTCTGCGGGCAGCGGCTTGTGGGTCGTCGTTTTCGCGTACTCGACGATGTGGTTGCCGGCCGCCTTGCCGAACACCAGCAGGTCCAGCAGCGAGTTGGTGCCCAGGCGATTCGCGCCGTGCACGCTGACGCAGGAGCATTCACCGACGGCGTAGAGGCCGTTGACAACCTGGCTCTGGTTGTTGGCGTCCTGCGTGACGACCTGGCCGTGGATGTTGGTCGGGATGCCGCCCATCTGGTAGTGGATGGTCGGCACCACCGGGATCGGTTCCTTGGTGATGTCGACGTTGGCGAAGTTGTGGCCGATCTCGAACACCGAGGGCAGGCGCTTCATGATGGCGTCCACGCCCAGGTGGGTCATGTCCAGCAGGATGTAGTCCTTGTTCGGTCCGCAGCCGCGGCCTTCCTTGATCTCCTGGTCCATGGAGCGCGAGACAAAGTCGCGCGGTGCCAGGTCCTTCAGGGTGGGCGCATAACGCTCCATGAAACGCTCGCCGTCGCTGTTGCGCAGGATGGCGCCTTCGCCGCGGCAGCCTTCGGTCAGCAACACGCCGGCGCCGGCCACGCCGGTCGGGTGAAACTGCCAGAACTCCATGTCTTCCAGCGGGATGCCGGCGCGCGCCGCCATGCCCAGGCCGTCGCCGGTGTTGATGAAGGCGTTGGTCGATGCGGCAAAAATCCGGCCGGCGCCGCCGGTGGCCAGCATGGTGGTCTTGGCTTCGAAGATGTGGACGTCGCCGGTTTCCATTTCGATCGCGGTCACGCCGACCACGTCACCGGCCGCGTCGCGGATCAGGTCCAGCGCCATCCATTCGACGAAGAAGCTGGTTTTTTCCTTGACGTTCTGCTGGTACAGCGTGTGCAGCATGGCGTGGCCGGTGCGGTCGGCGGCGGCGCAGGCGCGCTGCACCGGTTTTTCGCCGTAGTTGGCGGTGTGGCCGCCGAAGGGGCGCTGGTAAATCGTGCCGTCCGGGTTGCGGTCGAAAGGCATGCCCATGTGCTCGAGGTCGTACACCACCTTGGGTGCTTCGCGGCACATGAACTCGATCGCGTCCTGGTCGCCGAGCCAGTCGGAGCCCTTGACGGTGTCGTAGAAGTGGTAGTGCCAGTTGTCCTCGGACATGTTGCCGAGCGAGGCGCCGATGCCGCCCTGGGCCGCCACCGTGTGTGAGCGGGTCGGGAACACCTTGGTCAGCACGGCGACATTGAGGCCGGCACGCGCCAGCTGCAGCGAGGCGCGCATGCCGGAGCCGCCGGCGCCGACGATCACCACGTCAAATTTTCGTTTGGGAAGCTGGGAGGTAGCAGTCATGATGGTTTGAAATCTCGTGGTCGGGTGCAGCCGGGATGGGCTTGAAGGCCGGGGTTACAGGCGCCACAGCACCTGGATGCCCCAGCCGGCGCAGGCCAGCAGCCAGACGATGGTGAAAACTTCCAGCGACAGGCGCAGCCACACGGGCTTGACGTAATCCATCCAGACGTCGCGCATGCCGACCCAGACGTGATAGAGCAGGGCGAGGATGACGCTGAAGGTCAGCACCTTCATCCACTGCGCCGAGAAAATCCCGGCCCACAGGTCGTAGCCGATCGGGCCCTTGCTGAAAATGACCTGGGCCAGCAGCAGGAAGGTAAACAGCGCCATCAGGGCGGCGGTGATGCGCTGGCTGAGCCAGTCGCGCAGGCCGTAGTGGGCGCCGACCACCAGGCGTTTGGAGCCGTAATTCACGGACATGGGATGCTCCTTGTTGTTATCAATACAGGCCGAACAGCTTGGCGCCCAGCACCAGCGTCAGCAGGATGCTCAGGGCCAGCGTGATCAGCGCAGTGCTTTTGCCGAACTCATTGCTCAGGGTGTGGGTGACATCCATATACAGATGGCGCAGGCCGGCAATGAAGTGGTGCAGATAAGCCCAGATCAGCGCGAGGGCGACCAGCTTCCAGATGAAGCCGGGCAGGCCCAGCATGCCGATATTGAAGGCGGCCTTGAATTTTTCGAAAGAGATTTCCGACGAAATCGAGGTGTCGAACATCCAGATGATGAAGGGCATCAGCACAAACATGATGACGCCGCTGGCCCGGTGCAGGATGGACACCCAGGCTGCCGGCGTCATGCGGTAGGTGGTCAGGTCCTTGAAGGCGTTGATGTTGCGGAACTCAGGCCGCTTGGGACGCTGTTTGGAGGCCAGCTCTGTCATTTTTTGGCTTTCGTGGGGAGGTCTGGGACTGCCTGGTAACTGCTTGGTAACTGCTTGGTAACTGCTTGGTAACTGCGTTGCAATTACAAGTAAAAACATGGGAATTCTATTGCAACGCAGCATCGATCCTGTCCCACGCGCTGCTTGCCCGGAACTTTTTGTCGGAAAAAACGGGTTTGCCCCCTGAAACTGGGCCATTGGCGTGAATTGAAGCGCGAAGCTGACACGATGTTTACAACTCATCGAGCCTGGCCAGCATTTGCGCGGCCTGGGCCCGCACCGCCAGCCTTTCATCTGGACTCATGCGCTGCAGGTTTTTCACCATCAGAGCGGTGCGCGGGTTGGCGGCGAAGGCTGGCTCGTGCCGGTCCAGGAAATTCCAGTACAGCGTGGTCATCGGGCAGGCGGTGGGGCCGGTGCGTGTTGCAGGCTCGTAACTGCAGCCACTGCAATAGTTGCTCATGCGTTTGACATAGGCGCCGCTGGCCACATAAAGCTTGGAGGTGAAGCGCCCGCCGTTGGCAAACAGCGCCATGCCGGCGGTGTTGGGAAGTTCCACCCATTCGACGGCATCGACATACACCGCGAGGTACCAGTCGCACAGCGCTTGCGGCTGGATCTGGGCGGTGATGCCGAACATGCCGGTGACCATCAGGCGCTGGATGTGGTGCGAGTAACCGTTGGCCAGGGTCTGGCTGATGCACTGGCGCGTGCAGTTCATGCGGGTCTCGCCGGTCCAATACCAGGCCGGCAGGGGCTGCTGGTGGTCGAAGTGGTTGTCCGTCTTGAGGCCCGGCATGTCGAGGAAGTACACGCCGCGCATGAACTCGCGCCAGCCCAGCACCTGGCGGATAAAACCTTCGGCACTCGCCAGGTCCAGGTCGCGCTCGCGCCAGGCCTGTTCGGCCGCGTGGATCACCTCCAGCGGGTTCAGCAGCTTGAGGTTCAGCGAACTCGACAGCAACGCATGCCAGCCGAAGTCCAGATGGGTCCACATCGCGTCCTGGTGGGCGCCGAACCAGGGCAGGCGGTGTTCCACAAAATCGGCCAGCGCCTGCAGGGCCTGCGTGCGGGTGACCGGCCAGTTGAATCGCTGCAGTTCGCCGGGGTGGCCGGCAAACTGCCGCTCGACCAGCGCGATCACGTCCCGGGTGATGCTGTCCTGCGCGAAGGCGAGGGGACGGGGCACGTTCTGCGGGCCGGCCCGCCCGAAGCCCTTGCGGTTCTCGGTGTCGTAATTCCACTGCCCGCCTTCGGGCTGGCCACCGTTCATCAGCACCTGGTAGTGCTGGCGCATGGTCCGGTAGAAAAACTCCATGCGCAGGCTGCTGGATTGCCCGGCCCAGTGGCGAAAACGCGCCGGGCTGCAGAGAAAATGCCTGTCCTCGCGCCAGTCGATGGCCGGGTGCCCGCCGGCCCGCAGAGCCGTGTCCAGGCTGTGCTTGACCCGCAGGTCGCCTGCTTCCACGGCGATCACTTGTTGCGGCCGGTGCTGCGCGATGGCGGTCAGCAGGCCGTCGGCCAGCGTGGCATCCGCCTTCTGATCAAGCGCCCGGTAACAAAGCTGCCAGCCGCGTTGCGACAGTGCCTGCGCAAAATGCCGCATGGCCGACAGGAACAGCACGGTGCGCGCCTTGTGCGACCAGACATGGGTGGACTCTTCGCTGGCCTCGATCATCAGTACCACGTCCTGGCCGGCGTCGAAACCGTCGAAAGCCGAGGAGGCCTCGTCGAGCTGATCGCCCAGGATCAGCACGAGATGGCGGCATTGCTTGTGTAGCATACCAATCATTCTAGATTGCGACTGATTGGTATTTTTGTGCGCCGGGCCTTGCCCCGGTCCTTATCGCGGTTTTGCGTCGGCCTGCGCGCTGACTGCTTGAACGGTGCTGGATTTTCCGGCGCGACACGCCTGCGAGCAGTATTTGACGGCGTCCCAGTTTTTCGCCCAGCTCTTGCGCCAGCTCATCTCCCGGCCGCAGGCGACGCAGGGCTTGCTCGGCAGGAAAGCCTTGTTGCCCTTGAAAGCCATGGTCAACTGAGGGTGTTGCGGTAGTGGTGCGTGTCGGTGCGGTAGTAGCCGCGGCGCAGTTCCATGGGCACGTCGTTGTAGGTGTAGGCGATGCGTTCCACGCTCAACAGCGGTGTGCCGTGCTTCACTTTCAGGAGCAGCTCGCGCCCGTCCGACGCGGGCTCGGCACGGATTTTTTCATCAGCGCGGACCATGCGCACATTGAATTCGGTTTCGAACAGCGCATACATCGGGCCGTGGTAATCGGCCAGCCGTTCGGCGGTCAGCCCCTTGAAGGGCGCGGCCGGCAGCCAGATGTCTTCCAGGATGGTCGGGACGCCGGCAAAACTGAGCACGCGGCGTGCATGCAACACGGCGTCGCCGGTGCGCAGGGCCAGGATGCGGGCGATCTCGGCGCTGGCGCGCGCGCGTCTGCAATCGATGATGTCGCGCTGGGCCGGGCCTTCACTGCCGGGTGTGCCGCTGTCGGGCACCAGCTTGAGGAATCGGAACTGCACATGCTGCTCGGCATGGGTGGCCACGAAGGTGCCCTTGCCCTGGCGCCGCACCACGAGGTTGTCGGCCGCCAGCTCGTCGATGGCCTTGCGCACGGTGCCCTGGCTGACGCGGTACCGTCCGGCCAGGTCCATCTCGGAAGGTATCGCTTCGCCGGGTTTCCATTCGCCGGACTGCAGGCTTTGCAGGATCAGGCCCTTGATCTGCTGGTACAGCGGGCTGAAGGCCGGCGTGGCACCTGCAAAATCATCGGCGGGCAAAGTGGGAAGGGCGGCCATGGGTGTGTGGAGTCGTTGAGCCAATCATATCTTATATAAGACATAAGACAAATTGACGCCCTAGGGTTTTCGAGCGTAAAATCCCCGGCTGAACCCACGCAAAGCCGGCCCCGCAGTGACGCAGTTCACAGGTTTTTCCGGGGGCTTCCAGCGGCGCAATCCATCGATTCTCAACTTTCCTGGAGTTTTCCACCATGAGCAAAAAACCCGTCCGTGTCGCCGTTACAGGGGCCGCCGGCCAGATCGGCTACGCGCTGCTGTTCCGTATTGCCTCCGGCGAAATGCTGGGCAAGGACCAGCCGGTGATCCTGCAACTGCTGGAAGTCCCGGTCGAAGGCCCGCAAAAGGCGCTCAAGGGCGTGATGATGGAACTCGACGATTGCGCCTTCCCGCTGCTGGTGGGCATGGAGGCCTACGATGATCCGATGAAGGCCTTCAAGGACGCCGACTATGCATTGCTGGTCGGCTCGCGTCCGCGCGGCCCCGGCATGGAGCGTGCCGAGCTGCTGGCCGTCAACGGCGCCATCTTCACGGCCCAGGGCAAGGCGCTCAACGCCGTGGCCAGCCGCAACGTCAAGGTGCTGGTGGTCGGCAACCCGGCCAACACCAATGCCTACATCGCGATGAAAAGCGCGCCGGACCTGCCGCGCAAGAACTTCACCGCCATGCTGCGCCTGGACCACAACCGCGCCGCCAGCCAGCTCGCCGCCAAGACCGGCAAGGCCGTGGCCGACATCGAAAAACTCACGGTCTGGGGCAACCATTCGCCCACCATGTATGCCGACTATCGTTTCGCCACCATCAAGGGCGAGAGCGTCGCCAGGATGATCAACGACCAGGACTGGAACGCCAACGTGTTCCTGCCCACCGTCGGCAAGCGCGGCGCCGCCATCATCGAGGCGCGCGGCTCCTCCTCCGCCGCTTCGGCCGCCAACGCTGCCATCGACCACATGCGCGACTGGGCGCTGGGCACCAACGGCAAATGGGTCACCATGGGCATTCCGTCGGACGGCCAGTACGGCATTCCCAAGGACGTCATGTTCGGCTTCCCCGTCACCTGCGAAGGCGGCGAGTACAAGCTGGTCGAGGGCCTGGAAATCGACGCCTTCAGCCAGGAACGCATCAACAAGACGCTGGACGAGTTGCAGGGCGAGCAAGCCGGCGTGGCGCATTTGCTCTGAAAAAAAGCTGTCATCCCGGACCCGATCCGGGATCCATGGCTGCGCATCACGTTTCGCGGCATGGATTGCGGGTCAAGCCCGCAATGACAAAGCCAATATGACCCATCCTCGCGACATCCTCCTTGGCGCCCAGGCTGCAGCAGGTTTTTTGCCTGTCTGTGACCACTACAGCGGCGTCGAGGCCCGGATGCGCAAAAGCCTGCAGCTGCAGGCTGAAATGACCGAGGAATTCGGCACCTGCGTGTTCGACGTGACGCTGGACTGCGAGGATGGCGCGCCGGTCGGCGGTGAAGCCGACCATGCGGCGCTGGTGGTTTCGCTGGTGGCCGCGGCCGACGCGGATGCCCGCGTGGCAGTGCGCGTTCACGCACTGGATCATCCGGCCTTTGAGCCTGATATCCGCGTGATTGCCGGCCAGGTCGGACAGCGCCTGAGCCACCTGATGGTGCCCAAGATCGAGTCGGTGGCCGATGTGGATCGTGTGGTGGCCGCGCTGGCCGCAGCATCGTGCAAGGCCTTGCCCATCCACGTGTTGCTGGAGTCGCCCGCTGCGGTGCACCGGGCTTTCGACATCGCCGCGCATCCCCGCGTGCAGTCGCTGAGTTTTGGCCTGATGGATTTTGTCTCCAGCCACGGCGGCGCGATACCGGCCGGCGGCATGAGCAGCCAGGGCCAGTTCACGCATCCGCTGGTGGTTCGCGCCAAGCTGGAGATCGCCTCTGCCTGCCATGCGCAGGGCAAGGTCCCTTCGCACTGTGTGGTCACCGAGTTCAGCGACACTGCAGCAATGCAGGCCGCCGCGCGCAAGGCGGCCAGCGAGTTCGGTTACACCCGCATGTGGAGCATCCACCCGGCGCAGATCCGGCCCATCCTGGAGGCCTTCGCGCCGGATGAGCGTGACATCGAAAATGCTACAAAAATAATAGCAGCTGCCGCAGCTGCCGAATGGGCGCCCATCCCTTTTGACGGCCAGTTGCACGACCGCGCGAGTTACCGCTATTTCTGGCAGGTGCTGGAGCGCGCCCACCAGACCGGCCGGGTGTTGCCCCCCGAGATGCAAAGCTATTTCGCTCCCGTCATCATCCATTGACAAATTCGACCCCACCGGCCCATTCATTCCAAGGACCCCCATGAAAATTCTTCTCGCCACCGCCATGTTGCTTGCCGCGCCCGCCCTGGTGCTGGCCCAGACGGCTCCGGCCGCGAAACCTGCTGCCAAGGCCTCCGCACCTGCTGCCGGCGCCAAACCTGCAGCCAAGCCCCGAGCCACGGCCAAACGCGCAGCGGCGGTCAAGTCTGTCGAAGAGACCACGCCGATCGACGACGATCCCAATGTCACCCTGAGCCCGGAAGACCTCGAAATGGCCAAACGTGTGCACACCGGCACCTTTCCCTGCGAGCTGGGCGCCTCGGTCACTGTCACGCCCAGCGACAAGCGTCCCGGCTTTTTTGTGGTGCGCAGCGGCCTGATGCGTTTCCGCATGCATCCGGTCGGCAGCCGCACCGGCGCGATCCGCCTGGAAGACGGCCGTGCCGGCGCGATGTGGCTGCAGCTCGGCAACAAGTCCATGCTCATGAGCCAGAAGATCGGCCAGCGCATCGCCGATGAATGCATGAGCCCGGACCAGGCTGTGTTTGCCGAGGACCTCAAGCGCAACCCGCGCCCGAGCATCCTGGACGCTCCGCCGCCGGTGGCCGCCGGAGCTGGCACGGCTTCTGCTGCACCCGTCGCACCTGCAGCATCCGCGCCGTCCGTCGCGCCCGCAGCAGCCACCCCGCGCTGAGCTGTCCCGATTGTTTTTTGAGTACAGGAGAAAAAGAGCCATGATGTCCGAATTCATCACCACCTACCGCAGCCATGTCGCCGAACGCGCGGCGCTGGGCATTCCGCCGCTGCCGCTGTCTGCCCAGCAGACCGGCGAGGTGATCGAACTGCTGAAAAACCCGCCCAAGGGCGAAGAAGCCTTCCTGGTCGAGCTGATCACCCACCGCGTGCCTGCAGGCGTCGATGCTGCTGCCAAGGTCAAGGCCAGCTACCTTGCCGCCGTGGCCCACGGCACCGAGAAGTGCGCGCTGATTTCGCGCGAAAAAGCCACGCAGCTGCTGGGCACCATGCTGGGCGGCTACAACATCAGCCCGATGATCGAACTTCTCGACGACCCCGAGGACAGTGTCGCCACCCAGGCCGCCAGCGGCCTGAAGAACACGCTGCTGATGTTCGACCAGTTCCACGACGTCAACGAGAAGGCCGGCAAGGGCAACAAATACGCGAAAGCCGTGCTGCAGAGCTGGGCCGATGCCGAGTGGTTCACCAGCCGCCCGGAAGTGCCTGAGTCCATCAAGCTGACCGTGTTCAAGGTGGCCGGCGAGATCAACACCGACGACCTCTCGCCCGCGCCCGACGCCTGGAGCCGCCCGGATATCCCGCTGCATGCGCTGGCCATGCACAAAAATGCCCGTCCCGGCATCACACCCGAGGAAGACGGCAAACGCGGCCCGGTGAAGTTCATCGAGGAACTGAAAGCCCGCGGCAACCTGGTGGCCTATGTCGGCGACGTGGTCGGCACCGGTTCATCGCGCAAGTCGGCGACCAACTCGGTGTTGTGGTTCACCGGTGAAGACATTCCTTACGTTCCGAACAAACGTTTCGGCGGCGTCTGCCTGGGCTCCAAGATCGCGCCGATTTTCTACAACACCATGGAAGACTCCGGCGCGCTGCCGATCGAGCTCGACGTGAGCCAGATGGCCATGGGTGACGTGATCGAGTTGCGCCCCTACGAAGGCAAGGCGCTGAAAGACGGCAAGGTGATTGCCGAGTTCAAGCTCAAGAGCGAGGTGTTGTTCGACGAAGTGCGCGCCGGCGGCCGGATCCCGCTGATCGTCGGCCGCGGCCTGACCGCCAAGGCGCGTTTTGCGCTGGGCCTGCCGCTGTCCACCCAGTTCCGCCTGCCGGTCAGCCCGGAAGACAACGGCCGCGGCTTCACACTGGCCCAGAAGATGGTCGGCCGTGCGGTCGGTCTGCCCGAAGGCAAGGGCGTGCGCCCCGGCACCTACTGCGAGCCGAAGATGACCTCGGTGGGTTCGCAGGACACCACCGGGCCAATGACGCGCGACGAATTGAAAGACCTGGCCTGCCTGGGCTTTTCTGCGGACCTGGTGATGCAGTCCTTCTGTCACACGGCGGCTTACCCCAAGCCGGTGGATGTCAAGATGCACCACGAACTGCCCGAGTTCATGAGCGACCGCGGCGGCATCCCGCTGCGTCCCGGTGACGGCATCATCCACAGCTGGCTCAACCGCATGCTGCTGCCCGACACCGTCGGCACCGGCGGCGACAGCCACACGCGTTTCCCGATCGGCATCAGCTTCCCGGCCGGTTCCGGCCTGGTGGCTTTCGGCGCCGCCACCGGCGTGATGCCGCTGGACATGCCCGAATCGGTGCTGGTGCGCTTCAAGGGCGAGATGCAGCCCGGCATCACGCTGCGTGACCTGGTCAATGCGATTCCGCTGTACGCCATCAAGGCCGGCCTGCTGACGGTGGCCAAGCAGGGCAAGAAAAACATCTTCTCCGGCCGCATCCTGGAAATCGAGGGTTTGCCTGACCTCAAGGTCGAGCAGGCCTTTGAACTCAGCGATGCGTCGGCCGAACGTTCTGCCGGTGGCTGCACGGTGCACCTGAACAAGGAACCCATCATCGAGTACATCACCAGCAACATCACGATGCTGAAGTGGATGATTGCCTCGGGTTACTCGGACGTGCGCACTATCAAGCGCCGCATCCAGGCCATGGAAGCCTGGCTGGCCGATCCGCAGCTGCTCAAGGCCGATGCCGACGCCGAATACGCGGCCGTGATCGAGATCGACCTGGCCGACATCCACGAGCCTATCGTGGCCTGCCCCAATGATCCGGATGACGTCAAGACGCTAGCCGAAGTGGCCGGCAGCAAGATCGATGAGGTCTTCATCGGCAGCTGCATGACCAACATCGGCCACTTCCGCGCGGCCTCCAAGCTGCTCGAGAACAAGCGCGACATCCCGGTCAAGCTCTGGATGGCGCCGCCGACCAAGATGGACGCCAAACAGCTGACCGAGGAAGGCCATTACGGCGTGCTCGGTTCGGCCGGCGCGCGCATGGAAATGCCCGGTTGCAGCCTGTGCATGGGCAACCAGGCGCAGGTCAAGGAAGGTGCAACGGTGTTCTCGACGTCGACGCGCAACTTCCCGAACCGCCTCGGCAAAAACTCCAACGTCTACCTCGGTTCCGCCGAACTGGCTGCGATCTGCTCCAAGCTGGGCCGCATCCCGACCAAGCAGGAATACATGGCCGACATGGGTGGGCTGACGGCGGCCAGCAGTGAGGTCTACCAGTACCTGAATTTCGACCAGGTCAAGGATTACACCGACATGGCTGATACCGTGAAAGACGGCGTGCCGGCCTGAGCCCCCAGCTGAATCAAAAAAAGCCCCGCAGCGAAAGCTGCGGGGCATTTTTCATGCGTGCCGGTTTTTACAGGCCTTCAGGCAGCGGATCGATGATGCGTAACTCCGAACCGTCGACAAACTTGATGTACCAGAAATCCTGGGCCAGCGGCAGATTGGGCCGGACGTAACTCACGTTCCAGGGCGCGATATAGACGGTGCTGGCGCCGCCGTCGGGCGGCGGTGCCAGGTAGTGGCGCTTGGCCGCGACCAGGCTGCCAATTTCGCTGACCACCGTGCCTATGGACTGGGTCACGGCATGGACCGTCGAGCCCTGGCCCAGCAGGTGGATGGTGGTTTCGCCCAGCAAGTCGGGCCGCGAGGCCTCGACATACAGCACGGCGGTGCTGTTGATGCGAAGGTCATCGGGCGCGGCCGGATCGGTCGCCTTGTTGAAGGAGATAAAAGGCATCAGGGGCTCCGGTGCGCACGTGACTCAGACATTGAGTTCCTTGTGCTCGCTCATATTCTGGGGCCTTTCGCCCGTGATCGCCGATTTGGCCATCTTGAACAGCTGCGTGAGCTTGCTGTCCTTGGCGTTCCAGTATTCGGCGTGGGTGATCTTCACTTCCAGCAACTGAAGGTCGGGGTCGTTGACGCCACCCGGAAACCAGGCCTTGGCGATGGGGTTGAACAGGCGCTCCTTGGTGGCCTGGTCACTCGACAGCATGGCCTTGCCGGCGATGGACACGTAGTTGTCCGCCCCGGTGTCGGCGTAGGCCACGTTGACGTTGTTGTCCTGGCCGAGGCGCGACGTCATTTCGCTTTTCTTCGAGATGAAGAAGTAAAGCGTCGAGTTTTCGTCGATGGACTTGTTCTGCGTGGTCAGGGGATGGCCCTGCAGACTGCCGTCGCCGTGCCTGTGGGTCAGCATGCCGAACTTGATGTCCTTGATCAGGTCCCACAGGGTGTCGTGGTCGTGGGCGGCGGTGGTGGGTTTGGTGGTGTCCATGGGGATGCTCCGGTGTTGATTGGCAATCCCCCAATCTAGGCGCGGCGGGCAGCCCCGGTGATCGGAGGCAGGCCCCGCTGGCTGTCAGCCGGGACCGACAGCAGGCTTGTGCCGGAAGCAGCCCGCAGCCTTCGATCATGAATCAAATCGTGCGCCAGCCCATGCCAGGAAAGCGAAATACGCTATGTATTTGATAGCAAATCGGGTTCAATCCTGCGCCGCCAGCGTGCGCAGCGCCTGGGCCGTGAACTCGTCGGCGGGGAAAAATGTTTCCATGGCGAGCTCCTGCAGGGTCACGTCCACCGGGGTGCCGAAGATGGTGGTGGTGCTGATGAAACTGAGCACACCGCCCGGCGTGCTGAAGCGAAAGGGCATGACCACGCCCAGGTGTTCACCTTCGAGGTGCAGCTCGCCTGCGCCTTCGCCTTCGGGGTAGGCGCGCAACTCGTCCAGCAGGGCCACCAGCACCGGATCGGCGGTGGCGCCGATCTGCTGGCGCAGGCGCTCGAACAGGTGGTTGCGCCACTGGCGGAGGTTGGCGATACGCGGCGCCAGGCCCTGCGGGTGCAGGCTCAGGCGCAGCACATTGACCGGCGCCTGCAGCAGCGCCGGATCGGCGCCTGCCAGCAGGTGCGGCACCATGCGGTTCATCGCCACCAGGTTCCAGTGCCGGTCCAGCGCCAGCGCCGGCCAGGGCTCATGGCTTTTGAGGATCAGCTCCACCGCCTGCCTGGCCGCCGCCAGCGCCGGATCGTCCAGCGCCCGCTCCCGGTACATGGGCGCGTAGCCGGCGGCGACCAGCAGGGTGTTGCGCTCACGCAGCGGGATGTCCAGGCGCTCGGACAGGCGCAGCACCATCTCGCGGCTGGGCACCGAACGTCCGGTTTCGACAAAACTCAGGTGGCGCGTCGAGATGTCGGCCTCGCCGGCCAGGTCGAGCTGGCTCAGGCGCCGGTGCTGGCGCCAGTGGCGCAGGTGCTCGCCAAAGGCTTGCGGGGCAGGGTGGGGCTGGCGTGGCGGGGGGTGAAGGCTTGCATTCATGGCGCCATCCTAAAGCCAGGCGGGCAGGTCGCCATTACCTGCGGGGTTATCGCCTTGCGGCCGGCGGACGGGAATCATGGCCCCGATGACCGCGGCAATGGATGGCTGCCACGGCCTTCCCCGTTTCATCTGCTGTCCCACATTCAGGAGTCTGTCATGCATTCGCTGTCTTCCCTTGCCGCTTCCCCCCTGTTTCTGCGCCGCGTCCTGTGGCTGGACGCTGCCACCGGTGTGGCCACCGGCCTGCTTCAGGTTTCGCTGGCGGCCTGGCTCGCTCCCCTGCTGGGTCTGCCCGAACAGTTGCTGCTGGTGTCCGGCTGGGCGCTGTTCGGTTACGTGGCACTGATCGCCTTGATTGCAACGCGCCCCTTCATCACGCCGGCGCTGGTCTGGCTGCTGATTGCGGCCAACGGCGCCTGGGTGCTGGGCTGCCTGGCGCTGCTGTTCGGCGGGCTGGTGACGCCTACCCTGTGGGGTCAGGGCTTTGTTGCGGTCCAGGCCGTGGCTGTCGGCCTGTTGATGGAACTGCAATGGTTGGGCGTGCGCAGGGCGCCGGCGCAGCCTGCCTGGTAAGCGCCGCCCGGGCCGGGCGCGGGGACTTTCTTGTATGCTGTGTGCTGGCTGGCCCGCCCCGGCGTGCCGCACGGTTTCCTCCTCAAGAAAGTCCTCCCCATGACACGCGTTTTCAATTTCAGCGCCGGCCCGGCGACCCTTCCCGAACCGGTGCTGCGCCAGGCCGCCGCCGAGATGCTCGACTGGAACGGCTCCGGCATGTCGGTGATGGAAATGAGCCACCGCGGCAAGGAGTTCATCGCCATCCATGCCGAGGCCGAGGCCGACCTGCGCGAACTGCTGGCGATTCCCGCCAATTACAAGGTGCTGTTCCTGCAGGGGGGCGGACTCGGGCAAAACGCCTTCATCCCCATGAATTTGCTGCGCGGCCATGCCGGCGCCGACTTTGTCAACACCGGCGAGTGGATGAAAAAAACCATCAAGGAGGCGAAGAACTACTGCAAGGTCAACATCGCTGCCAGCTCGGAAGCCAACGGTTTCA
>LNFM01007422.1_pt1 | contig 17213 bp, 12 predicted proteins | sample 596031 | NCBI WGS metagenome assembly LNFM01 (sample SAMN04254537, study PRJNA301005) | activated carbon metagenome | isolation source: dual media filters at the Ann Arbor, Michigan drinking water treatment plant | place: USA: Ann Arbor | reverse complement strand
CCGCGCTCGAGCGCCGCTTCCAGAAGATCCTGGTCGGCGAGCCCAGCGTGGAAGCCACCATCGCCATCCTGCGCGGGCTGCAGGAAAAGTACGAGGTGCACCACGGCGTGCAGATCACCGACCCGGCCATCGTGGCCGCGGCCGAGTTGAGCCACCGCTACATCACCGACCGGTTCTTGCCCGACAAGGCCATCGACCTGATCGACGAGGCCGCCTCCAAGATCAAGATCGAACTCGACTCCAAGCCCGAGGTGATGGACCGGCTCGACCGTCGCCTGATCCAACTGCAGATCGAACGCGAAGCCGTGCGCCGCGAAAAGGACGAAGCCTCGCAAAAACGCTTCGGCCTGATCGAAGAAGAGATCGCGCGCCTGACCAAAGAGATCTCCGACTACGACGAGATCTGGAAGGCGGAAAAGGCGGCAGCGCTCGGATCGAAGGATGTGATGGAAGAGATGGACCGCATCCGCTCGCAGATCAAGACCTTCACCGACAAGGGCGACTTCAACAAGGTCGCAGAGCTGCAGTACGGCAAGCTGCCTGAGTTGGAGAAGCGCCTCAAGGACGCGCAAGCCGCTGAGTCGGGCAAGGCGCTGAACAAGGACGGCAAGGGCCGCCCGCAACTGCTGCGCACGCAAGTGGGCGCTGAAGAAATCGCCGAGGTGGTGGCGCGCGCCACGGGCATTCCGGTGAGCAAACTCATGCAGGGTGAGCGCGACAAGCTGCTGATGATGGAAGGCAAGTTGCACGAGCGAGTGGTCGGCCAGGACGAGGCCATCGGTGCCGTGGCCAACGCCATCCGCCGCTCCCGTTCGGGCCTGAGCGATCCGAACCGCCCCACCGGCTCCTTCCTGTTCCTTGGCCCCACCGGCGTGGGCAAGACCGAGCTGTGCAAGGCGCTGGCCGGCTTCCTGTTCGACAGCGAAGACCACCTGGTGCGCATCGACATGAGCGAATTCATGGAGAAACACTCCGTGGCGCGGCTCATCGGCGCGCCGCCCGGATACGTGGGCTACGAGGAGGGCGGCTACCTCACCGAAGCCGTGCGCCGCAAGCCCTACAGCGTGCTGCTGCTCGACGAGGTGGAGAAAGCCCACCCGGACGTGTTCAACGTGCTGCTGCAGGTGCTCGACGACGGCCGCCTCACCGACGGCCAGGGCCGCACCGTGGACTTCAAGAACACCGTGATCGTGATGACGAGCAACATCGGCTCGCACCTGATCCAGGCCATGGTGGGCGAGCCGTACGACGACGTGAAGGAAGCGGTGTGGGGCGAGCTCAAGAACCACTTCCGCCCGGAGTTCTTGAACCGCATCGACGAGACGGTGGTGTTCCACGCGCTCGACGCCCAGCACATCGAGTCGATCGCCGCGATCCAGCTCAAGGTGCTCGAGGCGCGCCTGGCCAAGATGGATCTGCACCTGCAGGTGTCGCCAGCGGCGCTGGCCGAGCTGGCCAAGGTCGGCTTCGACCCGGTGTTCGGTGCAAGGCCACTCAAGCGCGCCATTCAGCAGCGCATCGAGAACCCGCTCTCGAAGTTCCTGCTCGAGGGCCGCTACCCACCGAAGTCGGCGATTCCGGTCGATGTGGACCCGGTGCAGAACCCGGGTGTGTTCGAGTTCGGCGACGCCGTGGCCGAGGCCTGAGCCGGCATCGGGAATGCGCAGCCCCATCCGTCGGGATGGGGCTGCGCCTCTACCCGACCAAGGTTGCCAGTCCTATCATGGCGCCATGACCCAGATACCCCCGACCCTTCCCCTGCGCGCCCTGTTTGACGCTCAGCACAGCGCCAGCCGCCAGCAGATCGACGTGCCTTTGGCCCTGCGCCGGGACCGACTGGCACGCCTGCGTGCCTTGATCGACTCCCACGGTACCGCCCTGGCCGACGCAGTCCAGGCCGACTTCGGTGTGCGCTCGCGCCAGCTCACCGAGGTGGCCGACCTCTTCGTGCTGCGCGCGGCCATCGGCCAGCTGCACAAGGAACTGCCGAGCTGGATGAAAACCCGGCGCGTGCCCACGCCGCTGTACCTGCAGCCCGCCAGCGCGCACATCCAGCGCCAACCGCTGGGGGTGGTGGGCGTCATCGGGCCATGGAACTATCCGTTGCAGCTCAACCTCGGCCCTGCCGCCACCGCGCTGGCCGCAGGCAACCGCGTGATGCTCAAGCCCAGCGAACTCACGCCACACAGTTCCGCGCTCATGGCCTCGCTGGTGCAGGGTGCGTTTTCAGCCGACGAGTTCAGCGTGGTGCTGGGTGGCGCCGATGTGGCGCACGAATTCGCCAGCCTGCCGTTCGACCACCTGTTCTTCACCGGCTCCACCGCCGTGGGCCGCAAGGTGGCTGCCGCCGCCGCCGCCAACCTCACGCCCACCACGCTGGAGCTCGGCGGCAAGTCGCCCTGCATCGTGGACGCCTCGTGCAATCTCGAAGAAGCCGCCTTGAAGATTGCGCACGGCAAGCTGCTCAACGCCGGGCAGACCTGTATCGCGCCTGACTACGTGCTGCTACCGCGCGGCCAGGAGTCTGCGTTTGAACGTGCCTACGCCGCCGCCGTGGCCCGTCTGTTTCCCACCATCGCCGGCAACCCCGACTTTGCCGCCATCGTGAGCGACCGCCACCTGGCCCGCCTTCAAGCGCTGCTGAACGAAGCCTCCGCGCAGGGAGCTCGCGTGGTGGATGTGGCCGGTTCAGCCGCCACCGCCCAGGCGCATCCCACGCGCCAGATGAATCCCACCCTGGTGTTCAACCCTGGCCCCGGCCTGAAGCTCTTGGATGAAGAAATCTTCGGCCCGATCCTGCCGGTATTGGCGTACGACAGCGTGGAAGAGGCCGTCCGCTACATCAACGCGCGACCACGTCCACTGGCGCTCTACTGGTTCGGCACCGACGCGGCCGCGCGCGAGCGTGTGATGGCCAACACGGTGAGCGGTGGCGTGAGCATCAACGACACGTTGATGCACGTGGCCCACGAAGGCCTGCCGTTTGGCGGCGTGGGCGAAAGCGGCTGGGGCGCTTACCACGGTGAGGTGGGTTTCCTGCGCTTCACCCAGCAGAAACCCGTTCTGGTGCAGTCACGCTTCTCCATGGGGCATTTGTTCTATCCGCCCTATGGCCCGCGCTTCGACCAGATCATGGGTTTGCTCAAACGCTGGTTGTGATGTGCAGTCGGGCCGGATCAGACGCTGACCAGGGCATCGTCGTCCGTCTCCGGTTGCCATGAGGGCGCCAAGTTTTGCAGGTAGCCCTTTTCCATCAGGCCATAGGCCAGCTCGCAGATGTCGGAACCCAGCAGGAGTGACAGCTCCTGCTCGCTGCGCCGGCCGTTGGCCATGAGCAGCAGAGTATGGGCCTCGCGCCCCACGGTATCGGGGCGTGACAGAGCCTCCCATGCCAAGGTGGTCTTGGCGTAGCGGCGAATGTTTTCCATTGTTGTGTTTCCCTGAAGCCTGATCGATTGCGCAGACAGCATCGCTCGCATGTTGCGTGCCAGATATGACATGGCGTTGACAGGCAGCGCATCGATGTGAGCGCAGTGTTCAGGGCATCCGTTCCGGTGTTTGGGGCCTGCTGGCAGCGGTCTTGATCGACCAGATCTCGCTCATAGCCAGCACCCGGTTTGACCGTTCATTGACGGATAAGGGCCTTATCTCTGCAACAACACCCCGGCGGCGGGACTCGCGGGTATAACCGTGACTTGTCTCACACCCCGATCCTGCGGTTGATCCCCGCAACCAGGCGATGACGGTACCCCCCAGATTGCTGCAGCAGTGCCTTGCCGAGGCCCTTGAAGATGCGCCCATGTTGGTGGGTCGATGCATTGACGCGGCTGTGGTGGGCCTGCAGGAGGCTGAAAAGCAGTGCATGGAGGTGGCCCAGCGCGACCGGCTGGCCAGCGCCTGGTACCGCATGCGGCAGGAGCGCGCAGGGTGGGTGGCCGACTACCCGCAGCACCTGCGGGAAGCCTTTGCTGTGCCCACGGACGCGCCCACTTCTTCGCGCACGTCGCTGCTGAGCGAATCGGCCTACCTGTCGTTGGTGGAAGACGACACCGTCACCGAGTCCATCGAATCCGCGCGCCTGCTGCAGACCCTGTTGCCGCCGCTTGAGCAGGAACTCAAGGTGCTGGATGCGCTCATGAGTTCGCTGCAGGGCCTGGCCACGGTGCAAGCCGACATGAATCCGTTGCGGCCGGCCATCTTTGTGCGTGCCCTGCGCAAGATGATGTCGCTGGAAGAGGCCGACCCTCAGATGCGTGCGATGTGGCTGCGCCACTGCGGCAAGGCCATCGGACACGAACTCAAACTTTTGTATGCCCGGCTGATCCTGCTGCTGCAGCGCGCCAACGTTCAGGAAGCGGGCTACCGTGTGCGCCTGATGGCCGAGGCTCCCGGCGCAGCCGCGCGCTCGGCTGCCGGTTCTGCCAGGGCCGCTCGTGGAGCCGGACCGGCCGCCACCGAGTGGAATCCGTCCGGACACGCGCCGCTGGACTATCGGGGTGACAGCACCCGTGACGCGCAGTTTGGCGACTTCGTGCCCGACATGCCCCAGCTGGCCCGGCTCCAGACACCGGTCGACAACCAGTACCTCCACAACTTTCTGGAGCGAGGGGGGCAGCGCTACGAAGAGTCGCTGGCGCCCGAGTACTACGAACAAGTGAGCGAGGAGCTCGCCGCCATCGAGGCGTTCGCAGCCATCCCCACGCTTGACGAGTCGATGGTGGTTCAGCGCAGTGAGCAGTACAAGGCCCTGCCGGTGGTTGATCGTCCCGCGCGCGCGGTGGATATCGGTACCCAGCTGAGTCAGAAGACCTGGGGCGACTTTGCTGCCGCCCACGAGCGTGCGCGTGTGCTCATGCAGCTCAAGCAGAAGGCCGAGCGTGTGGCGCAGGCCCTGGGCCTGGACGTGGTGCGCAAGCTTGTCAACCAGGTTGCACAAGATCCCCTGCTGCTCGCACCGGTGCGCGAGGCCGTGGTGGCGCTGGAGCCTTCGCTGCTGCGCCTGGCCATGGCCAACCCGCGTTTCTTCAGTGAAGACGCCCACCCGGCGCGTCGACTGGTGGAGTGCGTCGCGCAGCGCAGCTTCAAGTACAACGACGAATTCGCCAGCGAATTCGCCGAGTTCTTCCAACCGGTGCAGCAGGCCTTCAACGCACTCAACGAGCTGGAGACGGATGATCCGCAAGCCTTTGCCATTGCGCTGGACGAGCTGCTGCAGGAGTGGGAAAGCCAGGACCGGGAAGACGATGCCGCCAAGGACAACAACCTGCAGGCGATCCGCCATGCCGAAGCGCGGCAGACGCTGGCCGACCAGGTGGCCTGGGAGCTGAGCCAACGTCCCGATGTGGAGCATGCGCCCGGATTCATTCTTGATTTTCTCTACGGCCCTTGGGCGCTGGCCATCGCCTCGGCACAGCTCAGCGCCAGGAATGGCGAGGTCGATCCGGGTGGTTACCGCAAGGTGGTTTCCAACCTGTTGTGGAGCACCAAGAAAGAAGTGACCCTGCGGCTGCCGGCTCAATTGCTGGAAATGGTGCCCGGCATGCTCAAGACGCTGCACGCCGGCCTGGAATCCTTGGGCAAGACGCCCGAGGAAACCAAACCCTTTTTTGATGCCCTCATGCGCCTGCACCAACCGGTTCTGGGCCTGCGCCGAGCGCGAGCGCGGGCCGACGCGAGCGCGTCGAATCCGGTGCCGCTGGACACCTCGTCCATGTCCATGGAACTGGATGAGACATTGCCGGCCACACCTGAGCAGCGCAAGCCGCGCAAGGCAGCCCAACCCTGGCTGGGACGCGTGGAGCTCGAAGCGGCAGGTTTTGAAGACACGCTGCCCACCGATTTCTCTGAACTCACCGAGGGTCGTGCTGCCAGCACCGTCGAATCCGTTGCAGCTTCGAGCTTCAACGAATCGGAGAGTGAGGAAGACATTCCGTTTGATGCCATCACCCTGCTGGCGGGTTTGCGCGAAGGCGACTGGGTGGATCTGTACTCGCACCGTGAATGGCTGCGTGCCCAGCTGATCTGGGCCAGCACCCGCGGCACATTGTTCATGTTCGTGAGCCGGGGTGGCCGCCCCCATTCCATGACCAAACGCAGTTGCGAACGGCTGATCGCCAACCGTTTGCTGCGCCCGGTGGATGGCCAAAGCGTGGTGCGTAAGGCCATCGAGGCCATCGCAGCCGATCAGGCCCGCGTCGACGAGGCTGTGGCGGCCTGAGGCAGTGCCTTGGTCTGCTCGCGCAGGTGGGTGGGTGCCAGGCCCATGGCCGACTTGAACATGGCCGAGAACGCACTCTCGCTGGCGTAACCACTGGCCTCTGCCACCCGGCCCACCGAGACGCCGCGAGCGAGCATGGGCAAGGCGTGCGCGAGCACCACCTGCTGGCGCCAGCGCAAAAAGCTGGTGCCCAGTTCCTCGCGAAAGAGGCGCGCCAGCGTGCGTTCGCTCGCCCCGGCGTGCACCGCCCAGCCTGCCAGCGAGGTGTGCTGGGCCGGGGCCTGCATCACCGCTTCGCAGAGGTTGCGCAGGCGGCGATCGCCCCCGCTGGCACTTGGCATGGGCACCCCCAGTGGTTGGGTGTCGGCTTGTTCCATTTCGTCAATCAGCAGCGTGAGCAGCGCGCGCTCGACAGCAACCGTCGGTCGCAAAGGGCGATCCAGTGCGTGGATGAGTTCACGCAGCAGCGGTGACACCACCAGCACCCGCGAACGCGTCCAGCGTGCCGGTACGGCACTCGGGTCGAAGTACAGGGTGAGGAGCTGGGCCGCCTCCACGATGGTCACGGCATGCTGCGCCAGCGGCGGTATCCACACCGCGCGCGAAGGAGGAACGATGGTGGTAGTTTCCACTGGCGTGCGTTCGCCGTGGCCGGCGCCGGCATGGACCACGGTCACCTGCAGCAAGCCGCGTGCGCAGTAGGCCAGTTGGCCCCAGGCATGGTTGTGTGGCTCGACCTGGTTGTCGCCCTCCAGCTGACGTGAGCGGCAGCGCACGGGTTGTTTGGGAGTTGGACGAAACGGATCGGTATCGCCCAGGGGCAGGGCGCGCGGGGGGCGTCGGAGTCGGGCAGGTTGCATGACAGAACTTGGCTGTAATTCGACGATTCTTGTCTTCCCGTCGCGATTGTGCAAGCGCTCCCGACCGTACCATCAGCAGCATGAACACCGCCACGATGGGCGCCACTTCGCCCGCCAATCCCGTTCCACTCAAGCAGGATGCCGCCGTCATCGGTCTGGTGGGGCTCGCCCATGGCACCTCCCATTTTTCGCACCTGCTGCTGGCACCGCTGTTTCCGGTTTTCATTCGAGACTTTGGTTTGAGCTACTCCGACGTGGGCTTGCTCATGAGCCTCTTTTTCGTCATCTCGGGCGCGGGTCAGGCCTTGTCGGGGTTCCTGGTGGACCGCATTGGCGCGCGCCCGGTGCTGTTTGCGGCCATTGGCTGTTTTCTCCTCGCCGCACTGGTCGCCTCGCAGGTCACCAGCTACGCGGGACTGGTGCTGGTGTCCATGCTGGCGGGACTGGGCAATGCGCCTTTTCATCCGGCCGACTTCACCATCTTGAACCAACGTGTTTCCGCCCCCAGGCTGGGTCATGCCTTCAGCGCCCATGGCCTCACCGGCAACCTGGGCTGGGCGCTCGCACCGGCTTTCCTGATCGGCATCACTGCGCTGGCTGACTGGCGCATGGCCTACCTGGGCGCCGCTCTGATGTATGTGGGTGTTCTGGCTGTGCTGTTCTGGCAGCGAGACAAGCTGCTGACCGAGGTGGTGGTGCGCCACATCGATGCGCCCAAAGGGGCTGATCTGGCCTATCTCAAGCTGCCCGTGGTGTGGTGGTGCTTTGCCTTCTTTCTGCTTTCCACCATGACGCTGGCCGTGGTGCAGACGTTTGCCCCCTCCATCCTCACTGCGGTGCATGGCGTGAGCGTGGAAGTGGCCACGCTCACCATCAGCGCCTACATGCTGTGTTCGGCGCTGGGCATGCTGGTGGGCGGGTTTGTCGCGGCCTACGGGCAGAGCCACCGGTGGTCGAGCGACCGTGTGGTGGCTGTTGCCATGACCAGCGGAGCCCTGTTGCTGCTGGTGTGCGCCACGGGCTGGCTGGGCGCCGTAGGCACCATGGTGGCGCTGGCAGCCACCGGTTTTGCGGTCGGCGTGGGTGGCCCGAGTCGCGACCTGATGATCAAGAAAGCCACACCCAAGGGGGCTACCGGCCGCGTGTACGGCACGGTCTACTCGGGCCTGGATGTGGGTTTCGCGCTCTCCCCGCTGGTCTTTGGCCTGGCCATGGATCGCGGTTGGTACGCGCTGACGCTGGCGGGCGCCGCGTTGGTGCTGCTGGTGTCGGTCTACGCCGCTGTGGGCGTGGGTCGGCGCATTTCCCCGCTGCGCTGAGGCCTGGCCTGGTGGAGCTCGCGGCACAATGCTGTCATGACCATTCATATCGCTGGACACCTGATCGTTGAATGCCTGATCGCCCAGGGCGTGACCCACGCTTTCGGGGTCCCGGGTGAAAGTTACCTCGCGGTGCTGGACGGTTTTCACGCCCACGCCGACCGCATCCGCTTCATCACCAACCGGCAAGAGGGCGGGGCGGCCTTCATGGCCGAGGCCCAGGGCAAGCTCACCGGGCGCCCCGGCGTGTGCTTCGTAACGCGCGGGCCGGGCGCGACCAACGCTTCCATTGGCTTGCACACGGCGTTCCAGGATTCGACACCCATGGTGCTCTTCGTGGGTGACGTGGCCAGCGACGCGCGCGACCGTGAGGCCTTTCAGGAAGTGGACTACCTGTCGTTCTTCGGCCCGTCCACCAAGGGCATGGCCAAGCGCGTGGAACGGATTGACGACGCGCGCCGCATTCCCGAGTACGTGGCGCGCGCTTTCGCCACCGCCATGAACGGCCGCCCTGGCCCCGTGGTGCTCGTGTTGCCCGAGGACATGCTCACGCAAACCGTGGACGCACAGCCACTGCCGCGCGTGGAGCCCGTGCAGGCGTGGAGCGACCCGGGCGCACTGCGCGAGTTGCGCACGCTGCTGCTGGCGAGCGAGCGCCCGCTGGTGATTGCCGGTGGGGGCGGCTGGACGCCGCAGTCGGCCGCCGCGCTGCAGCGTTTTGCCGAGAACTGGCAACTCCCGGTGACCAACGCGTTTCGTTTCCAGGACACCTTTGACAACCACCATGCTCTGTACGCCGGCGACGTAGGCCTGGGCATCAACCCTGCACTGGCCGCGCGCGTGCGGCAGAGCGACCTGCTGATCGCCATCGGTCCGCGCCTGGGCGAGTCCACCACCGGTGGCTACACGCTGATCGAAGCACCGGTGCCCCGGCAGAAGCTGGTGCACATTCACGCCAGTGCCGAAGAGCTGGGCCGCGTGTACCAGCCCACGCTGGCGATCAACGCCACCATGAACGCGGCGGCGCGCAGTCTGGAAGTGCTCACCGCGCCGCCCACGCTGCCCTGGGCGAGCTGGACCGGGGCCTGCCACGCCGATTATTTGGCCAACGTCGACCCCGCGAACGGCGGCATCACGCTGCCCGGCACCATCGACATGCCAGCCATCATCCACACGTTGCAGCAGCACTTGCCTGCCGACGCTGTGCTGACCAACGGCGCCGGCAATTTCGCGAGCTGGCTGCACCGGTTCTACCGGTACCACGGTCTGGTCAAGGGCCTCAAGACGCAGCTCGCGCCCACCAACGGCGCCATGGGTTACGGTGTACCGGCCGGCATCGGCGCGGCCATTCTCACCGGGCGCACGGCATTCACCATCGCTGGCGATGGCGACTTCCTCATGAACGGCCAGGAGCTGGCCACTGCCGTGCAGCATGGCGCCAGAAGCATCGTGCTGCTGCTCAACAATGGTAGCTTCGGCACCATCCGCATGCACCAGGAGCGCGAGTACCCTGCCAACGTCAGCGGATCAGCCCTGAGCAATCCGGACTTTTGCGCGCTCGCCCGTTCCTATGGTTATGCGGCCGAGCGCATCACCCACACGGCCGAGTTCGAACCTGCTTTGCAGCGCGCGCTCAGCGCGTCCGGCGGCAGCCTGATCGAGGTGATGCTCGACGTGGATGTGATCACGACGCGTGGCACATTGACCGCCATCCGGCGCAATGCCGAGCGCCGCTAGCCATCCCATGGTTTGTGCTGCGAGGAAAAAGCAGCACGTGATCGGAGAGCGGAACATCAACGGCCTGTTTTTGTGAATACATCACACATCGCCAACGGATTGCTGCACAGCCCGTGGCGATGACGCCTGAATAGACTGAGCCATCTGATCACAAAGGGGAATGGCCATGGCTCTGTCAACAGGTACGGTGCGTTTTGCAGGCGCAGATGGAGCCTCTGAGCACGACGCTCAGGCCCCGCTGGGCCGCTCCCATCTGCTGCGGGCGATCGACGAGGTTGACTACGGCATGTTGATCATCGATGCCCAAGGCACGATCCTCCACGCCAACCACTTGGCGAGGCACGAACTCGCCAGCGGTCGCATGTTGATCTCCTATGGAAACAGCCTGCTGGGCAGCAACGTCGAGTTCACCGCGCAGATGCAGGTCGCCATGGAAGCGGCCTTCCGCGGTCAGCGTCGGCTGGTGCTGCTGCAGAAGGGGGAGCGCGAACTCTCGCTGGCCTTCACACCCTTGAGTCATCCGCTCGAAGCCGATCTGCCCACTGTGTTGGTGATGCTGTCGCGCCAAAGCGCCTGCGACAACCTGGCGGTGCGCATGTTTGCACGCACCATCGGCCTGAGTCCGAGTGAGGAGGCGGTGCTCCTGGGTTTGTGCCGCGGTCTGGAGATTCCCGAGATTGCTGCCGAGCACGGCGTCGCCCCGTCCACCATCCGCAGCCAGATCAAGACGCTGCGCGAAAAGGCCGGTTCACCCAGCATCCGTCGGTTGCTTCAACGCGTCAACAGCCTGCCGCCGGTGGTACCCGCCTTGCGCATCGTCATGCCCATGCCCCACAATGCCGCGGATTCAATCCACCCGTGAGCATGGATGCCTTCCTTACCTTCCACTTCCGCATTTGCCCATCCCAACCAGCACATTGAAGCCTTGGCGGCGCAGGGTATGCAGCGGCGCTACCGTCGCGGCACGCTGTTGATCCAGGAAGGCGAAACTGGCGATACCCTGTATATCGTGCTGCAGGGCCGGCTGCGGGCCTTTCTCTCGGACAACAACGGGCGGGAGTTGACTCTGGGTCTGTATGGACCCCTGGAATACGTGGGTGAGATGTCGCTGGACGGCGGTCCCCGCTCGGCGAATGTGGAAGCCGCCGAACCCAGTGTTTGCGCAGTGGTCACGCGCGCCACATTGCTGGCCTACATTGCCGAGCACCCCGAGTTTGCACTGGAGTTGATGGCGCGCCTGATTCGTCGCGCCCGCCTGGCCACCGAGAGTGCACGCAGTGTGGCCTTGATCGATGTTTATGGCCGCTTGGTGCGACTGCTCAACACGATGGCCCAGATGCCCAATGAGCAGGGCGAGCGCGCGCTGAAGGAACGCCTCACGCACCAACAAATGGCGCAGCACCTGGCGTGCTCGCGCGAGATGGTGAGCCGCTTGCTCAAGGATCTGGAAACCGGCGGCTACATCGCCGTGCGCGAACGCTGGATCTGGCTGCTCAAGACCTTGCCGGCGCGGTGGTGAGCCAGCACTCATCAAGCCCCGTTGACCAAACGTCGCGCCTCCAGTGGTGCAGCCGAGCTGGTGCCCGCCAGCCTCACCACGCTTCCACTCAGGCTGCCTGCCCCCAACACCCCCCACAAGGCCGGGCTGTCGTCGCTCACGGCCAGCGTGTCGGGTACCTTCTTCACACCGGGCCGCTGCGGCCGGGCGGCATCCGGGTCGGGCTTGCGCGGGGAGTAGCGCGCGAACTCGCCTGTGAGCGACGGCTGCCGGCGGATGCCTCCCACGCTCACCGTGTGTTGCCCGGTCGAGAGGCTGTTGAAAGTGCCGCTGCGGCGGATGGGTGTCGGGTTGTCCGGGTGGTCCACGAAGCTGCCGATGTTGCCGCTGGTGTCGTACCGCGCATCTTCAAAGTACGACTGCCGCGCACCGGTGTTCTGACCCAACGCCACGTCGTCACGCTCCACGTAAGCGTCGAACACCACGGGCTCGGTGCTGGTGTTGGTGAGCGTGACTTGCCATGAACCAAAAGGCGCGGTAGCTGCCTTGGGGTGGCGGCTGAAGGTGGGTGCCAGCGCGAGCAGGGCGCAGGTGCTGCCAACGCCGAGTGCCGACTCGCCAGGGCAGATCAGTCCGCACATGGGCAATCCGCCATGGTTCAACCACATTCCAGACTGGCCCATGCGCAGTGCGGGCAACGGTTTTTCATGCCCCGGCGGTGTCACGCTGATCTCGACTCCTTGAGCTGCGTTCGGTATCCAGATCTCCAGAAAACTTTGTGTGCGGTCGTCGGGCTGCACGCGCCAGTGCAACGGCAAAGAAGCCCCCGGCGCCAAGGTGTCGTTGGCGTGTGTGCGGCTTTGGTAGCCGTTGCCCGCCGGGACCGTCACCTGCAGCCGTCCACCGTGCAGCTCGATCAGCTGGTCCATGGCGGCCTCCAGAATGGAGCTCCCGTCGTGCGGACCGGCCAGAGTGCCCCAGCTGATGTTCACCACCAGTTGTGCGTCTGGCGTGCACCGTGCCAGGATGTACATGAGTGCGTCGAGCACGCTCACGTTCATGGCACCGCCCGACGTGTCGCGCACATTGGCCAAATCGAACTGCACACCGATCATGTCGCACCGGCTGGCGTCGTCGTCTTTGGGTTGAAGCAAGCTGCCTGCCCCACCGGCCAGGCTCATCACGTGCGTGCCATGGTCAACGGGTTTGCTCAATTCCCATAGCTGGAGATATTGGTAAAGCGCGTCTTCGTCCAGCCTGCCGTGGTGACTGTGTTTCTGCATGGCATCCCTGATGGCAGCGCCCGAGAGTTCGTGGCCATAGCCCATATCGCGCGGCGTGGGCCCGGCCCGTTTCGGGTCCAGCGGCGTTGGGCGGCGTGGCTCGTTGCCCGGCCAGTTGCCGTCCTGGGTGTCGTCCTGCCGCCAGAAGTGCTTGACCCGAGTGCCGCCGTCGGGGTCGAGGAACACCTGGTTGGCGAACGCCATTCCTCCATCGATGAGACCCAGGACCTTGCCGCTGAGGCGGTCAGGAGCTTCAAAGGGATGCGAGTCCGCCGTGCAGGGATCATGAATGGGCCTCGTGTGGTGGCCCACCGGAAGGCCCAGCTCGAAGCGCCGCACCAGCGCGCTCAGGCGCGGTTCCGAGCGCAGCTTCTTGAAAAATGTCGGCTTCACATGTGCCGTGCAGAACCGCAGCTCGGGCAGGTTGAGGTACACGCGCGGCACTTGCATCCATCTCGTGCTGGACGCTGCCACCAGCGCCGTCACGCTGGCTCCGGGAGATAGCTCAATGATGATGGGCAGCCACTTTGGCGGTTTGCCCTTCGGCTTCACCCGGTAGCCGGCAAACCTGTCGGCCTCTGCCCAGGCGAGGTAGGGGTCTTGACCATTGATCGCACCGGGCGCGCTCCAGTCAATGCCGGTGAACGCACCTGTGGGCAACGGGGCCCAGCGCGCGCTCACGCCCACTCCTTGAGCGCTTCCTCCCAAAGCCATTCCAGCAAGGGCGCATGGCCCACACTGGTTTTGCCGCTGGATCGTGTGTAGGCGTTGCCCCGCGTGTGATCCATCGACTGGTGCAGACTGAAGTCCAGGGCTTCACCATTGGGGCCTTCAAACAGGCGTCCGTCGAATCTGCGTTCATGCACTCGCCCACCCGTGGCGCGGGCCACGAGGAATTCGGCCAAGGCGGTACCCAGCAGGCGGCCACAGGCGCTGTCGACAGGGAAGTGAACGCCGGCCACCACGCGGTTGGTGGCGATGCGGGCAGCGAGGCGCTGCAGCTGCTCGCGGCTCGCATGGCCGTTGGACTTGCCATCGCCGACGGTGGCCGTATTGAGCAGTGCTTCGAGCAGCACCGCAACAGCAAAGGATTCGGTGGCATGGCCGCTGGGCCAACTGCCGTGCCCCGGCGTCTCGATCATGGGCTGAATCTGAGGAGACAACGCGACAGGACGCAAAGTCGCGAAGATGTGCTTGAAGCGCATTTCCACATGGACACACAACATGAACATCAGATCCAGCAGCTGCAGGGTCTTTTTGTGGCGGTGCGCGGTGAGCCCGACGATGGCCGACCAGAAGCCCGCCGACAGGCTCGTTTGCGCCAGGATTTCCAGGGCGCGGTCTCCCCGCAGATCGGCGTAGGCCGCCACCAGATCCAGCTGCTTCTTGAATTGCGCCTTGTCTGGAGCACGAAGGCTCACCAATGGCTTGCGCTGAATGTTGTTGCCCTGCAGGTTGGCAAATTCCAGCACAGCCTCTTTGTTGGCGCTGTGGGTTTTGAACAGCAGACCTTCAACCAACTCGGTGAAGCAGGCCTGAACACGTGGGCCGTCGGCCCAAAGTCGAAGATTGCCTGGTTTGTCGAAGCCGGGTTCGGCGACATGCAGCGCAGCCCCCAGAAATGGGCCCACCAACGCTGCCCGGTTGAGTATCAGTGCGTCCGCAGAAATGAAGGCGGCGCCCGCACCACTGGCCCCGCTGGCTCCACTTGCGCCGCTGGCCCCGGACGCACCACTTGCGCCCGACGCACCACTGGCTCCACTCGCACCGCTTGCGCCGCTGAAATACGACATGGTTGTCCTCTGCCAAGTAGTTGATGAAACGGATCAGCGATCAGTTCTCGGGAAGTCCCAGTGCCCTGAACACGTTGAGGATGCGCTTGCGCTGCGGGTTGGATTTGCCGTACTTCATGTACTCCACCAGCGTGAGTCGCGGCTGTATCGACCGCAGCCATTCAAATGTCTTTCGGGCTTCTGCTTCCTGACCGGACTCGTATTGGGCCGTCATCAGCGTGCGCAGTGTTGGAGGGTGAAACTTGTTCTGCTTGAGCGAGGCGCTGCTGGTGGCGACGCATTGCGCCAGATGACCCGACGCCAGATAGCTGTTGGCCAGCAGCATCTCGAAATAGAAACGCTGGGGATCGATGGGCGACAACTGCACGGCTGTCTCCGACTCCTTGACGGCTTCGTGAGGGTCACCCCACATGCATGACCAGAAGCCGCAATACAGCCAGGCGATCGGATCGTTCGGGTTGTTCTGCGTCGCCTCCTGCAGCAGTGTGCGCGAGGCTGCCACGTCCTCACCGAGGTGGCACATGGCATGCCCCTTGATGGCCATGGCCAGCGAGCTGTTGGGCTCCAGGTCGAGAGCACGGTCTGCCGTGTCGATGGCGCGCTGGAAATCCTTGGCTGGGTCAGACGACATGCCCTGGACCACCTGCATGATGTGCCATTTGGCGAGCCAGGCCCAGGGCGACGCCACACGCTTGTGCCGTTCGGCCACGGCTTCGAGCAACTGGCGGCTGCGAAGCAGGTCTCTCGGGGTGGACCTGTGCATCAGCGTGATGCCGCCCAGCATCAGCGCATTGCTTTCCAGTTGGGGCAGAGGCAGGACCAGCGTTCGCTGCACCACGTCGTTGAGAGTGGCCTTGGCACAGGCTGCGCACAGCGATTCAAGCAGGGTGCTTTGTACCTCCATCAGATCAGCTGTATCGCCCGTGAGGCGATCTGCCCAGATCACCTCGCTGCGGCGGTTGTCAGTGAGCTCCGCCATGATCACCACCTTGCCCCCATAGGTGACGTAGCTGCCGCCCAGCACGAATGTGGCTTCCAGGTGCCGGCCAATGTCGCTGGCTGAAGTGGACCGTCCGCGGAAGGCTGTGGTGGAGAGTCGGGAAATCACCCGAAGGTCGGGACTGCGTGCAAGTTGAGCAATCACGCCGTCCGCAATGAGTTCACCGATGACGAATTGCTCGGGCGCATGGCTGCGCGTTTCGAATGGCACCACGGCAATGGATGGGCGAAAGTCCAGCGCGTTGCCGTCGGGCACTTGCGCCCGCATGGCCGATGAGCCCAGTCCGACCGGGTGGATTGCCCACGTGCGCACCGGTTCGGGCCAATGCTTGAGATAGTTGTCACCTCGGTCCTCCACCTCAGCGTCCATGCCCACCACGATGCCGTCGAACACGCTGGCCGTGATCATGGTTTCTCCAGGCGCGGCGAGGTCGGCCACGCGGGCTGCGAGGTTCACCCCGTGGCCGTACACGTCGTTCTCATCGGCATACAGATTGGTGGCGTTGATGCCGGCACGAAGATGCAGGCGCTGGTTCACCGGCAAGGTGTCGTTGAGCGGGGCAAAGTGCCTGTGAAGCATGAGGGCAGCTCGCACCGCATCGGTGGAGTGGTCAAACTCCATCAGCATGCCATCGCCCAGGCTCTTGACCATTCGACCCTTGCAGGCTGGCAACACCACACTGGTGGCGTGATGCACGAATCCGCGCCACTGATTCACCACGGCCGCTTCGTTGGCCGCCATCAAGCGCACCGACTCCACCAAATCCATCACCAACACCACCTTGTGCCGCTGTTGCGGCAGAGCAGGGGCGGTAGCCGCAGTCCCGTCGATGGCCGTGGCCGAAGGATTGAGGATGGGGCTGCTGTTCATGCCGTTGGTTGGTGTGCGGATAGCGTTGCAGTTTCTCACAACTGACCCCGGGGACCTTCGGTGAAAGCGTCAAAAACAGCAAAGCCGACTTGCGCCGGCTTTGCTGGGCGTCACACCCGCGCGGGTGTGGAAGCTGGGATCACTTCAAGTGGTCGTTGACGAGTTTCGTCATCTCGAACATGGAGGCTTGGGCCTTCTTGAAAATCTCCTTGAGCTTGGCGTCCGCGTTGATCATGCGGCGGTTCACCGAATCCTGCAGCTTGTTCTTCTTGATGTAGTCCCAAATCTTCTTGGTGACTTCAGTGCGCGGCAGCGGGTTTGCACCGACGATGGCAGCCAGGGCGGCGCTGGGGGTGAGTGCCTTCATGAATGCAGCGTTGGGCGTGCGCTTCTTGGCTGGAGCAGCCTTTTTGGCAGGGGCCTTTTTGGCAGGAGCAGCCTTCTTCGCTGGAGCGGCTTTTTTGGCCGGAGCAGCTTTCTTTGCAGGAGCAGCCTTCTTGGCAGGCGCAGCAGCTTTTTTGGCCGGAGCGGCCTTCTTTGCTGGAGCAGCAGCCTTCTTGGCCGGAGCCGCTTTTTTAGCGGGAGCTTTTTTCGCAGTTGCCATGGTTGAATTTCCTTCTAGAAGTTGACTTGTTT
>LNFM01007421.1_pt1 | contig 17214 bp, 20 predicted proteins | sample 596031 | NCBI WGS metagenome assembly LNFM01 (sample SAMN04254537, study PRJNA301005) | activated carbon metagenome | isolation source: dual media filters at the Ann Arbor, Michigan drinking water treatment plant | place: USA: Ann Arbor | reverse complement strand
CGCTTGCGCCTTGCCGGTTTTGTCACGGAGTTGAACGGCGATGGCGTGGTGGCGACCAGGGGGTAACGGTCGGCGCCGGTCGCGGCACACGATATGACAGGTGCAACTTGAGATGGTATTCGGGGTCTTAACGAGATGGGGCTGGTCTGCTCAATCAAGCGTGGACTACCTGGCCCCTGGACAGGTGCAGACATCATGAAAGTGAATTCGGGAGTTGCAGCGATTATCTTCTTGAGCTTTGCCGTGGCGGGCCTTGCGGCCTGCGAGAAGAAAGGCCCGGCAGAGCAAGCCGGCGAAGCGATCGACAACGCGGCGAAGAAGACCGGGGAGAAGATCGAAGAGACCGGTGAGAAGATCAAGGACGCGGTCGAGAAGTAGGCGAGCGCACCGTTCCCCGGACCCGCAAACGGCACCGTGGCGGGTTTCCTTGCTGGCTGGTGACGGTCGCACCGGGTAGCCGACGGGTCGATTCAGCCACTTGCGAGGTGCCTGCCGCGGCGCAAGGGGCTACAATGACGGACAACGCCCCGTTTTCACGGTCCCGGCGTTCCTGCGCGTTCCCGGTTGTGGGCGCTTCGTTTCAATCCTTTCACCAAGCGTGCGGGGCAGCGGAAAGTCAGAGGTCAGTTTTATGGATGAGAAAATTGCCGCAATTCGGAAAGCCCTGAGCAAGAATTTCAACGCGGCACCGGTTCGGTACCTTGACGGCGAGGGGTGTCATCACTTTGATCTGGAATTGCCGAAAGTGACGCACCGGGTGAATTTCACCCTGGAAGTGGTGGATGCTCACGCAGCGATACGTTTCAAGCGCCTGTGCAAGGAGGTGACAACTCATCTGCAGCGCAATCCCACCGGGCGGCCGAGGCAGGTTCTTGTCACCATAACCGGTGTGCGTGAGGAGGCAGCGGAAGGGGATGCCGTGGCCGCTGCCGGATCTGGCGCCGCAGACCAGTAAGCCTGTCACATCCCGCGCCGGTCAGCACGCGTTCCCCTCTTTTCGAAATGTCCGACGCCAGTGCCTTGACGCTGTCCTGGGCGACAGAGCGCGAACCGGTCAGCTGTTCCTCATGCCGGGCCTGTTGTTGCCGGCTGGAGGTGATCCTCATGGGAGACGACGAGATCCCGGCGGAAATGATCGAATCGGACCGCTGGGGTGGGGAGGTGATGGCGCGCCTGGACGATGGCTGGTGCATTGCCCTGGACCGGGACACAATGCTGTGCCGGATTTACGACCTGCGGCCCGTCGTGTGCCGTGAGTTCGAGGTCGCGTCCAATGAATGTCTCACGGAGAGAAAGGGCCTGATCCGGGACCGCATCCGCGCTGGCGGATAGCGCCGCCCCGGCATGCCGCCTGTACATCCATGACAATCCAGTGGTTCCCGGGTCATATGAACCTGGCGCGCAAGAAGGCGGCCGAAACCATGGCCTGGGTGGACATGGTGATCGAGGTCGTCGATGCGCGTCTGCCCGAGGCGAGCAGCAATCCGATGATCAGGCAGTTGCGCGAACATCGCCAGCGTCCCTGCCTGAAACTGCTCAACAAGGCAGACCTCGCCGACCCGGCGGCAACCCGAGCCTGGGTCGACTTCTATAACGCCCAGAAAGGTGTCACGGCAGTCGCGCTTTCGTGCAAGAAGGCAGCCGACGTCGCGCGCATTCCGGCACTTTGCAAATCGATTGCACCCCATCGCAACGAGGCCTTCAAGCCGCTGCGCATGATGATCATGGGTATCCCCAACGTCGGCAAATCCACCCTGATGAACGCGCTGCTCAAGCGCCGCGTCGCAGCGGTCGGCGATGAACCGGGGGTGACGAAATCGCAGACCAGCATCGACCTCAGCGATCGGATGAGCATTACCGATACGCCCGGGCTGATGTGGCCGAAGATCCAGTACCCTAGCGACGGTTACATGCTGGCGGCCAGCCATGCAATCGGCACCAACGCGGTGGACGAGGAAAGCGTTGCGCTGTTTCTCGGTGAACTGTTGCTCGACCGCTATCCGGGGCTGCTGGCCGCGCGCTATGGCATAGAGCCTGCCGCGATGGATGCCTCGGGCCTGATCGAGGCCATCGCCCGGCGCCGCGGGTGCCAGGTGAAGGGAGGAGGACTCGATCTGGAGAAAGCTGCGCTGATTCTGCTGCAGGACTACCGCAGCGGCGCGCTCGGGCGCATCAGCCTGGAGACGCCGCAGTCGCGCAGCGATATGGTGCGGGCGGGAGGAGGTCGTCAGGATGGCTTTCTCGACGAGGCGGGTGCGGCGCCACCCGGCTAAGTCGGTTCGTCGTGTGCCGGGTCCTTGAGTTGCCGGTCGAGGGCGTAGAGGGCGAAGACGAGGAGCGCAATCACGCCCAGCGCGACCAGCGCGAACCGGATCATGTTTCCCTGGATCAAGGCATCGCCGAGAAAGGTCAAGGCGAGCGCATAGGGCAATTCCGCAAGCCCCAGGACCAGCAGGTAGCGCCAGAAGGAATACTTGAGCAGCCCGAGCACGTATCCCGGAATTTCCGAGGGCAAGGTGAACTGGAACAGGAAGACCAGTGCCAGCGGCGCCTTGGCGCCGATGCGCCGTTCGTAATGGGTAACCTGCCAGTTCGAGGTCATCAGGCGCAGGATCGGCCGTCCCAGATAGCGACCGACCGAGTAGGAAGCCATACCTCCCAGTAGCCAGCCGAGCCAGAGCAGGATGAACGTGATTTCCTGGCCCCAGGCGTAGATGGCGATCGGAACCAGAACTGAACTGGAAACGAAGGCGAGCATCGCAGCGAGCGCGGCGGCGAGCACGAATAGCAGGCCACCCCGTACCGGATTCTCGGACACGTCCGCCTGCACCGCTGCCAGAAGATGCGCCAGCCCGCCTTGAAACGCCGGGCTGCTGCCCAGAAGACTCAGGCCCAGAACGAAAACCACGAGCAGGAGGATGCGACGGAAGTGCTGCGTCCTGGCGAGGCGCGAAAGGGTGTACAAGATGGCGACGGGTGTGAAAACCCAAAAGTACCACACCCGTGCGGGTTAATTTTCTAAGCGGCTCCGTTTACGCGAACCGTCGACGCAGCGGTGCAGCCTGCGACCCGGACCGGGACGGTCCGCATCATACGTTCCGCAGCGGCGCGATGCGTGCGGAAATCCGTCGTCGCCGGAAGAACGGCCGTGCCTGGATTGTCCGTCCCGGCAAGGGAGGAGGCCGGGCGGCGGGGCAGGGTGTTCGAGAAACTAGAGCGGACGGCCCGATTGCCTTACTTTTCGCACCAGTTCCTTCATCCGCTCGGCCACTATGGTGTGAAAGGCATCGGTGCCGAACGGATCCTCCTCTTCGATGCAGCGAAACGGAAAGCTCGCCTCGGTGACCCAGACGTTGCCGTCCGCAGTCGAGATCGTCAGCGTGTGCAGTTCGGACGGATTCGACAGTCCGAGGGAGCGTATGTGAACCCGGTATTTTTGCGGTTTGAGGTGATGCTTGACCAGTACATTGGTGGCGCGTTTCACCGCCGCGTCCACCACTCTGTAGTACTCCTCCTGTGAGCCTGAACACATTATCCGATTCCTCCGCGATGACCGTTGTCCCTTGCGCTCTTTTTAGACTTCATCGCTTGTCTGCGCAAGAAGAAAAAGTGTCGTAGTTTCGCGACGCGTCTCCGGTTGGCGACGGTGTCGTCGTCTTCACCACGATAGTACCGGGCAGCAAGAATCTGGTGAGCACACGAAACGCGCGTACCCTGTCCGCACTGATCGCAAGGGCTCCCTTCAACCGATCCTGGAAATGCGATAAGGTTGGGGCGTGCGGGTGACGGCGTGCCGCAAGGAAAGGGAAGCGATCCAGCGGTCCATCGATTTCGGAATGTCACGATTGAACACACAGGAAATCGAAAGATTCAGAGCCAATCTGGAGCGGATGCGTGAAACAGTGCGCGCCGACGAGGCATCGGGGCAGGCGGCGGCGAAGCCGGTGATGCTGGACCAGGCCAGCGTCGGTCGTCTCTCGCGCATGGATGCCATTCAAGGGCAGAGCATGGCCATTGAAACGCAACGCCGCCGTGAGATCGTCGCGAGGGACATCGACCTGGCGCTGGCACGAATTGCTGCCGGGGACTACGGTGTGTGCCGTCCGTGCACCGAGGACATCGATCCGCGTCGGCTGGAAGTTGATCCGACCGTGTCCCTGTGCATCGCCTGCGCCAGTGCACGTGAGTCGTCATGATGCGCTGTGTGGTTTGCGACGACGGTGTTTGTCGTTTCTTCCTGAAAGCGGCCAACCGGAATTACTGGCGTTGCGAAGCATGTCGGGCGACCTTTCTCGACCCCTCCTTGCTGCCTTCGCGCGAGGACGAACTCGCGCACTACGGCCTTCATCAAAACGAATCCGGCGATGCTGGCTATCGGGCGTTTCTCGAACGCGTTGCCACGCCGCTGTTGCAGCGCCTGTCTCCGGCCCGCTGCGGGCTGGACTATGGCTGCGGGCCCGGGCCTGCGCTGGCCGCGATGTTGCGTGAAGCCGGGCATGCTGTGACGCTGTTCGATCCGTTCTTTCAGCCGGACGCGGCTGCCCTGTCCGGCGAGTATGATTTCATCACCTGCACCGAGGTGGCCGAGCATTTCCACCATCCGGCTGACGAGTTCAGGAAGCTCGATAGCCTGCTAAAACCCGGCGGCTGGCTGGCGCTGATGACGACATTCCAGACCGACGATGCGAATTTCGCCGATTGGCACTACCGGCGCGATCCGACGCATGTAGTGTTCTACCGTGAGGCGACGCTGAGGCATGTGGCCGAGCGTTTGGGCTGGCGCTGCGAGTTTCCGGTCGCGAACGTGGCGCTGATGCACAAGGCGCCGCACTAAGCCATGGCCAGCGCACTGCACGACGAACGCCTGGATACGGTAGTACGGCATCTTCTGGATAGCGGCGCGGCCCGCGTTCTGGATCTGGGCTGCGGTCCGGGGGACCTATTGCAACGGCTGGCGCGTGAACCGCAATTCAGTTGTATCGTTGGCATCGACATCGACGAGGCTGTACTCAACGAGGCGCGTCTTGCCCTGGGGCTCGGTTTCCCCGATCAGGGCGGCAGGGTACAAGTGCGTTACGGGTCGTTCGAAGAAGTCGATCCGGAATTGGCCGGCTTCGACGCCGCAACTCTGGTCGAAACCATCGAGCACATTGACCCGCAGCGCCTGTCCCGGATGGAACTCGCCGTATTCTGCACCATGCATCCGGGAACGGTTCTGATCACCACGCCGAACCAGGAACACAATATTTTGTACGGCATGGCGCCGGGCCAGATGCGACACCCGGGCCATCGATTCGAATGGAATCGTGCCCGGTTCCGGCACTGGGCGCAGGGTGTTGCCGCCCGTAACCGCTACGGGGTCAGCTTCATCGACGTCGGTCCGCCCGATCCGCTGTACGGTAGTTCTACGCAGATGGCGCGTTTCGACCTGACGACGTAGTTTTACCTTACGCGGGGCGTACTGTTGGTCTCAAGTGGTTTTTTTTGCCAGAACAGATAGGCGTCCATGGCCAGCACGCCGGCATCGACGCCGGCATCGATGTGTTCCACCTGCGGTGCCGGGCCGGCGGCGGCGAAAGCTACCGGCAACGGCAGAAAATGCTCCGGGCTGGGGTGCGCTCGCAGCGCGTTCGGCGCCTGTTCCTGCCAGGCCGCGAGCGCTTTACGGTCGTCTTCCTTGAGCGCACGGTCGGTCCATTGCCGGAATTCCTCGACATATGCTGCCGCCGGGGTTCCCGTCGGTTGCCGGCCGTGGTCGCGCACGAACGCCATCCAGTCGCGCAGGTTGTGGGTCATGTGGCCGGAGCCGATTACGAGCACGTCTTCCTGCGCCAGTGGTGCGAGCGCTGCGCCCAGGCGTAGATGGTGTGCCGCATCAAGAGAGGATTGAACCGAAATTTGCGCAACCGGAATATCCGCGTCGGGATACAGATAGCGCAGCGGCACCCAGGCCCCATGATCGAGCCCGCGTGAGGCATCGGCCGCAGCGGAAAGACCGGCGGCACCCAGCAATTCGAGGGCTTGCTGCGCGACGTCGGTCGCGCCGGATGCGGGGTACTTCAGTGCGTACAATTGGTCAGGAAAGCCGCCGAAGTCGTGGATGGTCTCCGGATCGCCGCCGGTAGACAGCATGGGCCGTCCAGTTTCCCAATGCGCCGAGGCAACCAGGATTGCGCGCGGCCGCGGTAGCCGGCGACCGATCTCGGCCCACTTTTGCCCGGCGACGCCGGCATGGAGCGCGTGCATCGGCGATCCGTGCGAAACGAAGAGTGTGGGTAACATGGCGCAAATCCTGTAGGGTAAAGGTTCGCTGACATCGCTTGCGATGTTGCGACGCTTCGACAGATTCTACGCCAGCAGATTGAGTGCAGCGGCTGGGCTACGTCATGCGCCGATCGTTTGGAAACGGCCTGGTGCCGTAGTAAGACTGGACTTCCCTCTGCCAGACCGGATCGGCGACATTGGGCCATCTGCGCTTGTCAAATCCGGGCGCGTTCTGGAGGCGCGCTTTCTCCACGTTCAAATGCAAGCATTTGTCGGTTGCATTGAGAGTCAGCGCTGCCCACGGCACCGCGAACAGCTTCTCGCCGAACCCCAGGACGCCGCCGAACGACAGTACTGCGTAACTTACCTTGCCGCTGCGCATGTCCAGCATGAGTTCCCGAATATTGCCTAGAAACTCGGCCTGATGGTTGAAGACATCGTCGCCAACCAGGGTAGCGGCACCCATCAGATAGGGTCCGGGTCCCTGATGGATGTCGGGGCCCGGTACAGCGCCGATGATTTCCTGGCCCCCGCCGTTGGTAGTGCGCTCGTTCATGTCCATGGTTCTCTCCAGATCGATGGGGTTGATAAGGCGGCGCGCCCGATTCGGGGGCCCGACGCCGGTCGACCGCTGATGAGGTTGTCGGCCTGTTCGTACGCTGTCTGTGCGGTAAGGCACATAGCGTACGCACGCAGGCCCTGGCGAATGTCGCGCTACGAGGCTGCGACTGAAAGAGTACCCCGCCGCATTTGCCGGCAAACAACTAACCGGGCGGTCTGGTACAACAGCGCCAAGCAGCTCGAAAGTCAGTAATTTTCTATATCCGTTCATAGGCTTGTCTCCCGTGTCGAGTCGTGGGCAGCGCGTTCTGTCAGCGCCGGCACATACAGGGCCCGCGGCGCGGTCAATCCGGTTTTCCATCGTGGCTTGATTCCCGCGCAAGCGTCGCCATCTAGGGTGCAATACGGAGACCCCTGGATGACTTCCCGAGACCTTTCAAGATTGATGTGGGGCGAAGCGCTGTCGCTCCTGGATCAGGCTGACCGGCTGCACCGGCAGTTCTGCCGCCCCGCGCCGGCACGGTTGCCAACCTGGGAGCCGCCGGTGGACGTCGTCGAAACCACAGAATCAGTACGGATACAGGTAGCGCTGCCGGGAGCCACGGCGGATTCAATCGTCGTTGCCGTGGAGTCCGGTGCGATCACTATTTCCGCAAGAAGGCCTTTTCCCATAAGCGCGCCGGGCGCTGAATCCGGCGCGCGCATTCATGCGTTGGAGATTCCGTATGGACGCTTCGAGCGCCGCATCGGCTTGCCGACGCAGGCGCTGACGCTGGCCGGAAAAAATTTCGAAGGCGGCTGTCTCACGCTTACATTCGACAAAAAGGAGTCGGTATGAACTTCTGGCCCAGGATGCATGAGGCATGGTCTGGCGGGGACAAAGGTGGACCCGTGGCCACAGGCAACGCCCGTCAGGACGGCAGTGTGCTCAAGCCGCTGCCGGATGACGCCATGATCATCGTGCCGATGCGCAATTCCGTCCTTTTTCCGGGCGTGATGTCGCCGATCACCATTGGCCGTACCTCTTCGGTGGAGGCAGCGCAGGAAGCCGCGCGCAGCGAGAAGCCGATCGGCTTCCTGTTGCAGCGCGACCCCGAGAAGAACGATATCGGCCCCGAAGACCTTTTCTGGGTCGGCACTGTCGGCCAGGTGGTGCGCTATATCACCGGCGCCGAGGGCGCGCACCACATGGTGATCCAGGGGCAGTCGCGTTTTCGCGTGCTGGAGTTTCTGGATGGATGGCCGTTCCTGGTAGCGCGGGTGGCTTTGGTCGAGACCCACGAGGATTCCGGGCCCGAGATCGAGGCGCGCTTCCTGCAGCTGAAAGAGGGCGCGATCGAGGCGATCCGCTTGCTGCCGAACGTTTCCGACGAACTTGCAGGCGTGGTGCAGGCGATGACCTCGCCGGCGCTGCTGGCGGACATGGTGGCCAATCTGGTCGACGTCAAAACCACCGAGAAGCAGGCGGTGCTCGAATGCTTCGACTTGCGGACGCGGCTGGACAAGGTGCTGGCGCTGCTGGGTGAACGCGTGGAAGTGCTACGGCTGTCGCGGGAGATCGGCGACAAGACGCGCAAAGAATTCGACGAGCGCCAGCGCGAGCACGTGCTGCGGGAACAGATGCGTCAGATCCAGAAGGAACTGGGTGAGGAAGGGGACACCGCGGCCGAGGTCGAGGAGTTGAAGAACTTGATCGACGCAGCCGGCATGCCCGAAGACACGCTCAAGCACGCGAGGAAGGAACTGAAGCGCCTGGAACGCATGAACGAGAGCGGCGCCGAGCACTCGATGCTGCGCACCTACCTGGAATGGCTCACCGAGCTGCCATGGAAGAACGAGGCGCAACAGGCGATCGATCTCGCGGAAGCGCGCCGGATCCTGGACGAGGATCACTACGGGCTGGACAAGATCAAGCGCCGCGTCCTCGAATACCTGGCGGTACGCAAGCTCAATCCGGCGGGCAAGAGTCCTATCCTGTGCTTCGTCGGGCCGCCGGGCGTGGGCAAGACGTCGCTCGGGCAGTCGATCGCGCGCGCCACTGGCCGCAAGTTCCAGCGGGTGGCGCTGGGCGGCACCCATGACGAGGCCGAGATTCGCGGCCACCGGCGCACCTATATTGGCGCGCTGCCGGGAAGCATCATCCAGGCAATGCGCCGTGCGCAATCACGTGCGTCGGTATTGATGCTCGACGAGATCGACAAGCTCGGCGCCGGCGGATTCCAGGGGGATCCGGGCAGCGCGCTACTGGAAGTGCTCGATCCCGAGCAGAACGCGAAGTTCCGCGACAATTACCTGGGCGTGGATTTCGATCTCTCGCAAGTGATGTTCATCGCCACCGCCAACCAGCTCGACACCATTCCGGGGCCACTGCGCGACCGGATGGAGGTGATCCATCTGCCGGGCTACACCGAAGAGGAAAAACTCGAGATCGCCCGGCGCTATCTGGTAAAGCGCCAGCTAGAGGCCAACGGCCTCCGGCCGGAGCAGGGGGTGTTGACCGATGCGGCGATCCGCGCGGTGATCGGGGATTACACCCGCGAGGCCGGCGTGCGCAATCTGGAACGCGAGATCGGTGCGGTGCTGCGCTCGGTGGCGGTGAAGATTGCCGAAGGGCAGGCCGAGTCTGTGGCGGTGGATGCCGATGACCTGCAGGCCATCCTCGGCGCACGTCGCTTCGAGAACGAACTGGCGCAGCGCACCGGGTTGCCGGGCGTGGCGACCGGGCTGGCCTGGACGCCGGTGGGCGGAGACATCTTGTTCATAGAGGCGAGCAAGGTGCCGGGCACCGGCAAGCTGATCCTGACTGGTCAACTGGGCGACGTGATGAAGGAATCCGCCCAGGCGGCGCTGACCCTGGCGAAGAGTACCTTCGGCGCGGCGCTGGACAAGACCGATCTGCACGTGCACGTGCCTGCCGGCGCAACACCGAAGGACGGGCCGAGCGCGGGCGTGGCGATGTATCTGGCGCTGGTGTCGCTGCTATCGGACAGACCGGTGCGGGCAGACGTAGCGATGACTGGCGAGATCTCTCTGCGCGGCCTGGTACTGCCGATCGGCGGCGTCAAGGAGAAGGTGCTCGCCGCACTGCGCGCCGGCATCACGACCGTGATGCTGCCGAAGCGCAACCAGCGCGACCTCGAAGACGTGCCGGCGTCAGCGCGCGAGAAGCTCGAATTCGTCTGGCTGGAGAACGTCAACGACGCGGTAAGCTGCGCGATGGGTGTGGAGACGGTGGAGCTGGTTGCGACCGGGAAGAGGGCGGCGTGAGGCGGTACGGCAAGGATGAGGGATGAAGGCGAAAGGATGAGGGAAGAGCAAGGCTGAAGGCGCAGGGACGATAAGAAGCCCGACAAGGGTGATTCTCGATTTCCCCCTCATCCTTGTTCTCAGGGCGCCAGCGACGTCGTATACGCCGCGATCGCGACCATGTCTTCCACGCTCAGTTTCTCCACGACCGATTTCATCAGCGGCGCCCAGGGGCCATTGCGAACGCCGTGCTTCATGTCGTAGAGCTGGCGCACGATGTAGCTGGGCGAGCGGCCGGCCAACGCCGGAACCGGGCCGAGGCCCCTGAGCCCGGGACCATGGCAGATGCCGCATGGTGTCGTCTTGCCTGCTGCACCAGTCGTTACCAGTTTCTTGCCGCTGTCGATGCTGCCGGGCGGCACGTAGGCAATGAATCCCGACCGGGCATCGCGCAGTTCGGTGCGCTCCAGATCTTCCGGCATCTCGATGATGCGCTCACCGATCGGTTCGCTGCCGCCGCCCTCGATCGCGACCAGCATCCAGCCCGCGACGCCAGTCTTCGGTACGGTCGCGGTTTCGACCACCCTGATCCAGGGTTGCGGCATCAATGCGGCAAAATAATCGGCGGCAACCCGGAGGTCGGCTTCGCTGACGGATTTCGACAACGCGATCATCAGGTTGATCGGAAGGCTGGCGGGTTCTGAACTTTTTCTCGCGCCGTTCCTGAAGTCGATCACCTGTTGCACGATATAGTCGCTTGGCAGGCCGGCCAGGCTGGAGTTTTCCGGGCGGCCCAGGCCGTTGGGCAAGTGGCAGTAGCCGCAGGCAAATACGCCGGGCTTCGAGCCGCGGGCGACGATCTCCGGCATCGGTGGGTGGTCGCCCGGATGCCAGTCCGGTGCATCAAACAGGTCGCGGATGCGGGTCAACGTGAAGCTGGCGTCGCTGCCGGGAACCCGCATGGGCATGCCATCGTCCGGCGCAGGCAGGAGGCCAGGCGGGTTGACCGGGTAAGCCCAGGTCGGCGGTTGGTCGGCTGCCGCGGCTGCGCCAGTCGCCACTAGCACCAGGAGCGCAACCCGGATCAAGCTGGTAATGTGTTTCATGCCTCTCCCCTTCGTATGGTTCGCATCATAGTCGCGTGCGCTCCTGAGCTCGCGCATTCCGGCCGGACGATTGGACAGGGCGATCAGGGCGGTTTTATCATACGCAGGGATAAACTGAGGAGGCATGCGATGCGCAAATTCGGGTGGGTTCTGTTGATGGCATGGTTCGTTTCCACGACGGCGGCGGCACAGAGCGGCGACTTGCCCGACGGCGAGAAACTTTATGAAAAGCAGTGCGCGATTTGTCACAGCCTGATCCCGGCGGCGCAGACCGGAGAAGCCGCGCCGGCGCCATCGCCGTGGCGCCGGGTGCATCTTGCGATGGCGCCTTCCAATGATCAGGTCGCGGTGGCGCTCGGGTATGGTCCGCCGCTGCGGGGTGTGATCGGCCGGCCGGCGGGGACGATGGAGGCGTTTCAGTATTCCGAAGCATTCCTGGCGAAACTGAAAGGGCAGGTGTGGGACGAAGCCATGCTCGACAAATGGATGACCAGTTCGCAGACCATGGTCCCGGGCACGTTCATGTTCTACAGCCAGAGTAAAGCCGAAGTCCGCCGCTTGATTATTGATTACCTGAAGGAAAGACCGTAAAGACCGGGACGCAGGTCCAGCGGAACTGGACCTGCGTCCCGAGTCGCGCCTCCTGAGTCCTGCATCACCCCTCGTTTTCGGTCCCCGCTTCCGGGTTACCATCAGCGCTTTCCAACCCGAGGATTGTTCATGAAAGCCATTGGATTTAGTCTAGCCGCCCTGCTTTTGTTCGTGTCGTCGGGTGTGCGGGCGGCGGATCTTGCCAACGACGAGCAGAAAACGCTTTACGCCCTCGGTATCGCCATCAGCCAGTCGCTGAACGATTTCGCTCTGACCCCGGCGGAGCTGGAAATCGTCAAGGCCGGATTGACGGATGGAGTGATGAAACGCGAGCCCAAGGTCGATATGAATAACTACGGGCCGAGGATCGAGAAGATGGTCCAGGCGCGCGCCAGCGCCGTTGCGGACGGGCAGAAAAAGGCAGGCGTGGCGTTCGTGGCCAAGGCTGCAGCGGAGTCCGGCGCGAAGAAAACCGCGTCCGGTGCAATCGTGAAGACGATCAAGGAAGGCAGCGGACCAACGCCGAAGGCTACGGATACCGTAACAGTGCATTACCACGGCACCTTGATCGACGGCACGGTGTTCGACAGCTCCGTGAAGCGCGGGCAGCCGGCAACCTTCCCGCTCGCTAACGTGGTCAAGTGCTGGACCGAAGGCGTGCAGATGATCAAGGTCGGCGGGAAGAGCCGGCTGGTATGTCCTGCCGAGCTTGCCTATGGAGAGCGTGGCTCCCCGCCGCGGATTCCGCCAGGCGCAACGCTGGTGTTCGAAGTGGAGCTGATCGAAATCGGCAAGAACTGACGACGGCGCGGCGGGCGCAGACAAGGCCGCGCTGCAGGCGATCGTTAAATGCCGTGACGAACGTGACGGCGTGACGACCGTGACGAGGAAAAGCGGGAAAGGCGATGGGTCGAAGAGACGTCTGCCTTCCCGCTTAGTCTCGAGTTATGGGCAAAGCCCGGTATCCAGCGGAGCCGGACCCGAGTCCTCTATATCTCCCGGCTACCGTCCTTACGCGTGCCTTGCCGGGGTCTTGGCCGGGCCGAGCACCGGCTCGTCGTCCGGCTCCTGCCCATGGTAAGTCACCCGCAATGCCTCGTCTTCGGCATCGTCCCAGGCCTGGGCCGCGCGGCGGTCGAAGCGTTCGCGGCTTGAGCGCTTCATCACCGCGTCGTAGGCGTTGTCGATGCTGTAGCCGCGTTTCTCGATAAGCGCAGCGGCAGCCGCGCAGCCGGCCTCGATATCCTCGTCCTTGGCAGCGCTGTCGAATATCCAGAGTTTCATCATTGCTCCCGTATCTTAAGTCCGTGCAGTCCGTAATTGTCTCAGAAGATCCGCGTTGTTCACATCCCTCGTTATCCAGCAGCCGCGCCGCCGCGCCGCTCTATATAATCAGTTGGTCGCCGCCCCTTCCCGAGACTCATGCTCAAAAAACCCCGATTCCGGAACATCAGCCAGCGCGACCTCTGGCTTGCGGTCATGCCCCTGTTCCTGGTGCTGGCAGTGGTGTTCGCGCTGGGTTGGCACTTCGTCCAGCCGGCGCCGCCCAAACGCATCGTCATGGTTACGGGGGCGGAGGATAGTGGCGACCATATGTTCGCGCTGCGCTACCGGGACATTCTGGCGCGCGACGGTGTGACGCTGGAGCTGCGAACTTCCGCCGGTTCGCAACAGAACGTCGGACTGCTCATGGACGACAGTTCGGATGTCGACGTCGGTTTTTTTCAGGGCGGCTCCGCTTACGCGGCCAATGCGCCGAACCTGGTTTCGCTTGGCGCCATCTATTACCAACCGTTGTGGATTTTCTATCGCGGACCGGAACTGCGCGATTTCCCCGGATTGCACGGCAAGAAGCTTGCGATCGGCCCCGAGAATAGCGGCAGCCGCGCGCTGGCGCTGCAACTGCTCGCGGTGAACGGCGTCGTGCTGCCGCCAACCGAACTGCTGGATCACGGCGGACAGCACGCCAATGACCTGCTGCTCAAGGGCGCAATCGACGGCGTGCTGATGGTGGCGCCGCCGGAGTCGGCGCTGGTGGAGCAGTTGATCGGCGCCCCCGGTATCCGTCTGCTGAGCCTGGACCGTGCCGAAGCCTATACCCGCCGCTTCCCCGACCTCACCCGGCTGGTGCTGCCCAAGGGTGTGTACGATTTCATCGGCAACCTGCCGGCCCATGACGTGGTGATGGTGTCGCCGACCGCCAACCTGCTGGCGAAGGATAGTCTCGACAGTGCGCTCGGCTACCTGCTGATGCGTGCCGCAACCGAAATCCATTCCAGCGCGACGCTGCTGAGCAAGGCGGGGGAATTTCCGGCCGCGCTGGAGTCGGAGTTTCCGCTGAGCTTCGAAGCCAAGCGTTATTACGAGTCCGGACCTCCATTCCTGCAACGTTATCTGCCGTATTGGGCGGCGGTGATGGTGGACCGGGTGTGGATCGGCCTGTTGCCCTTGCTGGCGCTGGCGGTGCCGATGATTCGCATGATCCCGCCGGTGTACCGCTGGCGTATACGCTCCCGGATTTATCGGAAATATGCAAAGCTCAAGGAAGTGGAGCTAGAGTTCGAAGACAATCCGACCCCGGAAAAGTTGAAGGAACTGATGACGCGCCTGGACCAGATCGAGCGCGTGGTGAATCGGATCAACACACCCCTGGCCTATTCGGACAACCTCTACATGTTCCGCCAGCACGTCAACCTGGTGCGCCAGAAAGTAATGTGGGCGATCGCTGAGGATAAAAGCGGTGACAAGTGACAAGTGACAGGAACGCAGGCAAAAAAAGAGCACCGCGTTTCGGCGGTGCCCTGCACGCTCCAGGGGGAGGAGCGGGTTACTTCAGAAGCGGGTGATCGGGACTGCGGTCTTGCCCGTCACCCGTCACCGCCCTTACGAACGTCCGAAGTTCTGGACATTCCCGCTGCTTACCGCGATCGCGGTGTCGCCCTTGACGGTTTTGCGGCCGGCTTCGGCGACGTTTGCCGGTTGGGTCAGCACATCTCCCTTGATCTGGATGGTGGCGACGCTGGCGCGGCCATAAACGTTGGCGACGCTGCCAAGTTCACCGGCCTTGACGCCGGTTTCGGCGAAAGCACCGGTGGTGGCCACTGCGAAACCTGCTGCGACAATCAGTTTGCTCATGTTCATGGTCAATCTCCTTGAGTAGTGTTGGAATCAACTGTACGTTTTGCGGTAGCGCCTGGATTCATCCGGGTCGAGGCCCTGAAACATTCCGGTCTCTCACCTGTCTCGTACTTACGCACCAGACTCCTGACTGGATTCATCCCGGCAGGAACGGAAACTTTTTTGTTCCACGCATGGTTGCCATTAAACCGGATCGTTGCGCCCCACAATAGACCGGTACCAACCATAAGATTTATGCCGGATGGGAATCCGATGGCCGCGCGGGTGCGCCTCCGCGAAAGGAATCGGTCCATTCCGGTGGGCGAGGGGCGTACCCGGGCAGCACGCCTAGCGCCGCTCGGCGTTCAGGCGTGACGGGGAGAGATAGTGCTGGCGGTAAATCTCGAAGGGCATGGTGTCTGCCGCCTCGATCCGGCGCTGTTCCGCAAGCGAAGCTTTGGCCATGTCAACGAATCTGGCGAGTGCATCGGCTTGCAGAGGACGAGCCTGCAGGGCCTTCCGGTATTGCAAGGAGCGCGTCAGCGCGAATGCCGGGAACGAATGGTCGTGGAGTTGCGCCATTTCCGCCAGTACCTTGGCCGACGGCGTGGACTGCGGGTCGGCAAGCGCATTGGCTGCCGCTGTCAGCGCATCGCGGTAGGCATGACCGCCGTGCGCTGCATCGAGTGCGTCGGCGATCGGCGCCGAATCCTGCAGCAGCGCGCCGCCCCATTCCGCCGGCGATGCTGTGCCGTCGTCGCGCTCCAGGCGCAGCGCCGGATCGCGGCCGTGTTCCGCGACCGCAAGTTGATTGCGCGCATTCGCTGCTATCTCATCCGGGGTGTCATCGGCGCTGGTGTCGAGCAGGCAGTAAAGCAGGAATATGTCGATGAAGCGGATGGTTGCCGCATCGATGCCGATTGCGGAAAACGGATCCAGATCGATGCAGCGGACCTCCACATATTCGACACCGCGTTCGCGCAGTGCATGCAGCGGACGTTCACCCGGGCGGATCGGCCGCTTCGGCCGAATGGTGCCGTAGAACTCGTTCTCGATTTGCAGCAGCGTGTCGGAAAGCTGGCGGTACTCGTCGCCGTCTCGTATGCCGATTGCGGCGTAGGGCGGGTAGGGCTCGGTGAGCGCGCCGTAAAGCGAGCGCGCATAACTTTCAAGGCAGTTATAGCTTACCGCCAGCGACGCCTGGGCCTCGCTCTGATAGCCGAGCGGACTCATGCGCAGCGATGTAGCCCAGGGCAGGTGGTGGACGCCGGGCCTGAGTTCACGCAGCCCGTGGTCGCGCCCCTCCACGAAGCTGCTGCACACTGCCGGGGATGCCCCGAACAAATGGAGCAACAGCCAGGAGTGGCGCCGGAAGTTGCGGATCAGCGCGAAGTAGGCCTCATCCTGGTAGGACTGCAGCGGGCCGCCGGAACCGTCCACCTTCTGCAACTCCGCCATGGCGCTGCCCGGCAGGGAGAAGTTGTAATGAATACCGGAAATGGTCTGCATCCGCCTGCCATAACGGTGCGACAGCCCGGTCCGATATACGGTCTTGGCGCGGCCGACGTTCGATCTGCCGTACTGGCCGATCGGAATGTCGTCGTCGTCGGGCAGGCCGCAAGGCATGCTTGCGCACCACAACACCTCGTCGCCGATGTTGCGGTAAACGAACTGGTGAACGGCGGTCAGTTCCTCGAGGCAAGCCTCAATGCCGTCGTGCACTCCGGTGATCAGCTCCAGCTGCGATTCGCTGAAGTCGGTGGTGATGTTCGGATGGGTCAGGGTCGCACCAAGGGCGCTGGGGTGCGGCGTGCGAGCAAGCGCGCCATCCGGGTTTACCCGCAGGCTCTCTTTCTCGATGCCACGCCGGATGTCCCTGAGCATCGCGGGCGCGAGCGCGCGTAATTTCTGGTGAAACGACGGCAAGGCTGGTTCTCCTGAATCGAAAGACCGGCTAGAGTATCAGAAGCGCGCTGCCGTTCGCGACCGCAGTATGGGCGCCGGTCAGGGCTTGCGGAGCATCTTGCCGGGGAGGCGGGCGGGGCGATCGCCTCCCCGGGCAAGATTCGACAAGACACCAATTGAAAAGAACTGGAACCGGAAGCGGAGCATGAGTTACCTGGATTTCACCTCGGGCATAGCCCCGGAACTGATCAGCACGATCGTCATCATTGTCGCAGTCGTGGCGGCCAATATCGTGATCTCGGCAGCGCTGCGCGGCAGGGGCTGGCTGTCGCGGGAAACCAAGCTGCGCGCCTCGGTTTTCTGGCGCAATTTTTCGTTGTTCATCGCGGTGGTTGCGCTGCTGTTCGTCTGGCGTGCGGAGTTG
>LNFM01007420.1_pt1 | contig 17215 bp, 16 predicted proteins | sample 596031 | NCBI WGS metagenome assembly LNFM01 (sample SAMN04254537, study PRJNA301005) | activated carbon metagenome | isolation source: dual media filters at the Ann Arbor, Michigan drinking water treatment plant | place: USA: Ann Arbor | reverse complement strand
GAAGCTTTCCTGGTCGGCATGCAGCAGGGCAAGGTCACGCTCGAGAACGGCCCGCCGGTGCGCACCTTCTTCGGCATGCTCTACCAGAACGTGATGGAAGGCATGTTCGCCGACCCGATCTACGGCGGCAACCGCAACAAGGCGGGCTGGAAGCTGGTCAACTTCCCGGGGGTCATCGCGACCAACCAGCAGAACATGGACAAGTTCCGCGACCGCAAGATGCCGACCAACCCGCTCGGCATCGCCGACATCAGCTGACCGGAGACCGACGACATGGCAGCCAGGAAACTGAAGGAAGTCGACGCGGTCATCATCGGCCTCGGCTGGACGGGCGGCATCCTCGCGAAGGAACTCTCCGAAGCCGGACTGAAGGTGGTCGCGCTCGAGCGCGGCAAGATGACCACCACCGATGCCGACTTCCAGTTGCAGCAGGTGCGCGACGAACTGCGCTACGTGCAGCGCCAGGAGATGATGCAGGACGCCTCGCGCGACACGGTCACCATGCGCAACACGCACAAGCAGGATGCGCTGCCGGTGCGCCGGCTGGGTTCGTTCCTGCCCGGCGAGGCCGTCGGTGGCTCGGGCCTGCACTGGAGCGGCGGCACCTGGCGCTGGTCCGACAACGAGTTCAAGGTACGCAGCCAGTACGAGCAGCGCTACGGCGCGAAGTTCATCTCCTCCGAGATGTCCGACCTGCGCGACTGGGGCATCAGCTATGCCGAGATGGAGCCGTACTACGACAAATTCGAGCGCACGGCTGCCGTCTCGGGCAAGGCCGGCAACCTGAACGGCAAGGTACAGCCCGGCGGCAATCCGTTCGAGGGGCCGCGTGCGCGCGAATACCCGTTGCCGCCGCTGAAGAGCGTGCTGTCGTCGCACCTGTTCGGCGAGGCGGCCGCGAAGGCGGGCTACCACCCGTTCCCGCGCCCGGCCGCGAATGCGTCGCGCGCCTACACCAACCCGGACGGCGCCAGCTTCGGTGGCTGCCAGTACTGCGGCTTCTGCCAGCGCTTCGGCTGCGAGGCCAACGCGAAGGCGAGCCCGCACATCACCGTCGTGCCGGCGGCGATGAAGAGCCCGAACTTCGAGCTGCGCACCCATTCCTGGGTGACGAAGATCCTGAAGGATCCATCGGCGAAACGCGTCACCGGCGTGCTCTACACCAACCTGCTCACCGGCGAGGAACTCGAGCAGCCGGCGGCGATGGTGATGCTGTGCACGTTCACGATGAACAACACGCACATGATGCTGCTGTCGGGCATCGGCCAGCCCTACGACCCGGCGACCCAGACCGGCGTGATCGGCCGCAACTACTGCTACGAGACGCGTACCGGCTCCAGCCTGTTCTTCGAGGGACGCGAGTTCAACCGCTTCATGTCGGCCGGCGGCACCAACACGGTGATCGACGACTTCAATGCCAATGCCGGCTTCGACCGCGGTCCGCACGGCTTCGTCGGCGGCTACATCGTGTCCTCGGGGCACAATACCAACCTGCCGATCGGCAACCGTCCGGTGCCGGGGGGCACGCCGGCCTGGGGCACCGCCTGGAAGGAGGCGCTGTCGAAGTGGAACAACTCGCAGATGGGCATCTCGTCCAGCGGCGGGTCGATGCCGCACCTCTACAACTACCTCGACCTCGACCCGACCTACCGCAACGTGTTCGGCCAGCCCCTGCTGCGCATGACCTTCGACTTCAAGGAAAACGAGCACAAGATGAATGCGCACGCGGCGCAGGTCGTCAACGCGCTCGCGAAGTCGATGAACGCGACGCGGATGAGCAATGCCAACGGCAAGCCGCAGTCCTGGACCGTCGTGCCCTACCTGTCCACCCACAACGGTGGCGGCACGCCGATGGGCACCAACCCGAAGACGAGCGCGGTCAACACCTTCCTGCAGAGCTGGGACGCGCACAACCTGTTCGTGATGGGCGCCAACGTGTTCCCGCACAACGGTGCCTACCAGCCGACCGGCCTGGTCGGCGCGCTGGCCTACCGCACGGCGGACATCATCAAGAGCCGCTACCTCAAGAACCCCGGCCCGCTGGTGTCGGCATGACCGGGCGCAACGGCATGTGGAGCCTCCCGATGCAAGGACGTACCCGTGGCGCGCTGGCCGCGCTGCTCGCCACCGGCCTGCTGCTCCCGGCAGGACGGTCCATGGCCCAGGCCGACGTGCAGCGCGGCGAGAAGCTGTTCGTCGAGTGCAAGGCCTGCCATGCAATCGATGCACGCCAGGACCCGAACAACCTCGGGCCTACCCTTGCGGGCATCATGGGCCGCCAGGCAGCCGCGGTGGACGACTTCCGCTATTCGCCCGCCATGCGGCGCAGCAAGCTGGCCTGGAACCGGCAGACGCTGGACGCCTTCCTCGCCGATCCCCAGGGCGTCGTGCCGGGCAACCGGATGCCGTACTCGGGCCTCGCCGACGCGAAGGAACGCGCCGACCTGATCGCCTATCTCAGCAAGGTCGCAGCCGCGGCGAAGTAACCGCCGCCGGCCTGGAACCGCCGGCGCTCAGCGTGCCGGCGGGTTGCCGCGCTTGGCCGCAGCCCCTGCCGGGATCACCGCGCCGGACGTACCGGCCGGCAGCGGCTTCTTGGTCTGCTTCGGCTTCTTGACTTCCTTGTTGCTGCGCTGCGTACCTTTGGGCATCGAAGCCTCCTGATCTTTGTGGGCTGCGAATAGGGCGGCCGTGCATCAGGATACGCGGATCGCCCGGACATCGCGCGACGCGTCCCGCCACCGTCGGGCAACCGCACCTGCCGCAGCCGGTCGCGTTGCCTATCGGCAAGGCCACGCGCAGGCTATGCTCCAGAGATTGCCAGCCCTGAGAATCGCCGCCGTGCCCACGCTGTTGAGACCTGCCGGTGACAGCCGTGTACCCGGCGCCCACGCGATGACCCGCCCTCGAACGACGCGCAGGACGTGCCTGTTCCACGCAGTTGCTGCGCTCGCGGCGACGTTGGCCTTCCTTTCCGGCCCCGGGATGCTTGCCGGCGCGCGGGCGGCGGCTGCACCTGCCACCGCGCAGGCGTCCCCCGCAGGGATGCCGCCTGCGACCGACTGGACCTACCAGGTCCGACCCGGTGACAACCTCTGGCGCATCGGTGAGCGCTACCTGGACCGCCCCTCCCGGGCGTTCGCGCTTGCCCGCTACAACCGGATCGCCGATCCTCATCGGATGCGACCGGGCACCCAGGTCCGGGTTCCGCTCGAATGGCTGGCCGCGCGGGAAGAATCTGCCCTCGTGGTCGCTGCCAGCGGCGCCGTCGACCCGATGGCGGCATCCGGCGGCGCAGGCCGGCCGCTGGCCGTGGGCGACCGTGTCGGCGCAGGCCAGGAGATCGGCACCGGCGCGAGCGGCTCGGTCATCCTCGAGATGCCCGACGCTTCGCAACTGCGGCTGAACGCGTCCAGCCGCATCCGCATCGACACCCTGCGCCGCTTCGGCGATACCGGCATCACCGATACCCGGATCACCATCAAGCGCGGCAGCACCGAGGGCATCGTGACGCCCGTGCGCCCGCCCGCCTCGCGCTTCGAGATCAACACGCCGGCGGCGGTGACCGCCGTGCGCGGCACCGGCCTGCGGGTCGGCACCGGTGCGGGCGAAGCGTCGTCACCGACCCGCGTCGAAGTGGTCTCCGGCCGCGTGGCCTCCGGAAACGCACAGGGCGCAACCGAGATCGCGGGCGGTTTCGGATTGCGCATCGATGCCGCCCGCCCGCCCGGCCTGCCGCTCCCCCTGCTGCCGGCGCCGACGCTCGATGGCACGCCGAAGGTGGTCGACCGGTTACCGGTCGAGTTCGGTTTCCCGCCGGCGCCCGACGCGCAGGGCTGGCGGGTGCAGATCGCTCCGGCTGCCATCTCAGGCGCGCCCGCAGCGGTACAGGTGGACCGGGTCGAAAACGCGCCGCGCGTGCGCGCCGGGGCGCTGGCCGATGGCGACTATCGACTGGCGGTCAGGGCCATCGACGGCAACGGCATCGAAGGCATCGACGCGGTACGCACCTTCGCCGTGCGCGCACGGCCGGAGCCGCCGGTGCTGGTCGAACCCGCGCCGGGCGCGGCACTCACGGCCGCACAGCCGTCGTTCGGGTGGGCCGTCGACGCTGCGGCCAGCGGCTACCGGCTGCAGGTATCGACGCGCAGCGACTTCCGCGATCCGGTGCTGGATACGATCGTCGAAGGCACCGCCCGCGCAGGCGCGCATTCCGCCGCCACGCCGCTGCCCCCTGGCCAGTACCACTGGCGCGTGGCCACGCGCGAGCGCGCCGGCGACATCGAGCGAGAGGGCCCGTTCAGCGACACGCAATCCTTCCGCAGGCTGGTGCCCGGGCCCTCGACCGAAGCGCCAGAAGCCGGCACCGACCGGATCGTCCTGCGCTGGCGGGCGTCGGCGGACGCGCGCGCCTACCAGTTCCAGCTCGCCGCCGATGCCGGCTTCGATAAACCGGTCGCCGAGGCAGAGGTTTCGACGCCGTCGGCCGACCTGCCGCGCCCGCCGCCCGGACGCTACTGGTTGCGCGTTCGCGCGATCGACAACGAGGGCCAGCCCGGTCCCTACGGCGCAGCGCAGTCATTCGAACTGGTCGCGGCGCAACCGCCGCCGGCTCGCTGGCCATGGCTGCTGCTCCCGGCGATCCTGATCCTGATCGGGCTGTGAACACCGATCCGTCGCCGGCCGGCACCGCCGGGCAACGCAGCATCGCAGAGCCGGCGCCACCGGTACGCCGCCGACGCACCCTGCTCGCGCTGCTACTGGTGGCCTTGGCAACTGGCCTCGGCACGACCACCCTGTTCGATCGGGTCGACCACCTGCTGTTCGACCTTCACCTGGCGCTGTGGCGCGCGCCCGCCGCGCCGGACGTCGTGCTGGTGGTGGCCGACGATGTCAGCATCGCTGCACTCGGGCGCTGGCCGTGGCCGCGGCGCACCCATGCGGCGCTGCTCGACCGGCTGACCGATGCCGGCGCAGCCGCCGTAGCCTTCAGCATCGGTTTTTCCGAGCCCGATCCGGGAGACCCGGCCAGCGATGCCGCGCTTGCCCGCGCCATCCAGCGCAGTGGCAAGGTGGTGCTGCCGGTGTTTCCGGAGGCAGGCCCCGAGCCCGGGATGGTCGCGGTCAACCTGCCACTGGAAGTGCTGCGCCGGCATGCCGTGCTGGGCCACGCCGATGTGCAGATCGATGTCGACGGGCTCGTGCGCAGCGTCTACCTCGAGGCGGGACTGCCTGGCCAGCTGCATCCCCAGATCGGCCTGGCAGCGCTGTCGCTGCTCGACGCCCCTGCCTCGTTCATCCTGCGCGGCGAGCGCCAGCGCGCCCGTGCAGTCGATGGTGCGCCGTTGTGGCAGCGCGACTACCGCCTGCTGCTGCCACTGCTCGGCAAGGCCGCCGGCCCCGAACGCCTGCCCTTCCATGAAGTGCTGGTCGGACAGCACCGGGAACGCCTCGACGGGCGCGTGGTCTTTGTCGGGGTGACCGCCGCCGGCATCAACGGCGCGATCCCCACGCCGGCATCGGGTCGCCGCTCGCCGATGCCGGCGGTCGAGTTCAACGCCAGCGTGTTCGAGAGCCTGCGCCGGGATGCGGTGATGGAACCGCTCGCCCGGTGGATGGCGGTGCCACTGACCGCCCTGCTTGTGCTGCTGCCCTTGCTTGCTTATCCCCGCGTGGGACGCCGCTGGCTGCCGGTGGCGATCGCCTGCGCACACCTGGCGCCGTTGCTGCTGGCCATGGCGCTGTCGCTGCTCGCCCATCGGTGGTTCCCGCCCGCCACGGCGCTGGCCGTGATCGCGCTCGGCTATCCCCTGTGGAGCTGGCGCGAACTCGAAAGCTCCATGCGCGCACTGTCGGCCGAACGCGAGCAGGCGCGCGCGACGCTGCAGTCGATCGCCGACGGCGTGTTCACCACGGATGCGGCGGGTACGCTCGTCTATGCCAATGCGGTCGGGCGCCACCTGCTGGATGCGCCACTCGAGCAGGCGCTGGGCAGGCCGCTCGACGAGATGCTGAGTGCCCGCGGTGCCGACGGCAGGCGGATCGCGCTCGGACTTTCCGGAAGCGCGACATCGGCCGGGATCCCGACTGGCGGAGAAATCGTGTTCCTGGGCGAGGCCAAGGCGCGGCGCGCCGTGCGCATGAAGAAGACCGCGATGCACGACGTGCACGGGCGCATCACCGGCCATGTGGTCGCGATGAGCGACGTCACCGAACTGCTGGCCATGAACGACGAGCTTCAGTACCAGGCGACGCATGATGCCCTGACGCGGATCCCGAACCGGTTCCTGCTGCACGACCGGCTCGAGCAGCTGGTCGCCCGCGCCGCCCGCCAGCGCCACATTCTGTGCGTGATGTTCATCGACCTGGACGACTTCAAGAAGGTCAACGACAGCTTCGGCCACGAGGCGGGAGACAGCCTGCTGATGGAGATCTCTGCGCGGCTGCTGTCGATCGTCCGTGCCAGCGATACCGTCGCCCGCTGGGGCGGCGATGAATTCGTGGTCGTCGTCGACGAAGTACCCGACCGCGAGGCCGCTGCCATGCTGGCGCGCAAGATACTCGCTGCGTTCGAGCACCCGCTGCGGATCGGGGAACGCGAACTGGACCTCACGGCCAGCATCGGCATCAGCCTGTTCCCCGACGACGGCGTGGATCCGGCCACGCTGCTGCGCAGCGCCGATACCGCCATGTACCGGATCAAGGCCCGCGCGAAGGGGGCCTTCGGCTTCTATGCCGCCGACATGAGCGAACGCAGTTCGGCCCGGCTCCAGCAGGAGCGTGCGATCCGGACCGCGGTCGATGGCGGCGAACTGCAGCTCGTCTACCAGCCCGAAATGGACCTCGCCTCGCGGCGGATCACCGGCGTCGAGGCGCTGCTGCGCTGGCGCGCGCCCGACGGCAGCCTTTCGCTGCCGCCGTGGTTCATCCCCGTCGCCGAGGAAACCGGCCTGATCCACCGTGTCGGCGACTGGGTGGTGCGGGCCGCGTTCGCGCAGGCGGTCGAATGGCGCCGCGCGCTGCCCGCAGGGCTGTCCCTGTCGATCAACCTGTCCGGCCGCCAGCTGATGCACCCGGATTTCCTGCAACGCATCGCGGCGGCCACCGCGTCCAGCGGCGTCGAACCCTCGATGATCAGGTTCGAGATCACCGAATCGGTGCTGATGCACGACCTGGAGCAGGCAGTGGCACTGCTGCAGCAGTTGAAGCAGTCGGGCTTCGGCCTGTCGATAGACGACTTCGGCACCGGCTATGCGTCGCTCAGCTACCTGCGCCGCTTCCCGGTGGACGAGATCAAGATCGACCGGTCCTTCGTGCAGCATGCACCGGAGGTCGGCGACGATGCGGCGATCGTCGGTGCCGTGCTGTCGATGGCGCGCGGCATGGACCTGCAGGTCGTGGCAGAGGGCGTGGAGACCGAGGCGCAGCTCGAGTTCCTGGCTGCGCGGGGCTGCGACATCGTGCAGGGCTGGCTGATCTCGTACCCGCTGGAGGCGCAGGCCGCGACGGCGTTCATCAGCAGCCGGGGCGTGGCCGCGCCTGCGAAGGACAGGCCTGCCGGCTGAGCCGTCGCGAACCCTGCCACCCGGCCGAACCCGGCCGCGGCCGGACTCAGCGCCCGCCCGGCACCTTCGCCGCGAAGGCCGACCCGCGCACGCACATCCGCCCCTCCGGGTCCTGCCACAGCTTCTCGTCCACGTGCAGCTTGCCGAACGCCCGGGTGATCACCTGCAGCGGGTATTCGGGGAAGGCCTCGATCACCTCGGCGTAGTAGCGCGGCTTCGGACCGATCAGGTCGAGGATGCGCGCGGCCAGCGCCTCGACTTCGCCCGGCTGCGGCTTGCGGTCACCGGCCTTCACCACCGACTCGTCCAGCTTGTAGCTGCCCAGCTTCACCGTGTCCGAGTACGCATAGCGGATGCGCTCGTAGCGCTCCCGCGGGATTCCCTCGGGAATCGTCGCATCGATGCCGACCTTGGCCCCGGTGGGCACCACGCCGGCGGGCATCACCGGCAGGCTGGGATCGAGCGGCTTGGCGCGTGCGCCGGGGATGATGAACACGTCGCGGTCGCCCTGCACCCGGGTGGCGATCGCCCATTCGACGTCGAGCGGGTCGTAGACGTCGATGTCGTCGTCGACCACCACCGCATGCTTGATGTCGCCGACCGACAGCACGGCCATCAGCGCGTTCTTGCCCTCGCCCGCCTGCTTCTTGATCGACACGATCACATGCCAGGAGCCATTGCCGCCGAGCGTGACGTTGATCTCCTTCACCTGGATGCCGGCCGCCTTCAACGCACCGCGCAACTGCGACCAGCGCGTCGGGATCATCAGCCACGCCACTTCCCAGGGCATGTGCAGGTTGTAGTAGATCGGGTCCTTGCGGTGCGAGATCGCCTTCACCTTGACCAGCGGATTCCAGTGCAGGCCGCCCATCAGCTGGGTGAACTCGCCGAATCGGCCCTCGGGCCAGGTCCAGCCGGTGGGCAGGATCTCGGCCTCGAGGACCATCTCGGCATCGGCGAGGTAGGGCACGTCGATCGTCTCGCACATCGACAGCCGGGTCGGCCCGCCGCGCAGGCCGCCGGCGATGTTGATCTCGTCCACGCCCATCGGCGCGCGATAGCCGGCCGCCATGAACTCGAACGGGTGGGTGCCGATCGAGATCGAGATCGGCAACGGCCGCTTCTCGATGAACGCCTTGTGCGCCAGCGCGCGCAGGTTGTTCGGCGTGACGATGTCGATGCCGGTGAGGTTCTTCTCCTTCAGCAGGTAGCGGTAGATGCCGGCGTTCAGCCCGCCCTGCTCGTCGCGCACCAGGGTGATCGCGCCGGTGATCATCGGCCCGCCATCGAGCACCGAGGACATCGGGATCGGCAGGTCGAACAGGTCGACATCGTCGCCGTAGCGGGTCACCTCGCGCGTGCTGCTCTGCTCGACATAGACCGGCGGGATCGGATCGGCGATGCCCCTGGTGAGCTTCTGCTCGATGTCGGCGTACTTCTCGACGCCCAGGCCGATCGCGACGCGCTCGCTGGAGCGGATCAGGCCGGACACCACCGGCATGTCGTAGCCGATCACGCGGTGGAACATCAGCGCCTTGTCGCTCTGGTCGACCAGGGTCGCGATATGGCGGCTGTCGACCGGCTCATGGATGTCGACCAGTTGCCCGGCGGCGCGCAGGCGGTCGAGGTATCCACGGAAGGTTTCGTTTTCGTACATGAAGGGCTCCCCGGCCTGAGGCGTGACAAATGGTCGTCGGCGCAGTATAGAAGAGACCGGCGCCATGGCAAGCGGATTGCTTGCCGGGAAGGCATCGTGATCACGAAAGAGGTAGCTGCCTTGACCCTGCACTCACCCTCCCCGTCCCTCTCTTCATCCTCCTGTGCATCGCCGTCTTTCCGCCAAGGGCTGGCTGTCGCCGGCGTTGTCCTCAGCGCGATGGCGTGCGGCCTGCCCCAGGCCCTGGCACAGGACAGCGCGTTCCCGCAGCGCGCGGTGCGCATGGTCATCCCGTTCGCCGCCGGCGGCGCGATCGACATCATGGCGCGGCCGATCGGCCGCCGCCTGCAGGAGTTCCTCGGCCATCCTGTAGTGATCGACAACCGCGCCGGCGGCGGCGGCAGCCTCGCCGCCGAACTGGTCGCACGTTCCGCGCCGGACGGCTACACGCTGCTGATGGGGTCGACCAGCCCGCTGGCGATCAACCCGGTGGCGCTGGCCAAGGTCGGCTACGACACGATGCGCGACTTCACGCCGATCTCGCTGGTGGCCACCCAGCCACTGCTGATCGTCGCGCATCCGTCGCTGCCGGTGAAGAACATCAAGGACGTGATCGCGCTGGCGAAGCGCAATCCCGGCAAGCTCTCGTATGGCAGCGCAGGCCCGGGCACGTCCAACCACCTGACCGGCGCACTGCTCGCGCACGCGGCGGGCATCGAACTGCTGCACGTGCCGTACAAGGGCGGCGGACCCGCGCTGAACGCGCTGCTCGGCGGCGAGACCGAACTGCAGGTGAGCCAGCCGAACACGATGGTCGCCTTCGTGAAGAGCGGACGCGTGCGTGCGATCGCGATCACCGGCGCGAAACGCTCGCCGATCTATCCGGATGTCGGCACCCTGGTCGAGGCCGGCTACAAGGACCTCGACATCACCGGCTGGTACTGCGTGGTCGGCCCGGCCGGCATCCCGAAGCCGATCGTCGACCGGCTGAACGGCGACCTGCGGCGCACCATGGCCTCTCCCGACGTGCGCAACGCGCTGCTCGGCGAAGGCACCGACCCGGTCGCCAGCAGCCCGGAGGAACTCGGTGCGCTGATGAAGCGCGAACTGGTTCGCTGGGCCGCGGCGGTGAAACTCGCCGGCGTTCGACCGGACTGACCCGCCTTGATCACGACCGACAACCTCGGCGCCCTGTACGACCCGGCGCTGCACGCGGCCACCGGCGGCGGCACGACCGCGCTGATCGACCTGCTCGACCCTGCCGCCCCACGCGAATTCACCCATCGCCAGGTCGATGAAGCCGCGGACGCCTTCGCGCGGGGGCTGCTGCGCACCGGCCTCGCGCGCGGCGACGCAGTGGCCATCGTCTCGGCGAACCGGGCGGAATACCTGTTCGCCTTCCTCGGCATCGTGCGTGCCGGCATGGTCGCGGTGCCGATCAGCCACAAGTTCCCGGCTGCGACCGTCGCCTTCATCCTCGCCGATGCCGGCGCGAAGCATGTGGCCTGCGACGCGCGGGGCCGAGCCCTGCTGCCGGCCGGCCTGCCGGTCACGATGTTCGACGGCATCGGCAGCGACGCCCTCGCGGCCCGGCTCGATCCGGGGGCGTTCGAGCCGGTCCATCCCGCGCCCGACGATGTCGCGATGGTCCTCTACACCTCCGGCTCGACCGGCCGTCCGAAGGGGGTGCCGCTGACCCACGGCGGCCACCTGTGGGCACTGCGCGCGCGCACCCGCCGCGGTGCGCCGTTCACTGCCCAGCGGCTGCTGGTGGCCGCGCCGCTGTACCACATGAACGGCCTGTGCACCTCGCTGTTCACGGTGGCGGTGGGCGCCAGCATGGTGCTGCTGCCGGAGTTCGATGCACGCGTCTACCTGCAGGCGATCGAACGCTTCCGCTGCACCTGGCTCACCGGCGTGCCGCCGATGCTCGCGATGTGCCTGCAGGAGCGCGACCTGGTCGGGAAGGTCGATGTCTCCTCGGTGCAGACGGTGCGCATGGGTTCGGCGCCGATCTCGATCAAGCTCTGGGACGAAGTGAAAGCGACCTTCCCCGGCGCGCTGGTGATGAACTCCTACGGCACGACCGAGGCCGGGCCGGTGGTCTGCGCACCGCGACCGGACCTGCCGCTGCCGCCGCTGTCGATCGGGTGGGCGATGGACGACGTCGAACTGCGCCTGGTCGACGCCGCCGGCAACGATGCCGAGGAGGGCGTGCTGTGGCAGCGCACGCCGGCCAACATGCATGGCTACCTCAACCTGCCAGGGAAGACGCGCGAGGTCCTCACGCCCGATGGCTGGTATGTCTCCGGCGACGTGTTCCGGCGCGACGCACAGGGCGCCTACTTCTTCGTCGGCCGTGCCGACGACATGTTCGTCTGCGGTGGCGAGAACATCTTTCCCGGCGAGGTGGAATCGCTGCTCGAGCGCCATCCCGACGTCCGGCAGGCCTGCGTGGTGCCGGTCCCGGACGAGATCAAGGGCGAGAAGCCGTTCGCCTTCGTGGTCCGCGCGCCGGGCAGCAGCCTCGACGAAGCAGCGGTGAAGCGTTTCGCGCTCGAACACGCCCCCGCCTACCAGCACCCGCGGCGCGTGGCGTTCCTCGATGCGATGCCATTGGCCGGCCCGAACAAGGTCGATCGCAAGTCGCTGAAGGCACGGGCCGAGGCGATGGTCGCCACGCGATGAGTGCACCGCAGGCTGCCCCGCCGGAACTCACGCTCGATCACCTGGGCTGCATCGCGAGCGACCTCGACACGGTGGCAACGGCCTGGGAGCGACTCGGCTTCCGGCTCTGCCCACGCAGCCCGCAGCGCGGCGCCGTGCCGGGCCGGGAGGGCATGCACCCGTGGGCGACCTCGAACCGCTGCGCCCTGTTGCAGCGTGGCTACCTGGAACTGATCGGCGTCACCTGGCCCGCCGCATTCAACCCGTGGGCGTCCTTCCTCGAACGCGGCCCCGGGCTGCACATCCTCGCCCTGCGCTGCGAGACCGCCGACACCACGTATGGCGCACTGGCCGCGCATGCGCCGTTCCTGCAGCCGCCCGTGCAACGCGAGCGCGAAGTCGATGTCGAGGGCCAGCCACGCACGATGCGCTTCCGGAACATCTTCAGCCGCGACGCCGATTGCCCGGAAGGCCGCTACATCGTGATCGAACACCAGACGCCCGACTATCTGTGGCAGCCACGGTACCTGGACCACGACAACGGCGCACTGGCGCTGCTGTCGGCCACGTTCGTCGCCCAGGATCCCCGACCGGTCGCCGCACGGCTGCGCGCACTCGGCGGGCCCGCCGGCGTCGAAGTGGTCGATGCCGATACGTTCATGGCGCGCCATGGCTGGCGGCCGTCCAGGGTGCCCGGCCTGCATGCACTCGAAGTCGGCGTGCGGCATCTTCGACAGGCGCTGGCACTGCTCGAGTCGCGCGGCGTGCCTTTCGTCCTCGACCACGACACCGCATGGATCGGTCCGTCCCTGACCGGTGGCTTCACGCTGGGCCTGCGCGAGGTGTCGGCATGAAGGCCGCGGTGATCGAACGCCATGGCGGCCCCGAGGTGCTCGAGATCCGCGACGACGTCCCCGCCCCGGTCGCGGGGACGGACGATGTCGTCGTGCGCGTGCGCGCGACCGCGTGAACCATGGTGGCCTGATCGGCGAGATGTCGCATGGCGGCCTCGCGCAACGGTGCCGCGTGCCGGCCCACCACCTGGTCCGGCTGCCCGACGAGGCGGGCTACGAGGCGGCCGCCTGCCTGCCGGTCGCCTACCGCACCGCGCTGCGCATGATGTACACGATCGGCCAGGTGAAGGCAGGCGAACGGCGTCGACGTGGTGGTCAACTTCACCGGCGGGCCGACCTGGGTGCCCTCGCTGCGCGTGCTGCGTGCGCGTGGCCGCCTGCTCACCTGCGGCGCCACCGCAGGGTTCGATCCGAAGGAAGACCTGCGCTTCATCTGGTCGTTCGAGCTGCAGGTGCTGGGTTCGAACGGCTGGCAGCGCGAGGACATCCATGCGCCGCTGGCGATGGTGCGCGAAGGACGGCTCGCGCCGGTCGTGGACCAGGTGCTGCCGCTGGATCGCACGGGCGAAGCCTTCGCCCGCCTGGAGGGACGCGAAGTGTTCGGGAAGGTGCTGGTCGCGCCCTGAGGACGAGTCGGCGCGCCTGAGGCAGGAGCCCTGGTCAGCGGCCCGCGCCAGCCGGACCTGCCCCCGCGATCAGTTCATCGAGCCACGCCTGCCCCTGCGGCCAGTCGCCCAGCCCCGAGTCGGCGTTGATGTGCCCCTTCGCGCCGATCACGTGGTACGCAGCACCCCAGGCGGCAGCGAACACCTTCGCCCGCGGCTCGGCCACCATCGGATCGTTCGTGCTGGCCACGACGGTCACCGGGAACGGCATCTTCATCAGCGGCATCGGCGAGAAGCCGATCGGACCGGGCGGCCAGTCGGGGGAATCGACGTCGCTCGGTGACACCAGCAGTGCGGCGGCGACCGTGCCGATGTCGCCCGCCTGCACCCAGTTGGCGACCAGGCTGCAGGCAAGCGAATGCGCGACCAGCACGATCGGTGCGGGCGCGAGTGCGGCCACCGTGCGTTGCAGCGAGGCCACCCAGTCTTCGCGGCGTGGCGTCGTCCACTCCGACTGCGCGATGCGCACGCAGCCGGGCCGCGACTGTTCCCAGCGCGTCTGCCAGTGCGCCGGTCCGGAGTTGCCGCGGCCGGGCAGGATCAGCACGACCGGTTCGCCGGTGCGACGGGCGGTCGTGTCCCCGGCAACCCTGCCGCCGGTGCTCATGCCTCGCCTGCTGCCACGCGCGCCCGGTACTCCGCGGCGGCGGCATCCATGCGGACGAATACCGCACCGCGCGCCAGCAGCGCGTCGACCAGCTTCTCGAGCATCAGGATGCGGTGGCCACGGCCGATGATGAACGGATGGCAGGTGTAGGTGAGCACGCCCCAGTCGAGTTCACGCTGCATGTAGTCGAAGTCGGCGATCCAGTTGCCGAGCACCTGGTCGGCGTTCATGTTCCCGGGGCGGATCGCGTTCGGATAGCGCATGAACTCGAAGTGCGGCGCATCGTCGGTCGACCAGCTGATCGGCATCTCGAGCAGGTTCGACGGCTGGCCGAACACCGCCGGTTTCTCGAGCTCGATGATGTCGCCCTGGCGCGCGAAATAGGGCGTGTAGTCGTCGCCCATCATGCTGCTGTCGTAGGTGAAGCCGTGCTTGAGCATCAGCTCGATCGAATGCGGCGAGAGGTCCCACGACGGCGAGCGGTAGCCGGTCGGACGCTCGCCGCAGGTGCGCTCGATCGCGGCGATGCCCCGTACCAGTTCGTTCTCTTCCTCCTCGCGCGACAGCGTCGCGGGCGGCACATGCTTCCAGCCATGGTGGCCGATCTCGTGGCCGGCCTTCGCGACGGCGGCCACCGCGTCGGGGAAGGTCTCTGCGGTATGGCCCGGCACGAACCAGGTGGTGGGCAGGCCACGCTGGCCGAGCATCTTCAGCAGCCGCGGGGCGGACACGCGCGGGCCGAATTCGCCGCGCGAGATGGCCGACGGCGTCGGCGTGCCGCGCGCGATGAACCCGGAGATGGCGTCGAAGTCGAAGGTCAGGCAGACCAGGTGGCGGCGGGGTTTTGACATGGGCGCGGTTGTTGCTCCAGACTGGACCGTCGCCGGGCGGCTACGGTCGATGAAATGCGTCGCCGCAGTGTATCAATTCGATCAGGGAGTACGAGATGAACGCATCGAAGCCGGGCGCATCGCCGGCATTGCCGGCACTGCTCACGCTGGGCCTGCTGGTGGCCGCGCCCGTGGCCCAGGCCGCCGAAGCGCAGGGCCCCTACCCGTCGCGGCCGATCCGCTATGTCGTGCCGTTCGCACCTGGCGGCCCGACCGACATCATGTCGCGTGCGATCGCCGAGCGCCTGTCCCTTTCGCTCGGCGCGCCTGTCGTGGTCGACAACCGTGCCGGTGCCGGTGGCGGCGTCGGCGCCGAGATCGTCGCGCGTTCCGCACCGGACGGCTACACGTTGATGATCGGCCATGTCGGCACCCATGCGATCAACCTCAGCCTGTACTCGAAGATCAACTACGACCCGATCAAGGACTTCCAGCCGATCTCGATGATCGCGACACTGCCGTTCGTGCTGGTGGTGCACCCCGGCGTACCGGCGAAGAACGTGAAGGACCTGATCGCACTGGCGCGCGCGAAGCCGGGCGTGCTCAACTTCGCCTCGGCCGGCAGCGGTGGCCCGACGCACCTGGCGGGCGAACTGTTCAAGAGCACGGCCGCGATCGACATCGTGCACATCCCGTACAAGGGCAACGCGGCGGCGCTCGGCGACCTGGTGGGTGGGCAGGTGCAGATGATGTTCTCCAACATGCTCACCGCGATGCCGTTCGTGCGTGCCGGCAAGCTGCGCGCGATCGCGGTGTCGACGCTGAAGCGTTCGCCCCAGGCGCCGGAGCTGCCGACGGTGTCCGAAGGTGGTGCGACCGGCTATGACGTGACGCCGTGGTACGGCGTGCTGGCGCCGGCCGGGCTGCCGAAGCCGCTGCTCACCCGCCTGCATGGGGAAGTCGTGAAGATCGTCGACTCGCCGGAGATGCGCGAACGCTTCGTCACGCAGGGTGTCGACGTGGCATCGAGCACGCCGGAGGCGTTCGCCGCGCTGATCCGGGCCGAGATCCCGCGCTGGCGGGAACTGGTGAAACGGTCGGGCGCGCGGGCCGACTGATCGCCGTTCAGCGCGCCCCGGCGGCGCGCAGCATCTCCACCATCGCGGCATGGCCCCGCGCCCGCGCGAGCTGCAGGGGCGTGGCACCGCTGCGGTCGGTGAGCTTCGTGCTGGCGCGCGCATCCAGCAAGGCCTGCAGCGTGGCCTGGTGGCGCGGGCCGCCGTCACCCAGCACGATCGCTTCGATCAACGCCGTCCAGTGCAGGTTGTTCACATGGTCCAGCGGTGCGCCGGCCTTGATCAGCATGCGCACCACGCCCTCGTGGCCCAGGTGTGCCGCGGCGATCAGCGCAGTACCGTCGTAGCGGCTGGTCACCAGCCTGGCGCTGGCACCGCCGGCGAGCAGCACGCGCAGCGTGGCCTCGTCATCGGCCACCGCGGCGATGGTCACCGCGTCGTAGCGTCCCTGTTCCAGTGCCGCGGGGTTCGCCCCTGCCTGCAGCAATGCCTGCACGGCCTGGTGCTGGCGTGCGAACGTGGCCACGTGCAGGGGCGTACGGCCGGCGCCGTCGCGGGCTTCCAGCGCCCCGCGGGCCCCGGCCAGCTGTGCGATGGCGCCCAGGTCGCCCCGATGCGCCGCCGCGTGCAGCCCCTGGTAGGCGGCCGCCTCGGCGGCGGTCGGAGGGACCTGTGCGCGCACGGCCGGGCTTGCGAGCGGCAGGGCCAACACCAGGGCCAGCATCAACGGCACGACCCGGGCGGGGCTGCTCACTTCAGCAGGTCCCGGGCCTTCTCGATGGCCGCCACGGCGCACTGCTCGTCGAGATGCCCACCGGGAGCCCCGCCCACGCCGATCGCGCCGATGACGTCGTTCCCTGCGCGCAGGGGCACGCCGCCGCCGAGCAGCAGGAAGCCCGGGATGTGCACCAGGTTGGCTGCCGCCGGATTCTTCTGTGCGCCCTCCATCATCGCCTGCGTGTTGCCGCGGGCGGACGCCGACGTGAAGGCCTTGGCCTGGGCGGCGGCAATGGTGTGGGGGCCGGCGTTGTCGGCCCGGTGCAGCGCGCGCAGCTGCCCTGCGCGGTCGACCACGGCCGCGGTGACGTTGTAGCCGCTGGCGAGGCAGGACGCCACTGCGGAGGCCGCGATCTGGCTGGCCAGCTCGAGCGACACGTTGCGTTCGGTCCGCACTGCCTGGGCGTGGGCCGTGCCCACGGAGGCACTGGCGGCGAGGGTTGCAAGGGTGATGGCGGCGATGCGGAGGGTGCGCATGAGGGTTCCCTGTCGATGGAGTGGGCGGTCCACGGAACCG
>LNFM01007419.1_pt1 | contig 17218 bp, 15 predicted proteins | sample 596031 | NCBI WGS metagenome assembly LNFM01 (sample SAMN04254537, study PRJNA301005) | activated carbon metagenome | isolation source: dual media filters at the Ann Arbor, Michigan drinking water treatment plant | place: USA: Ann Arbor | reverse complement strand
TCTCGACGTTGCGGACCTTCTCGAGCGTCGAGAAGTCGCTCTCGCCGACGAAGAGACGCTCGCCCGTGAGCAGCTCGTACAGGACGATGCCGCAGGAGAACACGTCGCTGCGGCGATCCACCGGCAGGCCGCGCACCTGCTCGGGAGACATGTAGCCGAACTTGCCCTTGAGGATGCCCGCCTGGGTCTTGCTGCCCTTGCCGGCCGCCTTGGCGATCCCGAAGTCGATGAGCTTCACCTCGCCCTCGAACGAGATGAGGACGTTCTGCGGCGAGACATCGCGGTGCACGAGCTGGAGCTCGCGGCCGGCCTGGTCGCGCTTGTTGTGCGCGTAGTCGAGGCCCTCGCACACCTTCATGATCATGAAGCAGGCCTGCGAGACCGGCATCGTCTCACCGAGCTGGCGGGACCGATCGAAGATGCCGCGGAGGTCACGGCCGTGGACGTGCTCGAGGGCGATGTAGTAGCTGCCATCGACGACGCCAAGATCGAAGATCTGGGCGATGTTCGCGTGGTTCAGCTGCACCGAGAGCTTCGCCTCCTCGATGAACATGCGGATGAACTCTTTGTCCTCCGCGATGTTCGGGAGGATGCGCTTCACCGCCACGAGACGCTCGAAGCCCTCGACGCCGAACGCCTTCGCGCGGAACACCTCGGCCATCCCGCCGACGTTGATCCGCTCGAGCAGGTAGTACTTCCCAAACGGCGCGGGCTTCTTCACGTTGCGAGATTCCCTCGGGACCCACTCCGAATTCGGAACATTCGCGCCGTTTCCTTCATGGGGCCACATGGTCTAGGTGGCCGGATTGATACACCGATGCGAGAAGCCACTGGGGTTAATTCTGCGCGAGGGCCTGGGCCGGTTCCATCCGGGATGCGCGCCGGGCCGGGAGGTACCCCCCGAGCACGCAGAACAGGGTCGAAAACCCTAGGGCACTCGCCCAGATCCACGTCTTCCACTCGAACCAAGACGTCGGCTTGAAGGGGAATCTTGGGATGTTACTGGCGGCATACCAGTTCCAGATCGCGCCGATCCCCATCGCCAGGCCGATGCCCAACAGGCCGCCCACGACCCCGATCAGGGCCGCCTCGCCCAGCACGATCAGCTGGACGTCGGTCTCGGTGGCGCCCACCGCCCGCATGATGCCGATCTCGCGGCGCCGCTCGCTGACCTGGATGAAGAAGTTGTGGCCGATGTTGATGACGGCGATGACGAGGATCGCGACCGAGATGATGAGGAAGAGGAGCCGGATGACAAAGATGACGGTCGCGAAGCGCTCGCCGAGCGAGTCCTCGAGCCGCAGCCCCTGCTGATCGACGAGCCACTGCGAGAACGGCGCGATCTGATTGCGGTCCTTCAGCGTGACGATGATCGACGAGTAGGACGACGCCGCCGCCTTGTCGACGAACTCCTCGTTCCAGCGCTGCAGGTAGCCGATGGGCATCGTCACGCCGATCGGCATGGCGCGGCGCGAGACGCCGACGACGACCGCCTCGACGCGGCGGGGCTTGGCCTTGCCCATGTTCCCCGAGCCCGACACTGTCGTGAAGCCGAGGCCGATCGAGAAGCGCATCGCCGAGAGGCCGCGGCTCTGGATGAGCGTGTTCACGAGGTTCGTGTCGGCGATCGGCATGCCGTGCGTCTTCGCGAACTGGTTGTTGTAGAGCTCGACGACCGTCGCCGAGAGTACGACGGGCACGCGGTGCTTGCAGATCCGCTCCGCGTCGTCGCAGTAGTAGCGGTCACCGTCGGGACAGTCGTTGTAGTAGACACCCGGCACGCGCTTGCTCGGGTCCTTGGGCGCCATCCGCGGCGCCTGGATGACATCGTGCTCGGGGTCCGCCGGCGGCGGGGTACACGCCACGTTGTGGACGGGGTCCTTGATGGCGTCCCAGTCCTTGAACATCTCCTTGATGCGGTCGTCGTCCTGCACGAACGACGGGTCGACGCCGTCGGCAAAGCCGCCGACCTCGAACTTGAGATCGCTGCCCTCGAAGCTGCCGCGGCCGGCGGCCGGGAACGCCAGGGCGAGCCGCGGCACGGCCGACTTCACCTCCGCGCGCGCGCGGATGGTCTCGACGGTGGTGTCGTCGAGGCGCTTCGAGGTGTCCTTGCCGAGCACGGACACTTGCGGGGCGATGACCTTCACTTCCTCGACGGGGAAGACCTTCTCGAGCACCTCGCCGGCGCGCTGCGTGAGCGCGAGAAACAGGGTGAAGGCCCCGATGCCGATCACGATGCCGAACGCGGACAGGATGAAGTGGCGTTTGCTGCGGGCGGTGTTCGCCAGCACCATCCGCGTCAGCTTTCCAAATGGCATCATGCGGGACCTGCCTGCGCGTGGAGCTCGTCGTCGGACGTCTCCACGATCGCACCGTCGCGCATCGCGATGACGCGCTTGGCGATGCTCGAGACGCGACGCTCGTGCGTGACGATGACGAGCGTGACGCCGTCCTTGGCGTTGAGCTCGCGGAAGAAGTCGATGACGCCCTTGCCCGTCTCGGAGTCGAGGTTGCCCGTCGGCTCGTCGCAGAGCAGGAGCTTCGGCGAGCCAAACAGGGCCCGGGCGATCGCCACGCGCTGCTTCTGGCCGCCCGACAGCTCGCCCGGCCGACGCTTGGCGTAGTCCGAGAGGCCAACGCGGCGGAGGGCATCATGGCCGCGCGCCTCGACGTCCTTCGAGTCCTTGGAGAAGGAGGCAGGGATGATGACGTTGCCGTGCACGGTCAGGTGGTCGAGCAGGTTGAACGCCTGGAACACGAAGCCAATCGAGGTGTTCCGCAGATGCGCGCGCTTCGTCTCGCCGGCCTTCAGCGTGTCGATCCCGAGCACCTCGACCGACCCGCTGTCGGGCATGTCGAGCCCGCCGATGATGTTGAGGAGCGTTGACTTGCCCGAGCCGGACTGGCCGACCAGCGCGAGCAACTCGCCCTGCTCCACGTCCAGGCTGACGCCGCGCAGTACCTTCGTCGCCGCGGCACCCTTGCCGTAGCTCTTGGTGATGTCGCGGAGGCGAATCACCGGTCCGTCTGTGCTGTCAGGCACGGCGGCACGCTAACACGGAGACTTCTTAGCGCCGGGTGGCAGAGGCATCCAATACGAGGTTGGAGCCCTCCATCGAGAGCCGTGCATGAGCCTCTTTCCACGGCGACAGCGACGCCGCGATCCCCTCGCCCGGCCCCTTCACGCCCTCGGGGTGGTTGCCGAAGTCCCACACGAAGTCGATGAGCCCGGCCCAGGCGTCGGGGGTCAGCGCATCGAAGGTCACGTCGAGCTTCAGGAGGTCGCCGCCCTTCGGCTCGCCCTGCCCGATCGCGCGCTCGAGGACACCATCGCCGATCGCGAACCACCCCATCGAGTCATTCAGGATGTAGTCGAGAGTGATGCCGGTGAACGGTGGGCTGAGGCGCTTGCCGCTGTATGGACCGAACTGCACCGTCTTCTCGAGGGTCGAGCGCAACGGGAAGTCCAGGAGGCCAGCAAAGTACTGCTGGCTCGACAGCTCCATCGCCACCGCGAAGTTCGAGGCGGTGGGCTCGTCCGGGTCGAAGGACAGGAGCGTCGCGCGGCCGCTCTGCACGCCGTAGCGGTCGATCTGCGCCGGCTCGAGATCGAGGAGCGCCATGCAGCCACCACCCCACTGTGCGAGCGTGACAAGGTCGAGGTTCACCTGGGCCGCCAGCGGCGCGCCCGCCTCGACGGACGCCCAGCCGGCCGACACGGGGACGGCTGCCGCGGTGATGCGCGAGCCCGAGTCACCGACGTCGAGCGCCACGCGCCCGTGAATGGTCTTGCCATCGCCGTCGAGGCCGAACGCGATGCGCTTCACCGGCTTCACGAGGTCGAGGCACGCCCGCACATCATCGACGCGCGAGGTGAGGTTCGAGAGCAAGCCGGCTGGCTCGGCGAACCCGACCAGGCCGGGGTCGGCCTCGGCTCCGACGGCGCCCCGCGCCCACGCCCACGCTTCGCCCCACGAGTCCGATCCGCCCTTGCGCGACGCCGAGAACCACGACGCACGATCGTCCTTGCCGGCCGCGAGCGAGAGGTGCACCCAGAGCCAGTCGTCGGCGACGGCCCACGAGAGGTAGTCACGGGTCCCCTGCTTCGCGCTGAACACCTCGACCCCATCGATGACCACGGAGCTGGTCTTCAGCCCCGCACCGGTGCGACGCCCGTCGACCCACTCGTTGAAGCGCTCCGCATCCGCGAGCCGTGCCACCAGGGTCGGATTCGCCCCATCCGAGAACAGGGCGACGCTCGCCGTCACGTCCACGCCGATCGACGCCACGCCGGACTCCGACAGGATGTCGACGCCAAACATCGCCTGGGCGGTCCGGCTCAGGGCCGCGCTGGAGTCCTGGAAGGGCGCGCCGAGGGTGTCGAACAGGTCGCGCACGCTGCGCTGAGCCTCGGCCACGGTCTTCGCCGCGAAGGCATAGGTCGGCTTGGCCGGGAGCCACCGGGTCGCGGGAATCTGGGCGTCGCCCTCGGCCGTGATCGTGGTGCCACCGGGCTTCTGGGGAGTGGGCTTCCCGCCACAGGCCACCGCCAGGAGGACCGCGCAGATCACGAGTTTCATGGCGTGAATTTGCCACGCATCCGCAGGAGGTGCCGGCCGAGGACGCCCTCAACCATGATTGACCCTGGTATCCTGCGGCGGAGATTGGCATGAGCACCATCGGCGGACCCGGCGGCATCGGCGGCCCCAGCGGACCTGGCGGTCCTGGTGGGGTGGATGGACCGGATGGTCCCGATGGCCCGGATGGGCCGGATGGCCCGGATGATGTCGCCGACGTCGCCTCGACGAGTGCGACCAGCGGCGCGGCCGATATCGATGCGCTCGCCGCCGAGATCGCGGCGGGTCGGCTGACGCCGAAGCAAGCCGTCGATCAGCTGGTCCAGACCATGTCCACCGCGCAGGGCCTGGCCCCCGAGGAGCAAGCCGAGCTGCGCGAGATGCTGACGGACCTGGTGGCGAACGATCCGTATCTGTCCGGCCTCGCCGGCCGCGTCTGATCCCCGGATTTCAGCGCCAGGCAGCCATGGACGCTGAGAAGAGGGCTGCGCTGCGCGCGGGGCCGCGGTGGTTCTGCACGTGCTCCAGCGGGTTGAACGCCAAGCCGCCCCGGACGCCAGGAAGATGAAATCCGGGCACGGAGTTCTGCGGCGCGAAGCGCCCGAGCCCTTCTGACCTTGGCGTCTGGGGCGTCTTGGCGTCGCGCCATCCGGGCAACCGCCCCGACGGTGCGAACACGTAGTGAACTAGTAAAGAACGTCGCCCACGAAGATCGTCCCGCGCACGGAGCCGGGCGGCCCCACGAACTGCACCGGCTTCTTGGCGTTACCCGCGACCGGCACCATCGAGTACGGGCGCGTCAGCGGTCGGTCCTGCTTGTCGTGGAACGACGCGATGACAATGAGGTTGCCCACGCGCGGCGCCTGGTTCACCACGAAGCCCTGCACGACCGTGTGATCCTGGTCCTGGTAGGACGTGAGCTCCTCGATGACCGCGCGCGGCGGATCCTTCGGGACGAAGGCGCCCCGCACGAGGATGGTGGCCGAGGTCGAGCCGGGGCGCGGCTTCCGCTCGGAGTCGAGGAGCGCGAAGGTCCGCACCTCGTGGGGCGGGATCCATAGCGACTGGGGGTTGAGGGTCCCGAGGGGCTGGTCACTGGCATCGGTGAGCGAGCCGCCGAGTGTGACGTAGGCGCCCTCCCCTGCGTTGTTCTTCGCGTCGACGAGAACGAACGCCGCGGTTTCGGCGAACTTGCCCTCACCGACCGTGTCGGTGCGCAGATGGGGCGTCCCGACGATCTCGATGGCGTCGAGATCGAGGTGGCGGGCCTTGGTATTCGAACAGCCGACGAGGGCGACCACCAGGGCCAGAGTCGTCGCGACCTTCACCCGCTGGGTATAGCACCCGCCGCCACCCCCCCGCCCGAACCTGTCCGGTCGAGCGGGCCGGGGATCAAGCGACGGCGCGCGACGTCTTCTTGGAGGGCTCGTACGTGCGCAGGACGTCGCGGACCTTCTGGGGCAGCTCGAGCTCGTCGATCGTGCCCGGCTTCGCGATCTCGAACTGACCGATGGCGGTGGCGAGCGTGCCCACGCGCTCCTCGGCGGTGGCGCGCTTGTCGAGGAGGATGCGGTATTCGCCCTTCACCTTGCACAGGCCGCCGGGCGACTTCCCGGGCACCGGCTGGAGCGCCTCGTAGGTCACGCGGATGCCGAGCTGGTCGGCAGCGTGCTCGAGGAGCTCGACAAGTACTTCCGGCTTCATCGCTCGGCCACACTATCAGGCCCGATCGATCGCGCAAGCATCTTGTCCGAATCGCGGACTCTCCGAGATCTCCACGAGATCTCTTACTGATCTACAGCGCAGGCAAAATGACGCGGAACGCCGCGCCACCGAGCTCCGACGTCGCGACCGAGATGTCACCGCGGTGCTGCTCGACGATCCCGCGCACGATCGGCAGGCCCAGGCCCGTGCCCTTCCCGTCGGGCTTCGTCGTGAAGAACGGCTCGAAGATCTTCGCGCGGTCCGCCTCCGGCACGCCGGGCCCGGAGTCGTTGACCTCGATCAGGATTGATGAGGGGGTCTCGAGGCGGCAGCGCACGATGACCTTGCCGGAGCCGGAGGCGGCGCCCTCGATCGCATGCACGGCATTGGTGATGAGGTTGATCAGCACCTGCTCGAGCTGGCCGGCCACCGCCTGCACCATCGGGACCTCGGGATCGATCTCGACGCCGAGCTCGATGCCGCCCCGCTCTACGAGATGGTCGCAGATGGACACGGACTGCCGCACCACGGAGGCGATATCGACCGGCTCGACGTCCTTGCCGGATGGGCGCGCGTACTGCACGAGGTCGCGGGAGAACCGCAGGATGCGCTGAGCGCTCGCGCCGATCCGGCGCAGCTTCTCGAGGTCGGGGACCTCGGCCCCCTGGGACTCGAACTTGCGCACGAGGTACTCGGCATAGACGGTGATCGATGTCAGCGGATTGTTGAGCTCGTGGACGACGCCCGCGGCGAGCTCGCCCAGCGTGGCGAGGCGCTCGGAGCGGATGACCTGCTGCTGGAGCTCCTCGATCTTTGATTGGTCCTGACCGATGGCGACCACGGCATCGATGCGGTCTCCGGCGGCACCCGCGCGACCGACGGGGGCGATCGACCAGACGGTGCGGACGTTGCCGTGCGCGCGCGTCGGCAGATGCACGGTGACCGCGGTGTGGTGTTGACCGACGAGGGCGGCGGCAAAGGCCGAGGTGAGGAACTGGCGTTGATCCGTCGAGATGAAGTCGCGGATGTCGCGACCGAGGACGTCATCGCGCGAGTAGCCCGTGAGCTCGAGCATCGCGCGGTTGCACACCGTGATGCGCCAGTTGCGATCGATGCCGAGGATGAGCGCGTTGGCACTCTCGAGGAGGCGCGCCTGGTAGTCGCGGAGGCCGAGGGCATCATCGGCGAGGCGTGCGGTGCGGAGGCCGTGGGCGACGTGCGAGGCGATGGCGTTGACGGCGTCGGCATCGGCGGCCCGCCCGTCCTGGGCCGGGGCGTACCCGATATCGAGGACCCCGTAGAGCTCACCGGCGGCCGCGAGGGGCACGGCGAAGCCGGTCGCCATCCCGGTGAAGGGAGAGTCCCAGCGGTCGCGGATCATGAGGCGCGCGCTCGCGGCGACGGCGCTCTTCAGCTGCGCGCGCGACAGGGCAGCATCGGTGATGGTGACGCCCTCGCTGACCACGCCATCCCGGAGGGCCGCCCCGCGGATGTACGCGCGCGCCGGATCGCGGGTGCGGATGTCGAGCACGCGGATGCACAGCGCACGCCCCGGGAGGAGCGTACCGAGGATGCCCAGGGCGCGGTCGACGAGCGTGGCCTCGGAGATCGCCGTGCCGAGCTCGGCGGCGAGGGCCTGGAAGGCAGCGAGCTGCGCCTCGATGGTCGGAGCCAGGAACGTCACGGCTTTCCCTCCGTCGGTGCAAAGAACTCGCCGGTCTGGCCCTCGTCGCTCGCAGCGCCGGACGTGAAGTCCGACGCCTCCAGCGCGGGCGCCCCCGACACCCCACCGGCGCTATCGGGCAGGATGATCTGGGCGTGGGGGGCGAGCGGCTCGGGCTCGGCGGCAGCGCGGTCGAGGTCGAGCATCTTGGCCGAGCCGACGTAGTCGGTCGTCTCGTACTTCGTGATCTTGCCGATCTTTTTCACGATGCCTGCCATGCGTTCGGCTTCCGACAGGATCACGCCGACGGACCGCAGGTGCGGGGCATCGCTCGCGCTCTGTCGCCTGATCAATTCGGCATACCCCATGATCGAGGTCAGTGGTTGGTTGAGCTCGTGCGCGGTGGCGCCTGCCAGCTCGGCGACGAGTGCATGTTTTTCCGACAGCTGCAGCTTTTGCTGGGCATCGAGGAGGCGCTGCTCCATGCGGATGCGCTCGCGGAGATCGGTGAGGATGCCGACGCTCGCGACCTCGCGATCGCCCTCGTAGACGGTCGACGCCGTCATGGAAACGGGGACGATCTCGCCCGAGGCGATCCGCACCTCGCGCCGGGTGGACTCGAGGCGGCCGACGCCGCCGTAGGACGTCGAGCGGAGCATGCGCATGATCTGCTTGCCCCCGCCCTCCTCGTAGAGGTCCCAGACCGGCAGCTTCCCGATGACATCGCGCGCGCGGTAGCCAAACAGGCGCTCGGCACCCTGGTTGAAGATGATGATCTGGCCGCGCATGTCGGCGGCGATGATCGCGTCGACCGTCGAATCGATGAGCCGCTCGAGGAATTCCTTCGTCGAGCGCAGCTCGTGCTCGAGGGCGCGCTCGGCGGTGACATCGCGGAAGGCGAGGATGACCGCGCCCGTGCCCGCGAGTACCGTCGACGTGGACACGCTCACCCACACCGGGGCTCCGCTGGTCGTGGAGAGCTCGAGATCGAACGCCTCGACGTTCACCCCGGCGAGCACGCGCGTGACCGCTTCTCCGAGGCCGGACCGCTGCTCGTCATTGGAGACGAGATCGCCGAGCTCGCTGCCGAGGAGGCCATCACGCGCGAAGCCGGTGATGAGCTCCGCCGCGCGGTTCACGAACAGGATGCGTCCGCCGTCGTCGAGTACCACCACGCCGTCGGCCCCGGCCTCGAAGTGCTCCTTCAGCGAATCGATCCCACGCAGGCGCCGCTCGGCCTCGTAGCGGGCGCGGGAGATGCGGTGCGTCTGGTCGCGCAGACTCTCGAGCACCGCGCCGTGCCGGAGGTGGGCGGCGAGCGTGCTCGCGATGATCTTGCCGACCTCGAGCCCCCGCGCCCCGATGTGTTGCGTGCCCGGAGTGCGCTTGCGCAGCATCATCACGCCGAGGGCGCGGCCGCGCCACTGCACGGGAATGACACAGATGGCGCGCACGCCCTTCGATACGAGCTCGATCTCCTTCGTGAGCGGGTGCGTGGTGACGTCCGAGATGAGCACCGGCGTGAGGGTGCGGATGGCCTCCTGCACCTCGGGGTACTCGGCGATCGCGAGCGTGAAGCGCGTCAGTGGATCCGTGTCGTTGGCGGCGATCACGAACGCGTGATCCGAGCCCTCGATGTGGGCGATGAGCGACGCCCGATCGAAGCCGAGCAGTCCCGCCGAGATCGAGAGCACCTGGCCGAGCGCCTCGGCGTCATCGCCATGCGCCGTGAGCACCTCGTTGATTCGCTCGAGGGCCTGCGGTCCCGCCGCGTCGCGCCGCGAGAGCCGGCACAGGTTGCGACAGCGCGACGCCAGCACCGCCGGCGACAGGGGCAACCGCGTGACGTCGGTCGCGCCCGCGGCCAGGGCTTCGGTCGCCGCCGTCGCCGGCACGCCTGGGACGATCGCGAGGATCGGCACCTCCGCGAGCGCGGGGACATCGCGTGCCTCGGCCACCAGGTGCGCGGCCTCGGGCCCCGTGATGACGATCAGCGCCGGGGTGCCGTCGGCGAGGGCGAGGTGCGTCTCGCTCGTGGCGCTGAGGCCACTGCCGGAGAGCTGCGACACGAGCTGCGAGCGCTCGTGCTCGCTTCCCCCGAGCACCACGATCGGTGACGTCTCCACGACGCTGCGACCGTAGCACTTCGGGCGGGCTCCCCCTTACTGGCGAGGGAAATACTGGTCGAGGCGTCCCTTCGCCCAGCCGTAGCCAGCCTCGTCGAGACATTGCTCGGCGAGCGGCCGCGTGATGGGGCGATCCTGGTTGGCCCGGAACGTCGCCGGGCAGTTCTCCCTCGCGAGTTCACGCAGCTCGGCTTGCTTGGCAGCCGAGGGCGCACCACCGGAGACGACGGAGAGGATGGAGGAATCAAGATTGGTCATGCCCCGACGTAGTTCACCGATCGGACCAACGGCCCCTGCCTCGTGCGGTAGCCACCCGACCCGCGAGAACCGTGGCGTGGCTGGGAGTTAGGGCGCGTGCGTCCCCACCTAGACACCGGTCGTGGGGCAAGCCCCCAGCCACTGCCGGTGGCCCGAGCAGCCAGCGGGCGGCCCTACTTCAGCTCCGTCGCGATCTTCTTCCGCTGATCCTGGAGCTGCTGGACGCGCTTCTTCTCGGACGCCAGCAGCGACTCGACCTCGCGGCGCGCGCGCTCGGACTCATCCTTCGCCCGCTCCGACGCGGCAAGTGCAGCCTGGAGGCGCTCGTTGCTCTTCTGGAGCTCCGCGCGCGAGAGCTCGGCATCCGCCCCGGCGGCGGTGGCGGCCTGCGCGGCGACGGCCGCGGCCTCGGCGGCGGTCTTGGCCTCGGCCTCGGCCTTCAGGCGGGCCGCTTCCTTCTCCTCGATGACCCGGAGCTTGTCCGCTGTCTCCTGACGTGCGACCTCGGCCTTCGTGGCTTCGTCGACGGCCCGGCGCTCGGCGGCGCGGACGGTGAAGGCCACGATGACGGCGACGGTGGCGAGGGCGCCAAGAAAGACGAGGGTGGCCGTGATGGCGATCCGCTTGCGGCGGTTCGCGCGGTTCGCGAGAGCGAAGACCGCATCGAGGAAGGCGCGCTCGCGCGGAGCGAGGGACCCGACGCGTTCGTGCATGCGCCGCGCCTCGTCGACGGTGGCGCCTCGCCAGAGCAGACCTTCCGCGCGGCCCCGCGACTCCCACTGCTGAGCGGCCTGGCGCAGCGACTGGATCCATGACGTCTCCTCGCGGCCGGCGTCCATCCACTGCCGGAGCTGCGGCCACGCGGTGATGAGCGACTCGTGCACGACCTCGACGGTGCGCGAGCCGCCGCGCTCGTCCACGTTCATGACAAGGAGGCGCGCCGCGACGAGCTGGTCGACGAGCGCCTGGGCATCGGGCGCCATCGCGAGGAGCTCGTGGAGATCGACGATCGCGCGCGTGCCCTCGGTGGTCACGAGGCGCACGAACACCAGCTGCGCGAGGCGTCGGTGCTCGCGGCTCATGCCAGCGAGGACCGCGTCCGCGTGGGTGGCCAGCGCGCCCGCGACGCCACCCATGGCCTGATACGCCGCGACCGTGAGGAGGCGCCGCGCGCGATCGCGCCCCTCCCAGAGGCGCGAGGCTGCGAACTGCAGGAGGGGCAGCGCCCCCGGGGTGAGCGCGAGCTCGGAGACCATGCGCTCGGCGAGATCGGTGTTCTCGAAGTTGAAGCCGGCGGTTCGCGTGGGGCGGACGAGGGCATCACGCAGACCTTCGCGCCCGAGCGGCATCAGGTAGTGCATGCCCTCGGTGACCGCGTTCATGAAGACGCGCTCCTCGGCGACGCGATCGAGGAAGTCGGAGCGCAGCGAGAGCACGACGCGGACCGGGCTCGCGGGATCGTCGGCAGCGGCATGCAGCATCGTGACGTAGGCCGCGCGCTCGCGCGGATCGGGGACGAGCGTGTACAGCTCCTCGAACTGATCGACGAAGAGGAGGACGCGCCCCTTGATCTCACCCGCGCGCCAGCGCAGCAGCGTGCCGAGGTAGCCCGGCATCTCGTAGAGGTTCTGCGCGATCGTCTGCTGGACGCCGGTCTCGGGGTGTCCGGTCAGGGGGGCGAGCGCCATGGCGAGGGCATGGACCGGCTTGCGCCCCGGCCTCACGACGACGGACTCCCACGCGCCGTCGCGCTTGAGCGCGGGGATCACGCCGGCGCGGATGAACGACGACTTGCCCGCGCCCGACGGACCGATGACGGCGAGCAGGGGTTGCGACTCGAGGCGACCGACCGCGCGCGAGATCTGTGCGGAGCGACCGAAGAAGCGCTCGGCGTCGAGCTCCTGGAAGGACTGGAGGCCCGGATACGGACAGCGCTCGTCGGCGACCTGCTGGGCCGAGTGGCGCGGGAGGAGCGGCTCGAGGGCATCGAGCATCGCGCGCGCCGAGGGGAAGCGCTCGTCCTTGTTCTTCTGCAGGGCGGCGTCGATGACCTGGATCAGGTGACGCGGCAGGTGGGGAGCGAGCGTGCCGACGCTGGGAATCGGATCAGGGGCGCACGTCGCGTACATCAGCGCGCCCGGATCGAGCCCGTCGTACGGATGTCGTCCGGCGGCGAAGCGATACATCATCATGCCGACGGCCCAGACGTCGCTGCGCTGATCGATGTTGGTCGTCTGGAACTGCTCGGGAGACATGTAGCTCCACGTGCCGACCATGCCCTGCCCGCTGATGGTCACGTAGGTCTCGCCGTCGCCGTGACTGCCGCTGATATGGGTGCTGCCGCTGGCGATGCCGTCGAGGACGGGACCTCCCGCGAACTTGGCGATGCCGAAGTCGAGCACCTTCACCACGCCGGTCTGCGTGACGAAGATGTTGTCCGGTTTCAGATCGCGATGGACGATGCCCATCGCGTGCGCGTGCTCGAGAGCGCGCAGCACCGAGGCCATGATCTCGAGCATGCGCCAGAGCTGCAGCGGCCCCGACGCACTCATCTTCCGCAGCGACATGCCCTCGAGGTACTCGAGCACCAGGTACGGCCGCCCCTGGAACTCGTTCATGTCGTGGATGACAACGATGTTCTCGTGCGTGCACTTGGCGGTCGCGCGCGCCTCGAGCAGGATGCGCTGACCGGCGACCGGATCCGATGGGTGCAGGACCTTGACCGCGACGAGGCGACCGAGCTTCGTGTCGCGTGCGAGGAACACCTCGCCCATGCCGCCGGAGCCGATCGATCGAATCAGCTCGTACTGATCGACGAGCGTGCCCGGCAGGAGCGAATCGGGCCTGACCACTTGCGTGGTGGCGGTACGCGGCGCGGCCACGTCACCACCACGACAGCGTGAGGGTGCCGCCGACGTAACCAGGCGTGAGCACCATCGAGACCTCGGGGCGCCGTTCCTCGACCGGGCGGGGGCGATTCATGATCGCGAGCGCGCCCGCGACGACGCCGACGGCGGCCGCCGTGCCCCACATCGCGATGCCGTACCCACTCTTGCGTCGCGCCAGCTCCTCGTCGTTGCGGAGCGCGAGCGGGACCTGCTCGGGGGTACACCCGGCCGGACACGCGGCCGCATACTTCGCGTCGTACGCGTCGATGTCACTGCGCGCGTCGAGATAGACGGCCGTGCCGCCGAGCGCGAGGGCGATGCTGCCCGCCGCGACGCTCCACGGAACCCACCAGCGCCAGCGCCGCTCGTAATTCACGCGCTGCTGGACGACCTGGATCTCTTCCTTGGACAGCTCGATCTCCTGGGAGATCGAGCCGCCAGCGGCCAGGTCGAGCGCCTGGCTCTGGGTGACGTAGCCGGCGCGCGTCGCGACCAGCTGGTGCCGCCCCGCGAGGAGGCGCAACATCTTCGTGCCCTCACCGACGAGGATCTCCTGTCCGTCGAGCTCGACCCGGACCTCGGGTTGTTTGCTGACGACCGTGAGCTTGGTGAGCGTGCCCTCCAGGACCGCGAGGTATGACTGGGCATCGGCGTAGAGGCGCTTACCGAGCGGTTCCGCGCCGTAGGCGAGGGCCTTCTCGAGGAACTCCCACGCGACGAGCGGCTGCCGGATGTTGATGAGACACACGGCGGCGTTGAACCGGATCGTCGGGTGGTCCCACTCCTTCAGCGCCTCTTCGTAGATCGTGAGCGCGTCGGCGTACTTGCTCTCCTCGAAGAGCTTGTTGCCCTTCGCGAAGAGATCGAACGCCGCCTTCTGCTGCTTCTTCGAGACCCCCTTCGACCATGGGGTCTCCTCCGACGCCTTGACGTCGGCCTGCGCGCGGGGAGCGAGGATGGCCAGCCCGACCACGAACAGCGCCACCCAGGCCACGAGCGGCGCGAAGCCGCGGCGCTCGGCACCGCCGCATGGCGATGCGGTGTGGTCCACCTTCACGATTGGGATCATAGCTCGAGGATGTGCGTCCCGTGCAGCATCGGGTGCTCCAGCTCGCGCGCCCCGGTGGAGCTGAACACGTGCAGGGGCACACACACGAGCGGCTCGGCCCCGGTCTCGAAGTGATGGGGACACATCGGCTCGAGGATGCAGACCATGCCCGCGACGAGTGGGTGGTGGTGCGTGTGGGCGCCGATCCCGACGACGCTCGTGCCGCGACCGCGCAGGATGTAGACCACGCGTGCGGTGGAGTGCACGTGATGCGCTTGCTCCGTCGTGTGCGGTGGCATGTAGAGGAGCTGGAGCGTCGGATCACCGGGGCGATCGGGTGGGAACAGCTGCTTCGTCGAGCAACCGTTCACGTACGGGAGGGTCGTGCCCTGGACGATCGAGGTCGACTTGTCCTCCGGCATGTAGCCGCGGATGACGGTGGCCAGGAAGCGGCTGGGGATGGTTGTAGGTCCACGTCGCAGAACCGCCGACTCACCGTCATCGCCAATCAGGTACACGGAGTCGCCCCGCTCGACCGTCACCTCGGCGGGGCCGATGTACGCCCGGTAGTGATAGAGGTTCGTCGGCTGCGCCTCGACGACCCGGGCCGTCGCGAGCGGTACCGCGTATCGCACCCCGAACGTGTCGACGAGATCACGGTCGAGGACCGCGGGAGGATCGTCGCTCACGTGTAGCGCCGAGTGCATCGCGAGCATTATTACCTGTTAGAGTGCTCGCATGGTGGGCCGAATACCCATCACCGTTGCCTGTGGGCTGGTGGTTGTCGGGTGTGTGGCGAGTAACGCTACGCCGTGTGGCGACCTCACGTGCCCGGTCGGCCGCATCTGCGTCCTGGGCGATCGCTGTGTCGATGACTCGGTCGTGACGAGCTGCGCGTCGCAGGCCGAGGGCGCGAGCTGCGAGGTCCCCGACGTCGGCGCCGGCACCTGCCAGGGCGGCTTCTGTCTCGTCGGTCGGTGTGGCGACGGCGAGATCAACGCGATCGACGAGTGCGACGGCGACAACCTCGGCACGCACACCTGTCTCGATCTCGGATCCACCGAGCCCGCCGGCCTGAAGTGCACCGCGGACTGCGCGCTCGACTACTCCGCCTGCACGGCGGTGTGCGGCGACGGCGTGAAGAACTCGCTCGAGGAGTGCGACGGGACGGACTTCGGCGACCGGTCCTGCCTGACGGAAGGCGCCTACGAAGGCGACCTCGTCTGCACCACGACCTGCACGATCAACAGCGCCCAGTGCACCGGCACTTGCGGCGACGGCATCGTCAACGGTCTCGAGGACTGCGACGGCATGAACCTCGGCGGGACGACCTGCGAGAGCCGCGGATATCTCGGCGTCACGCTCCCGATCAGCTGCACGCTGGGCTGCGGGTTTGCCGCGTCGAGCTGTACCTGCGGCGGCGTGCTGTGCCAACCCACGACGGAGCAATGCGTCCAAGAGGGCGGACTCTCCATTTGCAGGGGCGTATGAAGCAAGCGCTCGTGGTCCTGGCCCTCATCGCTGGTGGGTGCGTGAAGAGCAACGCGCAGCAGTGCGGCGAGCTCACGTGTCCGACGGGAACCACGTGTGGCCCCACCGGCGACCGCTGCTACGACACCGATCTCGTCGAGGCCTGCAGCGCGCGCGCCGACGGCGAGGCGTGCGAAGTGCCAGGGCTACCGCCGAGTGTGTGTGCCGCGGGCGTATGCCAGGCGAGCCGCTGCGGCGATGGTCGGGTGACGGGCTCCGAGGCCTGCGACGGCACGGACTTCGATGGGCGCAACTGCATGACGCTGAACTTCTACGAGGCGGAGGGCCTCCGCTGCACGGAGAGCTGCCAGTACGACACGAGCGCGTGCCGGGGCACCTGCGGCGACGGCATCAAGAACGGGAACGAGAAGTGCGACGGCGCGGACCTCGGCGGCGCCACCTGCTTCGACGCGCAGTTCTACTCGGCCCCCGGGCTCGCGTGTAATTCGACCTGCGGCTACGACACCACCCAGTGCGGCGGCGGTCACTGCGGTGACGGCATCATCAACGGCCTGGAGCAGTGCGACGGGACGATGATGGGCTCGACCTGCGCCGAGCTCGGCTACGCCGGTGCCCTCTCGGGCATGTCGTGCACGGGGACCTGTCAGTACGCCTCGACGAGCTGCTCGTGCTCCGCGGGTCGTTGTACTCCTGGAACGCAGCGCTGCGAGTGCACCAAGTTCGGGTGCGGATGTGTCGCCAACTGAGACGACGATCCGCGGCTTCCTCGCGCGACATCACCCCCAGGGACGACAAGGCATCGCGACGGTCGCGGCCACGGCGAATCTCTGGCGCGAGGTCGACTCGCTATCGCTCCTCCAGCTCGTCGCCTTCGTCGAGGCGAAGTTCGCGTTCGTCGTGAAGCCCATCGACTTCGCGCCCCGCAACTTCGGGACGATCGCGAACATCGTGAAGCTGGTCGACGCCCGCCGCACGCGTTAGCGCAAGAGCGAGGGCAGATCCTTGAAGGCCGCGAGGCACTCGGGATTGGCGAGAGCGGACTCGCTCGTCACGGGCTCGCCGTGGATGACCTGGCGCACCGCGATCTCGGCCTTCTTGCCGCTGCGCGTGTAGGGGACCGCGGGGACGACGATGGTGCGCGCGGGCACGTGGTGCGGAGAGGCACGCAGGAGCGCGGTGCGGATCGCCTTCTCGTCGAGCACGTGTCCCTCGGCCAGCACCACGAACAAGATGATGCGGATGTCGTCGCGCCACTGCTGCCCGACGGCAACGGCGTCGGCGATCGCGGGAAGCGTCTCGAGCTGGCGGTAGATCTCGGCGGTGCCGATGCGATGGCCGCTGGGCTTCAGCGTGGCGTCGGAGCGACCGTGGATCACGTAGCCCGTCGGGGTGACCTCGGCGAAGTCACCGTGGTGCCAGGCGCCCGGGTAGCGCTCGAAGTAGGTGGCGCGGTAGCGCGC
>LNFM01007417.1_pt1 | contig 17221 bp, 13 predicted proteins | sample 596031 | NCBI WGS metagenome assembly LNFM01 (sample SAMN04254537, study PRJNA301005) | activated carbon metagenome | isolation source: dual media filters at the Ann Arbor, Michigan drinking water treatment plant | place: USA: Ann Arbor | reverse complement strand
ACTGCGCCCAGAACATCGGTCCGCCGGTGGCAGGCGGGAAACCGTAGCCGGTCAGGTAGACGACATCGATGTCGCTGGCGCGCAGCGCGATGCCCTCCTGCAGGATGCGCGCGCCCTCGTTGACCAGCGCCAGCAGGCAGCGGTCGACGATTTCGGCCTCGTCGATGGCCCGCGGGACCACGCCGATCTCGCGGCGCCAGGCGTCGATCAGCGCATCGATCTGCGGATCGGGTTTCGGCGTGCGATCGGGCAGGTCATAGCGGTACCAGCCCTGACCGCTCTTCTGACCCAGTCGGCCCAGTTCGACCACGCGGTCGCCGATGCGGGAGTAGCGCAGCTGCGGCTTCTCGACATAGCGGCGCTGGCGGATCGCATAGCCGATGTCCATGCCGGCCATGTCGAACATCGTGAACGGACCCATGGCCATGCCGAATCGGGCGAGCGCTGCATCGATCTGCTGCGGGCTCGCACCTTCGTCGACCAGGAACATCGACTGGCGGATGTACTGCTCGAGCATGCGGTTGCCGATGAAGCCGTCGCACACGCCGCTGACCACCGCCACCTTGCGGATGCGGCGGGCAAAGGCCATCACCGTCGCGAGCACGTCCTTGCCGGTTAGCCTGCCGCGCACCACTTCCAGCAAGCGCATCACGTTCGCAGGGCTGAAGAAATGCATGCCGATGACGTCTTGCGGCCGGCGCGTGACGGCGGCGATCGCGTCGACATCGAGGGTCGACGTGTTGGTGGCGAGGATCGCGCCCGGTTCCATCACGCGGTCGAGCCGGCGGAACAGGTCTTCCTTGACCGCCATGTCCTCGAACGCCGCTTCGATCACGAGGTCGCAGTCGGCCAGATCTTCGATCGCCAGCGTGGGCACCAGCAACGCCATGCGTTGCTCGACCTGCGCGGTGGTCAGCCGGCCCTTGCGCGCCGTGGCTTCCCAGTTGGCGCGGCACGTCGCCAGGCCGCGTTCCATTGCGGCCTCGCTCGTCTCCAGCACCCGCACTGGCATACCGGCATTGGCCAGTGCCATCGCGATGCCGCCGCCCATCGTGCCGAAGCCGACCACCGCGACCCGCTCGATGCTGCGGGTCGGCGTGCTGTCCGGCACGTCCGGGATCTTGGCGGCGGTGCGTTCGGCAAAGAAGGCGTGCCGCAGCGCCCGCGACTCCGCCGACTGCACCCGCTCGATGAAGATGTTGCGCTCGGTTGTCAGGCCGAGTTCGAACGGCAGCATGTAGGCCGCTTCGATCGCATCGACGCATTTGAGCGGGGCGGTCAGGCCACGTGCCGCGCGCGCCACCTGCTCTCTCGCCGCGTTGAAGAAGTCGCCCGCCTGCGTGCCGTCCGGCAGCGCGACCGCGCGCGCACGCAACGCGGGCAGCGGTCGCCGCGCGGCGATCTCATGGGCGAAATCGAGTACGCCTTGAAATGTGGTGTCGGCGACGATGCGCTCGATCAGTCCGTGCGCGAGCGCATCTCGTGCGTCTATCGGCTCACCCGAGGTGATCATCTGCATCGCCTTCGCCGCACCGACCGCACGCGGCAACCGCTGCGTACCACCCGCCCCTGGAATCAGGCCGATCTTGACTTCGGGCAGCGCCAGCGATGCGCCCGGGGTGGCGATCCGGTAAGGGCAGGCCAGCGACAGCTCGAGGCCGCCGCCCATGCACACGCCGTTGATCGCGGCGATGACCGGCTTGTAGGAAGACTCGACCGCACCGATCAGGTCGAGCAGGCTGGGGGCGGCCAGCATGGCCGGCGTATTGAACTCGCGGATATCCGCACCGCCCGAGTACACGCGCCCGGTGCCGGTGATGACGATGGCGACCACCGATGGATCGTCCAGCGCCTGCTCGATGCCCGCCGCAACGCGCTGGCGCACCGCATGACCGAGTCCGTTGACCGGCGGATTGTCGATCTGGATCACCGCCACGCTGTCGCGCACTTCGAAATACACGCTCATCGTCGTTCCTGACTTCTTGTTCTGGGCTAGACCTCGAGCCATTCCTGCCGAATCAGCCGGTTCGTGCGCAGCGCCTGTGGGCTGCCTTCGAACACCATGTGACCATGCCCCATCACGTAGGCGCGCTGCGACACTTCGAGCGCGATGGTCAGCTTTTGCTCGATCAGCAGCACTGAGACACCGCGCTCGCGCAGAGTGCGCAGGAAGCCCGCCACCAGGTCCACGATCTTCGGCGCCAGTCCTTCCGTGGGCTCATCAATGATGACGAGGTGGGGGTCGCCCATGATCGTACGTGCCAGCGTCAGCATCTGCTGCTCGCCCCCCGACAATACCCCGGCCTGGGTGTCGCGCCGCTCGGCCAGCCGTGGGAACAACTGGTACATGTCGTCGAATTTCCAGCGCCCGGGGTGCCGGCCCTTCAGCCCGAGCAACAGGTTCTCGTGCACCGTGAGCGAAGCGAAGACCTGCCGATCTTCCGGCACGTAGCCGATGCCCGCATGGGCGATCTCGTGGGTCTTGCAGCCCATCAGTTCACGCCCCTTGAACGTGACGCGCCCGGTGCAGTCGACCAGCCCCATGATCGCCTTGGCCGTGGTGGACCGGCCCACACCGTTTCGCCCGAGCAGACAGACGATCTCGCCGGCACCGACGCGCAGGTCCACCCCATGCAAAACATGGCTCTTGCCGTAGTAGGCCTGCAGATTGGCGACTTCCAACATCGGCGGATCGACGTCAGGCAGCATCGGCGTGCTGCCCGAGATAGGCCTCCTTGACCTGCGCATTGGCGCGGATCTCGGCCGGGGTGCCGGTGGCGATCACCTGGCCGTAGACCACCACGGAGATGCGATCGGCCAGTCCGAACACCACGCTCATGTCGTGCTCCACCATCACCAGCGTCTTGCCGTGCGTGACGTCCTTGATCAACGCGACCGCCGCCGCCGTCTCGCCGCGGCTCATGCCGGCGGTGGGTTCGTCCAGCAGGATCACGCTGGCGCCCCCGGCGATCGTGATGCCGATTTCCAGCGCCCGCTGCTCGGCGTAGGTCAGCAGGCCGGCGAGCGTCTTGCGGCGGCGCTTCAGGCCGATCTGCAGCAGGATCTCCTCGGCCCGCGTTTCGGCATCGCGCAGCCCGTCCAGGCGATGCCAGAACGAATAGCGGTAGCCCAGCGACCACAGGACCGCGCAGCGCAGGTTCTCGAAGGCCGTCAGGCGGTGGAAGAGGTTGGTGATCTGGAAGCTGCGCGACAGGCCGAGCCGATTGATCTCGAACGGCTTGCGGGCAGTGATCTCGTTGCCGTTGAGCAGGATGCGGCCCGCGCTCGGCGCGAACTTCCCACTGACGAGATTGAACAGCGTCGACTTGCCGGCGCCGTTGGGACCGATCACAGCGTGCCGCTCCCCCGCCGGAATCGCCAGGGAGATGCCACGGATGATCTCGGTACGACCGAAGCGCTTGGCAACGTCGACGAGTTCGAGCGCCGGGGTCATCGGCGTGGGCTCACTTGTCATCGGGGTTGTCACGGATCCAGTCTTCGATCTCGACCTGGACCCCGTCCCACTCCGCCTTGAAGCGCCGCCGCATGTAGTCGAATGCCAATGCGGCAGCCGCAGTGATCGTGATCGCCAGCACCCAGGGCTGCGGCTGCGCGAGGTCGAAACGGAAGCCAGCCACCGTGAGGGTCGAACCCATCGCGATGTCCAGGGACCGGTGCCAGGTGAACTCGATCAGCAGCACGACTCCAGCCAACAGCGTCAGGCTGCTGGCCAGCACGCCGAAGTACGCATCAAGCAAGCGCTTCATCTTGCCGAACTTGAGCACCCGCAGGTTCATCAGGATCAGGCTCGACAGACCGCCCGGCGCAAACATCACCAGCAGCACGAAGAACACCCCGAGGTACAGCTGCCACGCCTTGGTGTACTCCGATAGCGCGACCGAAAAGAACACGAAGACCACGGCGCCGAGGATCGGGCCGAAGAAGAACGACACGCCGCCGATGAAGGCGGCCAGCAGCACGCCGCCGGAGCGGATGGCACTGACCGCCTCGCTGCCCACGCTTTCCAGGTTGATCGCCATCAGCGCGCCGGCGATGCCGGCGAAGAACGCCGACAGCATCAGCATCAGCCAGCGCACGCGTTGCGTGTTGTAGCCGATGAACTCGGCCCGCTCCGGGTTGTCACGCACCGCATTGGCAATGCGTCCGAGCGGCGTCTGCGTCAGCGCGAACATCGCGATCATGCTGACGAAGCACCAGGCGGCGATCAGGTAGTAAACGTGCAGGTCGCGCCCGAACGTGAGGCCGTCGATGCCAAGGAACGGCCCACCGGCGGTCCGGTTGCCGCTGATGCCCGCCTCGCCGCCGAAAAAGCCGGGGAACATGAGCGATGCTGCGAACACCATCTCGCCGATGCCCAGCGTGATCATCGCGAACGGCGTTCCCGCCTTCTTCGTGGTGAGGTAGCCAAAGACGACGCCGAAAAAGAGGCCGGCGAGACCACCCACCAGCGGCAGCAGAGACACCGGATACACCAGCGTTCCGGCAGCGATCCAGTTCATCGCGTGGATCGCGAAGTACGCCCCCAGTCCCGAGTACACCGCGTGCCCGAAACTCAGCATGCCGCTTTGGCCAAGCAGCATGTTGTAGCTGAGGGCGAAGATGATCATGATCCCCGCCTGCGACAGCAGCGCGAGCGCGAACTTCTTCTCAAACACCAGCGGCAACGTCAGAAAGACGATCGCCGTCAGGCCCCAGATGAGCCAGCGGCCGAAGTTCAGCGGCCGGAACGCGAGGGTCGGACCGTCTGCGGCGACCAAGCCCATCAGCCCGGGGTCATCAATCTTCACGGGTGCCCATCAGTCCGCGCGGACGGAAGATCAACACGAGCACCAGCAGGAGGAAAGGCAGCACCGGCGTGACCTGCGCCACGGTGAGTTTCGACAGCGCGTAGCCGGCTGACTCCGGCGTGACCGACATGCCGAGCGACCGCAGGACAACCGCCAGCGACCAGTCGCTGGTCTTGCCGAAGGCGTCCATCAGGCCGAGCAGCAGCGACGCGATGAATGCACCCGACAGTGAGCCCATGCCACCGATCACGATGATCACGAACACGATGGCGCCGACGGCGGCGGCCATTCCCGGTTCAGTGACGAACAGGTTGCCGCCGACCACGCCGGCCAGCGCCGCCAGCGCGCAGCCGCCGCCGAACACCAGCATGAACACACGCGGCACGTTGTGACCCAGCGCCTCGACCTGCTGCGGATGGGACAGCGCTGCCTGGATCACGAGGCCGATGCGCGTGCGAGACAGCAGCAGCCATAGCGATCCCAGCATGAACACCGCCACACCCATGGCGAAGGCGCGATAGGCCGGAAAGGTCAGCCCGAGCTGCTGCAGCCAGCCGACCGGTCCATCAAGCGCGCTGGGCACCTGGTACGGCACCGCCGCCCGGCCCCAGATCGCCTGCACCAGTTCGACGATGATGAAGGTCAGGCCGAAAGTAAACAGCAGTTCCGGCACATGGCCCCACTTGTGCACCCGGCGCAGCCCGTAGCGCTCCACGAGCACGCCGAGCACCCCGACCAGCAGCGGAGCGGCGAACAGGGCGATCCAGAAGCCCGCCCACAGGCTGATCTGGTAGGCCGCATAAGCACCCAGCATGTAGAAGCTCGTGTGGGCGAAATTGAGCACCCCCATCATCGAGAAGATCAACGTCAGCCCGGCCGCGAGCATGAACAGAAGCAGGCCGTAGCTGATGCCGTTGAGCAACTGGACGAGGAAGAAGTCGAGGGTCACGGCCGGCGATGCGAAGGTTGTCGCGCGTGGGTCAGAAAGTCGGCGTCGGATGCTGCGCGGTGGCTCCCACCGCCGGATGTGCCGCGTTCAGGGACGCCGGACCGGTGTCCCGGTCCGAACGTTGTTCGGCGACGCAGGACCGTGGTCGACAACCGCCGGAGTCGGGCGACCGCCTCGGCCCCGGCGCGCGCCACGCAAGCCAACCGTTAGAGCTTGGCTGGCCGTTGCATCTGGCAGGACGTGGGCTGGGCGCCGACAAAGCTTGGCACGGCCTGCTCGGTCCGCCACGAGTGTCCGGTCTTTTCGACATCGTGCTTGACGGCGCCGCCCAGCTTCGCCCAGGTAGCAATGTAAAGCGGCTGCTGCAACTGGTGATCGGTGCCGCGCATCTCGATCTCGCCCATCAGGCTCGGCATCTTCATGCCGCTCATCTGGTGAGCCACGCGCAGCGGATCGGCGTTGCCGCCGTTGCGCCTGATCGCCTCGGCCAGCATGGTGAGCGACGTGTAGGAGGCCAGCGTGTAGAACTCCTCACCGAACTTCTTCTTGAAGCCGGTGTACAGGTCCTCGCCCGGATACTTGTCGATATTCGGATGCCAGTAGGCCACCATGCGCACCCGTTCGGCGCCGGCTGCGCCCATCGCCGTCGGCGTTCCGATGACGCCGCCGTAGTAGGTGTAGAAGGTGGCCGTCAAGCCGGCGTCGCGTGCTGCGCGCACCAGCAGGGTCAGGTCGGTGCCCCAGTTGCCGGTGATGACGGTATCGGCATTGGCGGCGCGGATCTTGGCGATGTAGGGCGAGAAGTCACGCACCTGGCCCAGCGGATGCAAGTCCTCGCCGACGATCTTCACGTCCGGTCGCTTGCGGCCGATCATCTCCTTGGCGGCCCGCGCCACCTGCTGGCCATGCGAGTAGTTCTGATTGATCAGGTAGACGTTGCTGATCTCCTTGCGGCCCTGCATGTAGGTGGTCAGCGCTTCCATCTTCATGTCGTTGTTGGCGTCGAACCGGAAGTGCCAGAACGAGCACTTGGAGTTGGTCAGATCGGGATCGACGGCGGCGTAGTTCAGGTAGACGATCGACTGCTCTGGATTGCGTTCGTTGTGCTTGGTGATCGCATCCGACAGCGGGACGCCGACATGCGAGCCGTTGCCCTGCGTCACGTAGCGAATGCCCTGGTCGGTCATCGTGCGCAGCAGCGTGAGGCTCTCCTGCGGTGAGTTCTTGTTGTCGAACGGCACGATCTCGAAACGCACGCCGGGACCGGCGAGGTTCTTGCCGTTCACCAGTTCAGCGATGTACTGAAAGTGCTTAAGCTGGTTCTGGCCGACTGCAGCGAACGGTCCGGACAGCGGATCCATGAAGGCGATCTTCACCACCTGGGCAGGCGCCCCGCCCTTGCCCTGCGCGACCGCCGTGCCGGTCAACAGCACTAAACCCGTGAATGCGCCAACGAGCGCTCCAATAAGCGCGAACACTCCGCGCACAACAATGCGTCGCATGCCTGTCTCCTGTGTTTTGTTTGACGACTCGGCGGCGGGTCTGCTGCCCGACTGCGCAGCGAGGATACCCGCCGCTAGTGCCGTCCACAATCGGGCGCACCGATGCGCAACCTCATCGGCCAACTTGATCAAGCGCCTGGCAGCCGGTAGTCCTTGAACTGCTCGCGCAGCCGTGTCTTCAGCATCTTGCCGGTGGCGCCCAGTGGAATCGCGTCGACAAACACCACGTCGTCGGGCACCTGCCATCTGGCCACCTTGCCTTCGTAATGAGCCAGCAACTGCTCGCGCGTGACGTCGGCGTTCGGCTTGCGCACCACCACCAGCAGCGGCCGCTCGTCCCACTTGGGATGGGGCGCGGCGATGCAGGCCGCCATGGCAACCGCCGGATGCGATACCGCGACGTTCTCGATCTCGATCGAGCTGATCCACTCGCCGCCCGACTTGATCACGTCCTTGGAGCGATCGGTGATCTGCATGAAGCCGTCGGCGTCGATGGTGGCCACGTCCCCGGTAGGAAACCACGCTTGCCCGGCGGCGTCGGTCCGTAGCGGCGAGTCCGCCTGCTTGAAGTAGCGATCGACGATCCATGGACCGCGCACCAGCAGGTCGCCGAACGCCGTGCCGTCCCACGGCAGGTCCTGACCATCAGCATCGACGATTTTCATGTCGACACCGAAGATCGCGCGCCCTTGCTTGTATTGCAGCGAGAGGCGTTTTTCCTCGCTCAGTGAGTCGTGCTTGCCCTTGAACGTGGACACCGTGCCGAGCGGGCTCATCTCGGTCATTCCCCAGGCGTGCAGCACCTGCACCCCGTACTTCTCCTGAAACAGACGCAGCATGGACGGCGGGCAGGCCGAGCCGCCAATGACGGTGCGACGCATCGTCGAGAAGCGCAGGTTGTTGGCTTCGGTATGGGCCAGCAGTCCTTGCCACACCGTGGGCACACCGGCAGAACAGGTGACCTTTTCCGCCTCGAACAGGTCGAACAACGACTTGCCGTCGAGCGCGCCGCCAGGAAAGACGAGCTTGGCGCCGACCATCGGCCCAACGTACGGCAGGCCCCAGGCATTCACATGGAACATCGGCACCACCGGCAGGATGCAATCGCGGGCCGACAGGTTCAGCGCATCGGGCAGTGCCGCCGCCATCGAGTGAAGTACGGTCGAGCGATGGCTGTAGAGCACGCCCTTCGGATGGCCGGTGGTGCCGGACGTGTAGCACATCGACGAGGCGGTGTTCTCGTCGAACTGCGGCCAGTTGAAGTGCTCCGATGCAGTTGCAACGAGGTCTTCGTAGCACAGCAGGTTCACCTTGCTCGACGCGGGCATCTTCTCCTTATCGATCAATGCGACCCAGTGGCGGACCGACTTGCAGTGCGAAGCAATGCCTTCAATGATGGGCAGGAAAGTGAGGTCGAAGAACAGCGCACGGTCTTCGGCATCATTGACGATCCAGGCGATCTGCTCGGCAATCAGGCGTGGGTTCAGCGTGTGCAGCACGCTGCCGCTGCCCGATACTCCGAAATACAGTTCAAGGTGCCGATAGCCATTCCAGGCCAATGTGGCAACACGGTCGCCGGGCTTGATGCCGAGACCACCGATGGCGTTGGCGACCTGGCGGGAGCGTCGGTGCATGCTGCGGTAGGTGGTGCGATGAATGTCGCCCTCCACCCGGCGCGAGACAACCTCGACATCGGGGTGATGGCGGTCGGCGTGCTCGATCAGCGAACTGATGAGCAGCGGCGACTGCATCATCTGGCCATTCAGCATGCGGGGTCTCCTGTCTTGTTATCTATGTCGCATCCCCATCTGAGGAGGATGTCTTTTGGCCAGTTTACAAGTGCACCGCCGATAGAATCGGCGCGCTTTGGAGAGTCCGTGAATCACCCGTTCCCGTCCGCTGCTGCCGGATTGACTGCGCCCCCCGGGGAAATCGAAGCGTTGCGCTGGACCAATGGGTTCGCGCGGCTGCCCGATCGGTCGCATACGCGGCTGGCACCGACCCCCCTGCCCGCGCCCTATCCGGTGGCGTTTTCCGCAGACGCCGCGGCGTTGATCGGCCTGTCGCCGTCCGCCGCGACCGATCCGGGCTTCACCGAGGTCGCCATCGGCAATCGCGTGCCCCCGGGCGCAGAGCCGCTTGCGGCCGTCTATGCCGGCCATCAGTTCGGCGTCTACGTCCCTCAACTGGGCGACGGTCGGGCGATCCTGCTCGGCGGCGTGCAAGGGCCGGCGGGCCTGTGGGAACTGCAGTGGAAAGGCGCCGGCAAAACGCCCTATTCCCGGATGGGCGACGGCCGTGCGGTGCTGCGCTCGTCGATCCGCGAGTTCCTGTGTTCGGAAGCGATGCACGGGCTGGGCATTCCAACGAGCCGTGCGTTGTCGATCGCCGGTTCCGACCACCCGGTTTTCCGCGAGACCACCGAGACTGCCGCGGTGGTCATCAGAATGGCGCCGAGCTTCGTGCGCTTTGGCTCATTCGAGTATTTTTACTGGCGAAATTTGCACGATGAACTGCGTGTGCTCGCCGACTATGTCATCGACGGCTTTTATCCCGAGTGCCGATCCGCGGGAGACGGCGCGCGCCCGTACCTGGCGCTGATCGAGGCGGTCGCCCGTCGCACCGCGCGGCTGGTTGCGCAGTGGCAGGGCGTGGGCTTTTGCCATGGCGTGATGAACACCGACAACATGTCGATCCTCGCCCTGACGATCGACTACGGCCCGTTCGGCTTTCTCGATGCCTTTGATGCCAACCACATCTGCAACCACAGCGATGATCACGGTCGATACGCCTATGCGCAACAGCCAGGCGTGGCGCACTGGAACCTGTATTGCCTGGGGCAAGCGTTGATTCCGCTGATCGGCGACGTCGAGGCGACGCAGACCGCGCTGGAGACCTATAAGGAAGAGTTCGCCCAGGCTATCAGCGCGCAGTTCGGCGCCAAGCTCGGCCTGCGCGACACGCAGGACGGCGACGCCGGGTTGACCGAGAGGCTGCTGCAACTGCTCGATGCACAACGGGTCGACTGGACCATTTTCTGGCGCAAGCTCGCGCAGGTGCCGGCGCAAAACCAAGGGCCTGCAGCCGATGCCCCGGTACGCGACCTGTTTTCCGATCGCGACGTGTTCGACGCCTGGATGCGCGACTACCGCGAGCGCCTGGCTACGGAAAACAGCGTCGATGCTGAACGCGCGGCGCGCATGAACCGGATCAACCCAAAGTACGTGCTGCGCAACTATCTGGCCGAAACCGCGATCAGCCGGGCACGAGGTGACGACGGTCAACGAGACTTCGCCGAGATCGAGCGCCTGCTCGACTGCCTGCGGCGTCCGTACGACGAGCAGCCGCACTACGACGCTTATGCGCGCATGCCGCCAGAGTGGGCCGGTGCACTGCATTTGTCGTGTTCCTCTTGAGCCTAATGAACCGTCGCACGCCCGACCGCGGTCTGCCGCGTTCATCTTCCGCCAAAGGAGTTGCTTGACCATGACTGACAAAGTGAAGAAGTCCGATGATCAATGGCGCGCGCAGTTGTCGCCCATGGAGTATTCGGTGGCACGCCAGGCCGGGACCGAACGCGCCTTTACAGGCCGCTATTGGGATCACCATGAGCACGGGATCTACCGCTGCGTGTGCTGCGGCACGGAGCTTTTCGCTTCGGACACCAAGTTTGATTCCGGCTGCGGCTGGCCGAGTTACTTCAAGGCGATCGATCCGGCCAACGTACGCGAGCAGCGCGACACCGCTTACGGCATGATCCGCACCGAAATCATCTGCAATGTGTGCGATGCCCACCTGGGCCATGTCTTTCCTGACGGCCCGCCGCCCACCGGTTTGCGCTACTGCATCAACTCCGCCTCGCTCACATTCGAGCCTGCTGAGAAGAAGTAGCGTTCTGGCGCGAGGCGAGGCGTCGCGCCGCCAGCAAGCGAGTTCCTGCATGAAGCTGCTGTTCGACCTCTTTCCCGTCATCCTTTTCTTTGTCGCCTTCAAGGTCGCCGGCATGTACCCCGACGCCTCCTTGGCACTGGCGCAGACTTGGCTCGGCCCACTGATGTTCGATGGTGTTGTGCCGGCGACGCAGGGACCGATCCTTCTTGCCACTGCCGTGGCGATCGTCGCCTCACTGCTGCAGGTGGGCTCGCTGCTGGCGCGCCGCAAGACGGTCGATCCGATGCTGTGGATCAGCGTTGGCGTGATTGTCGTCTTCGGCGGTGCCACGATCTGGCTGCATGACGAAACGTTCATCAAGTGGAAGCCTTCGATCCTGTACTGGCTGTTCGCCTCGATCCTCCTGGGCGGCCGCCTCGCATGGCATCGCAACCTGCTGCGCTCGGTGCTGGGCAAGCAGCTGGCCGTGCCCGACTTCGTGTGGGAACGGCTGCTGTGGATGTGGGTGGCTTTCTTCGTCGCCATCGGCGGCGTCAACCTCATCGTGGCCTTCAACTTCCCCACCGAGACGTGGGTCAACTTCAAGCTGTTCGGGCTGATGGGGATCACGCTTGCGTTCACGCTGGGGATAGGATTCTGGCTGGCCCGGTACATGAAAGAGGCGACGGAGTAGCCATGCCTGATTCGACAACGATCGACCGGATGAAGAGCCGGCTGCAGTCGCTCGCTCCGCAGCGATTGCATATCGACGACGACAGCGCCCTGCACGCTGGGCATGAAGGTGCCAAGAGTGGCGGTGGTCACTACCGGATGACGCTGGTCAGCGCGCAGTTCCACGGGCTCAACCGGGTTGCGCGCCATCGCCTTGTGTATGATGCCCTCGCCGACCTGATGCGTCGCGACGTCCACGCACTCACCATGACACTGCTGGCCCCGGATGAACTTGCCGGCGCCGCTGCTGCCTCAGGAAACTCCTCTTAGGAAACTGATCAGATGCTTCGAGCAATTGCCTTTGTCACGTGCGCCCTGGCGGCTTCCAGCGTCCTGGCGCAAAACCTCGCCACCGTGAACAACCGGCCGATTCCCAAGGCGCGCGAAGAAGCCTGGGTCAAGCAGTTGACGCAGCAGGGCCAGCAGGATTCGCCGCAACTGCGCGACATGGTGAAACAGGAATTGATCCGGCGCGAGGTCTTTCTCCAGGAAGCAGCTCGTCGCGGACTGCCCGAGAAGCCTGACGTCAAGTTCCAACTCGACGTGCAACGTCAGAACACGCTGATCCAGGCGCTGATGCGCGATGAGATGGACAAGAAGCCGGTGTCCGACGCTGACATCCAAAAGGCGTACAACGATCAGAAGGCGAAGGGCAGCGGCAAGGAGTATCGCGCCCGCCATATCCTGCTCGAGAAGGAAGAAGAGGCGAAGGCCATCATCGAGCAGCTTAAAAAAGGCGCCAAGTTCGAAGAACTGGCCAAGAAAAGCAAGGACCCGGGTTCAGCCGCCAACGGCGGCGATCTCGATTGGGCCGGTGCCGACGGCTACGTCAAGCCGTTCTCCGAGGCCATGATGAAGCTGGAAAAGGGCAAGATGACCGAAGTGCCGGTGCAGACGCAGTTCGGCTGGCACGTGATCCGGCTCGACGATGTGCGCGAGGCGCAGTTCCCGCCACTGACGCAGGTTCAGGGCCAGATCAAGGAAATGCTGCAGCAGCAGCGCGTCCAGGGGTTCGCCGCGGAGCTGCAGAAGAAGGCAAAGATCCAGTAGGAACGGATCGACGCGTCGAGCGTACTGATGAGAAAGGGGCGCTGCGGCGCCCCTTTTCTATTCGCTCCCTCCGTGCGCGCGCGCACGCCAATCTGCAGGCCTTCTCTTTTCCCGTACGGCACACCGCTTGCCGCAGTGTCGGCTCCTGTCCTACTGATCGCCGACATGGTTGCGGCGACCGCGGCCGCTCATGTCAACGTCAGACCCACGTGCCGCCCTGTTGCGGCAGCCGCCCGACCCGGCGGCCGCCCAGCCGGACGGCCCCTTGACCACCGTCTATCCGGTCACCGTCGAGGTGCCCGTCATTGAGGTCACGCATAACGACCTCGGTGGCTGGCGAGTCGACAAGAAGGTCTCTGAACACGCCGCCGAGGTTGATTTGACGGCGACGCGAGACTCCGTCCAGATCGAACGGCGGCCCGCTCAGCGCTGGCTCGCCGAGGGCGAATCTGCCGAGCCGCGCGAAGAAGGCGACACGCTGGTCATCCCGGTCGTAGAGGAAGTTGCGTTTGTCCAGCGACGGCTACGAGTGACGGAAGAAGTTGTCATCCATCGTCGACGTGACGTGGTGCACAGGACGCAGCCAGTCGTGCTGCGACGCGAAGCAGTCTCGGTGCAGCGATTGGCACCCGAAAGCGACGCGTCGTCGCCGACCTCACCCACCGCCCCAAAGAGGAGCAATCCCATGACTCAAACCGTCATTGCCGTTTTCGACAACACCCAGGAGGCCGAGCGCGCGCGCGGCGAACTGGTCAACGCCGGCTTTGATGCCGATGAGATCACGATCCAGGCACAGCCAGCCTCGGGCGCACCATCTAACGCGACATCCAGCGACGCCACGGCGCATCGCACGCAAGACGAGGGTGGCATCGGCGGCTTCTTCCGGCGCCTGTTTGGTTTCGACGAGGACGACTCGGATGTCTCGATGTACTCGGAAGCCGTGCGTCGGGGCAATTGCATCGTCTCCGTGCATACCAACGATGACGACGAGCAGAACCGTGCAGAAGCGGTCCTGCAAAGCTGTGGCGCGATCGACATTGACGAGCGCGCCAGTCAGTGGCGTGGTGAAGGCTGGAACCCGGGCGGCGTCACTGCAGCGGGCGGCGCAGCCGGCATGCAAGGCGATCTGCAACGCGGCCTGAACACCAAGCGCGAGACAGGGCATGATCGACTCGGCGCCGACCACGCCGACAGGGGTGATACGCAGCGGATCCCCGTGATTCAAGAGGAGATGCAGGTCGGCAAACGCCAAGTGCAGCGCGGCGGCGTAAGGGTGTACAGCCGTGTTAGCGAACGCCCGGTGGAGGAGTCACTGCAACTGCGTGAGGAGCGTGCGCACGTCGAACGGCACTCGGTCAATCGCGCCGCCACCGAGGCCGACATCGCGGCGATGAAGGACACCAGCGTCGAAGTGCGGGAGAGCGCTGAAGAGGCCGTGGTCTCCAAGCAGGCACGCGTGGTCGAGGAAGTTGAAGTCGGCAAGGAGGTGTCGCAGCGAACCGAGAAAGTGCGTGGCACGGTCAAGCGGACGGATGTCGACGTCGAGCGTATCGGCGGCGAACAGCATGCGACGGCCACCGGTGGCCGGCGTGGCGCTTCCACCTCTTCGCCTGTCAATCCGGACGGCATGGCTGCGTCGACCGACGGGGGGCGCGATGACAGCATGATCGAACGCGCCAAGGCGGCCGCCGAGCGAGGCGTAGACAAAATAAGCGGTGGCACCGATCGCTCGCGCACACCGCGCAAATAGATAGACGGGTCGGACGAGGAAAGGCGGACTACTCAGCCCAGCCAGCGCCGTGCGTTGCGGAACAGCCGCATCCACGGCGAATCCTCGCCCAGCCCGGGCGGCTGCCAACTCATCTGCACGGTCCGCCGTACCCGCTCGGGGTGCGGCATGATGATCGTGAAGCGACCGTCGGGCGTGGTCAACGCATTGATGCCGCCCGGCGAACCGTTCGGATTCAGCGGATAGCGTTCAGTGGCGAAGCCCTGCGAGTCCACGTACCTGGCGCAGACCAGCCGGGACGCAAGCGCCTGTCGATGCGCAGCCTCGCTCGCGAATACCGCCCGCCCCTCGCCGTGAGCGTTGGCAATGGGCATCCGACTGCCCGCCATATCGGCGAAGAACAACGAGGGCGATTCGATCACTTCAGCCATCACCAGCCGCCCCTCGAACTGCTCGGACAGGTTGCGTTCAAAGCGGGGCCATGCCTGCGCGCCCGGAATGATCGGCGCGAGCTGACTCATCATCTGGCAGCCATTGCACACGCCCAGCGCGAAGCTGTCGGCACGCGCGAAGAACGTGACGAACTGCTCGGCCAGCGCCGGGTTATGCAGGATGCTCTTGGCCCAGCCACCACCGCCGCCCAGCACGTCGCCATAAGAGAAGCCACCGCACGCCGCAAAGCCCTTGAAGTCGGCCAGTTGCAAGCGCCCCGCGATCAGATCGGTCATGTGCACATCGACCGCGGTGAACCCGGCGCGATCAAATGCGCTTGCCATCTCGTATTGGCTGTTGACGCCCTGCTCGCGCAAGATGGCAATGCGCGGCCGTGCACCCGAGCCGATCATCGGCGCAGCGACATCATGGGCTGGATCGAAGCTCAGGTGCATCGACAGGCCGGTGTCTTGCGCGTCGGCGATCCGCTCGAACTCCTGGTCCGCGCACACGGGGTTGTCACGCTGCCGGGCGATGTGCCAGCTGACCTCGCTCCAGGCCTGCTGCAGTTCCACTCGCGGTCGGGCGAACACCGAGCGGGCGTCACACCACACTTCGATGACGTCGCGCTCGTTGGGCTTGGCAACGATATGGGAGATCGGCCCGAGGCCTTCAGCGCGCAGCGCCTCCATCACTGCGCCCTGATCGGTCTTGCGCGCCTGCACCAGCAGGCCCAGTTCCTCGTTGAACAGGGTGCGCAGCATCTGCTCGTTGCGCCGTACGCTGACCTGCTCAGGCCTGATCTTGAAGTCGCCCCAGTCCGCCGCCACCGGGTCCATCGCCAGCACGTCGATGTTCAACGTCACACCGCAATGCCCCGCGAACGCCATCTCGCAGATCGCGGCGAAAAGGCCACCATCGGACCGGTCGTGATACGCGAGCAGCTTGCCCGCGCCCGCCAGCGAACGCACCGCGCGCAGCGCCGCCGCCAATCGATCGGGGTCCTCCAGATCGGGCGCGTCGTTGCCGATCTGCCGGCTCACCTGTGCCAGCATCGAGCCGCCCAGGCGCGCACGCCCTTCGCCCAGGTCGATCAGGATCACGACCGTGTCGTCCGACGGGTCCAGTTGTGGCGTGAGTGAACGACGCACGTCGTCGACCGGCGCTGCCGCGGAGACGATCAGGGATACCGGAGCGGCCACCTGGCGCGCTTCGCCCGCCTGCTGCCAGCCGGTCTTCATCGACAACGAATCCTTGCCAACCGGGATGCTGATGCCCAGCTGCCGGCAAAGCGCGCTGGCAGCGGCCACGGCGTCGAACAGCCGTGCATCCTCGCCCGGCTGGCCACATGCGGCCATCCAGTTGGCCGACAGCTTCACGCGCGACAAGTCGATGTCGGCCGCCGCCAGATTGGTCAGCGCTTCGCCGATCGCCATGCGGGCACTGGCAGCGGCATCGATGACCGCCAGCGGCGTGCGCTCGCCCATCGCCATCGCCTCGCCGGCGTAACCCACATAGTCGAGCAGCGTGACAGCGCAGTCAGCCACCGGCACCTGCCACGGACCGACGAGCGAGTCGCGGCAATTCAACCCACCGACCGACCGATCGCCGATGGTGATCAGGAAGCTCTTGCACGCAACGGTGGGATGCCGCAGCACGTCGAGCGCTGCCGTGGCCAGATCGATCACGGTGGTGTCGATCGCCGGCAGCAGCCGCTCGACGCGGGTGACCTCGCGGTGCATCTTCGGCGGCTTGCCCAGCAGCACGCTCATCGGCATCTGCACCGCGGGCGGCTGGCCGGGTGCGCCGACCACCAGGTCACCGTCGTCGCTGATGCTGCCGACCACCGCGTAGGGACAGCGCTCGCGCTGGCACAGCCAGTCGAACGCCGGCAGCGAGGCGGGAGCGATCGCCAGCGCATAGCGCTCTTGCGACTCGTTGCACCAGATCTCCAGCGGACTCATGCCACTTTCCTCGACCGGAATCTGGGTCAGGTCAAAGCGCGCGCCGCGCCCGGCAGAGTCGGCCAACTCGGGCATCGCGTTGGACAGGCCTCCGGCGCCGACATCGTGGATGCTCAGGATCGGATTGCCGCCGCCCAGTTCCCAGCAGCGATCGATGACCTCCTGCGCGCGCCGCTGGATCTCGG
>LNFM01013509.1_pt1 | contig 17224 bp, 19 predicted proteins | sample 596031 | NCBI WGS metagenome assembly LNFM01 (sample SAMN04254537, study PRJNA301005) | activated carbon metagenome | isolation source: dual media filters at the Ann Arbor, Michigan drinking water treatment plant | place: USA: Ann Arbor | reverse complement strand
AGGCCGCGGTTCTTCCAGCCGTCGATCAGCATCGCCAGCATGCGCGCCGGCCAGCGCTTGTCGTCCAGCTTCTCGGCTTCCAGCAGCTGCTTCATCAGCCGGATCTGGTCGTCGACGTCGAGGATGGTGAAGTCGCTCTTCAGCCCGACCAGTTCGGCGTGACGGCGCAGGATCTTGACGCCGATCGAATGGAAGGTGCCCATCCACGGCATGCCCTCGACGATCGAGCCGACCATCTTGCCGACGCGCTCTTTCATCTCGCGCGCCGCCTTGTTGGTGAAGGTGACGGACAGGATCTCCTGCGGCCGGGCGCGGCCGAGATTGAGGATGTGGGCGATGCGCGTCGTCAGCACGCGGGTCTTGCCGGTGCCGGCGCCGGCCAGCACCAGCACCGGCCCGTCCAGCGTCTCGACCGCCTCGCGCTGCTCCGGGTTGAGATCGGCGAGATAGGGCAGCGCGCGCTGGCCCATGGCGCGCGCGGCAATGCCGCCGGCGGCGGGCGCCGGGCTCACAGGGGCAGGGGTGTAGCGCTTGGGTTCGGCCATAATATGCGATGATTCCTTGCCGCCCGAACATGGCATTCGTGGGGGCTGATTTCGAGGGCTGGCGGCGGCCTTGTCGGCATTCCCCCACCGCTTTAGCCTCAGACGCCGAGGTTTTTTGCCGATTCAAGGAGAAGTTCCGTGCGTCTGAAAGACAAGGTTGCGGTGGTCACCGGGGCGGGGCGCGGCATCGGCCGCGATATTGCGCTCGCCTATGCCCGGGAGGGCGCCCACGTCGTCGTCAATGACGTCGACCCGGCGACCGCCGCCGCCACCGCCAGCGAGGCCGGCGGCCGCAGCCGGGCCATCGTCTCCGACATGGGCAAGTCCGCCGACATCCACCGCCTGATCGACGAGACGGTCGCCGCATTCGGCCGCGTCGACATCCTGGTCAACAACGCCATGAAGATCATGCCGGGGAAACTCGAGGCGCTGCCGGAGGAGTCGTGGGACATCACCATGAACATCGGCCTCAAGGGCGCGTTCCTGGCCAGCCAGGCGGCGGCCAAACACATGATCGCGCAGCAATCGGGCTGCATCGTCAACATCGCGTCGATCGCCGGTCTGCACCCGTACAACTGGGCCGGCGCCTACAGCGTGGTGAAGGCCGGGCTCATCATGCTGACCAAGCTGCAGGCGATGGAGTGGGGCCCCTACAACATCCGCGCCAACGCCATCACGCCCGGCTATATCCGCACGCCCGGCACCGAAGGCATGTACGGCGATCCGGTGATCTACGAAGGCCGCCGCAAGGGCGTGCCGATGGGCCGCGTCGGCGACGGCGAGGACATCGCCGGGCCGGCGGTGTTCCTGGCCTCGGACGAGGCGCGCTACACGAGCGGAAGCGTGCTTGGCGCCGACGGCGCGCAGGCCGTCGGCTATTTCCTGTCGGTGCCGGGACGGCGGTTTTCCGGCGGCAGCGTGGAGTGAGGGCTCAGGCCGGCGTCACGCCGGTGAGGCCGAAGTCGTTGCCTTTGAAGAGCAGGGGCATGTCGAGGTGCTTTGCCAGCGCGTAGGCGAAGCAGTCGCCGAAGTTCAGACTGCTGCGTTGGCCGCGGCCCTTGCCGAATTGCCGATAGGCTTGCCGGGCTATGGCGGCTTGTGCCGCCGTAAACGGCAAGACCTCGATCTGCAATTTGCTGGCAAGCTGATCGAACAGCGCGCCGACCGTCGCATCCTTTGCTTCGCAAACGATCGCGGTTTCCAGCCAGGTCGGCGCTGCCATCACGCAGCGCCGATAGGTTAGCGCGCGCTCAAGCAAAGCGTCCGCGTCCGCTTCGTTGCGAAGAATGGCGATGACCGCAGACGAGTCGAAGACGAGCGTCCCGTCTCCGGCAGACTCGCTCATTTTGGCAGGCCCCGCGCGTCGTACAAATCGTCTTCGGACAGGAAGTCGTCCGGCTTGATGCGGCGGCGAACCTCGGCCTGGATCTTCCTGATTTCGGCCAGAGTGCTGGTACGGTCGCGTTCGGCATCGGGAGATTGTTCGGTGCGGGTGCGGTCCAGCCGCTCCTGCAGCGCCTTGCGTACAGCTTCGGTCTGGCTCTCGCCGGTCAGCGCGGTGAGTTCGCGGACCATCGCGGTGACGTCGGCGTCCTTGATGTTGAGTTGCGGTTCGCCCATGGCAGAACTCCCTGGGGGCCATTCTACCATAACCGGAAGGCCGCCGCACGCCGCCATTAAATCATTGACGACAATGAAAGATCAGATCTCGATCTTGCTGTAGATCGTGATGTTCAGGCCGATCTTCTCGGCGGTCAGCGTGACCCCGGTGGTGCAGTTTTCGTGCGGCTGCAGCTTGCCGCTGGCGATAGCGCTGCGCACGACCTTCTCGATCTCGCGCTGCGCGGTGCCGTTGATGTTCTTGAGGAACTGGGCGACCGCCGCCTTGACTGCCGTGTCATTCATGGTGCGTTTCTGAACCTCCGCTGGCGCGCGATAAAGCCCCTGCCGCGGTCAATCCGCGGCGCTGGTTAACGTCACAATCGTAAACGGCGCGGCCGCTCCGGCGTTAGCGATATTGATCGATACCGCATGCCGGCCGCCGAAATCCATTCTATGCATTTGTGGTGACACCGGCACCGGTCGATTGCCCGACAGGCGCGATACGTCAGTGCCTTCAGGACAGGAGCTTTACGTGAGCTATTTTTCCGCAACCAAAGGCGATCGCGACAGCCGGCCCGCCAACGTCAACGCCGGTGAGCCGCGGCTCGCCGCGCAGCCCGCGCCGGCCAAGGCGCCGGACGTCGTTTCCGTGGTCGGCCCCGGCATGACCATCACCGGCAACATTGTCTGCGCCGGTTCGGTGCAGGTCTTCGGCCGCGTCACCGGCGACATCCACGCCGCGCAACTGGTGATCTGCGACGGCGCCGACGTCGAGGGCAAGGTGATCGCGGTCGACACCGTGATCGACGGCAAGTTCAAGGGCACCATCCACGGCAACACCGTCAAGCTGCAGCGCACCGCGATCGTCGACGGCGAGATCTACAACCGCTCGCTGACCATCGAGCAAAACGCGCAGTTCGAAGGCGTGGCGCGCCGGCTCGACAGCCCGGTCGATGCGCCGGCCAACATGCTGGCCAAGATCCAGCCCGTGGCCGAGCGTCCGGTGATGCTGTCGATGGCGCAGGCGGTGCCGGCCTACGATCCCGTTGCCTGAGCGACTCAGCCTTTATCGGGCATCGCGATGCGGCGGCCGGCACTGTCCGGCCGCGGCAGACTTGAATGCGCGGCCTTCATCGCCGCCAGTGCGTCCATGACGGCCGGCGGAAACGGTGCCACTTTCTTGGCCGTCATGTCGACGTGCAGCGTCATGGTCTCGCAGGTCGCCGCCACCCAGCCCTCGGTGGCGTGCCGCAGTTCCTCGAATACCTGAAACCGCTTGGCGTCGTGGTCGAGCAGTTGCACGCTGACCTGCACCGGGTGATCGAGGTGCAGCTCGCGCAGATAGCGCATGTGGGTTTCGACCACCATGGTCGAGTGACCGGTCTGCTTCAGGTAATCCGGCCCGACCCCGATCAGCTCATAGGCCTCGTCGACCGCGCGATCGAACAGCACGCCGTAATAGGCGACGTTGAGATGGCCGTTATAGTCGATCCAGGCCGGCTCGATGGCCATGACCGACGACAGGAAGGGCGCGGGCTGTTTCACGGGGGGCATGTCGGCACGCAGAGGTCAGGGGCGGGTCGGCTTTACCTACGACAGCGCCGCCTCGGTCGTCCACTTTCGGTGCTGCGAAACGTCAAAAGATACCTACATAGAGGGTATTGCCGGTCGACGGAGAGGATTTAGCGATGAGCGCGGTGGGGTTTGACGCATGCTGAAGCTGCCGACGCGCGATATCCTACCGGACTGGCTGGCCGATGCCGTCAATCTTACCGAACTGGCCAAGGGCTCGACCGTCTGGCTGGCGGTGACCGGCCTGAGCCGGGCCGGCAAGACCGTGTTCATCACCAGCCTGATCCACAATCTGCTCAGCGCCCTGCACAATCCGAACCGCATGCCGCTGCTGCGCGTGGTCGGCGAGGGGCGGCTGCTCGCCGCCCGGCTCGAGGGCGCGCGGGCGCACCGGCTGCCGCGCTTTCCCTATGCCGCCAACATCGAGACCATGGCCAATGGCGGCTGGCCCGACCGCACCGCCGACATCAGCGAGATCGGCGTCGACATCCGCTTCGTGCCGACCGGCATGGTCGGCCGCATGCTCGGCCGCATCAGCGGCGACGCGGCCACGCTGAAGCTGAAGATCGTCGACTATCCCGGCGAATGGCTGCTCGACCTGCCGCTGCTGTCGCAGAGCTATGCCGAATGGTCGCGCACCACGCTGGCCCTGTGGCAGAAGGGCACCCGGGCCGAGATCGGCGCTGACTTCCTGTCCTTCATCGGCGATCATGCCGCGACTGAAGAAGCCAGCGAGGCGGTCGCCAAGCAGGCGCACGATCTGTACCGCGCCATGCTGATGACGGCGCGCGACAAGCACGGCCTGAGCTACCTGCAACCCGGCCGCTTCGTCTGTCCGGGCACCATCGGCGAGGTGCCGTATCTCTGGTTCGCGCCGCTGGCGCTGCCCGACGGCAGCGACCGCACCAAGCCCGGCACGCTCGGCGCGCTGATGGAAGAGCGCTACGAGGTCTACAAGCGCGAGGTCGTCGCCGAGTTCTACAAGACCTATTTCCGCAACTTCGCGCGGCAGGTCGTGCTGGTCGACGTACTCGGCGCGCTGCTGGCCGGCCGCACGGCGTTCGAAGATACGCGGCTTGCCACCGAGGCCATCCTGCAGAGCTTCCGCTACGGCCAGCGCAACATTCTCTCGACGCTGCTCGGCAGCGCGCGGGTCGAGAAGGTCCTGTTCGCGGCCACCAAGGCCGATCACATTCCCGATCTGCAGCGCGATCACCTCAGCGCGCTGTTGCGCAATATGGCGGCGGTGCCGGCGCTGGAGGTGCGCGGCAGCGACGCCGACATCGACGTCACGGCGCTGGCCTCGGTCGCCTCGACGCTGGAAGGAACGCAGGAGATCGACAGCCAGCGCGTGCCGGTGGTGGTCGGCCGTCCGGTCGGCGGCGCGACGCAGGCGAAGTTCTATGTCGGCCAAGTGCCGATAAGGCCGCCGCGGCCGGAGCAGTGGGGCGCGCCATTCCTCGACATCCCGGTGTTCGAGCCGCCGGTGATCGATCCGGCACCGGTCGACGGCGTGCCGCATATCAACCTCGATCTGGCGCTCGAATCCCTGATCGGAGACCGGCTGCGATGAGCGACACCAAACAGCACGACGGCTTCGGCCCGCGCGTTATTCACGAGGCCGAACCGTCACGGCCGGTCGATACCGCGCCGCGGCCGAACGTGTTCGCCACCGCCGAGACCGAACGCGTCGTGCCGCCGGAGCGCAGCCCGGTGACGCAGGCGCCGCGCGCGGTCACGGCACCGCGCCAGCGCGACGGCTGGGTGCGGTTCGGCCTTTACGGCGTCGGCGTGGCGCTGGCCGGCTGGCTCGTGGTCGATGCTTATCTGTGGATCAACAACGCCTTCGTCAGCAGCGTGGCGCTCGGCTGGGCGGCGACCGCCGCCGCGGTCGCGGGCATCGGCGGCGCCGGCCTGGTGATCGGCCGGGAAATGAAAAGCTACTTCGCGCTGAAAAGCGTCGAGGCCAACCAGCGGCGTTTCGCTGAAGAGGACCTGCGCCCGGCCGACATGCGGCACGCCATCCGCGACGTGCTGGCGGTGATTCCGCGCGACCGCGAGACCGAGGCCGCGATCGAGACCTTCCAGCGCCAGGCGCAGCCGCATCACACCCCGGCGCAGCAACTGGAGCTCTTGTCGCGCACCGTGGTGACGCCGCTCGACCGCCGCGCCGAGCAGGTGGTGCGCCGCGCCACCGCGCGCGCGTTCGGCATTACCGCGGTGTCGCCGACCGCGCTCACCGACGCCGTCTTCTTCATCGCCATGAGCGTGCGCATGGTGCGCGGCATCGCCACCTGTTACGGCCACCGCCCCACCGCAGCGGCGACCTCACATCTGGTCAAGCGCCTGCTGGTCGAAGCCGGACGGCTCGGCGCGGTCGATCTCGCCGGCATGTCGATCGCCCAGCATCTCGGCGGCGCGGTGGCTGAGCGGCTGGCCGCCAACACTGCGGAGTCGATGTACGCCAGCCAGCGCATGGCGCGCATCGGTCTGATCACCATGGGCATGTGCCGTCCGGTACCGTTCCAGCCGCACGAGGTGCCGGGCATGTACTCGGCGCTGATCGGCAATCTGTTCAGCGGCAAGGCGGCTGCATCTCCGGTCGAGGACTGACAGCTCCGCTTTTCCACAGCCTGCGCGCCATTAACCAAAAATTAACGATCTGCTGACCGGGCGGTATCGCTGCGCTATCCTGCAAGAAAAGCAGGAGCAGGGGCATGGCTGGCAAATTGGCCCGTGGGGCTTTTCTCATTATAATGGGGCTGATGGTGGTGTCGTGGGCTGTGTCGGTCGGCCAGAACAGCCAGGCCGAGCCGCAGGACGCGCGGCCGATCGACCGCATCTATTCCTGAAACAGGAAGGCCCAACCGCGGCACGCCGCGTTCACCGGTCTCCGATCCTCTGCTAACGTCCGCGGCGCAAGACGGACGTGAGGCAGGGGATTTTTCGTCATGGCGGTTGCTAAAATTGCCGCGCGCAATGCCGACGGCATTGCCGCCGCCATCGCGGAACTGGCGGCTGCCTTCGGCAACCGCGTCGTGACCTCGCTCGCCGTGCGCGAGCAGCACGGCAACACCATCACCTGGATCCCGAACCAGCCGCCCGACGCGGTGGTCTATCCGCAGAGCACCGAAGACGTGCAGCGCATTGTGCGTATCTGCGCCGCCCACACCGTGCCGGTGATCGCCTTCGGCGCCGGCTCCTCGCTCGAGGGCCACGTCAACGCGCCGCATGGCGGCGTCTCGATCGACATGCGCGACATGAACAAATTGCTCGGCGTCCACGCCGAGGATCTCGACTGCGTCGTGCAGCCCGGCATCACCCGCAAGACGCTCAACGAGCAGCTGCGCGACAGCGGTCTGTTCTTTCCGATCGATCCAGGCGCCGACGCCTCGCTCGGCGGCATGGCGGCGACGCGCTGCTCCGGCACCAACGCGGTGCGCTACGGCACCATGAAGGACAATGTCATCGCGCTGAAGGTGGTGCTGGCCAACGGTGAGGTGATCGACACCGCGCGCCGCGCCAAGAAGTCCTCGGCCGGCTACGACCTGACGCGGCTGATGGTCGGCTCCGAGGGCACGCTCGGCATCATCACCGAACTCACGCTGAAGCTGTCCGGCATTCCCGAGGCGATCGCCGGCGGCATCTGTCCGTTCCCGTCGGTCGAGGCCTGCTGCAACGCCGCCATCCAGACCATCCAGGCGGGCATTCCGGTGGCGCGCATCGAACTGCTCGACGCGCTGCAGGTGCGCGCCTGCAACCTCAACGCCAAGCTCGGCCTGCCGGAAGTGCCGCTGCTCTTTCTCGAATTCCACGGCACCGAGGCCTCGGTCGCCGAGCAATCGACGCGCTTCGGCGACATCGCCACGGAGCTGGGCGGCGGCCCGTTCACCTGGACCACCAAGGCTGAGGAGCGCACCAAATTGTGGGAGGCGCGGCATCACGCCGCGCTGTCCAACTTCGCGCTGCGTCCCGGCGCCCAGATGATCGCCACCGACGTTTGCGTGCCGATCTCGCGGCTGGCCGAATGCGTCACGGAAACCCAGGCCGACATCGCCGAAAGCCGGCTCGTGGCGCCGTTGGTCGGTCACGTCGGCGACGGCAATTTTCACCTGACGCTGCTGATCGACCGCGACGATGCCGACGAGGTCAGCCGCGCCAAGGCGCTGTCGGAGCGGCTGGTGGAGCGGGCGCTGGCGATGGACGGCACCTGCACCGGCGAACACGGCGTCGGGCAGGGCAAGATGAAATATCTCCTGGCCGAGCATGGCGCGGCGGCGCTGGCCGCCATGGCGGCGATCAAGCGCGCGCTCGACCCGCAGAATATTCTCAACCCGGGCAAGATCATCGCCGGGGATTTCACTGTGTCCTGAGGGCCCCTGCGACATAGAATTGCCGCCAAGAACCGGCAATACTAGCGTACACAGAGACCTTGAACCGCACGCGCAGCCCGGCTGCGGAACGGACACCCGTATTGCAGACCACTTTGCTCGGACTGGGGATTGCGATCATTCTGGCGCTGGTGACAGCGCTGGTGGGTCCCCTGCTGATCGATTGGGGCGGCTACCGCTCATTGTTTGAGCAAGAGGCCAGCCGGCTGATCGGGGTGCAGACGCGGGTCACCGGCACCATCGACGCCCGCCTGCTGCCGTCGCCGCGGCTCACCCTCAACGAGGTCGAGATCGGCAGCAACGCCGACACCATGCGCGCGAGGTCGCTCGGCATCGAGTTCGCGCTCGGGCCGCTGTTGCGGGCCGAATGGCGCGCCACCGACGTGCAGATCAATGGGCCGCAGGTGACGCTCGGCCTCGACCCGTCGGGCCGCGTCAAGGCCCCCGGCATCGCGATGGCGTTCAATCCCGACGCGCTGATCATCGACCGGCTCAGCATTGTCGACGGCACGGTGACGCTGGCCGACGCTGCCAATGGCGCGACCGTGACGCTCGACCGGCTGTGGTTCAACGGCGAGGCGCGCTCGCTGATCGGCCCGGTCAAGGGCGAAGGTGCCGTCCGCATCGGCAGCGAGCTCTATCCGTTCCGGCTCTCGGCCGGCCGTTACACCGAGGAGACCGGCACGCGCGTGCAGCTTCACATCGATCCGGTCGGTTTTCCGCTCAGCATCGATGTCGCCGGCGCCCTGATGCTCGGCAACAGCGAGCCGCGCTTTGACGGCACGCTCATCATGGCGCGCCCGGTCGGCATCGGCCTGCGCGGCTCGACGCAGGTGAACCAGACCGTGACGCAGCCCTGGCGCGTTAACGGCAAGCTCAAGGCCAGCGCGCAATCGGCGCTCCTTGAAGAAGTCGAGTTCGTCTACGGCCCGGAAGAGCAGGGGCTGCGACTCACCGGCGTCGCCGACTTCAAGTTCGGCGCCAATCCGCGCTTCGACGGCCTGGTGTCCGGCCGCCAGATCGATCTCGACCGCACGCTGGCGCCCGCCGACGGCAGCCGCGCGCTGCCGGCCGCCATCGTCCGCCAACTGGTGGCGCTCGGCGGCGGCGCGTTCCGGCCGACCTTCCCGATCCAGATCGGCGTCGGCATCGATCAGGTCACGCTCGGCCACAACACCGTGCAGAACGTGCGCGGCGATATTACGTCCGATGCCGGCGGCTGGAATCTGGAGCGCTTCGAATTCCGCGCGCCGGGCTTCACGCAGGTCAGGCTCAGCGGCCATGTCGCCGTTGCCGACAACGACGTCACCTTCACCGGGCCCGCGGAAATCGATTCCACCGACCCGAAGGCGCTGGCGGCCTGGCTCGAAGGCCGCACCGAACCGGCGCAGGCCGATCTGCGGCCGCTCAGTCTGCGCGGCGAAGTCACGCTCGGCAGCGAACGCGTCGCGGTCGAACGGCTGCGCGCCGAGTTCGACCGCAAGGCGGTCGCTGGCCGCATGCTCTACATGTTCGCCGCCGAGAGGCGGCCGGCCAAGCTCGACGCCGAACTCAACGCGCCCGAACTCGACATCGATGCCGCGCTCGCCTTCGGCAAGGCGCTGGTCGCGGGCTCCACCGCCGCCCGGCCGCAGGACATGACGATTGCCGCCGATATCGGCCGCGCCACCGTCGGCGGCTTCGTGGCGCGCAACGCCAGTGCCCGGCTCAAGGTCGATGGCGATGGCTTGCAGATCGACCAGCTCTCGGTCGCCGATCTCGGCGGCGCGGCGTTTTCCGCCAGCGGTCGCATCGACACCGTGGCGGCCTCGCCGCAAGGCAGCATCCGCGTCGATCTCACCGCGCCCGACATGCGGCCGGTGCTGGCGGTGCTGGCGCGCTTTGCGCCCGCAACCGCGAAATCGCTTGAGGCCGCGGCGCCGCGCATGGCGCCGGCCAAATTGCAGGCGCGTCTCACCATGGATGGCGCGGCGCCATCCGCCGCCCATCTCGGGCTGGCGAAATTCAACATCGACGGCGGGCTCGGCAAAGTCCGCGTCGCGCTGAACGGCGAGGCCAATGTCGACGCGGTCGCTTATACGGCCGGTAACGTGCGGCTCGACGGCAGACTGGATGCCGATGACGGCCGCGCGCTGGTCGACATCCGCCGGTCCGGGCGCCCTGACGCTGCGCGCCAACGGTTCGTCGCGCGGCGACATGACGATCGAAACGCGGCTGACCGCCGGCGGCCTCGACGCCAGTGCCAGCGGCACGGCGCGTCCCTTTGCCGATACCCGCGCGGCGACGCTGCGCGCCAGCATTGTGCGCGCCAACCTGGCGCCGCTCGGCGGCGCCGGTCGCGCCGCCTTGCCGGTCACGGCGAGCGGCCAGGTCGCGCTCAAGGGCAACGATCTCACGCTGAGCGACCTCACCGGCACGATCGGCGGCGCCGCGCTGCGCGGCCGGCTTGGCGTCACGGTGGCGCCGCCGCACCGCTGGCAGGGCGACATCGAAGCCGACACCGTCGATGGCGCCGGCGTGCTGGCCGCGGCGATCGGCTTTCCGGCCGGGGGGACCGGCACCAATGCGGCCTGGGTGTGGCCGAGCGAACCGTTCGGCGACGGCGTCTTTGGCGATGCGGCCGGGCAGGTTGCGGTCAGGATCGGGCGTGTCGACCTGTCGCCGCGGGTGACGGCGCGGCAATTCAGCACCACGCTGCGCCTCGGGCCAGACGAGATCACATTCGACGACATCAGCGGCCAGGTCGCCGGCGGCCGCCTCGCCGGCACGCTGTCCTTCGTATCCGCCGCCGAAGGTTTGAAGACGCAAGCGACGCTGTCGCTGACCGGCGCCGATGCGGCGAGCCTGCTGCCGCCGAATGCGCGGCCGCCGGTCACCGGCGCCTTCAGCATCGCCGCCGCGCTCGAGGGAAGCGGATTGTCCCCGGTGGCGCTGTTCGGTTCGCTGAAAGGCTCGGGCACCATCGGCGTCGCCGACGCGCAGTTCGCCGGGCTCGATCCGCGCGCCTTCGATGTGGTGACGCGCGCCGTCGATCTCGGCCTGCCGGTCGATGCCACGCGCATCACCACGGTGGTCAGCCGCGGTCTCGATGCCGGCCGTCTGGCCGTCAGGAGCGCCAGCGGCGCCTTCACCGTCAGCGCCGGCCAGATGCGTCTGGCGGAAGCCACCGCCGCGGCGAACGACGCCGCACTGGCCATCAACGGCCGCTTCGATCTCACCACCGGCATACTCGATGCGCGCCTCGTGCTGTCGGGCCTGGCGGAATCCGCCGGCAACCGTCCGGACGTCGCGCAGCCTCGACGTCTCGGCGCTCAGCGGCTGGCTGACGCTGCGCGCGGTGGAAAACCAGGCGAAGAAACTGCAGGCGGCGGAAGAGGCGGCGGCGCGTCGCGCTGCCGAAGAAGAGGCGCGGCTGAAAGCGATCGCGGCGGCGACCGAAGCGGCGCGCCTGCGCGCGGCCGAGGAAGCCCGGCAGAAGGCCGCCGCGGAAGCTGCGCGCCAGCAGGCTGCGGAAGAGGTGGCGCGTCAGAAACAGGCGGCCGAAGCCGCCGCGCGGCAGCGGGCGCTTGAGGCGGCGCGTCAGCAAGCACCGGCGTTCCCGCCGCCGATGGATATCAAGCCGATCCCGGCGCCCGCGGGGGCGTCAGTCGGCCCGCAGAACTGAAGCTTCGGCGTGCTGGGGCATGCTGGGCTCGCGGGGCGCGCTTTGACCCGCGCGCTCGCCTTTTTCACAGGATTGGGCGCGGTACTGATCGAGCACGAACAGCCGGATCGCCGATGACAGATTGCCGTGACGGCGGTCGGTGTCGATGGTGGCGACCAGATCCGACAGGGTCATGTCCCTGCTGGTGGCAAGGTCCTTCAGGCCTTTCCAGAACGCGTCTTCGAGGCTGACGCTGGTCTTGTGACCGGCGATAACGATCGAGCGTTTGACAACCGGCGATTTCATTTGCCGTTTCCTCCTGCGTCGATCCGGTGCCCGTCGAGTGCGCGTTCGGCTTTCGCCTGGTGGGCCGCGTCGAGCTTGCGCACATGCGAGGACTGTCCGTGGGCCAGGCGATTGGCGTTGGCACGCTGTTCATCCTGCGTCCGCTGAGCCCGCTTGCGGGCGGTTCGAAGGTTCACCAGTTCAGCCATTCACGTCTCAAGGTAGCCGGATACATATGGCCTGGACCGTGACGATGGTCCCTTCCATTCGCCCTGACGGTGTTCGGACACGTCCGCAGAACGATTTCGTAAGACTGCACGTATCATCTGTCGCGGCATTCAAGTGATTTTTCAACACACGGTTAGTTGATCGTTGAAAGTGTCTAAGTGACCATCGCTAAATACCATCAGATGAGCCGACTATAGATCGCGTGGTACTATGGAACTCAGAGAGTTGTATTTTGCGCATTTTCTGAAGATATCGATTTTTATTACTTGAGTAGAGCGCTTTGTCAGTCGAGGTATCCATGAACCCAAGGCCTGGGGGAAGTAGAATATTACCAAGATACACGCCGCTCGTTCCGCTGCACTGCCTTGTGAACGATTCTAAACTAGGCCTCGATACGCAACACAAAGATGTAAATTAACGGCTGGGCGGTTTCAGACGCGCGCGCGATTGCCCGGATAACGTCAGCGCGGCCGGGTCATTTTCTTCGGCTGCACCAGCCGGTCGAAGTCGGCGCCGCTGATAAAGCCGAGGCGCAGGGCCTCTTCGCGCAGCGTGGTGCCGTTGGCGTGCGCGGCCTTGGCCACTTGGGCCGCCTTGTCATATCCAATATGCGGCGACAGCGCCGTCACCAGCATCAGCGACCGCTGCATCAGGTCGGCAATCCGGGCCTTGTCGGCCTTGATGCCGACGACGCAGTTCTCGGTGAACGAGTTGACCGCATCGCCGAGCAGGCGGATCGACTGCAACATGCAATAGGCCATCACCGGCTTGTAGACGTTCAGCTCAAAATGACCCTGGCTGCCGGCCACCGTGATCGTCGTGTTGTTGCCGAACACCTGGCAGCACACCATGGTCAGCGCTTCGCTCTGCGTCGGGTTGACCTTGCCCGGCATGATCGAGGAGCCGGCTTCATTGCTCGGCAGGATCAGTTCGCCGAGGCCGGAGCGCGGGCCGGAGCCGAGCAGGCGGATGTCGTTGGCGATCTTGAACAGCGCGGTGGCGGCGGCGTTGAGCGCGCCATGCACCGACACATAGGCGTCGTGCGCCGCCATGTGCTCGAACTTGTTCGGGGCGCTGACGAAAGGCAGCTTGGTCAGCGCCGCGATGCGTTTGGCGAAGGCCTTGGCGAAGGCCGGCCTGGAGTTGATGCCGGTGCCGACCGCGGTGCCGCCCTGCGCCAGCGGATAGAGTTCGCGCTGCGCCAAGGCGATGCGGGCCATGGCGGATTTGACCTGCGCGGCGTAGCCGGAGAATTCTTGGCCGAGCGTGACCGGCGTCGCGTCCATGGTATGGGTGCGGCCGATCTTGACGATGTCGGCGAATTCCTTGGCCTTCCTGTCGAGCGCCTTGTTGAGCAGCGTCAGCGCCGGCATCAGGTGACCGGCGATCTCCAGCGCGGCGGCGATGTGCATCGCGCTCGGCATCGAATCGTTCGACGACTGGCTCATGTTGACGTGATCGTTCGGATGCACCGGCGTTTTGGCGCCGAGCTTGCCGCCCAGCGCCACATTGGCGGCGTTGGCGATCACTTCGTTGAGGTTCATATTGCTCTGGGTGCCGGAGCCGGTCTGCCACACGACGAGCGGGAAGTGGTCGTCCAGCTTGCCGTCGGCGATGTCCTGCGCCACCGCGACGATGGCGTTGGCGCGTTTGGCGTCGAGGTCGCCGAGGTCGCGGTTGACCTCTGCCGCGGCGCGCTTGACGAGGCCGAAGGCGCGCACGATCGGCAACGGCATGCGCTCGCCGCCGATGCGGAAATTATGCAGCGAGCGCTGGGTCTGCGCGCCCCACAATTTGCCGGCCGGGATCTCCAGCGGGCCGAACGAGTCGCTCTCGGTGCGCGTCGCGCCGGTGGGCGGTGTCTTTGCCATTACTTCTTGCGGAAGCGGTCGAGCCGCACGACTTCGCCGCCGCCATTGGTCGGCTTGTCCGGCTTGTCGCCGGAAACGTCATCCGGACTGGCTTCGGCCCGGGCCTCGGCTTTTGCCGCCGGGGCTTTCGGCGGCACCGCCAAGGCCGGTGCGGGCGCCGGGCCGCTGCTCGGCACGCTGGTCGGCCGCTTCTTCTTGGCCGGTTTGTCCGGCGCAACCTCTGCCGGGGCGGCGCCTTCGAGAATTTCCTCGAAGCGCAGGCCGAACTGCACCGACGGATCGACGAATTCGTTGATCGCCGCGAACGGCACGTTGAGCTTTTCCGGCACGCCGCCGAACGACAGCCCGACCTCGAACGCGGTGTCGTGCACCGCCAGCCCCCAGAACTGGTGCTGCAGGATGATGGTGATCTCTTCGGGGTACTGCGCGCGCAGCCGGTCCGACATGCGCACGCCGTCAGCGCGGGTGTCGAACGAAATGTAGAAATGGTGGTCGCCCGGCAGCCGGTCGTTCTTGGCGACGTCGATCAGCACGTTGCGGACCACGCCGCGCAGCGCTTGCTGGGTCAGAAGATCGTAGCGGATATGGTCGGCCATGCGGGTCACGAACTGCGTTGACGGAGGGGAGGCGATCGCCACGCTGTCATAAATCGGAACCGCGCCATTGCAAAACGAAACTGTGGCAAAATGAAACTGCGGCACAACGAAACCAAGGCAAAAATGAAAGTGGAGGCTTCTGTTGCCAGGTGCCTCCGAACCCCGCCTGACCGCTGCTAAGACGGCCAGGGCTTGTAGGCGTGGTTACTAAAACCGCTTAAGCGGCCTGAGCAACCGGAGCATAGTTGTCATTTGCAACTACGATTTGGCCCGATAACGGCGGAACCATGCCGAGCAAAAGTCCGTCCTTTACGCCCTCGTCGATCCTATTTCGCCCCCGCCGAAACCCTCCTTTGGAGGGCTTGGGTGGAGGCGCCGGGTACTGCCCCCGGGTCCGAAAGGTTTATTACGACGTTCGTTTATCGCCATAGCCGGGTTGCCCCGGCAGGATGAATATAGGGGTTAAGTGTTGACGAAAGAAGAGGGGGCGGGGGAAATCGCGCTTTATATGAAATAAGTCCCATGGAGGTTGACCCGCGCGATGAGGGGGCAAGCGCGGAGTTGATCGGGGCGCGCGTGTACCCGGCGCGGGTTTCGGCCGGCGCCAATCCGGACGGCGAATTCGCCAACAGCGCTCAGACTGAGACCCTCCCGCGCCGACCGGTCTAGCGGCGCACGGCGCGGCCATGTAATCGTTGCCGTGCAATGTCCGATCCCGCCGCTCCGTTCCCTGACGCTTCGCCGCCCGACGCATCCCCGCCGCATCGCCCGCCGCTGTCCGAAGTGTTCCTCGCTTTCGTGCAGGTGTCGGTGTCGGGCCTCGGCGGCGCGCTGCCGTGGGCGCGGCGCATGATCGTCGAGCGCAAGCGCTGGATGACAGCGGAGGAATTCAACGAGGCCTTCGCGCTGTCGCAGTTCCTGCCGGGGCCGAACACGGTCAACTTCTCGGTGGTGTTCGGCCAGCGCTTCGGCGGCGCGCCGGGCGCCTTCGTGGCGATGGCGGGACTGATGGGGCCGCCGCTGATCATCGTCACCATGCTGGCGGTGCTCTACGCGCAGTACGGCGATCTCGAGACGCTCGGGCGCATTCTCAAGGGCATCGCCGCCGCCGCCGCCGGCTTGCTGATCGCGGTGGTCGCCAAGATGGCGGCGCCGCTGTTCACCGCGCGATGGAATTCGGCGCCGCTGATCGCCATCCTCGCCTTCATCGGCGTCGCCATCATGCAATGGCCGCTGCCCTATGTGTTTCTGGCGCTGTCGCCGGTCAGCATCGCGCTCGCGTGGTTCAAGCGATGAACCACGACAGTCCCTTGCTGACGCTGTTCGGCTACTTTGCGATGCTGTCGCTGTTCGCGGTCGGCGGCGCCAACGCGGCGATCCCGGAGATGCATCGCGTCGCCGTCGAGGTGATGGGCTGGATGACCGACCGGCAATTCGCCGACATGTTCGCGATCTCGCAGTTGTCGCCCGGACCGAACGTGATCATCGTGACGCTGATCGGGTATCATGTCGCCGGCTTTACCGGCGCCGCTGTCGCGACGGCGGCGATGATCGGCCCGACCTGCATGATGGCGTTTTTCGTCACGCGCTTCTGGGACCGCTTCAAGCATGCGCGCTGGCGCATCGCGGTTCAGGCCGGCCTGGTGCCGGTGTCGCTTGGGTTGATCGGCGCCAGCGCCTTTGTTCTCGCGCGCGCCGCCGCGACGGTCGTGGTGGCGTTTTTTTCCCGCATCAATCCGCTGTGGTTGTTCGCGGCCGGCGGCGTGCTCGGTCTGACCGGCTGGCTGTAAACGGCCGCTCGCTTATGCGTTGCACGCGATGTGCCGCATGATCGCATCGATACTCATCACGCGCGCCATGCCGAAAAGTCGTCAAAGCGTTTAATTTTTTTATTTGCATGATGTCGGAGAGATATCCATAAGCTTCGTACTTATCGGCGGAACCTGTCGTGTCGATCAAACAATGCTGGTTCTGACAGTTCAGTGTGCGGTGCAATACGCCGGGGTCACGCGGTTGTCTGGGTGCACCGTAAAGGGAGGTCGCTTCTCACGGCCATCTCGCTAGGGATTGGCGAGCGGCAATGCCGCGCATCAACCGCTGGTGTGAGATGGTTTATGTCCGCCCGCAGCACGGGCGGATTCCGGTGTTATTTCCCTGTCTTGCCCAACATCTTTGCTTCCTGCTGCATAAGCACCTGTGCTAGCACGTCGCACGTGGGGTGAGACAATAGGCTGCGAGCGTGCTGCGCTGCTGCCGATAATAAGAGAGAGTCTGGAGGGGTAATGTCCGACGGTACCAACGCCTCGCCCAAGCGGGGTGGTTTTCCATTGAAAGTGCGCGGGCCGCAAGACTTCTATGGCGGGCTGGCCCTCATCCTCGTGGCGATTCTCGCCATGGTTGCTTCATCCAATTTGCCGGGACAGCAAGGCTTCGCCTTCGGCCCCGGCACGGCGCCGCGCATCTTCGCCGGTATGCTTGCCTTTATCGGCGC
>LNFM01007416.1_pt1 | contig 17229 bp, 16 predicted proteins | sample 596031 | NCBI WGS metagenome assembly LNFM01 (sample SAMN04254537, study PRJNA301005) | activated carbon metagenome | isolation source: dual media filters at the Ann Arbor, Michigan drinking water treatment plant | place: USA: Ann Arbor | reverse complement strand
GACGACGACGAAGAGGATGACGAGGACGAGGAGGAAGAACTCGAGGCCTAGAGCGCGGCCGGGGCACGCGCCGCGCCGCGCGCGCGTGCCAGCTCGCTCACCCCCATCGCCTCGGCCACATACGCCTCCAGCTCCAGGGCCCTGTGCTCTGAGGTATGGGACGCCATCACACGGCTGCGCGCGCGCAGACCGATCGTGCGGCGTTCTCCTTCAGACAGGTCGAGATACTGCTCGATGTCCCTGGCATCGGTGGCCGGCAGGATCTCGACGTAGGGCTCGAAGAACGCCTCGAGCCCCTCGCAGGCATCGCTGATGATGGCCGACCCGCACGCTGCCGCTTCGAAGAGGCGGACGCTCGGCGAGTGGCCCAGTCGCCGCGTCTCGGTGCGTGTGAGGTTCAACGTGAAGCGTTGGCCGCAGTAGAAGGCGGCGTGCGCCTGGGGTGGGAGATGCTCGACCCGCTCCACGTTCGTCGGCCAGGTGATGGTGTCCGGGTACAGCGGCCCGGCCACCGCGAAGCGCGCACTCGCGCGCTGGGACGCCACATCGAGCAGCAGGCGCCCGAGGGCCGGCTGCCGGTCAGGCGCATAGGTGCCGAGGTAGCCCAGATCCCACCGCGTCTCTTCGTTCACCGGCAGATGGACGCCCGGGTCGACCGAGCAGCAGAGCGACCGTGCCCGCGGCGCGCCGAGGGCGACCAGACGCTCGAGCGCCGTGCCGGCAGAGAACGACAGCATGGTGTCCAGCATCGGCAACTGGTCGCGGCGCAGGTAGGCGCAGGACTCGCCGGTCTCGAGGCGCTGCAGGGTCCTCGGCGTGTCGATGTCATAGAACATCAGCACCCCTCGCGTATGGCGGCGCGCCCAGTCCAGCACGTCCTGGCCCTCTGCGATGCCGGAGCCGACGATCACGACGTCGGCGCCCTGGATGGCGGATCGATAGCGCTGTCCGAGCTCCTGGACCGAGCCGTAGAAGGCGACGCGCACGCTGTCCCAGTCCCGCAGGTCGCGGTGCGCGGCGTAGCCCGGGTCGTCGCGCTCGAGAAAGAGCACGTGATGGCCCCGCCGACCGAGGGCACCCAGCAGGCTGCGGTAGATGGTCGCGTGTCCGTTGCCCCACGAGGAGCTGATGGCCAGCCCGATCACCACGACATGGCACTTGCTCAGCATGCGTGCCTCCTTGAGGCGCGGCTCCAGCCCATCCGCGGACGACCGGGCACAGGCGCGTCCGATGTGACGCTGCAGTGACGCTGCCGGGGGAAGCGTGGACCGGACATCGCTGCCTGCAATGCGCATACCGCAGACGGCCATGTCGCCAGCGCCGAAGGCGTGCGTCCATTCGCACCCAGCGCAGCCGCGCTGCGTCGCGATCCACGACGCTTGTTCGCACGAGGTACAGGACGACGATTCGTTGTCCCGGTGTGTCGTGCCGCGGTACATCGCTTGCAGGCGCCACGGTGTGTCCACCCATGGAGCCGCCACGTGACGCGTCCGCTCACGCGCTTGCTCGTCGTCGACCCCGAGGTGCCAGACGAGGATGCGCTGGTCACGGGGCTGCAGTCCCAGGGCTATGCGGTCCGTCTCGTCCGTGATGGCGCCAGCGCCGGGGTGCAGTTGCGGCTGTGGCGCCCGCACGTCGTGTTGCTGGAACTGGTGCTGCCCGACCAGTCGGGACTCGAGTGGTTCCGCCACAGTCGCGGCGTGCTGGCCCACGTGCCGGTGATTGTCGTCACGCGCCATGCCACGGTGGCGTCTGCCGTCGAGGTGCTGGGCGAGGGGGCGCACACGCTGCTCGAGAAGCCCGTCGACCTGACGGTGCTGGCCGGCCACCTGCAACGGGCCCTCGCGAAGAAGACCGCTGCCCGTGATGGCACACCCCGCGACGAGCTCGAACCCGGGGTGGAAGGCTTTGGAGCGCTCGTCTCCCGCGCGCAGGGCATGCGCGATGCCTTTCGCCTGGCGCGCGCGGCCGCGCCCACCGATGCCAACGTGCTGATCGTCGGCGAGAACGGCACGGGCAAGGAACTCATGGCGTCGGCGCTGCACGCTCACAGTCTTCGAGCGTCCAACCCGTTCATCCGGCTGAACTGCGCCGCCATTCCCGCCGATCTGCTCGAGTCCGAGCTGTTCGGCTACCGGCGCGGTTCCTTCACGGGCGCGATTGCCGACAAGAAGGGCCTGCTCGAAGTGGCCGAGGGCGGCTCCGTGCTGTTCGACGAGATCGCCGAGATGCCATTGTCGTTGCAGGTCAAGCTGCTGCGCGTGCTGCAGGAGCGCGAGTTCCGTCCGGTGGGCGGCACGACGAGTCAGCAGGCGGATGTCCGCGTGATCTGCTCGACCAACGTCAACCCGGACGACGCCGTGCGCAGCGGCGTGCTGCGCGAGGACCTCTTCTTTCGCCTGAACACCATCGTGCTCAGGCTGCCAGCCCTGCGCGAACGGGAAGGGGACATTGCGCTGCTGGCCGTCAGGTTCCTCGTGCAGTCCGCCGAGCGCCATCGTCGTCCCGTGAGCGGGATCGAAGCGGCGGCCCTGAGGACCCTGGAGCGGCACACCTGGCCCGGCAATGTCCGTGAGCTCGAACACGTCATCGAGCGGGCGGTCATCCTGTGTCACGGGCCGGAGATTCGGGTCGACGATCTGCCCGACACGGTGCGGCTCGCGACGGCGGCCCCCCGCCCCGGGACGATGCCGATCGGACAGTCGCTCGAAGAGATCGAACGATTCGCCATCGTGCAGACCCTGGAGCGGACACGAGGGAACAAGCGGGCGGCGGCGGCCCTGCTCGGCATCCATCGGCCGACGCTGTACAACAAGCTGCGCCGCTATGGCCTCTGGCGCGCCGAGCCGGTGCTGTCCGACGACGAGGCCTAGTTCCCGGTGCGGGCCCAGACCCGCAGCCATTCGGCGACGCCCCAGGCCTGGGCGATGCAGCCGCGTGGCGCGTACGGCGGCTCGGCGTCGAAGATCTCGCTCACCGACCCAATGCACCCCTCGTCGAGGTGCGCGAGGCAGGGCTCGATGAAGCGGCGGGCGCCGGCCCGGTCTTCGGGATGCCGCGCCAGCCACGCATCGACGAAGGGCCCGATCAACCAACTCCACACCGTGCCCTGGTGATAGGCCGCATCGCGCGTCCTGAGGTCGCCGAAGTACTGTCGCTTGTAGTCGGGATGGGCTGGCGACAGCGAGCGCAGCCCCACGGGCGTCAGCAGGTCGCGTCGAACGGCCTCGAGCACGTCGTCCCAATGCTGCGAGTCGAGGACGGGGTGGCGCAGGCTCATGGCGAACAACTGGTTCGGCCGGCAGGCGGCATCGGCGCCGGCCTCGCCATCGATGACGTCGAACAGGTGCCCCGCCTCGGGATTCCAGAAGCGCGCGTTGAACGAGGCGCGGACGTGTGCGGCATGCGCCTCGAGCGTGTTGGCCTCGGCCTCGTCGCCGCTACTGCGCAGCCACGATGCGAGCAGCCGGACGGCGTTGTACCACAGGGCATTGATCTCGACGGCCTTGCCGCGGCGTGGCGTGACCACCCAGCCGTCGACCTTGGCGTCCATCCAGGTGAGCTGGTAGCCGTCGGCGCCCTGGCGCAGCAGACCGTCGGCCGGGTCGACGCCGATGCCGAAGCGCGTCCCCTCGCGGTGTGCCGCGACGATGCGACGCAGGGTGGGCAGCAACTCGCGCAGCAGCAGGTCGTCGTTGGTGCGGCGGAGATAGCGATCGATGGCGTGAAAGAACCAGAGCGTGGCATCCGCCGTGTGGTAGAGGCCTTCCTGACCCCCTTCGGGAAACATGTTGGGGATCAGCCCGTCACGCACGTGGTACGCGAAGGTGCGCAGGATGTCGCGCGCCTCGGTGACACGGCCGGTGCACAGCGTGAGGCCCTCGAGCGAGATCATCGTGTCGCGACCCCAGTCGGTGAACCAGTGGTAGCCGGCCACGACCGAGCGGGCGCGGCCGCCCCCGGCCTCGGCGCGTACCTGATCGTGCGTGCGTGAGATCGGCGTCATCAGGAACTGGTCGGCGGCGAGCACGAGCTCGGCCCCGACGCCCGTGCGGACGGCCGGATCGGCAAGGCCCAGCAGGCGGGCGCGCCGCGCCCGTTCCATCGTTCGCGCCTCGTCCGGGTTGACCGCGGCAAGGATGTCCCAGGGTTCTGCCGACGCCATCACCGTCACGGCGGCGCCGCGCGTCAGATCGGTTCTGAAGCGTCCCGGGCTCCACAGGGGGCCGGCGTAGTCGTAGCCGCGCCGTTCCTCGACCAGGTACCGGACGTCCCGAATGGCCTGATCGTCGAAGACGAAGCCGCCACTGGCGGCATGGAGCACGAGTCGCAGCGGCGGCTGCTGCTCCTCCGCGGTCACCTCGATGCGCTGGCCGCGGGCGCTGACGGTGTAGCCGTCGACGGGTGAGCGATCCACCGGAGCCTCATGCGGGCGGAAGCCCACCATCGGCCGCAGCGAGAGCCGCACCCGGCGCGGGCCCGCGAGCAGCCGGTAGGTCACGTGCACCGTGTTCTGCCCGTGTGGCATCAGCAGCGTCTTCTCGATGACGGCGCCATTCACGACATAGCGCCAGACCGGAAGCCCGGCTTCGAGGCGGAACTCCTCGAGGTGCCGACCCGCGTCCGCTTGCGCGAGCTGTCCGGTCGTCCCGTGCAGGCCGAGCCAGTCACGGGCGCCGTCGCGGAAGGTGAGTCGCTCCTCGAGATGGGTGAGCAGCATCATCCGCCCGAGCGGGGATGGCAGTGCCGCCACCAGCAGGCCGTGGAAGCGGCGGGTGAGGGCGCCGATCACCGTTCCAGACGCGTAGCCGCCCAAACCATTGGTCACGAGCCACTCGCGGCTGCCGTGTTCCTCGAGTGTGGGCGGCTCTGCGGCGGCGAAGCGCGTCCGCCGGACGAGTGGGGCGAGTTCGGCGAGTGGGTCGTGGAGCGGGCTGACTGATGGACGACTCATGCGTCGAGATCCTCGGACGGGGTGGCGCGGAGCACGACGCACGCATGGCCAGGCAGGGGCCAGTGGCCCGGTGACCACGACATCGTCCCCTGTCCGCCATAGCGGGGCGCTTCGCTGGACCAGAGGGCTTGCCACGCGCGCCCGTCGGGCGGGGCGATCAGGGGTTCGGAGAGCGACGCTACGTCGCGATCTGGACCGCTGTTGAGCAGCAGCAGCCAATCCTCGTCGTGGTCGCCGAAGTAGCGCAGCAGGAGCAGCGTGGCGTCTGGCGCGGCGCCGTCGAGCACGTGCGCGCCGTCGACGCGCGGCCGTCGCCGGCGCAGCGTCAGCAGGTCGTGGTGCAGGGATCGCCATTCGATCTGGGCGCGATCGCGCGGGTCGCGCTGCAACTGGCAGTGCTGCCAGGCGTCACGATCGTGCGGCGGGGCCTGGAAAGCCTGGACATCCGGATCGCGCAGGCGGTGGAACTGCCCGAGGAACTCCTGTCGACCAGCGCGGACGGCCTCGCGCAGCGGCGAGTCGTGATCGGCGAAGTAGACGAAGGGCCGGCGCGAGCCGAACTCCTGCCCCTGAAAGAGCATCGGCGTGGCCGGCAGCAGCAGGAGCAGCGCGGTCATCGCGCGGAGATCGGCCGGCCTGGCGAGATCGACCAGGCGACGGCCGCGATCGGTGTTGGCGACCTGGTCGTGATTCTCGAGAAAGTGGATGCAGGTGCTTCTCGGCAGGCGGAGGCCCGGCGTGCCGCGGGGCTGCTTCTGCCACGCATAGTGCTGTCCCTGGAAGAGCACGCCCCATCGCGCGCAGGCGAGCCATTCGCTCGCGTCGCCGCGATAGTCGCTGAAGTAGGCCTCGTGCGTGCCGACGAGGGCCATCCGCGTGCTGTGGTGGAAGTCCTCGTTGTAGATCGCATCGAGCCCATAGCCGCCGCGCGCGGTCGGTGTGACGAGTCGGGCGTGCTGGGGCTCGTTCTCGGCCGTGACCAGCACCGTGCGCGCACCGGCCGCCTCGCGCGCCGTTCTGGTGATGGCCGCGATCAGGTGCTCGTCGGACGCGTCGAAGATCTGCTGCGTGGCGTCGAGTCGGAGCCCGTCGACGTGGAACTCGCGAATCCAGTACGCGACGTTGCCGAGAATCCAGTCACGGACGGGACCAGAGGTCGGTCCGTCGAAGTTGAGGGCGTCTCCCCACTCGTTGTCGTAGCGGGTCGTGAAGTAGTCGGCGGCGAACGCGCGCAGGTAGTTGCCATCCGGTCCGACGTGGTTGTAGACCACGTCGAGGATGACGGCGAGGCCGACGGCGTGCGCGCGGTCGACGAACCGCCGCAGGTCGTCGGGACGACCGTAGAGACGGGACGGGGCGTAGAGGCCGACGCCGTCGTAGCCCCAGCCGAACGCGCCGGGCATGTCGGCCACCGGCATGACCTGGAGCACCGAGATGCCCAGGTCGGCGAGCGCCGCCAGCTGTCCGCCCGCGGCGTCGAGCGTGCCTTCGGGCGTGAACGTACCGAGATGGAGTTCGTAGATGACCGGGTCGCTGGTTGCGCCTCGCCAGGAGCCGTCGGTCCAGGCGAAGGCGTCGGGATCGATGACCTCGGAGAGACCGTGCGGACCGTCAGGCTGAGAGCGGGAAGCGGGGTCGGGGTAGACCTTGGGGTCGCGCCCGAGCAGGAACCCATAGCGACTGCCCGCGTGCCCGTCGACGAGCGCGCTGTGGTAGCCGTGCACGTCACGGTCCAGGGGGTGATCCCGACCGTCGATGCGCACGGACACGCGCGCATGGTCGGGCGCCCACACACGCACGTGGACGGTGATGGCGGATGCGAGTTCGGCTCCTGCGGGACACCGACGGACGAAGAGAGACGATGCGAATGCGGAAGGTTCCGGTGCCGCCAGAGGAGACTCGGCCATGCCGCCGGCATCGCAAGCCTCATGCCCGCGCACCTCACCCGCAGGAGCGCTCAGGTCCGCGCGCTGCGCGTCCCTCACCCTGGCGCGTGTGTAGGGTCATACGGCACCCTGTAGGAACCACGGACGCGCGCGGCCCGGGCACGCAGGGGAGCCTCCAGCCTTCGGCCCGCAGCGCCCTCGGTCTCGAGGTGTCGCGGCGTGCTGAAGGCTCCCGGGCCGTCAGAGCGCTGCCCGCCTCGTTCCCGTGAAGAGATTCAGCACGACGAGGATGAGGGCCAGTACGAGCAGCGCGTGAATCAGGCCGCCCATCGTGTACGCACTCACCGTTCCGATCAGCCACAACACGAACAGAATCAACGCCAGAGTCCAGAGCATGTGCATGTACCTCCTGGCTCCCCTGCTGCAAGCGCCATTCCGTCGCGCCGCGCGGCCGGTGCCGCCTGTGCGGAATCTTGCAAGGGACACCGGCATGACTGCGAAAGGAGCGTCCGCATGCGTATGAATCTGGGACGATGGGAGCGAATCGGATCGGTGGCGGCTGGGGCCGGGCTGTTGTACCTGGAGGCGAGGCGGCCGATGGGGCGGCGAACTCGTCAGTGGATCGGCGCGGGGTTGCTTGCTCGGGGCATGAGCGGCACCTGCCCCGTGAAGCACGCCGTGGTCGGCGATCCCGAGGCGCGCTCGGACACGCGACAGCGGCTGGGCGGGTCGGCCGGCATCCACGTGCGTGAAACCCTCACGATTCGACGCCCCGTCGCCGACGTCTACCGGTTCTGGCGCGACCTGGCCAATCTCGCGAAGTTCCTCAGACACATCGAACGCGTGGATGTGCTGGACAGCCGGCGGTCCCACTGGGTGATGCGCGGGCCCGGTCACCTGCGCTTCGAATGGGATGCGGACATCCTGACCGACGAGACCAACGCGCTGATCTCGTGGAAGAGCTCGGCGCCCGCCGACGTGGTCAGTGCGGGCAGCGTCATCTTCCGCCCACTCGGCAGCGAGCAGACGCAGCTGTCGGTGCACTTCCAGTACGCGCCACCGGGAGGGGAACTCGGGCGGCGGGTCGCGTCCCTGTTCGGTTCGGATCTGCACGCGCAGGTGCGCGAGGACCTGCAGCGGTTGCGTGACCTGCTGGAGCGACGCGACGACGTCGGGATGACGGTGCCGGCGAGTACACACGCCGTGCACCAGCCGTTCTGATGGGCGGCGCCTGGGCTCACGGGGCGCCCGCGCCGCTCAGCGGGAGACCGTGTCTCCCGCGAGCAGCAGGTCGATCGCCACGGCCAGCGCGCAGTTGGGATCCGCCTCTGGTGCACTGAGGTCGGCGGCCGCGTGCGCTTCGGCCAGCGCGTGCGGCATCGCCACGCCCAGTCCGGCCCAGCGCAGCATGGGCACATCGTTGTGACTGTCGCCGAACGCGAGGACCTCGCTCTGCGCGATGCCGTAGTGCCGGGCGACCGCCGCCACGCCAGTGGCCTTGGTGGCGTCCGGCGCATTGAACTCGAGCAGGTGCTCGGTGGTGATCACCACTTCCGCACTGGCGCCGAGTTCGGTGGTCATCAACCTGCTGAAGGCGTGGACGTCGGCGGTCTGGCCGTACCACAGGACCTTCAGGGGCGCTCGCGTCACCTCGTCGTCCAGGTCTCGCGCGTGGACGCGCAGGGTGCCATCGCGCTCGGCGAAGTTGTGGACGACCCAGGGACTGGTCGGACTGGCGACGAAGCCCTCGTCGGTCGCCAGCAGGACGTCGAACCCCTCGGCGCGTCCGCGCTCCAGCAGGCGGGCGGCGAGCGCCGGCGTCACCGGCCGCCGCCAGATCTGCTCCCCGGTCGAGGGATGCATCACCAACGCCCCCTGGTTGGCCACGACGAAGTCATCCAGCCCGAGGCGCTGCTGATAGATCGCCATGCTGTGATGCTCGCGACCCGAGGCCAGCACCACCCGGCACCCCGCGGCCTGCAGGCGATCGATGGCCGCGCGATTCTCGCGGCTGACCTGCTTGTCGGGCCCGACGAGCGTGTCGTCGATGTCGATGGCGGCGAGCCGATAGGGGAAGTCGGGACGGGCGAGCATCACTCGATCATAAGGTGCCCCACGCCGAACGCCGCACGCGCGATCTCCCCCGCCGCCGGGCTGGCGCGGCCGTCAGCGAGTCGCGTCGATCGCGGCGTCCAGCTCGGCACGCGACTCGGCCTCGTCCCTCAGCGTCGTGTTGTCCCACGCGAGATCGAAGTGGCGATCGACGAAATCCAGCGCGGCGATGAGCTGTTCCGTTTCGGCGATCCGAGCCCGAGCCGCACGCACATACGACGCCTCGTCGCCCGAGCTGCCGGCAAGCACCCGCACCCCCTGCTCGTCGTGCGCGCGGAACGCCTGCACGGCCCGCCGTGCCTGGAAGGCCCGATAGCCCAGCGCGCGCAGCGTGGCAAAGCCCATGTCGCAGGCGGTGCCCGTGGTCTCGCGGTGGACGTCCGTGACGCCATCGTTGATCAGCACGTAGGCCTCCGCCCGGTCGGGGACCCGCACCACCAGCGCGAGATGCGGGAAGTGCCGGCGTGCCACCTCGATCAGGCGCTGGGTGACGCTGAAGTCGTCCACCGCCAGCACCAGCACCTTCGCCGTCGCGGCCCCGGCCGCCGTCAGCAACTCCAGGCGTGTCGCATCGCCGTAGTAGGCCTCGAGGCCCAGGCGCCTCAGCAATTCGATCCGGTCCCCGTCGAGGTCGAGCACGGTCGTCCCGACGCCACTGGCGCGCAACAGGCGCCCGATGGTGCTGCCCACGCGCCCGAAGCCGGCGACGATGACCGGCGCATGGGCGTCGGCGACCTCGTCAGCCGGTCGCGCCACGGCAGGCGCCGCCAGCCGCGGTTCCAGGAAGCGTGTGTACGCAAGGAGCAGCAGTGGCGTGGCGAGCATGGACAGCGCCACCACGGCCACGAGCCGGCCGCTCTCGCCATCGGTCAGCACGCCGCTCGTACGCGCCAGCGCCAGCAGCACGAAGGCGAACTCCCCGACCTGACACAGAGCCGTGGCCACGAACAGGCCGTCGGCATGGGTGCTGCGGAACGTGCGCGCCACCGCGTAGAGCACGAGGCCCTTGAGGGCCAGAACGCCGACGACCAGGCCCAGAATCGTGCCCGGGGTGCGCGCCACGAGCAGGAAGTCGATGCCGGCGCCGACCGAGATGAAGAACAGACCGAGCAGCAGCCCCTTGAAGGGCTCGATGTCGCCTTCGAGCTCGTGCCGGTATTCGCTGTCGGCCAGGACCACGCCGGCCAGGAACGTGCCGAGCGCCGGACTCAGGCCGACCACCTGCATCAGGAGGGCAATCCCCACGACGAGCAGGAGCGCGGTCGCCGTGAAGACTTCCCGCAGGTGCGTCCGCGCGATGGCGCGAAACACCGGGCGCAGGAGGTAGCGCCCTGCGCCGACGATGGCGCCGACGGCCGCCAGCACGGCGAGTGCCTGCTGCCACCCCGGGAGCGTGGCCACGCCGTGGGCCTCACCCGCGCCCGACGACACGGCGTGCGTCGCCAGCAGTGGGAGCACCGCCAGAATCGGAATGACCGCGATGTCCTGGGCGAGCAGGATCGAGAAGACCCGCTGACCGGCGTCGGTCCGCAGTCGTCCCGCCTCGGCCAGACTCTGCAGGACGATCGCGGTCGAAGACATCGCCAGGATCAGACCCGTGGCCACCGCCGGCTTCCATCCGCTGCCGACGACGATGGCCATGATGGCCGCGAGCGCCGCGGTACCGAGGATCTGGGCCCCGCCGAGGCCGAGTACCGCCACCCGCATGCGCCACAGCATGGACGGCCGGAGCTCGAGGCCGATCAGGAACAGCATCATCACGACGCCGAACTCTGCCGCGTGCAACACGTCCTCGCTGCCGTCGGGCACGAGGTGCAGACCGAAGGGGCCGATGGCGATGCCCGCCAACAGGTAGCCCAGGACGGCGCCCATCCCGAGGCGCCGCGCGAGCGGGACGGCTGCGACCGCCGCGGCCAGATAGATGAACGCCTGCAGCAGGACGTTGTCGTGCATCAGGCTCCTCCCACCAGATCGTTGATGCGTTCGGCCGCGGCGGCACGGTCGAGGTCCAGCGCGCCGTCGCGCAGCGCCACCACCAGGGACCTGTACTGCCGCTGCGCCTCGGTGCAGCCCGTGTCCGGGTCCAGGCGAAGGGCGCCGTGCACGACGAACGGCGCCAGGTACCGCATCCGACACAGGTACGCCGTCTGATCGAAGGGCGCCAGCAACTGTCGCATCGTGTACCGATTCCGGCCGCCGACCTGGTAGGCCGCCTCCGGTCCGCCCGTGGTGGTCGCGTTGAGGAGCACCTTGCCGTCCAGCGCGTGCCCGGTGGAGCCGTAGGCGAACCCGTGTTCGAGGACGAGGTCCAGATACTCCTTCGCCAGGGCTGGTGCGCTGTACCAGTAGAACGGGTGCTGGACGACGATGACGTCGTGGGCGACCAGCCGAGCCTGCTCGGCCGCCACATCGATCTGGAAGTCGGGATAGGCCTCGTAGAGGTCGTGAATCGTGACGTCGTCGAGCCCACGGATGGCCTGCAGGAGGCGTCGATTGAGGCGCGATTTCTCGTAAGCGGGGTGCGCGAACAGCACCAGCACGCGTGGCATGAGGGCGGAATCATAGCAAGGACGCGCCGGGACCCATGCTGCAGGGTGTAGTCATCTGCAACAGCGCCCGTTGGTCGGGGTGGGGGAGTCCGCGTCAGCGCAGCCGCAGGAATGGCCGGAAACCTCAGTGAATCTGGATGGTGGCGCGTCTCCTCCGAGGCCCAGGCGGGTGCGCGGCCGATGGTCCGGGCCTTGCTACGGAAGAGGGCATGAACGCCGGGCCGTCGTCCGGCAGAAAAGGAGAAGCTGATGAGTCGGAACTTCATTCCGTGCCTCGGCCTCGTGCTCGGGGCCGCCATGATCGCCGGCACGCCAGCGCTGGCCAGCGGGACCGTCACCGAGGTCGTCATTCACCAGTCTGGCGCGCAGGACGCGTCGACAGACCTGGCCGAGCGCGTCGAGAAGGCGTTGGCGGCCAACAAGAGCCTCGCGGCGGCTGACATCGACGTCAAGGTCGAGGGCACTCGCGTGATCCTCGAGGGACAGGTCTCGAACGCCGCGCAGCGGCAGGCCGCCGAGCGTCTCGTCAAGCGGGTGAAGGGCGTGAAGACGGTCGACAACCAGATTGCGCTTCGCCTGGCTGGCGCCCCGGCCCGTGAGGGCACGAAGGGCTCGGTCCTGGCGGGTGACGTCAAGGACTCGACCGAAGTCGCCGCCGAGAAGACCGGTGACGCGCTCGACAAGACCGGCAGCGCGATTGGCAAGGCGGCCGCCGCGACCAAGGACGCGGTGGTCACGGGTGCGGAGAAGACGCGTGATGCCGTCACCGGCGTGCCAGAGAAGATCGACGAGACCTGGATCACCAGCAAGATCGCCGGCAAGATCAACGCCGATGACGCCCTGGAGCAGGTCGACGTCGATGTGAAGGTGAACAAGAACGTCGTCACCATCACGGGCGACGTGCCGTCGGCAGCGCTGCGCGATCGGGTGCTGCGCATTGCCCGCGAGACCGAAGGGGTCGCCAGCGTCGTCGACCAGATGACGGTGCGTCCGAGGAGTCAGGATTGACCCGAGACACGGCGGATGCCCGCTGGAAGACGTTGCGGGGCCGCATCAAACAGACCTGGAGTGAGCTCAGCGACGCGGATCTGGACCGCTTCGAGGGCCAGCGCGACCGTTTCGTCGGGCACATCCAGGAGCGGTTCGGCTGGTCGCGCGTCGACGTGGAACGTCGACTCGACGAGATCGATCGCGCGGAAGGTGCACTGTCGAACTGGGGCGGCTCGACGATTCACTAGCCTTGCCCGCTTCGACGCGGCAAGGTGAAGCACGAAGGGGCGGGCCGCTGAGGCCCGCCCCTTTCTCGTTCCGTGGTCCGTCGCTACTCGGTCATCCGCTTGATGATGGCCGCCTGTTGTCGGGCGTTGTTGGCGATGGCCTTGAGACCGCGCTGGACGACGTCGCTGTCACTGTCGCCATGGCCGAGCAGGTCGGACCACCCCAGGATGGCGTTGAGCGGGCCACGTAATTCGTGCGCCCACTTCGACATGGCCGGTCTGGGATCAGCCTGCCCGGTGTCGTCGCGACGCGTGACGGTGTGCACGACCCCTGCGAGCTGTCCGGACCGTTCGTCGAGACTGACCGACGCCGTGTCGCGGACCGGTACGGCGGTGCCATCCTTCGCCACCAGGCGATAGTCGGAACTCGCCGCGCCAGCCGCGGACCCGAGCGCCAGCAGCACTGCGGCGCGATCCTCCTCGTACACCTGCGAGAGCCACCGATCTCCCGCGTTCTGATCCAGCGTGGTGCCCGTGAGGTCGCGCCACGCGCGGTTGACGTACACCACGCCCTCTTCCGGAGTCCAGATGCGCACCAGTGCGGAGAGATGATCCAGGGTGCGCTGACACAACGGGTTGAGACCGAGATCGACGGACGCGTTCATGCTGTGGCCACTTCTTCCTGCGGCGCCATCAGGCCGTACTTGCGCATCTTGGCGTACAGCGTCGGTCGATACACGCCGAGGATGTCGGCCGCCGCCCGCTTGTTGCCCCGTGTGTACGCGAGGGTGCGGACGATGGCGGCGCGCTCGACGTCCTCGAGCGTGCAGAGCGGGCTCGTGTCGTCGACGGTCGATCCGGATCGGAACGTCTCGGGCAGGTGACGCAACTGAATCTCCCGGCCCGTGGCCACGATCACCGCGTGCTCGACCACGTGCTCGAGTTCGCGGACGTTGCCGCGCCACACATGCTTCAGCAGGCGCTGCAGCACGGACGGGTGATAGCGCACGACCTCGCGCTCGTACTTCTCGGCGTACCGCTGCAGGAACAACTGGGCGAGCACCGGGATGTCCTCGCGCCGTTCGCGCAGGGGCGGGATGTCGAGGACGACGGTGTTGATGCGGAAGAAGAGATCCTCGCGGAACCGGTTGTCGGCCATGAGGGTCTCGAGGCGGGAGTTGGTGGCGCAGATCAGACGGAAATCCGGCGTCGTCATGCGCGTCTCACCAAGGCGCCGCACCTGCTTTTCCTGAAGCACGCGCAGCAGCTTCACCTGCGCGTTGGCTGGCATCTCGCCGATCTCGTCGAGGAACAGCGTGCCGCGATCGGCCGACTCGATCAGGCCGCGCTTGTCGGCCAGCGCCCCCGTGAAGGCGCCCCGCTTGTGGCCGAACAGCTCGGACTCGAACAGCTCGCCCGGAATGGCCCCGCAGTTGATCTTGATGATCGGACCGTTGATGCGCGGACTGCGCTCGTGGACGGCGTCGGCGACCAGTTCCTTGCCCGTGCCGTTCTCGCCGCGAATCAGGACCGAGGCATCGGTCGGCGCCACCAGCGTGATCAGGTCGAACAGCCGTCGCATCGCCGGCGACGTGCCGACGAGCCGTCCGAGCCCGTCGCGCCGCTCGTGGCTCATGCGGAGGCGCGCTGCCTCGGCGTGCAGGTTGCGATGGGCGAGGGCCTTGTCGAGGACCGCCTCGAGCACGGCGAACTCGACGGGCTTCTCGACGAAGTTGAAGGCGCCTTCGCGCATGGCTTCGACGGCCAGCGACACGCTGCCGTGCCCCGTGAGCATCACCACTTCGACCAGCGGGTCGGCATTCTTGAGATGGCGCAGGACCTCGAGACCACTCTGATCGGGCAGCTCGTGATCGAGCAGCACGACGTCCGGGCGGTGCGTCGTGAAGGAGGACAGCGCCGACTGGCCGTCGGTCGCCACGGTCACCTCGTACTGCTTGCGCTCGAGGGCCAGCTTGAGCCATTCGTGGCTCTCGGGCTGGTCGTCGACGTGGAGGATACGGGCGGCCGGCATGGTGTCGCGTGCGTTCATGCGGGTGGTCCTGGGGCAGCGGGTCAGCGGTGCCCATCGCCAGGGTCTGACCCTGTGGTGTTCATTTATTGAACACAGTGTAGTCGAGCCATTCCTCGCCGCGCGCCGGTTGTAGCGAAAGCCCGGTGTGGCTGGTCTGGATTCTGCTCAGTGTTTCGACGATCCGCGGCAAGACGACTGCAGCAGATGTGAACTCAACGTTGCACGGACCGTACCAGCCGGGCCGGCAGCATCGGTGGCGGCCCGGCCTGCTACGCTGTGGGGATGGCGGCTGGCGGACGACGCGTGGTGGGCACGGTGCTTGTGCTGGTGGCCCTCGGGCTGCTGGCGGGAGGGTGGCGGCTGACCGAGACCGACCGGTTCTTCCTGTTGCAGGCCGAACGCACCACCGGCACCGTGGTGGCGCATGAGCCGTTCGAGCGGGAGGCCCGCAAACCCATGGAGCGGTTCCGACTGGTGGTGGCCTTCACGGCGCCCGACGGCAGCCGCGTGCGCTTCCGCAGCGTGAGCAACTACGGCCGTCCGCCCTACGCGGTCGGGGAGCAGGTCCCCGTGCGGTTCGATCCCGAGCAGCCCGGCCGCGCCCGCGTCGATCGGCGCATCGAGTTTCTCGCGCCCGTGCTCATCTGGCTCGGCGCCATTGTCGTGCTGGGCGGCCTTGGCGTGGCCATCGCGGTCTTCGGACCGCGGGATGCCCGCGGCACGTCGCGGCGAGCCGGCTAGGGCTTGTAGAACGCCGCCGCGACGGCGCCGAAGAGCAGCACGCACGCGAGGGCATGCCGGTTGGCGGGCACCTGAAAGGCGTACTCGACCGACGCGATCAGCCAGCTCACGACAATCACCGTGAGGAGCGGTGCCTCGCGGTACTTGAGGTGCCCGTACCAGGCAACGGTCATGAAGGCGTTGGAGATGACGAGGAGCAGCACCGTGAGCACCTCGCCATTGTGGACGAGGGCGGCCCTCGGACAGCCTGTCGAGCCGTCGCACGCTGGCGGCGCGCGCTGATCAGCGCGACGGGACGGCGTACGGCACCCGCGCGCGCAATGTCAGCAGCGGCCGCTCGAACCAGCGGTACGAGGGGATCGCCACCAGCAGCGTGAGCCCCGTCACGAACACCAGGCGCGGCAGGCCGGCCTCCGGATACGTCATCGGCACGCCGGTGAACCTCTGGGCCGCGCTGAACAGCGTCGGCACGAGCCAGTGGATGACGTACACCCCGTACGAGATGCGCCCCAGGGCGAGCAGGGGCCGCCACGCCGCGGCACGCCCGAGGGCGCCCGGCCATCCCTGCACGCTCGCCTGAACCAGTGCGAGTGACCCGGCCAGCCAGGCCCACTGGTACAGCGTGGCGAAGACGAGTGCGTCGGTGGTGCCGCGCAGGGCGATCAGCACGACGGTGGCCAGGAGGGCCAGCGGGAGTGGCCAGGCGCGAGGCTGTCGTGGTCTGGTGGCCAGCCACGCGCCGACGGCGAGCGCGTCCACCACCATCGGCGTCAGCGCCGAGGCCCATCGGGGTCCCTCCACCTCGGGCACGAACCACAGCCGCATCACCGCCGCCGTGGCGACGAGCGCAGCGAGCACGCCGCCCAACCGCGGGCGTGGTGTCCACAGCACGACGAGTGGCCACAGCAGGTAGAACTGCTCCTCGACGGCGAGTGACCAGAAGTGCCCCAGCGGGACCCACCACTGCTCCCGCACGAGCAGCACGTTGGTGGTGAACGTGAGGTACCACCACACGAAGTCGCGCGCGCCCCGGGTGTCGAGCAGCCAGACCACGGCCACGGCGGCATACGCGAGCGGGACGATCCGCAGCGCGCGCCGCACGTAGAAGGCCCACAGGACGCGCCCGGGCGTGGTGTGGGCGGTGTCTCGCGCGCGCAGCAGGATCTCGGTGATCAGGAATCCGCTGAGCACGAAGAACACGCGGACGCCAGCCCCACCCATGCCGCGACACCAGTCGGTGGTGTGATCGATGAGCACGCCGATGACGGCCACGGCGCGCAGGGCATCGAGCTGCGGGTAGTACGGGGCCGCCTCGGCAGTCGAGGCGGCGGCACGCGGCCGGGTCGTGGGGCTGTCGGCGAGGGTCACGGCACGGTCAGCGGTGGCGACGCCGCCATCGGGCGCGCCAAGCTCCGCCATTATCCGCGTCAACCGACCAGGTGCAAGCATCGATGGCCGCGGCGCGAGCGCCAGGACAGCCGGGTGGTGTGGAGACGGGATGTTTCGGAAAAGTCGGTGGAGCGGGCTACGGGAATCGAACCCGTCTGACTGGCTTGGGAAGCCAGGACATTACCACTATGCTAAGCCCGCCCGCAGCCTGTGATTATCAGCGGCCGCGTCGCCACAAGTCAACGTCTCAGCCGTCGGCCCCATCGATCATCTCGTCCACCACCACACCGGCCATCTCGACGGCGCGCTGGTCGTGCCACGGCTACCGCATGTTGTGTCGCTTTGGTGT
>LNFM01007415.1_pt1 | contig 17229 bp, 17 predicted proteins | sample 596031 | NCBI WGS metagenome assembly LNFM01 (sample SAMN04254537, study PRJNA301005) | activated carbon metagenome | isolation source: dual media filters at the Ann Arbor, Michigan drinking water treatment plant | place: USA: Ann Arbor | reverse complement strand
TCGGTCAGATAGTAATAGGCCGCGACGTCGGCCAGCGAACCGGTGGCACCGCCGCTGAAGGAGGTCAGGGTTTCTGCTGCGGAATACTGGGGGTTGGGGTTCCAGACTGCCCTGGTGCTCGTCGAACAATTGGTGATGTATTCCTGGTCTGTGTTCGAGACGAACTCCGCGCCCGGTTTTGGCGAAACCGGGGTGATCAGCGTGGTCGTGATCAGGCGAATCCGCGTCCGGCCGGATGAACAGTTGAAGCGTGCACGGACTTCTTCGTATTGATAACGCCGGTTGGAGACGGTTTCCACAGAACCGTCGTACAGCGGCCGCGGCGTGACGGAGATGTTGCCGTCATGGTTGCCGATCAGGGAGTCATCAAGCTGGCGTCCCGCGTTGCCATTCCAGAAACCGTCACTGGTCAGGATCGAGAAATTCTGCTGGCAGGAATACTGCATCGGGTCGCCGGTCATGCCTTCATTGATGCCGGTCTGGATGCCGGCGAAGTGGCGGCCGGCGCGCGACAGGGCCTCGCGCAACGGGGTGCCGCCGCTGGCGCCCTGGGCATACAGCTTGGTAAACCAGTCCGCCTTGTGCGTGGCGTTGAAGTCGCTGATGGCGAGATATTTGCTCGAACTGACCGGGCTGCCGGCATTGATGGTGATGAGGCCCACGCGATAACCTTCGCCGATGCCGACAAAGGCGCGACCGGTCGCGGTTTTCACCAGCAGGGTCCTGGTGCGGTAGTACGAATACCAGTTCGCGAAATTCTGGCGCTCGTCAGTGTTGCCCGGACCGGAGGTTGAGCTTACCTGCCGTTTTGTCCAGTTTTCGGTGGTATGCGGGAAGCCGTTGCTGGAGCTGGGCCAGCAACCCGTGGTGTTGCTGGTGCTGCTCGGGCTGGGGGAGCCGCCGCCGGTCCAGACATAGTAATAAGCGGGCTGCTCGGCATCCGTGCCGTTGTTACGGCCGGTCGTGTCATCGTAAGCAATAAAGTTTGTGCTCAGGTTTCTTGTGGAAGACCCCGAGTTGAATCCGTTGTAGCGTGCAGCGGTGAAGCTCGCGTTCGGGAAGTCAGTGCCGTCGGCATTTTTCGGGGGTACGTAGGTAATGCCGGGGTTGTAGTAAACGGTATTGCACAGATGGCTTTTGTAGCCGGTGGTGTTGTAGCGGTTCTCCACGTTGTCCGGCATGAAGCCCCAGGCCATACTGCCCGAATCGTCCAGCGTGAACAGGATGTTCGGCTTGACAACCGTGGTCGAGCTGCTGGCCAGAGGCACGTTGGCGATGTCGGTCAGCGCGGCATGGGCCGCGGGCATGACGGCGAAGATGGCCGCCATTGCGATGCGGCGCAGGCTGTCGAGTGATGGTTTGCGGGAATTCATGGCGTTCTCCACGTGCGGACAGGATCCGCGGTCAGTACATGATCGACTGGGTATAGGACACGGTGTTGCGCGGCCCGAGGGCGCGCGAGGTGATGCGGTAGTAGATATAGGTGGTGCCAGAGAGCGGCATGATCCCGTAGCTGCCGGCCGTGCGGCCGCTGCTGCCGCCGGCGACGTTGACGGTCAGGCATTGCTGGCCGGGTGCGTTGTGGCCGGAGTTGGGCTGGCTGCACAGCCGGTGGACCACGTACTGCGTGGTGAACCCGGCGGAATCGGCGGCCGAGGGCGTGCTGCCCTGGTTGGTCCAGTCAAAGGTGGTGGCATCAAAACGTTCGTCCCAGTTGGAGACATAACCCCGGGGCTGGGTGTTGTTGAGCACCGTCGGGCCCTGCGCCATCAGCCAGGTGCGCGCGCCCTCGATGCCGGCATCGGAGGAGGTGACGGCGCCGCGCTGCATCGCGATATTGCCGGCGATCAGCACGCCGGTGCCGATCGAGCGCCAGAGCGCGACGCCGGCCAGCGACATCGCGACCAGCACGATCAGCGCGATGAACAGGACAACACCATTTTGTTTGCGGATGGATTTCATGGGCGGATGCTCCGTGGCTGTCGGGCCATCAGGGACGGATCTGCGAACCCCACAGCATGTTGCGCAGGGGGATCACGGTTTCGTAGACGCGGTAACGGTAATGCCGCCAGTTGTTGGCGGGATCGGCTGGGCTGCTGCCGCTGGCACTGCCGTCGAGATTGGCAATGACGAACTGGCCGCCGGTCCAGGAGGGCACCGTGGTGGTGACCGGAGTGCGCTCGAACTGGCCGGAACGCACCAGCATGCCCACGCGCACGGCCAGCACATTGGCCCAGGCAATGGTTGTTGCCGGGTCGGTGGTTGTCCATTCGCCGGTTTCGACGCGCCCGTTGTTGTTGGCGTCGATGCCGTACTCCGCTTGCAGCGTGACCACGTTGTCGGCGACTTCAACCGGATCATTGGCGCCGTTGCCGTCGGTGTCCTGGTAAAGCAGGTCATTGGTGACCTGCAGCCGGCCGTTCTGCACGGTCCAGATGTTGCGGCGCGGGCTGTTGCCGAGGTTGAACAGGTAACCCGCGCTGAAGGTCACCGGCGGCGCCGGGTTGTTGTGGCGGGCGATGCGCGATTCGGTGGAGGTGCTGCCGTCGGGCAGGTAGACGGTGTAGTTGTAGCTGCCCTGGTTGTTGCGGATGGTCAGCGCGTCGGCATCGGTGACGTCGGTGATTTCGATGGTGATGCAGTCCAGTGTCGGCGTGGTCCTGCCCACCAGCAGGACGTCGCGCGGGGAGATGCCGGCGCGGCCGCGGGTTTTTTTCGAGGTGTCGGTGGATTCGGTGAACACATGCGCTGCCGGGAAGGTGCCGCCGCTGCCGCGCAACACGATCACCGTGTCGGAGGCGGTACCGGCGCCCTGCACGATCTGGACCGGTGTCAGCCGGTAGGTGAAGGCTGCCACCGGGCGTCCGCTGTCGTAGGCATTGACGGTGCAGCCCATGACCGGGGTGATGCCGGTGTCGTAGGCGGCGGAGGAGAAGCCGTAACCCGCCTCGCGGACGTCGCGCTCGAGGGTGGTCAGGCCGATGATGCCGGTGACCTGCACGTCACTGCCGGCGGAGGCCGTGCGTTTGCGTTCTTCCGAGGTGGCCAGCATCTGGAAAATGACCACGATGCCGATCATGCCGATCAGCACGCCGACCATGATCTCGACCAGGCTCAGGCCGGCCTGCCTGCGGCGGGCCGGAGAAGTCTGCTTCTGCGGTTCAGAATACATAGGAAATCACCTGGTGCCTGCGTCGGGTCGTGTCCTGCGGCGTCTGCCAGCAGACGGTGACCGTGACGCGGTTGAGATCGGCTGTGGAGACCACGATCTGCTGCATCCCGGCGGTGGCGCCGAGCAGGCCGGTGGCGGAATCGGTGACGGCGCTGACCCACTGTGTCACCGCCGTGTTGGTGTTGTCGGCCTGGCCGCCGGTGAAGTTGCAGTCGCTGCCGCCGGTGTTCAACTGGAAGTTGTTCAGCGAGGTGATGATGCTGGCATCCGAGGTACGGTCGACGCTCATCCAGATTCTGGAAATGATGTCGCTGGCATAGGCTGCGGCATCGGCCCGGTTCTTGGCGTCGGCGCTGGCCGAAAATGCCGCAGCCTGCATGCCGACCATCGCCAGGATGCCGACGGAAAATATCAGGATGCCGATCAGGGCTTCGAGCAGCATGACGCCCATCTGCAGGCGCCGGGAGTTGGGGAACTGTTTCATGGGATGTTCCTTCAGCAGGCCCTGGTGTCCTTGGTGTCCGTGACCTTGGGGTCGCAGACGCGGATCTGTCCCCCGGGCGCCACATTGATGTTGAGGCAACGCATGGGGCCGCCGTCGGCCGCGCAGGCGCCGGCTGCCGGGTAGGTGAACTGAAAGGACACCGGTTGGCCGATGGCCATGGCGCCGAATCCGGTAAAGATGACCCGGCCGTCATAGGTCGCGTCGGCGCTGGAGGAGGCGAGCGTGACGCTGGCTTCCTCGCGTCCTGATCCCTCCGCGCCGAGTTTCCCTTCGATGAAATTGAAGGAATTGGTGCTCGGCACCCACTCCCGGACTATCCAGTTCGCGCCTGCGGTCGAGGGGGTGACAATATTGACCTGCGCTTCGACGGGGAGGTCATCGGTAAGCACCAACTCGACCCGGGCATTGCGTTTGACGGCTTCGGCGCGTGCCAGGTTGAGGCCGGTGGCGATGCCTTCCGAGGCTGCACGTATCCGGGCATTGGCGATGAATTTCGAATACTCCGGGATGCCGAGCGAGATCAGCAGCGCAAGTACCGCCAGCCCGACGATGAGTTCGACGAGGCTGTAGCCGGATTGTGTGCGGAGGTTCAGCATCCACCGGCCTTGTTGGTGACCCAGCAGCTCGATCCCGCGCCGTTCCAGCCTGTGGCGACCGTGGTTGTGGTGCGGGTGTTGGCCTGGTTGATGGTGTAGACAAAGCCGTTGGTGCCTTGCGCCGCGATACCGGTGGCCGTCACGGTGAAGGTCGTTGCTGTCAGGTTGGAGCAGGCATAGGTGAAATAACGGCCGGTGGGCAGCGGGGCTATGGTGCCGGCAGCACAGGCGCCGACATAGCTGCGGTTGTCCTGGAAATACTGTTCCATTTTCACCCGATGCTCCGACAGCGTGGCAAAGGCCTCGGTCAGCTTGCTGCGGGTGACGTAATCGCCGTATTGGGGCACGGCAATCGCCGCGATGATGCCGATGATGGCCAACACGATCAGCAATTCAACCAGGGTGAATCCTCGCAGGGCTTTTTTCATGGCAATTCCTTTTCGGACGGTGGAAGGTTAGGCGCGATTGTATGCCGCCGCCACCGGTTGCCGATGAGTGGTTATCCGATCGGCATAAACGGCTTGTGGCGTGAAATAACACACGTTCGGGGGAAGGGCTGCGGCGCGGAGCCGTGGTCCCCGGACCCGGGAATTAGACAAAGTCCAATCTTTACCTTAGAATAATTCCCAATGAAAGCAATGTCTTATACACGGGAAGAATTGGTCGAACTGCTGCGCAAGCATGGCATTGCGCCGACGCACCAGCGCCTGGAAATCGCCCATGTCCTGTTCAGCCGCTGCGAACACCTCGCAGCTGACCAGATACTGGCCCTGGCCAACGAACGTTTTGCGGAAACATCCAAGGCGACGGTCTACAACACCCTGAACCTGTTCCGCGACCGCGGGCTGATCCGTGAAGTGATCGTGGATCCGAAGCGGGTGTTTTACGATCCCAATACCGAACCGCACCATCATCTCTACAACGTCGACTCCGGCGAGCTGACAGACATCGCGGCCGAGGATCTGCAGATCAGCGGCATGCCTGTTCTGCCGCCGGGCATGGTGACCGAAGGCGTCGACGTCATCGTCAGGATCCGCGCGCTCTGACCGGGTGTTTGCTGTAAAATGCGCCCTCCCCCGGGCTGACGTAGCTCAGTTGGTAGAGCAACTGATTCGTAATCAGTAGGTCGGAGGTTCGACTCCTCTCGTCAGCACCACCCCCCGAGTTTCCGTGACGCCCCTGCAGGACCACCACAGTACTTTGCGCCGCCCCCCGCGGGAACCGGCGCAATGCGGCTGCGTTTTCCGGTATTACAGAACCCCGGAAATGCCGCCGTCCAGGTTGATGCTGGTGCCGGTGACGTAGCTGGCGGCATCCGACGCGAGGAAGGTGATGACATTGGCGACTTCCTGCGCCTCTCCCGCGCGTTTCAGCGGGATGTCCTTGCCCAGCTTGCCGTAATACTCGTCTGCACTGATGCCGTCCTTGGTGTAGCGGCGTTCATGCTGCCCGGACTTGATCTTGCCGATGCAGATGGTGTTGACGAGGATGTTGTCCGCGGCGAATTCCTTGGACAGCGCCTTGGTGATGGCGAGGCCGGCGGCGCGCGAAACCGACGTCGGATAGGACTCGGCAGCGGGCTGTTTTGCGCCTGAAATCGTGATGTTGATGATGCGTCCGCCGCCGCGCTTTTTCATGTGCGGAATCGCCAGCCGGGAGCAGCGCACGGCACCGAACACCTTCAGTTCCAGGTCGGCGGCCCATTCGTCATCGGTCAATTCCAGGAATTTGCCGCGTTTCGAGGTGCCGGCGTTGTTGACCAGGATGTCGATACCTCCGAAACGCTTGACCACTTCGTTGATGAAGCGCTCGACATCCGCCGCCTTGCCCATGTCCGCCGACACGGCCAGCACTTCGCCGCCGGCCTTGGTGATTTCCGCGGCCACGGCATCCAGCAGCGGTTGCCCCCTGGCGCAGATCGCCACTTTTGCCCCCTCGCGCGCCAGTGTCAGCGCGGTGGCCTTGCCGATGCCTTCAGTGCCGCCGGTGACGATGGCGACCTTGCCCTTGAGTCCGAATTCCATGCCGTTTGTCCTCCACAATTGCGGGAAAAGAGCCGCATTGTATCGTCATTCGCGAAGCCGCCCTTTTGCGCCGCCGGCATTAGTCGTAGGATATCCGCACGGTGCCCGTGACACAGGTTGCGGGGCCGCTCCGGCGGAGGCATTCATGCGCACAATTCACAATGTCATCGGCAAACTGCAGAGGATGGCTGCGGCCCTGGTTCTGGCGGGGGGCCTTTTTGCGAACGGGGCGCCGGCCCTGGCTGCAGAGCGCGAGTTGACGCTCGACCAGTTCTCGGTGGTCAAGCTGACGGTCAAGGCGGTTCCGGATGCGCGCAGCGCGCGCACCCTCGGGCCGCAGCGCGAAGGCACCGGTGTGGTCATCGATTCCAGCGGCCTGGTGCTGACCATCGGTTACCTGGTGACCGAGGCGGATACCGTGGAACTGGCAACCGCCGACGGGCGCAAGTTTGCCGCCAATGTGGTCGGTTATGACAATGCCACCGGCCTCGGGCTGGTCAAGTCCCTGCAACCCCTGCCGGTGAGACCGGTGGATTTCGGGCAGTCATCGGGCGCCAGCCTGCGCGACATGGTGCTGATCGTGGGCTTCGACGGCGTGGCGCCGGCGTACATTGTTTCCAAGCGGCCGTTTGTCGGTTACTGGGAATACCTGCTGGATGAGGCCATCTATACTGCTCCCGCAACCGTCAACTGGCAGGGCGCCGCATTGCTGTCGCGCGAGGGCAAGCTGCTCGGCATCGGCTCGCTCGCGGTGGGAGATGCCATTGGCCAGAGCGGCGTGCCCGGCAACATGTTCGTGCCGATCGACACCCTCAAGCCGGTGCTCGGGGATTTCATCGCCAACGGCCGCGCCACGACCAAGCCGCGCCCCTGGCTGGGCATCACCTCGCAGGAGGTGCAGGGCAAGGTCATCGTGACGCGGGTGACGGCCGAAGGGCCGGCAGAGGAGGCCGGACTGCAGGCCGGCGACATCATCCTCGGTCTCAGCGGCCAGCCGCTGAAGGGGCAGGCGGATTTTTATACCCGCTTGTGGAAGTCCGGAGAGGCGGGCGTCGAAGTCACGCTGGATGTGCTGAAAGGCAGCAAGGTCGAGGCGGTGAAGGTCAAATCAATTGCCCGCGAGCGGCATTTCCGGGAAAAGCCGGTCTACTGAGAGGCAGCGATGAGCGCGGAGTGATGAACGATGAGCGAGCGATGGGTCCTGTTCATCGCTCATCATTCATCGTTAAAAGTAGTCCATTCCCAGGCAGCCCGAGGCCAGATCCATCTGTTCAACGAGTTTGCGGCCGACCATGTTGCGCAGCGTTTCGGTGGTGCCGCCGCCGAGGCTGCCGTAGCGGGTGCCGCGGAAGAAGCGTGACACCGGGAACTCGTCGGTGAAGCCGTAGCCGCCGTGCACCTGCACCGCTTCGCTGGTGACGCGGATCGACATTTCGTTGGTGTAGATCTTGGCCATCGCGGCCAGCGTCGGGTCGGGGAATTTGTCGCCTGATACTGCGGCGCGGTAGAGCAGTCCGCGCGCTGCTTCGATCTCGATGTACATGTCTGCGACTTTCCAGCGCATGCCCTGAAAATCACCGATCTTTTTGCCGAAGGCCGAGCGGCTGCGCATGTATTTCACGGCTTCTTCCAGCGCACCTTCGGCCAGGCCGAGGCAGATCGCCGGGTTGAGGCAGCGCTGGGTGTTGAAGGCGGACAGCAGTTTTTTCATGCCGTTGTCGCGGATCACCAGGTTTTCCAGCGGCAATTCGATGTCGTCAAAGAACACGTCGGACAGGTATTCGCCGCCCATCGTGTGGTAACTCGCCTTCGCGGTGAGGCCCTTGATGCCGCCCGGCACCAGCACGCAGCCGATGCCCTCGGCGCCGGGCTTGTTGTTGACCCGGGTGAACACCACGAACATCTCGGCGATGTCGGCGCGCGAGATCAGCGTCTTGGCGCCGCGCAGGATCACGCGATCGCCCTTGATCGTGCAGTTGGTCTTGTAGTTCGGCACGTCGGTTCCGGCATCAGGCTCGGTCATGCAGATCGCGAGCATCGCCTCGCCGGTGGCGACCCGGGGCAGGATGCGGCGCTTGATGTCCTCGGGTGCGAAGGTCGAGATCACCCGCGTCTGGGTGCCGACTTCGCCGAGCGCGCCCATCGCGGTGACGTAGCAGACCTTGCCGATTTCCTCGAGGACAAGAACCGTGTCGAGGATCGACAGTCCGGAGCCGCCGTATTCCTCCGGCACCGCCATGCCCAGCACGCCGATTTCGCCGAGGCGCTTCATGTTCTCGGCCGGCCAGGTGCCGTCGAGATACTTGATCGCACGCGGCGCGAATTCCTCCTGGCAGACCCGGCGCACGGTGTCGACAAAGGCGCGTTGTTCTTCGGAAATCCTGAAATCCATGTTTTACATCCGTGAAGGGTGAGGTGTAAGGGGTGAGGCGAGGCGGGGGTCAATGCCAGTATGGCGGGAAGCCCGAGTTTTTTGATTCGGCATCGAGCAGCCGCAGCATCGCGTGCCATTCCAGCACGCCGTAGGGGCGGCGGGTGCCGGGTTGATACAGGTTTGCAGTGTGCTCAATGACTTCCTGTGCCGGCAGCACGATTTCCTGGCCACCGGCCATCGCGTCGATCTGGGCGCGGCAGGACATCTCGAGCTGGTACATCGTGTTGAAGGCCTGCTGGATCGTGGCGCCGCAGGTCAGCAGGCCGTGGTTGCGCAGGATCAGCGTGTCGTGCGGACCGAGGTCGCGCACCAGCCGCTCGCGTTCGGCAAGGTCGATCGCGGGACCTTCATAATCGTGGTAGCCATGGTGACCGACGAAGCGCATCGAGGTCTGGGTCATCGGCAGCAGCCCGCATTTCATCGAGCTCACCGCCATGCCGGCGCGGGTGTGGGTGTGCATCACGCATTTGAGTTCGGGGCGCGCCCGGTGGATGGCGCCGTGGATCACGTAGCCCGACTTGTTGATGCCGTAATCGGTATCCGGCTTCCACAGGATGTTGCCCTCGAGGTCGATCTTGACCAGGCTCGAGGCGGTGATTTCCCTGTAGAGCAGTCCGTAGAGATTGATCAGCAGGTGTTCGTCATCGCCGGGAATGCGCGCGGTGATGTGGTTATAGATCAGGTCGGTCATGCCGAAGCTGTCGGTCAGCCGGTAGCAGGCGGCGAGATTGACGCGGGTTTCCCATTCCTCGGGGCTGACGTCGTCGCGGATGCAGCGGAACCGGGTCGAATAGTTGGCAGTCATTTTTTTGCGGGGTGCGGTTGTCGTGGACGCCGGGTCGGAATTCACGGCCGGAAATTATATAGGTCGCCCCGGATGTTTGACTGGGGAGGTTCCGTATCCTAGACTTGCGCTCCATCCCCCTGCGAGCGTGGCGAGCCTGTTTCCCCCTCGGCAGCCCAATTCACTTTACGGAACACCATGGATCAGACTGCAGCGACCGCCGCGATTGCCGGCAAGGAACACTGGACCCGCAAGGGCGACGTTAAACTTTTTCTGTGGGAAAAGAAGGCGACCGACGGCAAGGGCGCCAATGGCACGGTGCTGTTCGTGCACGGCTCCTCGATGGCTTCGCAGCCGACCTTCGACCTGCAGGTGCCCGGGCGCTCCGACTCGTCGGTGATGGACTGGTTCGCGCGGCGCGGTTTCAATACCTGGTGCGTGGACATGGAGGGTTACGGCCGCTCCGACAAGAGCCGCGACATCTATTTTGACATCGCCAACGGTGCTGACGATCTTGCCGCAGCCAGTGATTACATTACCAAGGCCACCGGCACGAAACAGTTTCTGGTCTACGGCATTTCCTCCGGCGCCCTGCGCGCTGCAATGTTTGCCGAACGTCACCCGGAGCGGGTGAGCCGTCTTGCCCTTGATGCCTTTGTCTGGACCGGCAAGGGCAGCCCGACGCTGGCGGAACGCGCCAAGAAACTCGACCAGTGGAAAGCCCACAAGCGCCGGCCCATCGACCGTGCGTTCATGCATTCGATATTCAACCGCGATCATCCGGGGTGTGCCGAGGAGAGCGTGGTTGAGGCTTTCGCCGATGCCGTGCTGGCACTGGATGATTCGGTGCCCACGGGAACCTACCTCGACATGTGCGCCAACCTGCCGGTGGTCGATCCCGCCAGGATCACTGCGGCGACCATCATCATGCGCGGTCAATGGGATGGCATAGCGAGCGTGGAGGATCTGCTTGATTTCTTCAACCGCCTGCCCAATCCGGACAAGCAGTTTGCCGTGATGGCGGGCATCTCGCACGCCAGTTTCCAGCAGATCAATTACCGCACGGTGTATCACATCCTGCATTCGTTCTTCACTCAGCCGGAGCCGATCTACCGGGGTTGATCCCGGCAGCCGAGGTTTCGACAGCAGCAACCCGCAGTTCATAACAGGAGGAAGTTCATGAAACAGAAAATCAGACTGGCAGGCGCGGTATTTGCCGCCGCGGCATTTGCCTGGGGCGTGCCGGCCCAGGCGCAGCAATGGCCAGCCAAGGCCGTGCGCATCATCGTGCCCTTCGGCGCCGGCGGCGGCACCGACATCCAGGGCCGCCTGCTCGGGCAGAAGTTCCAGCAGAGCATGGGTCAGAACTTCCTGGTGGACAACCGCGCGGGCGGGGCCGGCCTGATCGGCGGCGAACTGGTCGCCAAGTCGGCGCCTGACGGCTACACCATCCTGTTCACGACGGCCTCGCTGGCGGTCAACGTCACGCTGCTCAGCAAGCGCCTCAACTTCAACCCGATCACCGACCTGGTGCCGGTCAGCTGGATTTCCTCGGTGCCCCTGGTGCTGGTCGTGCATCCCAGCGTGCCGGCCAAGAACGTCAAGGAACTGATCGCCCTGGCCAAGAAGTCCGGCCGGATGAACGCTGCGCACAACGGTTCGGGCACCACCAGCCACCTGTCGGTCGAGATGCTCAACCTCTTCGCCGGCACCAAGGTGACCCCTGTTCCGTATAAAGGCGGCGGTCCGGCGATCGTGGCGCAGATCAGCGGCGAAACCGATTTCACGTTTGCCACCGCGCTGGCGGCCCAGCCCTTCATCAAATCGGGCAAGGTCCGGCCGCTGGCGGTGACCACGGCAAAGCGGTCCTCGGCTTTCCCGGATCTGCCGACGATGAACTCGATCCATCCGGACTTCGAGGCCGACAACTGGTACGCCATGTTCTTCCCTAAAGGCACCTCGAAGGATATCGTCGCCAGGCTCAATGCCGAGATCATCAAGGCGCTGAAGTCGCCGGACGTCGACGGATTCATCCGCAAGGAAGGCGGAGAGCCGGTGGGCAGCACGCCGGAAGAACTGGCCGCCTACTTCAAGCGTGAAGTCGAGAAGTACGCCAAGGTCATCAAGGCCGCGAACGTTGTTGGAGAATGATGCTCCGGGTCGCATGACCGGATCGATGAACGCCCGCCTCGTGCGGGCGTTTTTTTGCCTGTTTTTCTGGGGCGCATCCGGTTTTGCGGCGGCATCCGCGGCCGGCGGGATGCCGGTGCGGGTGCTTGTGCCATCGACCCCCGGAGGTGCTGCATCGCTGCAGGCGGGGCTGCTGGCCGGCGCAATGCAGGAGGCCGGCGGCCGGCTGTTTGTCGTCGATCACCGCAGCGGTTTCGGGAGCCAGTCCGGCGAAGTCCTGGTCGCCGGATCGCCGGCTGACGGCCGCACGCTGCTGCTGGCGTCGGCATCGCTCGCCGTACGCGCGGCGCAACCGCCGATGCACCGTGATTTTGACCCCCTGCGCAGCCTGCGCCCCGTGATCCAGGTTTCCTCGACACCGATGGTGCTGGTCGTGCATCCGGCGGTGCCGGCGGATTCGGTGGGCAGGCTGCTGGTCCTCGCGCGTGACTCCAGGCACCGCCTTGAGGCAGCGGCGCCGGCGGGCAGCCTGGAGCATCTGGCGATCGCCCTGCTGATGCCGCCGGCGGTTGCCGCGCGTGCCACGCTGTTTCGCGGCGGGCTCGAGGCCCTGCAGTCTCTGGCGGACGGCCGCGTGGACCTGCTGTTCGCTCCGGCACCACTGGTGGTTCCGCTTTTTCCGGAGGGCCGCCTGCGTCCGCTCGCGGCGGGCACCGCGAGCCGTCATCCCGCCCTGAAAGGGCTGCCGGTCATCACCGGTCCGCAGGCGGAGTTTGTTGCCGAACAGTGGTACGGGCTTTTTGTGCCGGCGCGGACGCCCGATGATGTGGTCGCGGAGTTGCGGCACCAGGCCCGAATCGCCTTGCGCGGTGAAGCCGCGGTTTCATTTTTTCACCAACGGGCGCTGTCGCCCGGCGAGGATGATCCGGCGGCACTCGACACCGCCCTGCGGCGCGACATTGCACGTTATGCCGCACTGATCCGGCGCACCGGATTCGTGTTCTAGCGCGCCGGCCCGGCCCGCTGCGGATGCGCCATGCGCGGGCGCCCGCGCCCAAGCATAAAACCAACCAAGGTCAAGTCGTCAAATAAGTATGACATTCCTGCTTGCCCTGTGCCACAATGTGGGTTCCACCAAGTGGATTTTATAAAAATGTTATAAATCAAATACTTGCATACGAGGAGATTGTCATGCTTGAACGGCTTACCCGGTCTGCCCTGCGACTCGGTCTGGGATTGGCAGCTTTCTTTCCCATCTGGAGCCAGGCGGCCTATCCCGAAAAACCGATACGGCTGATCGTTCCCTTCAGCACCGGAGGCGGGACCGATATCCAGGGCAGGCTGCTCGGAGAAAAAATGCGCCAGAGCATCGGGCAGCAGGTGTTGATCGACAATCGCACGGGGGCAGGCGGCCTGATCGGCGCCCAGATCACGGTTGAATCGCCGCCTGATGGCCACACCGTGCTGTTTACCACCGCCACCATAGCGGTGAACGTCACCCTGCAGAAGGACCGCATGAAGTTTGATCCGCTGACGGACCTGGATCCCGTGGTCTGGGTGTCTTCGGCACCCCTGGTGCTGGTCGTGCATCCGAGCGTGCCGGTCAAAAACGTCAGGGACCTGGTGCAACTGTCCTTGCGTACCCCGGAGGGCCTGAACATGGGGGGCAACACACCCGGCAGCACCAGCCATCTTTCGGCCGAGATGTTCAAGCAGTTTGCCAAGGCCAAGGGCGTGACAGTCCTCTACAAGGGTGGCGGGCCGGCCACCCTCGGCGTGGCCACCGGCGAAATCGACATGCTTTTTGCGACGGCACCGTCCTCCATGCCGCATATCAAGGCGAATCGCCTGCGTGCGCTGGCGGTCACCACGGCAAAACCGGCCTCGGCCTTGCCGGATCTGCCGACGATGAATTCGCTCTATCCCGGATTCACCTCGGACAACTGGTATGCGATGTTCATGCCGAAAGGATCACCGAAAGAGGCGATCACGAGAGTCAACAGCGAAGTCAGGAAGGCGCTGGAAGCCAGGGAGGTCAGCGGGTTCTACGCGCGCGAGGGACTGGATGCCGTGGGCAGCACGCCGGCCGAGCTGACCGACCTCGTGCAGAGGGAGATCGCCAAGTACAGAAAAATCATCACTGACGGCAACATCCGCCTGCGCTGAACCGCGCCGGCACCCGCCACAACGCCTCCAGCCGGAGGCGTTTTTTTCGGATGCCGCCGGGGGATTGCCGCGCATGATGCGGAACCGCGGCCTGGGTGCCGGAAAAGCCCTGCTAGAATCAAAACATCCCTTCTTCCCGGCGCTCCCCCGCAACATGACTGAATTCGATGCATCAAAAATTTCCTGGCAGGACCAGTACAAGCTGATGGTGGGCACGGTGACGCCGCGGCCGATTGCGCTGGTGACCACGCTGGGCCGCGACGGCCCGAATGCCGCGCCTTTCAGCTTTTTCAATGCAGTGGGTTCCGATCCGGCAATGCTGATGTTTTCGGTGGGCGAGAAGGCCGAGGGCGCCAAGGACACCGTGCGCAACATCCGCGAACTGCCGGAATTTGTCGTGCACATCGTCAGCGACTCGATCCGCGAGCAGATGAATGTCTGCGCCGTCGATTATCCGCCAGGCGTCAACGAAATCGAGAAGGCAGGTCTGACCGCGGTGCCGTCGACGAAGGTGCGCCCGCCGCGCATCGCCGAGGCGCCGGTGGCGATGGAGTGCCGGCTGATGCAGATCGTCGACCTCGGCCGCAAGCCCTATCACGTGGTGTTTGGCGAGGTGGTCCATTTCCATTACCACGACGGCATCGTCAACGAGCGTTTCCATGTCGATGTCGGCCGCATCAATCCGATCGGGCGACTGGCCGGCAAGGGCGGCTACACCCGTGTCACCGACCGTTTTGAAATGCCGCGCATCCCCCATGGCAAGGGTGCCGCCGGTGAATGACGGACCTTGTTCCAGAAAAAACCAGAACAATAATGCAGCGTTTCCGGAGGACAACCATCCCCCAGCAAGGAAGACCATGAAAGCCATCCCCAGCAGCCTTGTCACCGCCCTGTTCGCCGCGCTGGCCGCGGTTCCCGCGCAGTCCGCCGCCCAGTCTGCCGAGTACCCGCAGCGCCCCGTCCGCCTCGTCGTTCCGTATTCGGCCGGAGGCTCCACCGATACCGTGGCCCGCATCACCGGCGCCCGCCTGTCCGAGCGCCTCGGCCAGCAGGTGGTGATCGACAACCGCACAGGCGCCGGCACCATCATCGGCACCGAGATTGTCAAAGGCGCGACCCCGGACGGCCATGTGCTGCTGATGGCCACGCCGCCGCTGGCGGTCAATCCCTCGCTCTACGCCAAGGTGCCGTACGTGCTGGAACGCGACTTTGTCGCGATCACCAACATTGCCGCTTCGAGCAACCTGCTGGTGGTGCATCCTTCGATGCCCGCGAACTCGGTCAAGGAGCTGGTCGCCCTGCTGAAGGCAAATCCCGGCAAATACAATTACGGTTCCAGCGGTGTCGGCGGCGCGGGCCACCTCGCGATGGCGCTGTTCACCAGCATGGCTGCTGTCGAGGCACTGCATGTGCCGTACAAGGGCGGCGCACCGGCGGTGGCTGATCTTGTTGCCGGCCGCCTCAACATGATGATGGCCAACCTGACCACCGCGCAGCCGCACATCCGTGCCGGCAAGCTGCGCGGCCTCGGCGTGGGCAAGGCCAAACGTTCGCCGCTGTTCCCGGAAATGCCGACCATTGCCGAAGCGGGCGTGAAGGGTTACGAGGCGAACAACTGGAACGGCCTGGTGGCGCCGGCGGGCACGCCGCGCGCCGTGATCCAGCGCCTGCACAAGGAGATCGTTGCCACGCTGCAGGAGCCGGTGATCCAGGACCGCATGACCAAGGCCGGGCTCGAACCGGTCGGTGACACGCCGGCGGAATTCGCGCAGTACCTCAAGTCCGAAGCGGCGAAGTGGGGCAAGGTGGTCAAGACTGCCGGCATCAAGGCTGAATAAAAGTACTTTAAAATCAAGGAGTTATAAGAAATGACTGCTGTCGACAACAAACGCCCGCAACCCGACAAGGTCATCGTCGATCTGGCGAAGTACGCTTACGGTTACCAGCCAACGAGCAAGCTCGCTTATGAAACCGCGCGGCTGACGCTGATCGACAGCCTGGCCTGTGCCTTTGAAGCGCTGGCCTATCCGGACTGCACGAAACTGCTGGGGCCCATCGTTCCCGGCACCCTCGTGCCCAATGGCGCGCGCGTGCCCGGCACCAGCTACGTGCTCGATCCGGTGACCGCGGCTTTCAACGCCGGCACGCTGATCCGCTGGCTGGATTTCAACGATGCCTTCTACGGCCGCACGGTGATTCATCCCTCCGACAACATCGGCGCCATCCTGATGACCGCAGACTGGCTGTCGCGCACCCGCGTGGCCGCCGGGAAAAAACCGCTGGCCATGCGCGAGGTGCTGACCGCGATCATCAAGGCCTACGAAGTGCAGGGCGGACTCGCGCTGGAGAACGGCTTCACCGCCGCCGGCCTCGACCACACCATCCTGGTCAAGATCGCCAGCACCGCGGCCATCTCTTCGCTGATCGGCTGCACGCAGGAAGAGATCGTCAACGCATTGTCCAATGCCTGGCTCGACGGCCATGCGCTGGCGGCCTATCGCCGCAAGCCCAATACCGGCGCGCGCAAGTCCTGGGCCGCTGGTGATGCCTCGGCGCGCGCGGTGTGGTTGTCACTGCTGGCGAAGAAGGGCGAGATGGGATATCCCTCGGCGCTGACCGCGCCGAAGTGGGGTTTCTACGACGTGTTGTTCAAGGGCAAGCCTTTCAAATTCCAGCGCCCGCTGGGCAGTTATGTCATCGAGAACACGCTGTTCAAGATTCCGTACCCGACCGCCTTCCACGGCCAGACCGGCGTCGAGGCCGCGATCAAGCTGCATCCGCTGGTCAAGGACCGGCTCGACGACATCAGCCACATCGAGGCGCGCGCACACAACTCGACGATGGTGATCCTCGACAAGACCGGCCCGCTCGCCAACTTTGCCGACCGCGACCACTGCATGCAGTACATGATGGCCGTCGGCCTGATTTTCGGTGACATGACCGCCAAACATTACGAGGACGAGATTGCTGCCGATCCGCGCATCGACAAGCTGCGCGCGAAAATCCGCCTGACCGAATACGAGCGTTACGAGCGCGAGTACCACGATCCCGCCAAACGCACCAACGCCAATTCGATCCAGGTGTTCTTCAAGGACGGCAGCAAGACCCCGCTGTCGGAAGTGAACTACCCGCTGGGCCACCGCAAGCGCCGCAAGGAAGGCATACCGGCGGTGATGAAGAAGTTCAACGCCAACACCGCGATGGCCTTTGCCGCGAAACAGAAGGCGGCGATCACGGCGGCCTGCATGGACCAGAAGAAACTCGAGGCGATGGCGGTCAACGAGTTTGTGGATCTGTTGGTGCGTTAGCCGCACTCCGCAGTATCCGTAGCCCAATGGGATGGACTCCTCCCACCTGACGGCGTCGATGCGCCAGACTGGAAGCTGTGACCACCAGACGAACGGGGAAGGAGTCCGAG
>LNFM01007414.1_pt1 | contig 17229 bp, 14 predicted proteins | sample 596031 | NCBI WGS metagenome assembly LNFM01 (sample SAMN04254537, study PRJNA301005) | activated carbon metagenome | isolation source: dual media filters at the Ann Arbor, Michigan drinking water treatment plant | place: USA: Ann Arbor | reverse complement strand
ATCGAAACCGACCTCGCGTCCCAGGGCCAGATGCTCGCCTTCGAGCCCGTGGATCTCGCGCCGGTGATCGGTCAGGAGCCCGGCAATGGCAGCATCGGCGCGCTCTTTGCCATGAACATTTCCGGCTCTCGTCGCGTGATGTCGGGCGCCGCGCGCGACCATCTCCTGGGCATCACCGCGGTCTCGGGTGCGGGCACGCCCTTCCGCTCAGGCGGACGCGTGATGAAGAACGTCACCGGTCTCGATCTCGCCCGCACGATTACGGGAAGCTGGGGCACCCTCGCCGTCTTGACCGAAGTCACTTTCAAAGTGATGCCACGCCCCGAGGAGACAGCCACGCTCGTTCTACTCGGTCTCGAGGACGGCATCGCCATCGAGGCCCTGGCTTCCGCGACGACCAGCCCTTACGAGGTCTCGGGCGCTATCCACATCCAGGCCCCGCTCGCCGCCCGCCTCTGGCATCAAGGCCTCCGGGCCGAGCAGCGCGCTGTCACGGCAATCCGCATCGAGAACTTCTCCGCGTCTGTCGCCTATCGCACGCAACGCCTCAAGGAGGAGCTGAAGCCCTACGGCGAGGTCTATGTGCTCGGCAACGAGAGTTCGCTCGCACTGTGGGACGAGTTGCGCCAGCTCTCGGTTCTGCAAGGCACCACGGCCCCGCTCTGGCGCATCTCGACCGCGCCGAAGGCCGGGCCCAAGGTCGTCGCCGCGATCACCCGCTTCATGACCTGCCATGCCTGGTACGACTGGGCCGGCGGGCTCGTGTGGGCCGAGGTGCTGCCGACTTCGGACGCTGGTGCCGCCGACCTCCGGCGGGTGATCGCGACGCACGGAGGCCACGCCACCCTGATCCGTGCCGAGCCCGCCGTCCGCGCCTCCATCGACGTGTTCCAGCCACTCGAGCCCGGCCTCGCGCGGATTGCAGCCAAGCTGAAAGCGGTCTTCGATCCGGCCAATATCCTCAATCGCGGGCGGATGTACGCTGCCCTCTAGAGTTAGGCTCGAGACGCCATGAAGACCAACTTCACACCCGAGGCACTGCTGGACCCGCGCACGGCGGAGGCCGAGAGCATCCTCAGGCGCTGTGTGCACTGCGGCCTTTGCACTGCCACATGCTCGACCTACGTTATGCTGGGCGACGAGCGCGACAGCCCGCGCGGGCGCATTTACCTGATGAAGGACATGTTCGAGCGCGGCGCGGCGGCCAGCCCCGAGGTCCAGCACCACGTCGACCGCTGCCTATCCTGTCTCTCCTGCATGACCACCTGCCCGTCCGGCGTCGACTACATGCACCTTGTCGACCATGCCCGCGCGCACATCGAGGATACGGGCACGAGGAGCCTGCCCGACCGGGCCGTCCGATGGTTGCTCGCGCAATTGATCCCCTATCCCGACCGCTTCCGCCGCGCCATGGCGCTGGCTCCCCTGGGGCGGCCGTTCAAGCCCCTCTTCGAGCGCCTGGGATTGCCCCAGGTCGCCGCGATGCTCGACCTCGCGCCGAAAGGCCCGGTGCATGCTCCGCGCTACTCCGGCCCCGGCACCGCCACGGCCAGTGACGAGCGCAGAAAACGCGTGATCATGCTCGCAGGCTGCGCGCAGCAGGTGCTCCGCCCCGATATCAACGATGCCACCATCCGGTTGCTGGCGCGCCGTGGCGTGGACGTCGAGGTCGTCGCCGGCGCCGGCTGCTGCGGCGCGCTCGTCCATCACATGGGCAAGGAGGCCATGGCCGTCGAGCAGGCCAAGGCAAACGTCGATGCCTGGGTGAAGGCGATGGCCAAGTCCCCGGTCGATGCCATCATCGTCAATGCCTCTGGCTGCGGCACCATGCTCAAGGATTATGGGCACCTCCTCAAGCACCATCCCGGCCACGCCCGACGCGCCGCCGACATCGCAGCCCTCACCCGGGACGTGACCGAGTTCCTTTCCGAATACGACCTTGGCGCGCCGAAGCGCTGGTCGAGCCTGCGCGTTGCCTACCACTCCGCCTGCTCGATGCAGCATGGCCAGCGCATCACCGACGCTCCGAAGGCTCTGCTTCGCAAGGCAGGCTTCACCGTGCTCGATGTCCCCGAAGGCCACATCTGCTGCGGCTCGGCCGGCGTCTACAACATCCTCCAGCCCAAGTTGGCCGGCGACCTCCGCCGCCGCAAGGTCGACAACATCGAGAGCGTGCGCCCGGACATCATCGCGGCCGGCAATCTCGGCTGCATCACGCAATTGCAGCTCGGCACGCCGATCCCGATCGTGCACACCATCGAGCTCCTGGATTGGGCCTGCGGTGGCCCCGTCCCACGCGGCCTAGAGCGCTTCCAGGCCTCGGTCACCGACGTGCCGGAACCGGCGTCAGTCGTGGCCTAGGGTTCCGGCGTCCCGCCGACTGTATCGGTCGGGCTGGCTCCATGCGCGGGTCGGACCCCGCCCACGAAGCCTGCCGTCCCTCGTGATCAGCGGCGAGGACACCCCATCGCGTCCGCGACACCAGTGAAACTGTCGGTGATCACGTCCCAGTCGCGCGTCGCCGCGACGTCCTTCGTCTGGCCCGGTCCGTACTCGACAGGTCGCAGCACGAACGCCGTCCGGTAGCCGACACTCTGCGCGGCCGCCAGATCGTCGTTGTGGGCCGCCACCAGCATCACCTCCTGCGGCTCGAGATTGAGGAGCGCGGCATTGCGCTGGTAGCACTCGGGCATCGGCTTGTAGGCCCGTGCCGCCTCGGCGCCGAGGATCACGTCCCACGGCAACAGCGCGCGCTTCGCCATACGGACGAGCAGCCCCGTATTACCATTCGAGAGTGTGCCGATGATGTAGCGCCGCTTGAGCCGAATTAGGCCCTCGACCGAGTCCGGCCAGGGATCTAGCCGGTGCCAGATGCGGTTGAGATGCTCGACCTCGTGCGCCGCGAGTCCCTTGACGCCATGCCGCTCGAGCAGGGTTATCAGGCTCTCGCGGTGCAAGTCGTCGAGAATCGTCCACGCCCGGCGACCTGCGCGCACCTCTTCCATCGCCGGCTGATAGAGCCCGCGCCACTCGTCGGCAAATCGCGCCCAGTCAACCGAAAGCCCGCGCGCGTTGCCGAAGGCCGACAGCTCGCGAATGACGCTCTGTCGCCAGTCGACTACCGTTCCGAACACGTCGAACAGGAGCGCCTTCACCTGATCCTTTGCCGCCATTCCCAATTCACTCCTCTCGTGACGCCCGCCCGCCGCGCATCTTGGTCAATGGGACGTGGTGTGCAACGAGAAGATGGCGAGACGCGTGTACCAGCTCGCGATCCGGTTAACGCTATGGGTCCAAGCGACGGCGCAACTCGGCCCTAATGCTCGCCGAGCCCATCGCCGCCGAAAGTCGCCATCACGGGGCCATCGCGCCCGACTTGCCCGCGGTGGATCAGTTTCTGATCCGCGAGAACCAGCGCCATCATTGCCTCACCGACAGGTACAGCCCGTATGCCGACGCAAGGGTCATGGCGGCCTTTGGTCACGATCTCGGTCTCCTGGCCGGCGGTGTCGATCGTCCTGCGCGGCTGCAGGATCGACGAGGTCGGCTTGACCGCGAACCGGACCACGATCGGCTGCCCCGTCGCGATGCCGCCGACGATGCCGCCGGCATGGTTGGACAGGAAAATCGGCTGACCGTCGTTTCCGGCGCGCATTTCGTCGGCATTGGCCTCGCCGGTCAGCGCCGCGGCAGCGAAACCGTCGCCGATCTCCACCCCCTTCACCGCGTTGATGCTCATCATCGCGCTTGCCAGCTCCTGATCGAGCTTGCCGTAGAGTGGCGCGCCCCAACCGGCCGGCACGCCGTCCGCGACGACCTCGATGATCGCGCCCGCCGACGAGCCCGCCTTGCGCACGCTGTCCAAGTACCCCTCCCAGGCGGCGGCGGCGATCGGATCCGGGCAGAAGAAGGGGTTGCGATCCACCTCGGCCCAATCCCATCGGCTGCGGTCGACGGCGTGCGGTCCCATCTGCACGAGCGCACCGCGAACCGTGACGCCCGCGATCACCTTGCGCGCGATAGCGCCGGCCGCGACCCGCATCGCCGTCTCGCGTGCCGACGAGCGTCCGCCGCCGCGATAGTCGCGGACTCCATACTTTGCGAGGTAGGAGAAATCGGCGTGGCCGGGGCGGAATTTGGTGGCGATGTCGCCATAGTCCTTGGACCGTTGGTCGACATTGTCGATGATCAGGCTGATCGGTGTCCCCGTCGTCACTTGCCGCCCTGCACTGTCAGCGAATACGCCCGAGACGATGCGCACCTCATCCGGCTCACGACGTTGGGTTGTATGCCGCGATTGCCCGGGGCGGCGTCGGTCGAGTTCGGCCTGGATATCGGCCGCCTCGAGCGGGATGCCAGGTGGACAACCGTCCACGACACACCCGATCGCCGGCCCATGGCTTTCACCCCAGGTCGTAACTCGCAGCAAGTGCCCGAAGGTATTGAAAGACATTTGAACGCTCTTCCGTCGCGTCTCGGCTGCGGGCCGACAGCCATCTGAGTGACCCACCGGCAACAACCCGGCACGGGAAAGGCACGAATCGCGAGTCGCGAGCGGTGTCAACCTCCACCCGCGGGTGACAAGCCCCCCACGCAACGCTTATCACCGAGCCGTTGTACTGCGTGATTCCTCCATTCAACAACCCAGAGGAGAGAACACGTTGAACCACCGGCACGGACAAGGCTCTCGGACTAGGTAGTCCCGAGCCCGTAAACGTGCCTGATCATCAAGTCCGGCACCGGCCAGCGCCCATCGTGAGCAAACCCAACTGTGAATGGCTCATGGTGAATCTCGCGCTCGCCCCCGAGATCGGACATCGAGCGGTGTTTCCGTGCGGTTGTGTCAGCTTTGAGCGCCAACGAGGACGACGCGAACACGTCCCCTCTACGGTCGCTCGCGACATTGCGGTACACCAACGGAGCCGCGGCTGAAGGCTGTGGACCGACCACTTCGACGTTACGACTTGCGTGCCCTCTCCTGCGTCTGAGCAACGCTCGAGGGTGCTGAAGCAGGCTCATTCGTCTTCAATTGGCCGGGGCTGCCGCTGCTCCGGCCAATTTTCATTACAATTGCATGCTTCACTACAGGCGATCACGAAGCCGGCCGCGTTAGGATTGGAGCCGCCCTTTGCCTGTCCTCGGAGCCACACTACTGTCGCTGCTGGGCGCGATTGTCGCGTTCTTCTCGGTGCTTGCCGCCCTCGATGGAACACTGACCGCGCCGTGGCCGAGCGCACCGGAAAGCCGCGTCGGCGCATTTGCAGCGCCAAGACTCTCACTCGTGGCGACAGCGAGCCACACAACCCTGCGCCCGATTCCGGTCACGATTGCTCCCGACTCTGTGGTTGGAGCACCGGCGGCGCATAGAGCGGGCACCGACGCGCTAGCCACGGCTCGCAAAGGCGCGATCGTCGCGCCGCTCGTCCGTCGCGCACCGTTCGAGCCAACGCCGGCATCAGACGAGCCGGCACCGCCCGCTCAGTCCAAGGCAATCGCAAAGGCTCCTTCGCCGCCGCAACCTCGCGTCGCGACGCGCAGCCCCTTCGCACCCGAGGCGCGCTCGGCGCTCGGCGGGCCACGCCCGGCACCGCCCCGTGCGGCGCCTGCCACAGGGACCAAAGCGCGCTCCATCCTCGAGCGCACACCGCCGACAGCGCCGACGAACCCAACGCCCTGAGCTGCTCCGACGGTAAGGTTTCTACAGACCCGCCCGCGCTGCGCGTGGAGCGCCGGTCTCGACACCAGCTGCTTGGACACGAGCTTGACCTCGCTAGCCATGCGCATACCCTTCATGCCGCGATAAAAGCGCCAACAAAATATTCGGAGGTTCGCCCATGCAGCTCGGCTACTTCACCATGCCGTCCCATCCTCCTGAGCGCAGTCTTCGTGACGGCCACGAGTGGGATCTTCAGGTCCTCCGCTGGCTGGACGAACTCGGCTACACCGAATGCTGGATCGGCGAGCACCACACGGCACCCTGGGAGCCGCATCCCGCGCCCGACCTGCTCATCGCTCAAGCCTTGATGCAGACGAAGAACATCCGCATCGGCCCCGGCGGCTTCCTGCTGCCTTATCACCACCCGGCCGAGCTCGCCAATCGCGTCGCCATGCTCGACCACATCTCGGGAGGTCGCCTCAACTTCGGCGTCGCCGCGAGCGGCCTCCCGAGTGATTGGGAGATGTTCAATGTCGACGGCTCGACCGGCGTCAACCGCGAGATGACCCGCGAGGCGCTCGACATCATCCTGCGACTATGGACGGAGACCGAGCCTTTCGAGCACCACGGCAAATTCTGGACCGTGAAGTCGCCGCCCCTGATGTACGGCTTCCTGAAGCCCCACATCCGCCCGCTCCAGCAACCGCACCCGCCCATCGGCGTCGCCGGTCTTTCGAAGGGTTCCGATACGCTCAAGCTCGCGGGCGAGCGCGGCTATTGGCCGATGAGCCTCAATCTCAACCCGGCCTACGTCGGCAGCCACTGGGAAGCCGTCGAGCAGGGCGCTGCCAAAGCCGGCCGCACGCCGGATCGCGGCCAATGGCGCCTTGTGCGCGAGGTGTTCGTCGCCGACACGGACGAGGAAGCGATGCGCCTCTCCGTCGGCTCGCACATGGGCCGCATGATGCGCGAGTACTTCCTAAAGCTCTTGGGCGAGTTCGATTTCCTGCAATATCTCAAGCACGATCAGGACGTGGCGAACTCGGACGTAACGCCCGAATATTGCGCCAAGCACAACTGGATCATCGGCTCGCCGGATACGGTCGCCGAGAAGATCGCCAAGATCTACGACGACGTCGGCGGCTTCGGCCAGTTGCTCGTCTTCGGGTTCGACTATGCGGAAAGCCCCGGGGCTTGGCGCCGCTCTCTCGAGTTGCTCTCGAAAGAGGTTCTGCCCAAGCTCAAGCACCTCGACCCATCGTTGAAGGTCAAGGCCGCCTGACGCTGCAAAGGAAAACCACGGCCGGTCGGCCCAGTTCCGGCCGACCGAGCGCCGGCTTGCCCACTGGGCACGTCTGACAGCTAGCCCTACGGGACTTTCCACCACGTCTCGAGCGCCGTGCCCGCGAGCGGCGCCCGATCCGGCCGCCTGAACTCCGCGCGCCACGCCATCCAGAGCCCCTTCGGATGGTAGAGCGGGATCACATAGTCGCCCGACAAGAGCAGCCGATCGAGTGCACGGACAGCCGAGACGAACTCGGCCCGCTGCTGCGCGGCGACCACCGCTCCGATCACGGCATCGACGGCCGGGCTCCTCACGCCCGCGAAGTTGAGAGCGTTCTGCTCGTCCGCACTCGCCGAGCCCCAGCGATTGCGCTGCTCGTTCCCCGGTGACAGCGACGAGCCCCACGTCCATTGGATCATATCGAAGTCGAACGCCTTGAGCCGCGCCCACCGCTGGGCGCTGTCGACAGGTCGGATCTGAACGGCGATGCCGACTTGCGACAAGCTGCGGGCATAGGCCTGGAACAGCCGCTCCTCCGCGCGTTTTGCGGCCATCATCTCGATGCTGAAGGGCTGGCGCGTCGTGGCATTCACCAGCCGCCCGCCATCCGACACGTAGCCCGCCTCGCGCAACAGCTCGATTGCGACCTTGAGATTGTCGCGATTGCGGCCCGTACCATCACTGACGGGCATCGTGATCGTTCCTTCGAGCGCGCCGGGCTTCAGGCTCGCGCTCCAGGGCGCCAGCAGAGCGCGCTCCACCGCATCGGCCGGCCGCCCGTGAGCTGACAGATCCGATCGCGCAAAGAAGCTCTGCGTCCGCGCGAAGTGGCCGTGGAAGAGGTTGCGATTGAGCCACTCGAAATCGAGCATGAGCAGCAGCGCGCGGCGCACCCGCGGATCGGCGAACATCGGTCGCCGGGTGTTGAAGACGAGCGCCGTCATGCCTGCCGGCCAGCCTGTCGGCAACTCGCCACGCTCGATGCGTCCATCCTTGACCGCGGGAAAGTCGTAGCCGTCCGCCCAACGCCCGGCATCATCCTCCGACCGAACGTCGATCTCGCCAGCCTTGAATGCCTCGAACAGTGTCGTCTGATCCCGGAAATACTCGAGCCGGATACGGTCGAAATTATAGCGCCCGAGCGCGAGCGGCTTGTCGCGTGCCCACCAATCGCGATGGCGCTCGAACGTCAGCGCGCGACCCGGGTCGATCTCACCGACCACGTAGGGCCCTGAGCCGACCGGGGCGGCAAGGCTCGTCTGATCGAACGTCGCGGCCTCGAAGCGATGTCGCGGCAGGATCGGCATCAGCCCCAGCAACAACGGAGTTTCGCGATTGCCACCCTCGCCGATCACGAAGCGGATGCTGCCCGGCTGCGGGATCTCGGCGCTCTCCACGCCGCCGTAGTGCAGCCTGTGAAACGGCTGCCCTTTCTCCTTCAGCATCCGCCAGGAGAAAACCACATCCGCGGCCGTCACCGGAAGGCCATCCGAGAAGCGGGCGGCTGGGTCGAGATGAAACGTCACCGACCTCCTGTCGTCGGCCAGCTCGATCCCGCGTGCAAGATGGCCGTAAAGCGTGAATGGCTCGTCCGCCGAGCGCACGAGCAAGCTCTCATAGACCCACTCGCGAACACCTCCAGGCGCAACGCCCTTCAGAATGAAAGGGTTCAGGCTATCGTACGTACCAAGCTCGCCGAGCCTGAGCGTGCCCCCCTTCGGCGCTTCCGGGTTGACATAGGGCAGGTGCGCAAATCCTCGAGGCAAAGCCGGCTCACCGTGCATTGCGACGCCGTGCACGACCGCCGACGGTGCCTCTGCTCGTGCCGGCCCCACCACCGTCGTCGCGACCGCGGTCGCAACGAGCAACGCACACGCCGCCACGCGGCCCATTCGCCCCATTCCCTGCTTCACGATTTGTCCCCGCAGGGTGGTCTCGCGTGCCATGATCATCGCCAACAACGGGAACGGTAGCCACGCGCCGATGTCAAATATTTGCTCGACGCGCGCTGCCGCAACGCCCCGCCAAGCGATCAATCCCCAAAAACTCGGTCGATGTTGCCGCACTGGCACGTCCAGGCCACGGGATTGCCGCAATCCGGCCTTTACTCGCCGTCGCTGCGGGTCGGCAACGTGATGCGGGACCGACACATCCTACCTCTCGACGGCAGCAGGCTTCTGGCATGTGCCATACGGGGACACGATTTCGACGATGGTGGGCCGGCGGGGGTCGGCTGCGACACAACGCTCAAGGGGATATCATGAAGGTCACAGCTTCGATGGTCGGGAAGGGTTGGCGGCTCGTCGGTGCGGCTGGTCTCGCCGCGGCTCTGTCGGTCGGTGCGGGCACCGCCATGGCCCAGCAGAAAAAAAATGAGCCAAAAGCTGCGGCCCCTGCTGCCGCGGCCCCTGCTGCGGCAGCGAGCCAGAGCGCCTGGGTGAAACTTTGCGAGAAGGCACCGGTCCTGATCAAGGACAAGGACGGCAAGGACGAGCGCGCCGAGAAGAGCATCTGCCTGACGCATCACGAGCGGCTCGACGGCAATACCGGCATGGTCCTCGTGTCGGCCGCGATCCGTGAGGTCGAGAGCCAGGACAAGAAGCACATGATGGTGATGGTGCCGCTCGGCATGGCCATCCAGCCCGGGCTTCGCGCCAAGGTCTACGACAAGGCCATGTGGGACGCGACGCAGAAGAACGAAAAAGTCGACGACAGCAAGCTCGAAACCATCAAGCTGAATTTCTCTCTCTGCCATCCGGCCGGCTGCACGGCCGAGATCGACCTGACGCCTGAGATCGTGACCAAGGTCAAGGCCGGTGCCGGCATTATGGTCTTTGCCATCAACGCCAACGGTCAGGTCATTGCGTTCCCGGTCCCCTTGAACGGTTTCGCGACCGCGCTGGCCGGCGCCCCGATCGATAACACCAAGTACAGCGAGGCCCGCAAGGCCTTGATGCAGCAGATCGCACTCCGCCAGCAGGCGATGATCGAGGAATACAAGAAGAAGCAGGCCGAGAAAGCTCCCGATCCCAAGGACGCGACGCAGAAGAAGTAAAGTCACCGACCGACAAGACGCAGGTTAGCGATCGGCTCTTCGGACCTCCCGGAGAGCCGATTTTATGTCGAAGGCTCGATGCTCACAGTTCCCGAGGTCGCGCTGAAAACACGTTCAATGGGCCAGGAGATAGGTGGCTAGGTACCGGCCATCCTCTTTTACGAACAGCTCCGCCACTTGCGGATGCCGCAGCGGCTTGCCGGAAGCATCGGGCAGCAGGTTCTGCTCAGAGACATACGCGATGTATTCAGTCTCCGCATTCTCCGCTAGCAGATGATAGAAGGGCTGGTCCTTGCGCGGCCGGATCTCTGGGGGAATCGACTCCCACCACTCCTCCGTCGAGTTGAACACGGGGTCGACGTCGAACACGATACCCCTGAACGGGTAGTACCGGTGGCGTACCACGTCGCCGAGCCGAAACTTGGCGCGAGCCATCGCTCCGGCCTTGGACCGCCGTCGCGGCGGCGCACTGTTCACAGGTTTTGTCGGACGCGTCACTGGTCGATCATATCCGCTGGGAGCCATTCGGTGTCAACGAGAGAGGCAATCGAGGCGTGACGCCACGCTCAGGCGTTGCTTACGGCGATGAGCCGCTGGAGCGCACGGCCAGCCGCGCCGCTGTCGATCGAATGCGCCGCTAGAGAGACGCCCTTCACCAGCGCCGCCACCTTGCCCCCGACGACCAGTGCCGCTCCGGCATTGAGCAGCACGATGTCGCGGAAGGGGCCAGGCTTGCCGGCCAGCACGTCGCGTATCGCGGCAGCATTGGTCCGCGCATCGCCACCTCTGAGATCCGAGAGCTTTGCGGGCGCGAGGCCCGCATCCGCCGGAGTCACCTCGAACACCTCGACCCGGCCATCCTTGACCTCGGCGACGTCCGTCGCCCCGGTCGTCGTCAGCTCGTCGAGACCGTCGTGACCGTGCACCACCCAGACGTGCTCGGCACCGAGCCCTTTCAGCACATGCGCTATCGGCTCAACCCATTCCCGGGCGAAGACGCCGACGATCTGCCGCGTCACGCCGGCCGGGTTTGAGATCGGCCCCAGCAGGTTGAAGAGTGTTCGAATGCCGAGCTCAGCCCGCACCGGCGCCCAGTGCTTCATCGCCGGATGATGCATTGGCGCCCACATGAAGCCGACGCCCGCCTCCGCGATAGCCCTCGCCACGACATCGGGCCCGACGTCGAGCTTGACGCCTAGCGCGCTCAGCACATCGGACGCCCCCGAGATCGACGACACGGAGCGATTTCCGTGCTTGGCGATCTTGAGGCCGGCCCCCGCCGCCACCAGCGAGGCGCAGGTCGACACGTTGTAGGTGCCGTGACTATCGCCACCGGTGCCGACGATGTCGACGGCGCCGGCCGGCGCATCGACCCGGACCATGCGGGCCCGCATCATCTGCGCCGCGCCAGTAATCTCATCCACCGTCTCGCCGCGAACACGAAGCCCCATGAGGAACGCGCCCATCTGCGCCTGGGTCGCATGCCCGTCGGTCATGATCTCGAGCGCCGCACGTATCTCGTCCGGCGTCAGCGTGGCACCAGTCGAGACTTTCTGGATGAGGGCGCGAAGGGTTTGAACTGACATCGGCGAACCTGGCTGGAAAGGGCGACGGCGAAGGGAAAGAGCCCCCCTTATGACAGATCGGCGATCACAACCCCAAGAGGTCGCGATGCCGCCGACCATGACCGTGCCCTCGGTTTACGCGGCGACCCGCGCCGCCTTCTGGTTTCGCCGCTTCGGGCTCAGCCCTGCAAGCTCGAGAAAATTGGCGAGCAGATCATGACCATGCTCCGAGGCGATGCTCTCGGGGTGGAACTGCACGCCGTGCACGGGATGCGTACGGTGCTGGAGACCCATGATGATGCCGTCATCCGTCTCGGCCGTGATGGCGAGGCACTCGGGCAGGCTCGATCGCTCGACGATCAGCGAGTGGTAGCGCGTAACCTCGAACCGGGACGGAACCCCGGCGAAGATGCCTTCCCCCTCGCAGCGGATTGTCGATAGCTTTCCGTGCATCGGCGCGGGCGCCCGTATCACTTTTCCGCCGTACACTTGGCCGATCGCCTGATGGCCAAGGCAGACACCGAGCACCGGCACGGTCGGCCCGGCGCGGCGGATCAGCTCAAGGCAGATGCCTGCCTCGTTGGGCGTGCATGGCCCCGGCGACAGCACGATCGCCTGCGGCTTCAAGGCGAGGGCCGCATCGACCGTGATCTTGTCGTTGCGCACCACCTCGGGCACAGCCCCAAGCTCGCCCAGGTAGTGGACGAGATTGTAGGTGAAACTGTCGTAGTTATCGATCAGAAGGAGCATGATATCTTGTCCGACGTGCTCGGGCTCGCGTCAAGCGGATGAGGCAGCGCATGAGTAGCTGTGTCGAACCCGCCGTGGCAGGCCGACCCAGCACCTTAGTTCGGCAAGCACCTTACTTCGCCGGCACCTTACTTTGGAAGAATCTCCCGCACCATCTCCGGCGGCCGTCCGATCCGGGCCTCATGGCCCACGAGCACGATCGGACGCTCGATCAGCATCGGGTGCGCCTCGACCGCCGCCAGCAGCGCCTCGTCGCTGGTGCCGTCACTGCCGAGGCCGAGATCCTTAAACGGCTTTTCCTTGGACCTGAGCAAGCCGACGAGTGGCAACCGCAGGCGGTGGGCCGCATCAAGCAACTCCTCACGCGACGGCAGCGTTGTCAAATACTCGACGATCCGCGGCTCGATCCCGGCCTCACGGATGAGAGCCAGCGTCTCCCGCGACTTGCCGCAGCGCGGATTATGCCAGATGACCACCTCGCGCCCGACCGGCATTGACGACATTCGACACCTCCCCGAAGTCAAGCGATGGCGCACGAGATTAACCGCCAACGACCGCAATTGACACTCTTCCGCGCGTGTGCTGCCACTCGCAATAGCCCGCCCTGCCTTTGGAGCCCACAATGAGCCGCAAGCACGCATCCGAGTTCTTCATCGACGGCGCCTGGGTCGCCCCCGCCAAACCACGCACCATCCCCGTGATCGATCCCGCGACCGAGGAGCCGCTCGGCGAGGTTGCCCTCGGCTCCGCCGCCGATGTGGATAAGGCCGTAGCTGCGGCGCGGGCGGCGTTCGACCGCTTCGCGGCCACCACCGTCGAGGATCGCATGGCCCTGCTCGGCCGCATCGCCGACGTCTACAAGGCCCGCTTTACCGAGATGGGCCAGGTCATCAGCGCCGAGATGGGCGCCCCCATCTCCTTCGCGACACGCTTCCAGGCGGGTGCCGGCATGGGGCATTTCCGGGTGGCGCGGGACCTCCTGAAAGACTTCCACTTCGTCGAGCGCGACGGCTCCACCGAGATCGTCCGCGAGCCGATCGGCGTCGTCGGCATGATCACGCCATGGAACTGGCCAGCCAATCAGATCTGCTGCAAGGTCGCGGCAGCGCTCGCCGCTGGATGTACGATGGTTCTGAAGCCTTCCGAGGTGGCCCCCTACTCGGCCCTTCTGATTGCCGAGATCCTGGAGGAGGCCGGGGTGCCGAAGGGCGTGTTCAATCTCGTCAACGGCGACGCCGAGGTCGGCCAGGCGATCGCCGCACACCCTGAGATCGACTGCGTCTCGTTCACCGGCTCGACCCGCGCTGGCGTCGACGTCGCCGTGCGCGCGGCGCCCACCGTCAAGCGCGTCGGCCAGGAACTCGGCGGCAAGTCGGCGAACATCATTCTGGACGACGACGGCTTCGCCAAGGCCGTGACCGAGGGCGTCAAGCTCTGCTTCCGCAACTCCGGCCAATCCTGCAACGCGCCGACGCGCATGCTTGTCCCCGCATCGCGCATGGCAGAAGCGTCAGATCTCGCCAAGGCCGTCGCCGAGGCCATGAAGGTCGGCTCGCCCGCCGACGCGGCGACCGAGATGGGACCGGTCGTATCCGAAGTGCAGTGGAAGAAGATCCAGGCCCTCATCGAGGCCGGCATCAAGGACGGCGCCAAGGTTGTCGCCGGAGGCGCGGGGCGTCCGAAGGGTCTGGACAAAGGCTATTACGTCAAGCCGACCGTCTTCGCCGGCGTCACGCCCGAGATGACCATCGCGCGCGAGGAGATCTTCGGACCCGTCCTCGCCATCATGCCCTATAAGGACGCCGACGACGCGGTCCGCATCGCCAACGATCACCCCTTCGGCCTCGCCGCCTACGTCTCTGGCACGGATACGGCTGTCGCCACGCGCATCGCACGGAGGCTGAGAGCCGGCATGGTGACGGTAAACTTGGCTCCCGCCGATCCGAAGGCGCCCTTCGGTGGCTACCGCCAGTCCGGTAACGGCCGCGAGTGGGGCCGCTTTGGCATCGAGGAGTACCTCGAGACCAAGGCCGTGCTCGGGGCTGCGGCCTGAAGCATAGACGATCGCCAACGGTCCGAGACGGAAGCGGCATTCGTCGTACCGCCTCGGCCCTCCCCTTCAGTGGATCGTCGACGGTGAGCCGCCTGCCTCATTACCTGCAGCGAGGCGCCCCGCAGCGGCTGAGTCTCGATCCGCCTTTAAGCTCACTGTGTGGAGGAGACAGGCATGGTCGAGCCATATGACGACCTCCCCATCATCGATGCTCATCATCACCTGTGGGACCTGTCGCTCGGGGCCCAGCCTTGGCTCACGACACCGCCGTGGACCTCGTTCCGGTATGGCGATTACGCCCCGATACGCCGCGATTTCCTCATCGGCGATTACCGGCGCGCCGCCACTGGGCACAACGTGGTGGCGAGCGTCACGATGGAGGCCGAGTGGGACGAGCACCGGCTCGTCGAGGAGACGGCATGGACCGCCGCGCGCCACGCCGAGAACCCTGCCTTTCCCGCCGGCCATGTCGCGCGGACGTTCTTGCATCTTCCGGGTTCCAAGGTCGAACTCGCGGCACACGCGGCAACGCCGCTCGTTCGAGGCATCCGCCATAAGCCGACCGCGGCATCGAGCCCTGACCGGGTCGAGCCCGGCGCCATAGGCGGCATGTCAGACCCTGAATGGCGGCGGGGCTATGCCGCGCTCGGCCCCCTCGACCTGCATTTCGAGTTGCAGGCACCGTGGTGGCATGTCGGCGAGCTGCTCGACCTGATCGCCGCCTTCCCCGAGACACCTGTCGTGATCAACCACGCGTTTCTGCCGTCCGACCGGTCGCCGGAGGCGATGGCCGGCTGGCGCCACGCCATCCGGCGGGCCGCATCGGCGCCCGGTACGACCATGAAAATCTCCGGCATAGGGGTTCCGGGCCGGCCCTGGTCGCTCGACGACAATCGCCCGATCATCGAGACTATCGTCGAGGCGTTCGGGGCGGATCGCGCCATGTTCGCCTCGAATTTCCCCGTGGACGGGATCTGCGCCTCCTTCGACACGATCTTCCAGAGCTTCAAGGCCGCCACCGCGAGCCTCCCGCGCGCCGACCGCCTTAAGCTCTTCCATGACACCGCAATCCGGGTCTACCGTCTTGGTATCCCCCTCGTCGCCGCCTGAGGTCTCGCAAGCCGCGAACTCGATCGCCAGCATCTCCTGGTGACAGCCGCACTTTGCCCGCGCTAGCATTTGTCCAGACATAAACCGCGGCTGCCTGCTGGCGGCCGGAGCGATCGAACTTGTCTCGGGAGAGGAAACCATGGCGAGAGCGCCGCGCTTTGCAGTTCAGATCGGAGCCGTCGACCGGCTCGGGGCGACCGACGCAGAGATGTACCGCGAGGCGATCGCCGACGCCCAATACGCCCAAAAGCTCGGCTACGATGCCGTCTGGATTGTGGAGCACCACTTCTCCGACTATTATCCGACGCCGAACCCGTTGATGTTTCTCTCGCATCTTGCTGCCGCCTGCCCCGGCATGGGCCTTGGCACCGCCGTCATGGTGCTGCCCTGGTACGATCCCGTGCGCTTTGCCGATGACGTGGCGATGCTGGCCAACCTCACGACGGGGCCGCTTCATATCGGCATGGCCCGCGGCACCGCCAAGCTCGAGTACGATGCGCTCAGGATCGACATGAACGAGGCGCGTGAGCGCTTCCGTGAATGCTGGGAGGTGACCCAGCTCGCCTTGAAGGGCGAGCCCTTCACCTACGATGGCCAGTTCGTGAAGCTGGAACGGCCGATAACCGTGCGCCCCCGCGTCGACAAGGCCCGCGAGATCAACTTCTTCGGTGCCATCGGCTCGCCCGGCTCCGCCGAGATCATGGCCGACATGGGCCTGCCGCCGCTCTCGCTCTCCCAGTTCCCCGACTACATGCTGGTAAAAATCCTCGAGCGCTGGCGCCGCCGCATGGCCGACAAAGGCCACTTGGCCGGACCCGACCCCATGCTGCCCGTTTCGGCCAAGTGCTTTGTCGGCGACACCGACCAATACGCCCGCGACGAAGCACGCAGCCACATGGCCCGCTTCTACAAGCTCCAGGCCGAGCACTACACCACCGACACGACGCCCTGGGGCGACATCAAGGGCTACGAGCAGTTCGCCAAGATCTTCGCCAACATGCGCCTGATGGGCGATCCCGCCCAGAACGACCCCATCCTTGACCGAAACCTGATCGGCTCGGCCGAAAGCGTGGCACGCCGGATCAACGAACTCCGCGCCATCGGATTCAACTACATCCTCTTCTCGAACGCCATGCACGGCGTCGAGCGTGAGGTGCGCCACCGCATGATGCGCCGCTTCGCCGAGGAGGTGATTCCGCTGGTCAACAGCCTGCCGGTGCCAGCCGCTCCCGCCTTCGAGAAGGTCAGGGCCGCGGAGTGATCCCAGATGTCATCCCGGCACTTGTCGCCGGGACCCATCGGGCAACCTGAGTAAGCGGATGAATGGTTCGCGGGAGCAAGTCCCGCACTCACAATTGCCGAGGATATATCGACATGACAGACACCATCGGTTTCATTGGCCTCGGCTCCATGGGCGGCGGCATGGCGGCTAACCTGCTGAAGGCCGGGTTCAAGGTCGTGGGGCTCGACATCGACCCGAAACGCACCGCCGCCCTCGCCGAGAAGGGTGGCAGCATCGTCGCTACGCCTGCCGATGTTGCTCGCGCGGCAAAGCGCGTCGTCACCATGGTCGAGACCACGGCTCAAACCGAGCAGATCATCATGGGCGAGAATGGCGTGCTCGCCGGTGCCGGTCCGGGTCACGCCATCGCGATGATGAGCACCATCGACCCCATCGCGACCAAGCACATGCATGACGACCTCAAGGCCAAGACCATCAGCATGGTCGACGCCCCGGTCTCGGGCGGGGCAGGT
>LNFM01002339.1_pt1 | contig 17229 bp, 13 predicted proteins | sample 596031 | NCBI WGS metagenome assembly LNFM01 (sample SAMN04254537, study PRJNA301005) | activated carbon metagenome | isolation source: dual media filters at the Ann Arbor, Michigan drinking water treatment plant | place: USA: Ann Arbor | reverse complement strand
CGTCGCCGAGAATTCGGGCCCGTCGGGCGCTCCGATCACATCGTCGAGGAGGTCACGAGCACGGCGTGAAGAACAGCTCGCGGTACACGCTCTGGGTGACGCCCCAGCTACCCGCGGGCTGGCCACAGCCGGTCCACGTCTGGCCGATCACCTGGTTGTGGTCGGCGTCGGCGTAGAACGCCCGCACGATGAGGTAGTCGCCGGGCTCGGGGAACGCTTGGGCTGGGCTCGGGGTGATGGTTGCGCCGCCGGCGAACAGCGCGGCGGCGATTGTGAGCTTCTTGAACATGTCGACTCCTGCACGTGCGGGGGCGTCCATCGCCGGCGCACTCGCGGACAAGAGACGCGCTCGACCATGGGTTGATCACCGATGCCGTTCCAGGGCCGCAGCGATCGCACGGCCACGGGGCGAACGATCACTCGATGCGTGTGGCGTCGAGCAGGTCGCAGCTCGCCGCGCGGGCCCGGTCCGGGGGCAGCGCGGCGCAGCGCGCCAGTGTGCGCTCGAGCAGCGCGCTCGCGTCGGCCGGGCGGCCGAGCTCGGCCAACGCGTCGACCATCGCCGCGCGGGCTCGGATGCCCGGCACCGTTGCGGGCTGACCGTTGGTGACCGCCAGCGCGCGCTCGAGCGGGACGATTGCCTCGTGCGGTCGCCCCAGCGCGATCAGCTGCCGGCCGATGTTGGCCAGGAACGCTGCGTCCTGTGGCGAGGGCTCGGGCATCGCCGCTTTCCACAGCGCCCAGCCGCGATGAGCGGCCGCCAGCGCGGCCTCGGGGTCGCCGGCCGCGGCGAGGTGGATGCCGTGGTTGTTGTACAGCGTCGCGAGCTGCGGGTACTCCTCGCCGTGGGCGCGCACGAGCTGGTCGATCGCGCGCCGATCGGCCGCGATCGCGCTGGCGAAGTCGCGGCGTCGGTGATGCATCGTCGCCAGCTCGGCCTCGGCCATCCCGACGAAGTGCGCGTTGCCGACCTGTGTGGCATCGGCGATGACCTGCGCATAGGCGGCCTCCGCGTCGGCCTCGCGATCGGGGAGGATACGGTACGCCTGGGCGAGGGCGAAGCGCGTCGAGAGCATCGACGCGCTGCTCGGCGCGGCGGTGGCCCCACGGATCGCAAGGACCTCGGCGAGAGCGTCCGCCGCGCGTTCGCCCTCACCGAGCTCCACGAGCACGTCTGCGCGCAGCTGGACGAGGGCGAGGGTCGAATCGTGCATCGGACCAAGCCGCTGCTCGGCAAGCACGTGTCCGTCGGTGGCGAGCTGCAGGGCCTCCTCGGCGCGACCCAGCAGCCACGCGGCCTGGGCCAGCTCGTGCAGCGCGACCACCGTCGCGGCGCAACCGTCGGGGCAGCGCTGCTCGGCGTCGACGCGCTGCTGCTCGGCCACCGCCTGCGCGTCGTCGAGGAGGTTGCTCGCGATCGCGAGCTCGAAGCGGACCTCGAGCAGGTGCTCGGCCACGTCGAGGTTCGCCGCCGAAGCCTCGGCCTGTGCAGCCCGCAGCCACCGCCGCCCGACGTCGACGCTCCCGAGCTGCGCCTCTGAGATCGCCCGCGCGATCGATGCCCGGGCGGCGAGCGCGTCCATGCCGTACTCGACCGCGGTCGCGTGGACGCGTTCGAGCCGGGCGGCGGCCTGCGCCGCGTCGCCGACCACGGCCTCGTGGCGCGCGAGCTCGAGCTCGACCTCGGCGAGCAGCGGCGGATGATCGAGCGCGCGCGCCTGTTCCCACAGCTCGATCAGGGCCGCCGTGCCGCCGCCGAGCTCCGCGGTCGAGCTCGCCCCCGCGAGGTCGGCACGCATGCGCTCGACCGCCAGCGCGAGGCCAGGATCCTGCGGCATCGGCCACGGACTCTCGTCGTCGCAGCTCGCGATCGAGGGCAGCCGCTCGACCGCATCGCGAGCGTTGGCGACGCCGCGGGCGTCCACCGCGACGAGGCCACGCACGAGCGCGTCGAGCCCTCGGCGACCGCGCTCGAGGCACGCGACACGCCCGTCGACCGGAGCCGTGGACGCACATGTCGCGCTCGCCTGCTCTGACAGGTCGGCCGCGTAGGCGTCGATCGCGTCGAGTACCGCGTCGGGCTGGCTGAGTGCAGCGTCGACCCCCGACGCGAGGACGGCGTGTCGCACCTCGGCACGTCGCTCCGGTCCCCAGGTTCCGGCGAGCAGCGCCGCCCCGTCGCACGACGTGGCCCGTGTCGGCCACGCGACGATCGCGACCAACGCGAGGCCGACGGCGCCCGCCGCCGCGAGCAGGCGACGCCGTCGGCGCGCGGGCGCCAGGGCGTCGTGCAGCGCCTCCATCGAGGGGAACCGCTCGGCTGGATCATCGCTGAGGCCGCGGCGCAACGCGGCGATCTGGTGGCGATGGAACCCGGGCAGCGCCGCGAGGCGTTGGGCGAGGGCGCCGTCCGGCCGCCCCGCCGGCAGCACGCCGACGAGGGCCTCGCACAGCGACGCGCACAGCGCCCACTGATCCGATCGCGGATCCGGGGCCCGCCCGCGCAGCAACTCGGGCGCGAGGTAGCCCGGGCTCCCCGCGAGCTCGAAGGGTCTGCTGGACTCCCGCGCCCCGAGCCCGTCGTCCGTCGTGGGCTCGCGACGGACCGCGAGACCGAAGTCCATCGTGCGGACCCAGCCGTGTGCGTCGATCATCGCGTTGTCGGGCTTGAAGTCCCCGTGCGTGATGCCGACCCGATGGGCCGCGCCGAGCCCACGCGCCGCCTGCCGGAACGCCTCGACGATCACAGTCGCCGACGGTGAGTCCTGCGTCACCCAGCGGCGGAGTGTACGCCCATGGATGCGCTCCATTGCGATGTACACGCGCGGCTGGTCCTCGCCGGGTACGGCACAACGACCTGCCGAGAACACGCGGACCACGTTCTCGTGATCGATCGCCGCGATCGCCCGCGCTTCCTCGAGGATCGCCGCGGCACCTGGCCGACGCTCGAGCGAGATCAGCTTGACCGCCACCTCACGGCGCAGCCGCCGATCGTCGGCGAGGAAGACGACGCCCATCCCGCCGCGCCCGAGCTGTTTGCGCAGGACCAGAGGGCCGATCTCCGGCAGCGGCGGCGTGTCACCGCCGAAGAGTCGACCGCGAATGTTGCCGTGCATGACGGCGCCCTCGACCGGATCGCCGCGGAACCGACGCAGCGCATCGGTTCCAGGCAGCACCGATTGCGATGCATGCGATCGAAAGGACAAGTTCGACATCGGAGCGAAGGTACAGACGCAACGTCGGGCGCGATGATCCGAGCCCATGGTACACTCACGCGGTGCAAGCGGATGAGGAGCTGTTGGTGGCGTGGCGTGCCGGCGACCGCGCCGCCGGTGGTGTGCTCTTCGATCGCTACTTCGAGTCGGTCCGTCGCTTCTTCGTCAACAAGACGGACGCCGACGTCGAGGATCTCGTCCAGCAGACGTTCCTCGCCTGCGCCAACGCGCGGGACCGGATTCAGCAGGCGGCGGGGTTTCGCGGCTACCTCTTCGGCATCGCTCGCAGCAAGCTCGTCGACAGCCTGCGCGCCCACGTTCGCCGCACCGAGGTGCTGGATACCGAGCGCGACTCGATCGCCAGCCTGGGCATGACCCCGAGCGGGATGCTCGCCAGCTCGGAGGACCAGGAGCTGCTGCTCCAGGCTCTGCGCCACCTGCCGCTCGATCTGCAGATCGCGGTCGAGCTGTACTACTTCGAGAATGTCCGTGGCACCGAGCTCGTCGAGGCGCTCGGTATCCCGCCGGGCACGGTGCGCAGCCGGCTCCGCCGTGGGATCGAGAAGCTCCACGAGCAGGTCGAGCGACTCATCCGCGCCCCGGAGCTGCGCAAGCAGACGCTGACCACGCTCGATGCGTGGGCCGAGCAGATCCGCGAGCAGTGGCGAGATGCGTGATCGACGACCCGTCGTCGCGAAAGCGGGGGGCTCGTGACGAGCGCCCCGCGGCGCCATCGGGCGCTAGAACGGGGAGCCCTCGTAGCAGCTCAGCGCCTTGATCTTGATCGCGCCGTTCGTGCAGGTGATGCGCGCGGTGCCGGTGCCCAGGTAGGTGGAGTCGGTGAGGAACGTCTGGCCGTCCGCCATCGGGAGCATGCCGGGCGGGGACCCGTGGGGGAGGAAGTACTCGACGCAGGTGGCGCCGGGGCCGTACCACGCGGCGGGGCGGAGCAGGGTGCAGCCCGCGCCGAACTGGGTGTCGGTCTCGATCTCGAGGTCGTCGATGGCGTCGATCCCTTCGAAGGCCGAGACGTCGGGATCGTCGACGAGGTCTTGGCTGGGTGAGAGCTCGAGCGCCACCACGTGCGCCTCGCGACTTTCGGCGTCGTCGGTGTCGTCGGTGTCGCAACCGACGGGGAGGAGCGCGGCGAGGGCAAGTAGGGTCTTCAGTGGCTGACGAATCGGGTGTCGAATCATTGGTCTACCTCGTGGTGATCGAGACGGCGTGCATACCGCCTCGCAGTCGTTTCCGAATCGGTCGGGGCTCGAGGCGGCGACCGATCGCCGCCTTGCCCTTCCCGTCGGTGAAGACGGGGACCCGCCCGTTGTGATCACGACTGTCGTCGCGCGAGCGTCGACGCCATGGCCGCACGTCGGACGGACGGCTCACGGCAGGGTGCATCTGCGTCGACCATCTGCGCCGAAGAGCTGATCCTGTCGGACCGGCCCGCGGGTCAGACGACGACCGGCAGACCCATCGCGTCGTCGCGCAGCAGCTCGAACGCCGCGCGGTGTCGGCTCGACAGCGACAGCTTGGGTTGGCCGGGTCGATCGAGCGCGGCCTCGCACGCCGCGAGCTTGGTGTTGAGGCAGATCTTCGCGCCGCCGGGCGGGTTGCGGTACGTCAGGCCCACGACGCGCGCGGGATCGGCGGTGAACGTCGCCCGCAGGCGCTCGCGGCCGTTGCCGGTGTCGAACGACCAGCGCAGACCGTCGACCGACGCCCGCGCGAAGGGGGCCCGCGCCAGGGTGTTGAAGGCGAAGGTCTCGTCGCCCACGCGCAGCACCGCGATCGTCAGCCACGGGGTCCACAGCGGGCCGATGCGGAGCTTCGCGGTCGAGCACTCGAGCACTGCGTCGTCGCGGCCGTCGAAGCCGACGACCTGGCCCCAGGCATAACGATCGGTGTGCCGCGCGCCCCAGTTGTGGTTCTGGCTACCGAGCCAGCCGTCGATGTCGTGGCGCTCGCCGTCGACGTCGAGGGTGCCGTGGTATCGGCACGCGGGCGCGCCGACGAGCGCCTTGGCCTTGGGGAAGCCGCCGGCGTAGAGCCGCTCGGGCAGCAGCAAGAGCGGCGGGCCGCCGCCGTCGTAGCGCAGCGACCACGCGATGCGATGCCCCGCGCCCACGCACGCGCCGACGAGGCCGCCAGCGTCGAGGGTCGCATCGTCGATCGCGACGCCGAGCCCGTCGCGATCGAAGCGGCAGCGGTCGATCGCGTGCTCGGACTTCGCCGCGGTCACGCGCTGCTGTTCGCCGTCGAACCAGATCGCCCATAGCTCGCCCTCGGCAGGGCCGTGCGAAGGCGCGAAGATCGTGTAGCGGATCCACAGCGCGAGCGGCCGCGTGGGGTGGTTGGCCCGCTGGAACCAGCTCTCGTAGTGCCCGGGCTGGCCGGACCAGCGGGCGGCGTTCCAGCGGGCACGGAGCGGATCGACGATCATCACGGGTATGCGCATCGTAAGGGAACACGACGCGGCGCGTCGATGACCTCCGAGGTCACGCGCCCTCCTCGAGGTGGAAGCGGTGCAGGAATCGGTGCAGCACCGGCCCCGCGAGCACGCCGATGCCGGTGAGGAACGCGACCCCGCTGAACAGCGCGTAGGCAGCTGCGAACAGCTTGCCCGCGTCCGTGGTCATGCGATCGACGGGGCCCATGCCGGTCAAGATCATCGCGGCGTTGAGCAGCGCGTCGATCCACGGCAGGTCCGCGAGCGCGCGGTACCCCAGCGTGCCCAGCGTCAGGGAGCCCGCGACCACGACCGCGAACAGGACGACGCTGCGGCGGACGCGGCCGAGGAAGTGCGTGCGCGAGGCGAGGGGCTGGTGGCGACGCTCGTACATTGGGACGATGGTGCGCGATTCCTCGGACGGCGCGGTATCCTCCCGCCCGCCATGCGTCCCCTCGCGACTCTCTGCCTCGCCTCGATGCTCTGGGGCTGCGCCGCCGCCGTCCCGAACCCCGCCTCGGCGCGCCCGCCCGCGGCGAAGGCGATCCCGCGGACCGAGACGCTGACCGCCGAGCAGATCGCGGATCTCGAGATCGTCACCGACGTCGCGGTCAGCCCCGATGGCCGCCGCGTCGCGTACGTGGTGCGGAGCCCACGTGCGGTCACGGACAAGCCCGGCGCGGCGTATCGCGCCCTGCACGTGCTCGAGCTGCGCACCAACACGTCGCGTCAGTTCACGTTCCCGCCCGACTCCGCCTCGACGCCGCGGTGGTCGCCGGACGGCGAGCAGATCGCGTTCGTGGGTCGGCGCGACGGTGACGCCACGGCGCAGGTGTTCGTGGTCGCGATCGCCGGCGGCGACGCGCGAGCGGTCACCACCGCGAAGACCTCGGTCCGCGATCTCGCGTGGCTGCCGGACGGCAAGTCGATCGCATACCTCGCCGATCGTGAGCCGACCCCGGAGGAGAAGGCCGACCAGGACGCCGGTCGCGACTGGAAGGTCGGCGACGTCGACAGCGCTTTCCGACAGCTGCACGTGCTCGATCTCGCGAGCGCCCAGAGCCGCGCCGTGACGCCGCGCGAGTTCCACGTCGAGCGCATCGCGGTGTCGCCCAAGGGCGGCAGCTTCGCGGTGGTCGGGGGCGAACGCGCCGACGTCGACGGCACGATGATGTACGGCGCCGTGTTCGTCGTCGACGCCAAGGGCGGCGCGCCGCGCAAGCTGTGCGAGCACGCGGGCAAGCTCGGAGATCTGACGTGGTCCTCCGACGGGGCCCAGGTCGCGTTCCTCGGCGCGGCCGATCTCAACGATCCGACCGCGGGCGTCGTGCACGTCGTGCCCGCCACGGGCGGCAAGGCCACGCTGCTGACCGCGGACTACGAGGGCACCGGGCAGTGGCTCCGGTACACCCGCGGCGATCGCATCACCGTGCTCGCGCACCAGGACACCAAGACGGTGGTGCTGCACGTCGACGCCCGCACCGGCGCGCGCACGGTCGCGCTCGATCGCGGGCCGGTGTGCCACGGCGCCGACGTGCACGCGAACAGCGGCACGTTCGTGTGCGCCGGCGACACGGCGCAGCACCCCGCCGAGGTCTTCGTCGGCAAGCTCGGGCCCGGGGGCCTGCGTCGCCGCACGCACCACAACGACGCGCTCGACCGCGTCGCGTTCGGCACGCAGTCGGTGGTGCGATGGACGGCCGCCGACGGCCTCGCGCTCGCGGGCATCCTGACGATGCCGGTCGGCTGGACCAAGGGCACGCGCGCGCCGTTGGTCGTGATGCCGCACGGCGGCCCCGAGGGCATCTCGATGGACGGCTGGAACACGCGCTCGGGCTACCCCGCGCAGCTGTTCGCGAGCACCGGCTTCGCGGTGTTCGAGCCCAACTACCGCGGCAGCGCCGGGCGCGGCGTCGCCTTCGGCAAGGCCGATCAGGGCGATCTGGGCGGCAAGGAATTCGACGACGTCCTCGCGGGCATCGACACGCTGGTGGCCCAGGGCCTCGTCGACGGCGAGCGCGTGGGCATGGGCGGTTGGAGCTACGGCGGCTACTTCTCCGGGCTCGCGGCCACCGTGCACAGCAAGCGCTTCAAGGCCGCGATGGTCGGCGCGGCGATCACCAACTGGATGTCGTTCACCGGCACGTCGGAGATCGAGCACGAGAACTCGCTGGTGCACTGGAAGCTGTGGCCCTACGACCAACCCGAGCTGGTGTGGTCGCGCTCACCGATGGCCCACACCGCCAAGTCGAAGACGCCGACGCTGATCGTCCACGGCCAGGACGACAGCCGCGTCCCGCCCGAGCAGGCCAAGGAGCTGTACCGCGCGCTGCGGCACGCGAAGGTCGCGACCGAGGTGGTGTTCTACCCGCGCGAGGGGCATGGGTTGGGGGAGCGGGCGCATCAGATCGACTTCATGCGGCGGTTCGTGGGGTGGTTCGAGACGCACCTGCGGGGGTGAATGGGTTGGAATGCGGCCGCACCTGCTAGCCGATGCTGCTCGGTGCGTGCGCAGCCCGCCAACGCGCGTATGCATCGACGAGCTGCGCCTCGTCGCTCGGCCGAGGTCCATCCGAGCTGCCCGGGTCGGTGACCGTCACGCGCTGCCCTGGCTCGACTGCGATCGCGCCGGCGACCTTGGCGAGGATCGATGCGCCGGTCTGCCGCTCGCCGACGAGCCGCGCGAACCACTCATCGAGCTCGCGCGCAGTGTCGGGTCCCCACATCGCCGAGGGCGACAAGCCCGCGCAGCGCAGCTGCAGCGTCGGGTCGCCGACGAGCGCCACGGTCCAGCCGGGCCATGCGTCGCGCAGCGCGGTCGGTAGATCGTCGGGAAACGGCGCGTGTCGCTGCCACAGCGAGAGCGTACGGCGATCGACGTCGACCACCGCGCCCCAGTCGAAGCGGCCATCCCACGGCAGCGGATCGACCAACGCCGGTCGCGTCTCGACGATCGCGACCAACGCATCGGGCCCGACGGTCAGCGCGCGACAGTCGGTGCCGGGATCCCACGCGTCGTGGCGCACGACCGCGTCCTCGACGATCGTGACCCACAGCGAGTGGTTGCCCCACTCGAGCGTCGCGCGGGCCTCGACGACGCCGACCTCGGCGCACCAGCTGCGCACCGACTCTTGCCTCCACGACTCGGACCACACCGACGCCTGCCACTGCTGCACGTCGTCGATCGCCGCCGACGCCAACGGGCGCGGCCTCGCTCCGGGCATGCGACACGGATCGTCCGCGACGCGGATCGTCCACTGCGGCCATCGCTCGCGCATCATGGCGGTCCACGCGGACCGAGCGAGCGTCCCGAGGTCGAGCCATGTCTCGAGCACGCGACGATCTCGGTCGATCGCCACCATGCCCGACACCCACGGCATGACCTCCAAGGGATCGAGCACGTGCAGTCCCTCGGCGTAGGCGACGAACGGTGCCTCGCCCTGCAGGAGGTCGCGCGCCAACGACACCGCGCCCCAGCGGCTGTACCAACCCGCGACCCGCCCGGCGTGGGTGATCGCGCAGACGAGGTCCATGCTCACGCGGGGAAGAACGTAGCAGGCAGCTCGGCGGCGCAGGGGCGCGACAGCTCGGCGAGAGGGTTCGCGGGTGGCGACCGGCAGAGCCGCGGCGCGCGTGTGTGCAGCGCATGATCTCGGGGCGCGCTTGACGTCGGTCCGGCGGGCGGCGACGCTGTTTCCCTGGGTGCACACATGCGACTGACGACGACGATCTCGGCTGCGGCGTTCTTGGTGTCGTGTGGATCGTCCGGTGGCTCCGATCGCGCCGATGCGGGCGGCACGGCCGGCATCGATACGTTGAGCACCACGTCGCCCGCGACCGAAGGTGGCACGGACGACTCGGTGACGGGCGATGGCAGCACGGCCGCCACGTCGATGACGACGAGCCCGACCGATCCCGACTCGGGCTCCGACGACAGCACGAAGTTCGACATGGGCCTGCAGCCCGACATCGGGCTCGCGTGCGGGCGTGGCGGTGGCGGTGGTGGTGCCGCCGATTTCTCGTACATCTGGATCGCGAACAGCAACGAGAGCACGGTGTCGAAGATCAACACCGAGACGTTGATCGAGGAGGGGCGCTACATCACGCGCCCCGACAGCGCCGGCAACCCGTCGCGCACGTCGGTGAACCTCAACGGCGACGCCGTCATCGCGAATCGCAGCGGCGGCATCACGATGATCTTCGCCCGCGCCGAAGACTGCGCCGGGCCGAACACCTCGACCGGTCCGGCCGACGTGAAGGCGTGGCCCGACGACTGCGTCGGGTGGCACACGCCGATGGTGTACGCGAGCCAGCGCCCCGTGGCGTGGTCCGCGGGCGAGTTCGACGACTCGACCTGTCGGTACGAGAACACCAAGGTGTGGACGTCCGGTGCGAACGCGACCATCGACGTGCACCTGCTCGACGGTGAGACCGGCGTCGTCGAGCAGACGGTGCCGGTGCCCGGCCAGGATCCGGGATTCTTCGGGATCTACGGCGGTGCCGTCGACTCGGGAGATCACTTCTGGGGCGTGGTCGCCGTCGGTGACGTGCTGGTGCGCACCGATCGTGACGACTTCGGCGTCGAGATCTTCCCGATGCCGACGTTCGGCTACGGGATGGCCGTCGATCGCAACGATCGCGTGTGGACGTGCTATTCGACCGTCGCGCGCTTCGACTACCCGACCCAGACGTGGCAGACCGCGGCCGCGGGCGGCGCGGGCGGATGCATGCCGGACGGCGGCGACCTGATCTGGCTCGCGAACGATCCGCTGGTCGCGGTCGACATCGACACGCTCGCCGTCATGCAGACGATCGATCTGCCGAACTACGTCCACGGCGTCAGCATCGACTTCAACGGCAACGTCTGGGGTCCTGCGATCAACAACAACGAGGCGTATCGGGTCGACCCAGCGACGCTGCAGATCGACACCGTCACCGGGCTCAACTATCCGTATACGTACAGCGACATGACCGGGTTCGGGCTGAGCCAGGTCGGCGGCCCGAGCGGCTGAGATCGCCCTGTGAGCGCGAGGGGGCGCGGGGATCAGCCCTTGGGCACGGGGGGCCCGGACACGTTCGGCGTCAGGCACTGGATCGCCGCGCTGTAGTCGTCGTCGCAGATCGACTCGATGCAGCAGCGCGGCTGGAACTCGTAGAGGTCCGGCGTACGCGGATCGTCGGGGATGTCCAAGCTGGCGCACACCTCGTGGACGCGGTTGGGGAAGATCGCCGTGCCCCGCTCGTTCGCGCAGCCGGGCGCGATGTCGCCGAACTCCCAGACCTTGTGCTCGACGGTGACGCCGGCGTCGAGCTCGGCGGGGGTCAGGTCCGCCTCCGTCCACACGCGCTCGTTCAGCGCAAGGACTCCGCCCGCGATGGGCTCGAACGGCGACATCGGGTTGTGGCTCGTGACCTCGGGGACGCCGAGGATCCCGAGCAAGAAGACGTCCTTGTCCTGGATCTCCTCGAGATCCTTCAGCGCGTCGAGGTAGCGATCGGTCGGGTGCAGCACGGGGTTGTCGGTCGACAGGCACCCGGTCCACGCGCCGTCTTGGGTGGGTCCCTCGCAGGTCACGCCCGCGTTCCAGCAGATGGCCGGCGACGCCGTGGGCATGCCGGTGTCGGGATCGATCTCCCAGTACGTGTCATCGTCGGTGAAGTAGACCTCGCCGTCGGGCGCGTCGACGGAGCACTCGACGCCGTCGCTGATGATGATGATCGCGAGGGGGGCCCCGTCGCGCAGGAACGGCTTGTCGAACCCCGCCCACTCCGGATCCTCGGCGCAGCCGGGCTGGCTCGGGTCGTTCCAGCATGCGGCGGGATCCAGGGCGAGCAGCATCGCCTCGAGGGGTGACTCGTACGCGCAGCCGTCGATGCCCTGGGGCCCGATGCACGACAATGCCTGCGCGGGGGTCCCGTCGGGCACATTGGTGCCGCCGAGTTCGAAGTGCACGAACGGATCGGTGGGTACGATGTCCACGGGACAGACGTCGGTGCACGCGCTCTGCACGTCCACGGCACCGTGGGTGAAGCTGGCGATGCGGCTGTTGCAGCCGTCATGCACGGGCGCGCCTCGTCGGGCTGATCCGCCTGGATCCGCGCAGAGCGGGTGCCCGACGTCGGTGGTCGTCACCATCAGGTTGACGCTCGGGTACACCCGTAGGTCGGCGGCGTTGGTGAGCTCCTCGAGCGCCTCGACGATCGGCCCGAAGTTCGCGGCGACGTGGGCCTGCTCCTGCGCCATCGTGGCCGAGTTGTCGACCACGATGAGGACGTCGAAGCCGACGCAGTTCGGCGCCTCGGGTGGGCACCACGACGGGCCTGTCGGTTCGTCCGAGGTGTCGTCGGCGGAGGTGCTCCCGCTCGGGACGGCGGTCGTGTCGGCGGTGCCGTTCGATGTCGATGTGCTCGCGGAGCCCGCGGTCGTCGTCGTGTCGCCCGCCCCCGCGGAGTCCATCGCGAGGTCGCGGTCGCTGCAGGCGGCCGCCGCGAGGCTGCCGACGACGAGGAGTCGCAGCATCGGGAGCTCGGTGTTCGGTTGGCGGAGGCTCATGATGGTGGTTCAGCCGCCGCTGTCCAGGCCGTTGCTCGGCCCGGAGAAGCCGCCGTTCAGGCACTTCATCGCCGCGCTGTAGTCGTCGTCGCAGATCGACTCGATGCAGCACCGCGGCGCGGACTCGTCGAGGCTGGGCGTGCGCGGATCGTCGACGAGGTTCAGGCTGTTGCACACCTCGTGGACGCGGTTCGGGAAGATCGCGGTCCCCAGCTCGTTCGCGCAGCCGGGCGCGATATCGCCGAACTCCCAGACCTTGTGCTCGACGGTGACGCCGGCGTCGAGCTCGGCGGGCGTCAGGTCGGCCTCGGTCCACGGCCGCTCTTGCAGTGCGTAGATGCCACCCGCCGTCGGTTCGAACGGCGGCATCGGGTTGTGGGCCGTGACCTCGGGGACGCCGAGGATCCCGAGCATCACGATTTCCTTGTCCCGCATCTCACCGAGGTCCCTCAGCGCGTCGCGGTAGCGATCGGTCGGGTGCAGCACGGGGTTGTCGGTCGACATGCACCCGGTCCACGCGCCGTTCTCGTCGGGCCCCTCGCAGGTGACGCCCGCGTTCCAGCACACCGCGGGCGATGCCGCGGGAGCGCCGGTGTCGGGATCGATCTCCCAGTACACGTCGTCGTCGGTGAAGTAGACCTCGCCGTCCGGCGCGTCGACGGAGCACTCGACGCCGTCGCTGATGATGACGATCGCGAGGGCCGCCCCGTCGCGCAGGAACGGCTTGTCGACCCCACTCCACTGCGGATCGTCGGCGCAGCCGGGTTGGCTCGGATCATTCCAGCACGCGGTCGGATCCAGGGCGAGCAGCATCGCCTCGAGCGGTGACTTGTACGCGCAGCCATCGATGCCCTGGGGCCCCAGGCACGACAGCGCCTGCGCGGGGCTACCGTCTGGCACGTTGGTGCCGAGGCTGTCGAAGTGCACGAACGGATCGGTGGGCACGACGTCCAGCGGACACACGTCGGTGCACGCGGTCTCGACGCCGGTGAAGCTGGCGATGCGACTGTTGCAGCCGTCGCGCACGGGCGCGCCTCGGCGGGCCGATCCGCCTGGAGCCGCGCAGAGCGGATGCCCGACGTCGGTCGTCGTCACCATCACATTGACGCTGGTATCCACTGGGCTACCGGCGGCGTCGGTGAGCCCCTCGAGCGCCTCGACGAACCGAGCGAAGTTCGCCGCGACGTGGGCCTGCTCCTGCGCCATCGTCCCGGAGTTGTCGACGACGAAGAGGACGTCGATGAGCACGCACTCCTCGCCGGGGACCGGGCACTCGGGCGAGCCGCCCGTCGTGCCGGAGCTCGTCTCGGCGGCGGTGGTGTCCGCGGGCGCAGAGGTCGAGTCGGCGCTGCCGTTCGACGTCGACGCGCTCGCCGTGCCCGCGGTCGTCGTCGTGTCGTCAGCTCCGGCGGAGTCCATCGCGACGTCGCGATCGCTGCACCCCGCCGCCACGAGGCTGCTGACGAGCACGAGTGGCAGCGCGGGGATCGAGCGACGTGGGATCACGGTGGGGATTGCAACACGGGGCATGGGGAGGTGGCCACCCGCGGGGACGGGGACCCGGAAGAGAGCGGACGCCGTGGCTCCCATTGCCGACGGGCGCCCGCGCGATGACGGGGAAATCGTGTGGCGCGTCGGGCGCCCCGTCCCCTCCAGCCGAGTCGCACGTCGCCCAGCTGGCGGCGACGTGAACGTCGTCGACTCAGGCGCGGGCCGGCGCGCGGGCGAACCACATCATGTGCGTGCACACAGTGCAGCTCAACGCACACGCACTGGTGCCGAGCCACTCCAGATCGAACAACGCCAGGCCGCGCGATCCCAGCGTCACGTCACGCGCCGAGAAGCTCTCCCCGCCGCACAGCGGGCACCGCAGGGGGGCGCCGAGCGCCGTCACGAAGCGCTCGCCGGTGGCCCCGAGCATGCTCTGCCCGGAGGGCAGCCACGCGGGCGTGCCGCGATAGCCCGCGAGTACGGCCGCGTAGACCATGTCGATCTTGCTGCGATGCAGCGATGCACCGCGCACGATGGCGCCACTGAGCTGCGCGCCCCCCATGTCGACGCCGTCGAGGTTCGCGTCGCTCAGATCCGCCGCGGTCAGATCGGCATTGATCAGCGTCGCACCACGCAGGTCGGCGCCGACGAGGTTGGCGCGGCACAGGCGGGCGCCCGCGAGCACCGCACCGCGCAGGTCGGCACCGCGCAGGTCCACGTCGTCGAGCGTGCGGCCGCGGAGATCGACCCCCGCCAGCGACCCGGTGGGCGACGAGAGCGTACGACAGGTGCTGCACCAGGCCAGGGCGTCGGGGAGCACGGCGCGACAACGTGGACACTCGCGTCGGGCGTCGATCGTGATCATGGGGTCGTCGTAGGACTGGGCCCACAACGCGGGTATTCCGTCGCGTCCTGACGCCTCAATCCGGGTCGCACACCCCGTCGCAGAACATCTGCGCCTCACCCGTCCGCAAGAAGTGCTCCACCGTCTGCGCCGCGGTCGGCACACCCGCCAGCGCCCCGTGGGGATCGTCGCCCTCCCGCATCGGCTCGTTGCCCAGGGGCTCGGGCGGCAGGCCGAAGTCGTGCTCGATCATCACCGAGCCGCCGACCGGGCCGCGGACCTCGTCGATGCCCCAGATGCTTCGGTTGGTCGGCATGAGGTTCACCGCGCCGAGGCTGCGCGCCATCACGTGGGCACCGAGCGTCGTGACCTGGTGATCGCCGATCGCCACGAGCATCAGCACCTCGTGCGCAGGCGTGCCGGGCAAGGGGTCCTTCGACACGTGGACCGAGTAGCCGGAGGGCTCGGCGCGATCCCAGATCGTCTGCATCAGCCCGAGCAGGAGCTGCTTGTCGAGCGCCGTCATGAACGTCGCCTCGGCCAGCGCGAAGAACGGATCGAAGTCGACGCTGCGATCGAGCAGCAGGTTGTACGGCTGGCCGGGGACGCCGAGCACGCCGCGCTGCACGTCGGGCGTCAGCGCCATCAGGCACGAGCCCATGATCCCGCCCTGGCTGCCGCCGTAGTAGTACGCGGTGTCGGGGTCGACCATCGACTGGCCCATGTACGACAGCGCCGGGTCGTCGACGATGCTCGTCTTCATCATGCGGATCGCCAGCGTGAAGTTGACGAGCGATTGCTGCAGGCGATCCGGGATCGTCCGCAGCCCGCCGACCTCGCCGGTGCCGATGAGCGACGCGACCTGGGTCGGGTCGTCCTCGGACATCCCGATCCAGTCGAGCGCGATGAAGACCAGGCCGTACTCGTTGGCGAACGCCTGGAACTCCGCGGCCTCCACCTGCGACTGGCTGCCGAACAGGCCGTGGCCGAACGCGACCGACGGCCCGGGCTCGCCCTGCGCCGAGTACGGCACGAGGATCGTGAACGGGTAGGTCGCGGTGCCGTTCTGCTGCGGCACGTCGTCCGCGTCCACGGTGGTGACGCCGCCGGGGCCGGGATCGTCGAGGAACAGCGGCACCTCGATCTCGCCGCGGATCCGCCGATAGATGTCGGCCGAATAGTCCTCGTCGACCGACGTGATGGTGTAGTTCGGCCCCACGTCGCCGACCATCTCGAGCGCCACGTCGCGCATGTGCAGCGCCCGGCCGTTGGTGTGCTCGCGGCTCGACACCGTGAAGTCCCACGCCAGCTGCAGGTCCTCGCGGGCGACGTCGACCTCGGCGAGCCGGGCGAAGATGTCGCCGAAGAGCGCGCGGCGATCCTCGACGGACGGCTCGTCGCTGGCGGTGCCGTCGCGCAGGGCCGCGAACGCCGGCGAGCTCGGCACCGGCACGCCATCGGCATCGACCACGCGACGCACCGCGACGATGTAGCGGTGCCCGTACGCCAGCGACGCGGCGGGCTGGATCATCAGCGCGCGGTCCTCGTCGTCGGCATGGACGTCGAGCTCGGCGAAGTGGGCGACGCGCTCGCCGGTGGTCGCGTCGAGCAGCACCGTGGGCGAGTCCGGCAACAGCGAGTCACCGATGTGCAGCGGATCGGCGAAGCCGGCCGTCGTCGCGCCCGGCAGGTAGGCCAGCAGCGTGCCCGACACGGAGAACCCGTCGCGCTCGTTGAACGCGGCCGGATCGGCCACCCTGCCGCTGTTGGGCCGCGGCAGCGCGGCGCTGGCGAAGGCGAGCCGACGGCCGCTCGGCGTCGTGTCGTCGACGACCGAGAACACGTTGTTGGGGAAGGGCAGGCCGCAGTGCTCGGGCACCAGCGGATCGCACTCGAGGTGGGGCCACTCTGGCTCGTCGAGCTTACCGCCGCCCGTGGTGTCGCCCGCCGAACTCGACGAACCGACGGCGGTGGTGTCGGCGCTCGCGGCCGTCGACGTCGTCTCGCCGCCGCCCGTCGAGCCCGTGCTGCCCGACGCGGAGCTCGCCGCCCCGTCGTCGCCGCACGCGACGAGCAGCCACGCCGCGCAGGGCAGGATCGAGGTCGCTCGCACCGTGGGTCGGGCTCGTCCGTGCCGCATGCCCCGACAGCGTATCAGCCGCCGACCGGCGAGGGCTCGGTCGAGGTCGCCGCGCACACGTTCTGCAGCGCTTGCCACTGCGCCGCGTCGAGGGCGGGCGCGCCGTCGCGCTGGAGGTCGACGAGCTGGGCCTGGCGGTTCTCGCCGGTAGGGTGCGTCGACAGGAACTCGAGGGCGCCCGGCACCTCGCCGGCGGCGGCCATCGTGTCGAAGAACCGCGCGAGCCCACGGGAGTCGATGCCCGCGGCGTTGAGCAGGGCGATGCCGCCGCGATCGGCCTCGAGCTCGTCGTCGCGGCTGAACTTCGAGGTGACCACCGCTTGCACGATCTCGCTGCCGATCTCGCTGCTGCCGGGGGTGAGCAGCGAGAACACGCCGTAGCCGAGCGTCTTCACCAGGCCCGACGCAGGGTGGCCCGCGACCTCGTGCGCCATCTCGTGGGCGAGCACGCCGGCGAGCTCCTGCGGGTCCTTGGCCTGCGCGAGGATCTCGCGGTAGATGACGATGTGCCCGCCCGGCGCCGCGAAGGCGTTCAGC